>OLQH01000437.1_pt1 | contig 46239 bp, 36 predicted proteins | sample 1672671 | NCBI WGS metagenome assembly OLQH01 (sample SAMEA3136712, study PRJEB25190) | human gut metagenome
AGAGCGCTGCGTTCGGGACGCAGAGGTCGCGTGTTCGAATCACGTCGCTTCGACTTAGGGAAAGCCCGGGAACTTAATGTTTCCGGGTTCTCATTTTTACAGGTATATGTAGACAGACTATATTCTGTGTTGTTTTATTTATTTCTATCATCTTAAATCTAATATTCTAATAATTTATTTTCTTTATTTACGACTCTTCATTCCCATTTTTCTGTTGTTTTATATCCATCCAGTTATGAATAGTATACATAAACGATTCCTTGTAGCTAACGTTTTAGAAACCAGAATATTTATTCAATTCCATAGTATAAGGCGGAGAAATTAACTATAAACAGATAAATAAGAGGATTACCATATGGCGAAAAATAGGATTATTACGGTTCAAAATATTTCAATTGCTGTTACAGCGGAGGAAATGGATGACTATATCTGTATTACTGATATCGCAGATGCAAAATCGGATCGATCCAGGGCGGCGGATGTCATAAGAAACTGGCTGAGAAACCGCTCCACTTTGGAATATCTATCTGTGTGGGAACAGTTATATAATCCGAATTTTAAAGTGTTCGAATCTGAACACTTTAAAAAGCAGGCTGGATTACTCACATTTACCCCAAGTGTTTCTGAATGGATTGAACAGACCGGAGCTGTTGGATTATATGTAAAACGGGGAAAATATGGAGGCACCTATGCCCACAAGGATATTGCGTTTGAGTTTGCTTCAGCAATCAGCCCTACATTCAAATTATACCTGATCAAAGAATTTCAGAGACTGAAAGAAGAAGAAAATAACAAGGATCGGATAGAATGGGATGCCAAAAGATTTTTATCAAAAAATAATTATATCATTCAGACAGATGCTGTGAAAAACTTCCTGATTCCTAAAAAAAATTATAGAGATAACCTGGAATGGCTGGCTTATGCAGAGGAAGCGGACATTTTAAATGTTGCGCTCTTTGGTTTTACGGCAAAAGCCTGGAGAGAGGCTAATCCTCAATTGGCGGGAAAGAATAATGTCAGAGATTTTGCTACGGTGAATGAATTGACAGTACTCTCAAATTTAGAGACACATAATGCACAAATGATTCGCGAAGGGAAAAATAAAAATGAAAGATTTCGTATATTGAAAGAAATTGCGGAATATCAGTTAGGGATCTTAAATGCAGCCGAACAGATTAAAATAGATGAAATGAAGAAGTAGCACAGCCGCGTATTCCGTTACCAGAAAAACTGGTTGTGCCATACTTCCCCACAGGATATAATCAGAAGAATAAGAAACACCTTATCACAAATCAGCCAATACGGAGGTACTACTATTGAAAAACACCTTACTGCTGGAGAGCATTACCGGCGAGGAGATATCTGCCAATTTAAAGCCCCTGGATAATATCAGGGGATATGAAGTAAGGCCCGGATTTTATGAGGTTAACGGCGCTTCTGCCCTGCCCGGCGGGGTTAATTTCACTCTTGCTTCTCACAACGCCACATCCTGTGAGCTTGTGCTTTTCCACAGAAAATCCTTCCGGCCGTTCGTCAGTATTCCTTTTCCGGAACACTATCGGATCGGGAATGTCTTTTCCATGATTGTTTTCGGCCTGAAGATAGACGAATTCGAATATGCTTACTGCCTGGATGGCCCTTACGATCCGGAAAAAGGGCTGATATTTGATAAAAGCAAATATATTCTCGACCCTTATGCAAAGGCTGTTACCGGCCAGAGCGAATGGGGCGTCCGCCGGATTTACGAGCCGGACTGTCTGTACAAATCCCGTGTGGTGAGAAATAACTTTGACTGGGGCAATTGTAAGCAGCCGCTCATCCCCATAAAGGATAATATTATCTATGAGCTTCATGTAAGAGGTTTTACCAAAGATGCCTCTTCCGGGGTTTCCCATCCCGGTACTTTTGCCGGTTTAATGGAAAAAATCCCCTATCTGAAAGAGTTGGGAATCAACGCGGTGGAACTGATGCCTATCTTTGAATTCGATGAAATGGCCGGCTGCCGGGAGGTGGACGGACGGATGCTTCTGGATTACTGGGGGTATAATCCCGTGTGTTTCTTTGCCCCCAATACCGGTTATACCGCACAGCTTGAATATAACCAGGAAGGGCTGGAGCTGAAAACGCTTATCAGGGCCCTGAATGAAAATGGGATTGAAGTAATCCTGGATGTGGTATTCAACCATACTGCAGAAGGGAATGAACAGGGGCCGTTCTTTTCTTTTAAAGGGCTGGATAATAATATTTATTACATGCTCACCCCTGATGGCTATTACTATAATTTCAGCGGCTGCGGCAATACGCTGAACTGCAACCACCCTATCGTCCGGCAGCTGATTCTGGATTGCCTGCGATACTGGGTCATCAATTACCGTGTGGACGGTTTCCGCTTCGATCTGGCTTCTATTCTCGGGAGGAATGAGGATGCGGCTCCTATGAGCAACCCTCCCCTTCTGGAAAGCCTTGCCTATGATCCTATCCTGGGAAGCGTGGATTTGATCGCTGAGGCCTGGGATGCAGGCGGCCTGTATCAGGTCGGTTCGTTTCCCTCCTGGAACCGTTGGTCGGAATGGAACGGCAAATACCGGGATGATATGCGCAGCTTCCTGAAAGGGGATGACGGCTATGCTGCTGCCGCCGCCCAGCGTATTATAGGATCCCCGGATCTTTATCCTCCGGAAAAAAGAGGCTCCAATGCATCCGTTAATTTTCTTACCTGCCATGACGGCTTTACTTTATATGATCTTTATTCCTATAACAGCAAGCATAATGAAGCGAACGGCTGGAACAATACGGATGGCGCCGTCGATAACCGGAGCTGGAACTGCGGACAGGAGGGCCCGTCCGACAGTGAGGAAATCCGGCAGCTGAGGTTCCGGATGATCAAAAATGCCTGTGCGGTTCTCATGTGCAGCCGCGGCACTCCCATGTTTCTTGCCGGAGACGAATTCGGGAATACGCAGTTCGGCAATAATAATTCCTATTGCCAGGACAATGAAATATCCTGGCTTGACTGGACTTTAGCAGAGGAAAATAAAGAAATTCATGATTTTTTCAGGTACATGATCTCCTTCCGCCGGGAACACAGGGTGATACGGGATAATACCGCTCCCTGCAGTCTTGGTTTTCCGTCTATGAGTATTCATTCTCTGAAGCCCTGGGATGATAATTTTGACTGGAACAGCAAAATGGTGGGCGTAATGTTCGCCGGAATCTATCCCTCCGGCAGGGATGATATCCTGTATATCGGCATCAATACTTTCTGGAATCCGCTGACAGTGGAGCTTCCGGAGCTGTCCCCCGATAAATACTGGATTCCCGCAGTAGATACCTCAAGAGGAACAGCAGCAGTCATTACCCGTGAGGAAATACTGGATGAAAATGTTTATATTATGGGCCCACGCTCCGTATTGGTGTGCCTTGTAAAAGACCGGGCCTAACTAAAAAACGCGATTCTCCAGCCGGCTGCATAGCCTTTCATCAAAACTATAATAAAAAACGAAGCCATCTGACAGTATATCGTCAGCGGGCTTCGTTTTTCTTAAAGTGGTATTAATCGATCAATATATACAGCAAAGTAAGCAGAAGTCCCAAACAGGCAAGGAAAAGTCCAAAGGACAGGCTTCTTCCGATAATCGTTCCATTTTCCTGTAAATCATCATGCATCATAGCAAGCTTATGCTCATATCTGCCTTCTGCGTGCTGCCTTATATAGATATCTTCAGCTATCTCTTCCTCTGTGGCATCAGGATGATTGAAATACTCCGTAACCCCGTCCAGAACAATTCCCACCATATGGGTCATGGGTGTGCCTTCTTTTATTTCATGCGGAATTCTGCTGTCCCTGTAAATAGTCTTTCTTAACAGGACTACTATTGTATCCATCAGTCTGTCAGCCAGCCTGCACAGGGTTCCGAATAGCAGGGGGAGGATCTTAAGAAGGACAGGCCGGTACAGCAGATTCTCCAAATCCAGCCAGCCGGGCCAGCGATCCCGGTAAATCCTGTTTCCGTCCTGTACTGTTTCCATCCATTTGCGTACCACCAGCACATAAAGCAGCAGACCTATAAGAATCGAAATTCCGGCCCCCTTTAAATTGATCAGGGAGAAATAAGCAACCACAGATTTCAGGCTTTCCGCATTCAGGAAAGCGGCGGACATATCCGCCAGCCTGTCTGTTATCAGATGGGGGAGGAGCCCCAGCAGCGGAAGGAGCACGGCGCTGCCCGCCAGGGCAAAACCGCTCAGGCCGTTCATATAATGCTTCATTCCGTCGAATCGTTCCTGACACTTCCTGTCATTATTTTTTTCCACAAAGAGACAGATGTAAAGCTTGAGCATATACGCTACCGTCATGCCGCCGCTGATTAGGAAAATCCATTCCACAGCCTGCATCCAGCCAGCCCCGCCTGCATTTGCTGAGGCAAGCATATGCCTGTATTCCACGATGGATTCATGCAGCAGCGTCTTGCTCGTATATCCGTTCCACAGAGGCATTCCGCCGATACCCAGCGCCCCCATCAGGAAACAGAAGTTCAGCAGCGGCTTCTTTCTGCCGAATCCTTTTATTTTGTTCAGGTTCAGTTCATGAAGGTTCATAAATACGACGCCTGCAGCCATAAAAAGCACCAGCTTGATTAGGGAGTGGTTTACCATGTGAAGCAGGCTTCCCCGTATGGCCACGCTGCTCTCTTCTCCGATAAGCCCCTGCATGCCGATCCCGATCAGAATAAATCCGATTTGAGACACGGAGGAACAGGCCAGCGTCCTTTTAAGATTCACGGAGAATAAGGCAAGGAGTGCACCGGTAAACATCGTGAGAACACCCAAAACCAGCAGCAGTCTGCCCCACGCCGCATCAAAAGGCAGAATAGCGCAGCTGATGACAAGAACACCAAAAATACCGGCTTTGGTAAGTATGCCGGAAAGAAGGGCGGATGCCGGCGCCGGCGCTACGGGATGGGCCTTGGGCAGCCAGATGTGCAGAGGGAAGACACCGGCCTTTGCCCCGAAGCCAAACAGCAGGCAGACAGAGGCGGTGAATATCCGTACATATCCTCCGCTTCCATTTAAACGGCTCTTCTCCGCCGCTTGTGCGAGCCGGGTAAATTCCAGCGTTCCCAGTTCCCCGTACAAAAGAAACAGGCCCATCAGCATTACCAGGCCACCGATGACTGCCACAGCCAGATAGGTTTCGGCCGCGCGCAGGGCTTCTTTCGTCTCTTCATGCGCCACCCATGTATAGGAAGTAAAGGACATGATTTCAAAGAAAATAAAAACAGTGAAGAGATCTGCCGATAGGAACACACCGATGGTGGCTCCCAGCGTAAACAGAGTAAAAAAACGGTATCTTCCCCTGTTCCTGTAGCTTTTCATATATTCGGCGGAAAACAGCGTCGTCATCATCCACATAAGAGAAGCGATCAGGCCATACAGGGCACGGAACCCATCCATACACAGATGCAGCCCCATTCCGCAGAAGCCTTCCCAACGGTAATCATACCGGATTCCCTCATTGCCGCCCTTCCAGAACAGGCCGAACAAAACGGCAAAGCAGAGCATCTCTGAAACAGTTACCAGACCGGCCCCTATATCTGCAGTTGTCTTTCTTTTTCTGTACGTATCATTTCCCGCTCCCTCTCCTCTTCCCAGCAGCGCTACCACGAATGCCCCCAGAAAGGGAAAACACAGGATTAATAACAGCATATAATCACCAGTCATGTCAGGTTCCTCCAACCTCTCTTTACAAATTTCCGCCGGCTATTTCCTGAAAGAAATTTACAATCGGTGCGGAATGCAGGCCGAAAATAAGGATAGCTATCGCAAAAATACACAAAGGCACCAGCATCATCCATCCCGGATCCCTGGCTTCCTCCGGAATGTTCAGCTGCTTCTCCTTATCAGGGAAAAAGGCCCGGATAACGATAGAGAGCATATAGATGGCCGTTAAAAGCGCAGATATCAGAAGGGCCCCGATCCCCACATAGGCCATGACATTATCGCTCATTACCGCCGCCGTCGCCAGATTCCACTTGCTGATAAATCCGGCAAGGCCGGGCACTCCCATCAGTCCGAGGGACGCTATGGTAAAAATTCCGAACACCACCGGCATACGCCTTCCGAAACCGTCTATTTCATGCACATACTGCTTTCCCGTTTTATACATCACCGCCCCCACACAGAAGAAGGAGCATATCTTCATAACAGCATGGAATACCATATGGCTTAAGGCACCCACCAGACCCAGGGGCGTCATGATGCATACGCCGAAAAGGATATAGGAAAGGTTGCTTATGGTGGAATACGCAAGCCTCCTTTTCAAATGCGTCTCCTTCAGCGCGCGGCTGCAGCCGTAAACAATGGTAAAAATCACGATCCCCATCACCACATTCTGCGCCCAGGTTCCCCTGACAAAGTCCGGGCCAAAGCTGTAAAAGGTCAGTCTGATGATGGCAAAGGCTCCCGCCTTTACCACGGCTACCGCATGCAGAAGCGCAGTGACCGGGGTAGGCGCCACGCCCGCCTGGGGAAGCCAGGAATTAAAAGGACAGACAGCCGCTTTTACCCCAAAGCCGCAGAAGGCGATGCAGTATATGAGCAGCAGCATGGATCTCTTATCTCCTCCTGTCACGGAAGCATCCAGGACTCCCCCGAAGGTAAAGTTGATGGTCGTGCCATAGGTCAGCAGGAAGATCAGCCCCAGAAAAGCAAATGCGGCGCCTCCCAGGGAGTAATACAGATACTTCCGGCTGGCAAGGATCGCCTCTCTGGTCAGCGTATGCAGCACCAAGGGTACGGTAACCAGCGTGAGCAGCTCATAAAAGAAATACATGGTGAGCATATCCTCTGAAAAAGCAATACCCAGCGTAATACCATAGGTAATGGTGTAAAACATGAAGAAAAACCGTTCTCTTTTCTCATGCTTCATATATTCAAAGGAATACAGCGTCGCCAGCGGCCACAGGGCGGCCACCAGACCCGCAAAAACCATGGATAACCCGTCAATTTTCAGGGACAGAGACAGATTGCTCACAAACCGGACGATAGGAAATGCATCCACAGGCCTGTTTACCAGCAGCCCCGCCACAATCAGGCTGGTCGTCACCACTATGCATTCAACGTATACCGTCATATAAATTCTTTTTTTAAAGGGTATCAAGGGCACCACAGCGCCGCCGAGCACAGGCAGCAGTACGGCCACAAGCATCATTTCTGGTTTCATAGATGAACACCTTTCTTTTTCCCTGGTACGGACTTACCATCCGTTTTCTTCCGTCTGCCTACATCTGGAACAGCTGCTGTGCAATGTTGCTGATAAGGGAAATCAGGCCTCCCGGGAACATACCCAGCACAACAGCCAGGACAGCCAGCAGAAGGATGGGAACCAGCATTACGGAATCCGCTTCCTTCCGGACAAAGCCTTTTCGTGATTCTTCTTCCCCGGGGAAAAACCCCTTCATGGTTATGGGAAGCAGATAGCCCGCCGTGAGCAGCGCGGACAGCAGCAGTACCACCGGCCCCAGCCAGCTGTAAAAGCCGGTTTCCGAGGACAGCGAACCGACAGCCAGATACCATTTGCTGACAAAGCCGCTTGCAGGAGGGATACCTATTAAAGCAAGGGACAGAAGCGTCATACAGCCGATGGTTACCGGCATTTCCTTCCCGATTCCCCTCAGCTCGTCCACCCGCGTTTTACCTGTCCGGAATATGATCGCTCCGGCGCATAGGAACAGGCCGGATTTAATGACCGCATGGAAAATCACATGCAGGAATGCCCCTGTCATACCGGCCGGATTCAGCAGAAGAAGCCCGAAGAGAATATAGGAAACCTGGCTTACCGTTGAATAGGCCAGCCTTTTTTTCAGTCCTTTTTCCAGATAAGCGAGCATGGAACCCAGGAATACCGTTCCCAGGGCCAGTCCCAGAAATACCTTCTGTACCCAGCTTCCCTTCAGGAACTCCGCTCCGAAAATAAAGTAAACCACACGGATTATCCCCAGCACACCTGATTTGACAATAATCCCGGACAGCACAGCCGATGCGGGGGCAGGGGCTACCGGGTGCGCCGCAGGCAGCCAGCCCTGCATAGGAAACAGTCCGGCTTTTACACCGAACCCCATAAGCATCAGGAAGGCAACCACCAACAATAATCCTTCATGCCCTTCCACAAGTGAAAAATCCAGCACTCCGCCGGCTGTAAAGGTCAGCGTATTCCCATAGCGGTTGATAAAATACAGGCCAAACAAAGCCAGATATGCGCCGGCCAGGGAATAGAACAGATATTTCAGCCCTGCCATAACCGCCTCCCTTGTGCGGGTATGGAATACAAGAGGAAGGGACAGCAGAGTCATGCACTCGTAAAAGAGGTAAAAGGTAATCAGGTTCCCGGAAAAATCCAGCCCTACAAGAACGCCGTATACAATCAGATAAAATCCGAAATATCTTTTATTGCAATCCTCGTGCTGCATATACCGGAATGCATAGATACCGGCGAGAACCCAGACAATTGTGACCACCGACACAAACAGCCGCCCCACCGCATCCACCTTAAAATAGACAGGAAGCCGCATGGTCAGCTGAAACAGCGTAAAGGCAGTCTCTCCGCTGCCGATTACCCCGATGACTGCTATCGCCGTCCCGAAAAGGCCTATGGCGGTAAGGGTTATCATGGCAGACCTTTTTATTGAATTTTTCAAAAGCAGCAACAGAATTCCCATGATTATCGGAAAAAATATGGGAAAGAGAAGCATGCCTGATTCCTTCATATAAAGCTCCTGTCTGCGCGCCGTTTCCGCGCCTGGTAAGAATTTGATAAAATCAGCCGAACATAGCCAGCCCCGACTGGATCCATTTCACAATGGGCTGGGACAGCATGCCCAGGGCTATATTAAGGCAGATAAAAAGGACAATGGTAACCGTATAGGTTTTTTCTGCGCCGATGGTGATTACCTCACAGTCCGTACGCCTTTCCGGAACAAAAATCCGGATCACCGTTTTCATGAAATAAATAGCATTCAATACCGTGCTGATTCCCAGTACGATAAGGGCGGGAAGCATTTTGTAAGCATGTCCGATGGAAGCCTGGGCAAAGAGCAGCTTGCTCACGAAGCCGGATAACATAGGCATTCCTACCATGGACAAAGAACCCACGGTAAAACCGATTCCCGCGATTTTATGCCTGTAGGCCGCCCCCGTAAGATCCTGGAATTTCCTGCTGCCTTTGGAAACATCCGTAAGGCCGATAGCGGAGATAAACAGGAGGGATTTGGTGGCGGCATGGGAAAGGATATGAAAAATACTGGCAACCATGCCGATCTCCGTACCCAGTCCGAAGCCCATGTAAATATATCCAATCTGGGCCACACTGGAAAAGGAGATCATCCTTCGGATATCATTTTCCTTTATAGCACTCAGGGAGCCGAATATCATCCCCATGAGCCCGAATACGAAGAATACGTTGATTATCTTGTTCTCCGCAATAAAATCAAAGCCGATTACCCTGTAAATAATCTTGATCAGCAGAAAAATATAACCCTTGGAAACCAGGCTGGAAAGCATGGCCGCCGAAGATACGGTGGAATAGCCATAGGCATCAGGCAGCCAGGAGTGAAAGGGAAACAGGGCGCTTTTTATGGCAAGGCCCACGCAGATTAAGCCGATGGTCACCACCAGCGGCATCCGGAATTCCCCCTGGGCGACTATCTCTCCCACGGTTTCCTTGATATTGCTCATGAGCAGATGGCCTGTCATATCGTAGAGCATGCTGATTCCCACCAGCAGAAGTCCGCTGCCCAGAAGGCTCATGATCATATATCTGACCGCCGCTTCAATCGTCCTTCCGTTCTGCCTGATCATGATCAGGCCGCAGGCGGATATGGTATTGATTTCCACAAATACATAGGCGGTGAACAGGTCGTTGGTATATACAAGGGCCAAAAGGGAACTGAGCAGCAGATCCGTGAGGATATAATAAAGATTGTGCTTGCTGTATTCCACCTCGCCCAGAAGCTTCTTGCGCCCGCCCATCAGGGAAAGGAGCATGATAATACAGAAAAAGAGGGCCATACCCGCTTCCAGAACTCCCGCACGGATTTCATTTCCCCAGGGCGCCGGAAAATGGCCCATCATATAGGTATAGCTGGTTCCTTTACCCATGAGGTACACCAGCAGCACGGCGGACATACAGCCCACGGCTCCGATAACAACCGTATTCAGCCACTTGGCGGCCTTTGCCGGAAGAACCGAGCTCACCGTGCCGGAAAACATGGATAAAATAATGGAGAAGAAGGGAAAGTTCTGTACAAAATCCATTTACAGTCCCTCCTTTTTCAGTCTGGCGGAAATCTCGTCCAGATCCAGCGTATGGTATCTGCGGTACAGACGGATGGTCAGAGACAGCATCAGCGCCGTTACCGAAACCGACACCACGATGCCGGTGAGTACCAGCCCGCTGGGAACCGGATTGATATAGCTTACCACCGTCTGGACCCCATCCACCACGATAGGAGCCTTACGTCCCATGATATAGCCTTTTTCTGCAAGGAACAGGTAAACCGCGGTATCCATGATATTCAGCCCGATTATTTTCTTTATCAGGTTCTTCTGCAAAAGCAGGTTGGAGAATCCGATACCGAACAGGATCATGGCAATCGCTTCCCCGTAATTGGATAAAAGGTTGCCGCCCATCCTAGAATCCCCCCTTCCTGAACAACGCATAAAAAGCGTACATGGTACAGGTTACCACCAGGCCCACGCAAATATTAAGCACCAGTATCAGGCCGCTGCTCAGTATGGCTCCGGGAGTCCCTAAGGGTATCCCGCTTGGCAGATGGTTGGCGCCCATATAAAAGGAATAGCTTTTCGCCAGACAGTAGCAGGTCAGGGAACAAAAGCATATCCATTTATAAGTCTTTTCCGTGAAAAAACGTTCTGTTTTCGCAAACCCGAAGGCATTCAGATACAGGATGAGTCCCGCGCCGATAATCGCGCCGCCCGAAAACCCGCCGCCGGGGGACAGATGGCCGTTCAGAATGACATAAATGCCGAATATAATAATGAGCGGCACCAGAAAACCCGCCACCTTCTGCAGGATCAAATCATTTTTTGGCTCATAAATACGGTCGTTCTCGTCCGCTTCAGCCCGGGTCAGAGCATTATCCCTGCTTTCCCCTTCCTTTTTATCCGTCTTGTCAATGCGTAGCAAGATAAGAACCGTGACCGTGGCGATAAACAGAACGTTGGATTCCCCAAACGTATCAAAGGCCCTGTAATCCAGGATCATGCCGGTAACAATGTTTACCGCCCCTGTTTCCTGAAGCCCTTTGGTAATATACCGCTCCGACACCTCATTATTATCCGGGTTAGAGGCGTTTCCCGTCCTGGGAAGATAAGAAACCGTCACCAGCATAATGGCAATCAGGCTGATACAGAAGATAACGCCCATCACCCGGTAAGCCTTGTTAAACAGCAGGAGCTTCTTATTATGCTCCATATCATAAACCTTTTCCTGAAGCTGCCGGTATTCCCGCATCCTTTCCTGGACGCTGGCTTCCTCTTCCTTATATTCCTTCTGCGGCTTCATTTCCACCTTGCCTAACAGGGGATCCTCTTCCCCATAAAACCAGCGGGAAAAACGGCTATTCTTCTTTTCTGTCATCTTCGTCGTCCTCCCTCCGGATAGCATGGATCTTTTTCAGCGTCACAAAGAAAAGCACGCTGGTAACTCCTGCCCCCACAGCCGCTTCCGTAATTGCCAGATCCGGGGATTCCAGAAGAATCCATATGATCGACATAACCAGACTGTAGGACATAAAAATCAAAATGGAATTCAGCAGGTTCCTGGAGAAGCTCACCGAAACAGCACATACTACCAGAAAGCCCATCAGCAGGTAAGTAAATGTCTGCATATCATTCTCCTTTCTCCTCCCGATCCAGCCTGTCATCCTCTTCATAGTCCAGTTCACAGTGCTCCTTCAGGGTTTCGTCCGTCATAACCTCCAGACGGGAAATCAAATGGGAGGAAACAGGGGATGCGAACCACAGAAACATGATTACCAGGAGCATCTTCAGGCTGGTAAAATTCAGCCCGGAAATGATGATAAGGCCTGTCAGGGAAATTCCGATCCCCAGCGTGTCCCCCAGAGCGGCAGCATGCATCCGGTTCAGTACAAATTCAAAACGGTAGGATCCGAATACCTCCATCGCAAAGGTAAGCAGCCCTGCTGCAAGAACCACCGTTCCGATTATAAAACGGAGCAATTCAAGATTCATGAGCATTTTCCTCCTCCGGCGTATCCTTTTTCCTGTCTTTTTTCCTGGTTTCCTGATAAACTCCCATGTATACCTTGGTCAGCACAATGACTGCAAGAAAGCTTATCATGGCGTAGATAATACAGATATCCACCAGATAGCCTTCCTGCAGCAAAAGCGCAAGGATGGCTATCATAACCATGACCATGGTGCCCATCATATTTACGGCCACCAGCCTGTCCGCCACACGAGGCCCCCTCACAGCCCTTATGAGGCAGAGAAGGAGCATAAAGCCGAGAAAAATCAACGCTGCTGTAAACACAGCTTCATATGCATTTTCCAAACCGTTCATCCTGCCACCTGCCCTTCTATTTTGTGCAGAAGCCGCACAAAAACGCTGTCCGAAAGCCCTTCACTGAAACGCCTGTCCAGACAATGCACCGTATACTCATTGTCCTGCAGGGCTACCGTAATGGTTCCCGGCGTAAGGGTGATGGAATTAGCCAGAAGCACTCTGGCAGTTTTTGTTTTCAAATCCGTTTTAAAGCGGACAATAACAGGCTGAACCCTGATATGAGGGGATGCTACGAGCTTAAGAGTTGCCGCATTGGCTTTGACGATTTCCCAGATAAGCACGCCCAGATAGGCAATAATATAACCGAACTTACGCATGATAAGCCAGTCCTTCCGGGGACTGTAATCCAGGAACTTACAGCAGAAGGCATAAACAGCCCCTGCGATTACAATTCCGAACAGTACTATTTCCAGCGTAACCTTCCCGTTAAAGATTACCCACAGCAAAAAAAAGAGTATGTACATAAAATGCCTTCCCCTCATCAATCAAAAAATTCATCTGTCATCCGGATTACAATTACATCATGAGAAAACGGACGCTGGCTGTTAAGCCAACGTCTGCTCCAGTTTGTTTATTAATTCATTTTTGGATACCGCGCCCACTATTCTGGCTTTTTCCTGGCCATCCTTGAAAATCAGGAAGGTGGGGATATTCATCACACTGTATTTCTCGGCAATATCCATATTCTCATCAATATTAAGCTTACCAACCTTGGCTTTTCCATCCATTTCTTCAGCCAGCTGCTCCACAACCGGCGCCATCATCTTACAGGGACCGCACCAGTCCGCAAAAAAATCAACTAATACAGGCTTGTCCGACTGCAGCACCTCTTTTTCAAAATCTCCTGTCGTAAATTTATATTCCATGATAAAACCTCCTTCTTATTTTCTGTCTCTCTATTTATTCTTGACCATTTTCTGAGTTCCATACAATCAGCTGCCTCTGTCAGCATAAAACGGAGACATAAGTTTATGGTATAAGCATATTACACATTTTTGTGCTTTGCAAGGACAAAAATGCTTAAAAATTGCACATATTATTCATTCCAGAAATCAGAGGGGCACATACCGGTATGGGCGCGGAAAATACGGCTGAAATAAAACTGGTCCTGGTACCCTACCTGTTCGGCCACATCCTTTACATAGATCCGGGATCCGCTGGTCCGCATGATTTCCATGGCCTTTTCCATCCGCAGCCTGGTAAGGCAGCTGTTAAAGGACTCGCCGCCGTATTTGCGTATCAGCTTGCTTAAATAGGTCTGGGATATTCCCAGCGCCCTGCTCGCGGACTGCAGGGTCAGCTGCTGGGCGAAATGTCCGGAGATGTACTTCATGATTTTATTGTAGTATTCCTGTGTATCCATTTTCAAAAAGTCCGCTTCCTCTTCGGGTGTTTTAAATAGGATTTCCGCCAGATTGTCCGCCAGCTGCTGTACGTTTTCGGAATAGAGAAAGGCATCCTCCAATAAAAATTCCTCTTCCCGGTTCCAGCCTTTGCCGCTGCGGTATTTCTGAAGGATATAGGAGATCTTGTGAACCATGCCTTCCACCCATATCTGAGGCCGTTCTTCCTTATCCCATTTGTACAGCAGCCGGATCATCTCTTCCTTTGCTCTGGAGAAATTGGATTTCATACAGTACTTTTCCAAACCGCACAGTCCGTCCTCCTGAACTTCCGGCTCCTTTCCGCATCCGTCCTCTTCCTCTCCCTTCAGATGGATCACCTTGTTTTTCCCTAAGACAATTCCGCAGTCCAGGGCCCTGTACAGCTTTTTCATAAGCTCCTGCAGCCGGCTGCAGGGTACCGGCTCATCTCCGTACACCGCGGTAAAATATGCGGTCTGCGGCTGTTCCTTTTCCACCTTATGTTCAATGAGCCTGATAAAATCATTCCCGTCCACCAGTTCCTTGGGACAGATATACAGGGCTTCGCATTCATCTCTTCCGTATATAAATATTGTTTCATTGGAATCTGAAAATATTTCCACATTCCTCTGTCCGGAAAATCTGGGCGGCAGTCCATTTCTGCGGACAAGAGCCGCATAATAAAGGGCATAAGGAAAGTATTTTTCCATTTCCCCCTCCTTCGGGGCCTGTCCCAGGGAAAGTTTCCTTATGATCTCTTTACGCCCCTGGTAATATTTATCCTTCAGTTCCTCTTTAAGCTTAAAAAGCAGAGCCTGCAGTTCGGACGGAACCACAGGCTTCAGAATATAATCCCTGACGCCAAGCTTTATGGCGGACTGGGCATAACCAAATTCAGAATAACCGCTCACGATGATAATCTTTGTATCCTCCCCGCTGCTGTAAAGAGCTTCCGACAGCTGTATCCCGTCCATGACCGGCATGCGTATGTCCGTAATTAAGATATCCGGGTGAATATCCAGCGTCTTTTCCAGCGCTTCTTTTCCGTTGCGGGCTCTTCCGGCCACATAAAAATCCGGGCATTTTTTTTCTATTATCGATTCTATATGTTTCACCGCAGTGGGTTCATCATCTGTCACTAATACCGAATACATCCCCTTCTTCACCCTCCTTCTCAGGATCCTTCCTTCACTCCGATTGTTATGATAACTCCGCTCTCCTGTTTATTTTCCAGACGGAATACAAGGCCGTCCACATACAGCAGATACATTCTGGCGTATAGGTTTGCCAGCCCCATCTGCCCTATTTCCATCTCAATGCTGCTTTTTTGTATGTGTATCTTTTTTCTTATCTCCTCCAGCTTCGTCAGCAGATTCTGGAGAACGGCTTCTTCCATGCCGTCTCCGTTATCCTCCACACTGATATACCATCCGTTTTCCTCTATCCAGCCCCTTACCTTTATGCGCATGACTGTATCTTTTTGATTGTATCCATGGAGCATACTGTTTTCTACCAGCTGCTGGAGAACGATTTTGGGAATGATTTTTTTTCTTATGGATTCCTCGCAGGTGATTTCCACCTCCAGCCTTTCTTCAAACCGGGATTTCAGCAGATACACGTATTGTCTCAGATAGTCCAGCTCCTGCTCCACCGTGGCATAGCGTTCCACCGTACTGGTGGAATAGCGGAGCATGGCTGCCAGATTTCCGCAGATGTCACATATTTTCTCATCCCCGTCTTCCATGCCTCTGTTGGATATCACATTCAGCACATTATAAAGGAAATGGGGGTTTACCTGAGCCTGAAGGGTATCAAACTGAGCCTGGAGCTGTAAAAGAGACAGCTTTTTTTCCTTATCCAGCGATTCACTGAGACGTCTGAGCAGATCCCTGTAGGAGCGGTTCAGGGCTTCTATTTCATTATCCGATGTATTGATGATGATCTCCTGATCCAGATTGTTGAGCTGTGTCTGTTCGATCTGCTTACGCATGTCCCTTATAGGCTTTGTCAGATAAGTGGAAATAAGGACTACAAATACCATGGAAAGAGAAAAAATAGTGACTACCAGAAGGAGCGAGAATACCGCGGTCTGGGGAATCCCTTCCCGTATGATCCTCATATCCTCCGATAAAATGATTTTTGCGCCTGTTTTGGAGGTGCTTAAGGATAATAATAAATCCGAAGGCTTATCTTCATAAGCATTATCCTCACAGGAGGATGCATATGTTCTGTAAGTATCCAGATTTTCCTCATCGGTTGAGTAAAAGAGGCTGCCGTCCTCCAGAAGTATGGTTGTCCTTATTTCTCTTTCCGGAAAGGAAAACAATTCCTCCAGCCTGTCGATTTTCTGCTGGACCTCGATATATCCAAGAGGCTGTCCCTGTACGGCGCGGACCATGGAAAAAACCTTCTCCTTACTGTCGGCCTTCCAGTTATCCTCATGGATGCCTACCAGGAGAGGCTTTCCGTGAAGATTACGGGCCTCCTCCAGCCAGTAACAATCCTCTATCGCGGTCTTGCTGTTGATTACGCCCATATCCGTATTCATCGTGCTGTATATGATGTTACCGTATGTATTGAAAAAGATAACACGATAGAAATTGGACATGAAGTAGTCGTTGCTGATCCCATTTTTCAGAATTGCTTCATTCTCCGATATCATTTCCGTATACCGTCTGTTTTCTGTATCGGAAAGCCCTCTGATCGCCCCCAGCATATCCTGATCGGACAGGATATAATTCGTCACCTGGCTCATGGCGTTATAGCTGTTGTCGAATTGTATCGTCATCTGCTCCGACAGGAATTTCAAATTTTCATGGGCGTTGGAACGGTATTCCCTGGTATTGTAATACTGCCATACAATGCCTAATATCAGGGAAAGGATAAAGGCAAGCGCTGCATAGGAAACGATCAGCTTATATCGAAAACGCAATTGATATTCCTCCCGAGGCTGTTATGAAAAATCTGCATTTCCATATTTTCATAACTGTTTTTTGAAACATATTATGATTATATAGAAATGCAGATCCCGGAACAAGCATTTAAAAGTTAGGATTTCCAAAGGCTGACACTACCCCTTAACCGCTCCGGCGACCATACCGTCTATTATCCTTTTGTTGAAGAAAATAAACAAAACCAGCATAGGAATCGTAATCACCAGCACATCCGCGAACAGCAGGTTGTAAGAGCTGGCATACTTGCCCTTGAAATTATAAAGGGTTAACTGTACCGTAGCATTGGCATTGCCCGGCAGGAAATAGAGCGGGTTGGTAAAATCATTAAAAATACTCACCGCATTCAATATAATCACCGTGGAGGTAACAGGTTTTAACAGGGGAAATACTACTCTGGAAAACAGCTGTATTCTGCTGCAGCCATCAATAAAGCCCGCTTCTTCCAGTTCTGTGGGGATGGTTGCCATAAATCCCCGGTACAGCATGATGGTGAAAGGAATATTCAGCGCCACTTCCACGATTGTCATTCCCAGAAGCGTCTTATAAAGATGCAGGCCCTGAAGCACCCAGATTGTGGGAAGGATAGCCGGAGGGACCATAAGGCCCGACATAATCAGCACATTAGCCAGCCTGGTTGTCCTGTCGTTCCTTCTCTGAAGGACATAACCGGCCATGGAACCGGTGAGAATCAGCAGGATAACGGAGCACAGTGCCAGGATGAGGCTGTTTTTAAATGCAGTGACAAGCATATAATTGTTTGCCTTGATTACCTCCAGGTAATTTTCCAGATGGATTTCTTCCGGAAGTGAAAGTGACATCAGGTTCGCTTCTTTGGTCCCCTTTAAGGAATTGACCAGCATATAGAGGAACGGTGTGACAAAAATAACAAGGCAGGCTGCCATTCCTATGACGTCCCCGCAAATCGTCAACAGTTTTTTCTTCTTCATCAGGAATCCACCTCCCTGCTCAGCAGAAACTTCTGCAAAGGAAACGCAAGCAGTGCAATCATGATAAACATGATAACATTTCCGGCTGTGGAAAGACCGTAAAATCCGGCCGCATATTGTTTATAAACAATGGATGACATGACGTCCGTTGCAAATCCCGGCCCGCCTCCTGTCATGGCCCAAATTAAGTCAAAGCTGCGCAGGCCTCCGATGAAGGACAGGATAATAACGGAATTCATTGCCGGACGGGCAAGGGGCGCCGTAATGGAAAACAGCTTCTGTCTGGCGTTGGCCCCGTCTATTTCAGCCGCCTCATAATAAGTCTTATCGATAGACTGGATCCCCGCCACATAGATGACGGTGGCGATGCTCAGCCCCTTCCACACATCCACCCCGATAATGGAATACAGCGCCAAATCGGGATTCCCCAGCCAGTTTATGTTCGCCGCCCCGAAAAGCCCCAGGGCTTTGTTGATTAAGCCTTTGCTGGGATGCATCATCGCAGTAAAGGTGATGCCGATTGCCATGGTACTCACCAGGTTGGGGAAGAAAATAATGGAACGCTGTATATTCTTGGTGCGTATGGAGCCGGTAAGAAAAACAGCGATAAAAAAGGCCAGGAGAACCTTAATGCCGCAGGTAAGAAAGGCATATATCAGAGTGTTTTTTATACCAATATTTAAAGAACGCTCCGTGAGAAACATTTTAAAATTATCAAGGCCTATAAACCGATAGGTTTTAAAATCCCAAACCGTCATGCTGAAGAAAAACGAAGTGACGGTGGGGATAATAAAAATGATGAGAAAAACAATCATGGCCGGAAGAAGAAACCATGTGGAATACATTTTCTTTTTCTTCATATCTGCAATCCTTTCCTTTTCTGTCCGGATCAGGACGGCCGCCTGTGTTACAGGCGGCCTGCCCCGCATACATATCTTTTGCTTCTGCCGGTACTCACTTTTTACCAGTCAAGCCCTAACTGCACCGCCTGCTTCAGGCAGTCATCATCATAGGCCTTCGCCGCTTCTTCCGCAGAAATCTGACCGGTTCCCGCTTCCTGTGTGATCTGCTCACAGCTTGCGCCCTTTACGGCAGTCTGATATTCCAGGGCCGTGCAAGCCTTGCCCGCATCAATATATGCCTGCTCATCCTTTACCGCCTGGAAGGCATCATCCGGAAGAGCCATTCCCTTAATGATAATGGGGCCTGCCGGAGGCTGCACCGCCAGATAAGCATTTATGGCTTCATCACTCATCCAGAAATTCAGGAAACGAAGGATATCATCAATATTTTCACTGTTTTTATTTACATAAAGCCCGCCTGCCGGCCATGTGGTAATTCCGTGATTGTCTGCATCGTCCCCGGGAACGCCGAATGCCCCAATCTTGTTGACATCATCTCCGTACTGGCTGTTAATATAAGCCAGCACACCGTCACTGGTAATAATCCAATGGGTTCCCTCCCCGTTTACCAACATATCACAGGCCGTCTGGTAAGTGGTCGCGGTATAGTCCTCATTATAATAGGGAACCAAATCCACACATTTCTGCCAGCTCTTGAGACCGGCCGGATCCGTTGCATATTTTGCCGTTCCTGCCTCAAATTCTTTGGCAAAATCAGGATTTTCCGCCTGTACATTATAATGATCGCCCAGATAAACCACCTGTGTGGTCCAGCTGTCTGCAAAGCTTCCGATTACGGCTACTTCCCCGTTCTCTTTCAGCACATCACAGTTCTTAAGGAAATCGGCCCAGGTATGCGGCACCTCAAGTCCGTATTTCTCATAGGTGTCCCTGTTATAAAGTATGACACCCGCACCGCTGGCAAAGCCTGCAGGCACCCCATATACCTTGCCGTCTGCCGTGACAGCGCTGAGGAAGGACTCATCCAGCCTTGACAGATACGCCTGATCCGATAAATCCAGGAAATATTCCGAAGGATTCAGTGTCGTGAACTTACAGCCTGAGTTATAGGCACATAAATCAGCCATATCCCCGGATGCCAGTCTTGTTTTTACAATGTTATCCCCGTCTGCTCCGCCTGCACGGATTTCCACGTCAACCGTTATACCCAGTTTTTCTTTAGCCAGGGCGCATACCGCCTCAAGCCCGTCAAGGGTGGAATCCTTATCAATCAGCAGGCTTATGGCTGCTTCCTTATATTCGTATTCTCCTTCCGCAGCTTCCGAGCCTCCCGCATCAGTTGTTTCCGCAGCTTCCTCTGTTCCTGCCGCCGGTGTTTCCGCCTGGTTTTCTGCGGATTCCGCAGGGGCGGAGCTGGCAGAACTTCCGGAGCATCCGGCCAGGATACTTGAAACCATCGCCGCACTTAACAAAATACTCAATAACTTTTTCTTCATTCCTCTTCCTCCTCTTTTTTTATTCGGTACGTTAATTGTAAAAAGGGAGGGCAAAAAAATACATGGATAATCCACTCATTATCCATGTACTTTCAGGTTTTTATATGACATGTTAAATTAATAAAACATGATATCCTTCAGATCCATCAGCTTTCCGGCAATTCCGGTGAATTTTATGTAGACCGCATGCACTCCCGAAGGAACACACACAGGACTGTCAAATTGCTGAAAATCAAATTTTCCGCTTGTCCTCTTTATCTCGACTTTAGCGAGGCATTCTGATTCCATGCTGTCAATATAGATCTCCGCAGTACCTCCATAGGTGCTGCTGGAACAGGAGAGGGAAATACCCCGGATTTCACAGTTGAAATCCATATACCGGATAACGCCCCAGTCGCCGTTGTGGATATTGGTTAAATACTCATAATGCATATCCCTGCTGCTGTAGGCATCAAAGTAGCATTTCCCCGACAGCCGGCACAAAGCCGATGCGGGAAGTTTTCTTTTGCAGGGTATCGGGGGTTCCGTTCCCTGGCTCGTCATCAGAACCTCTCTTATCGTTCCGTCTTCTTCAAAAAATATCTCTTCCACACAGACTCTGCGGCTGAATTCACTGTTATGAGAGGAACGATGATAAAAGACATACCATTTTCCCTGATATTCTTCGATCGATCCATGGTTGTTCCAGCTTGCCGGATCACATCCTGTATTATCAATGATAATACCTTTTTTCGTATAGGGGCCGAGCGGCTTATCACTCATCGCATATCCCAGGCATGTCGGCCTTCCGCGGGAGCTGTCCGCATAGACGAGATAATAGATACCGTTTCTTTTTCTGATTGATATTCCCTCATGAAAACCATCCCTGTCTTCCGTTAATATCCCCTTAACCATCGTTTCGGGAATCACTTCCGATAAATCCTCCGACAATTTTCCCCCTCTCAGGCTTCCCTGGCCCCAAAAATAGTACACCTGGCCGTCATCATCCTTAAATACAGCGGGATCAATCTGTGTTCCGTCCGCTCCGGCTATAGGAACCGCATCCGTGAAGGGGCCTGCGGGACTGTCCGAAAAAGCCACGCCTTCCGATCCATCCGACAAGCAATAAAACAGACAATATCTGTCCTTGATTTTCAGACAATCCGGCGCATATAAAGGCATTTTTCCATGGGCTGCCATGTGGGAGGCCTCATCATAGGAAATAAAAGACACAGGATGTGCCCGGAAATTCTTCATGTCACTGCTGGAAAATACCTGATATTCGTAGCTGCAGTATTCATCATTGCCGCAGCAGTCCTTTGAGCCATATAAATAAATATTGCCATCCTCATCTTTTCGAGCCTCAACATCCGGTATATAATACTGGGACGGTAAAATCGGGTTCATAATATAATTCCTTTCTTCATTAACCTTTTACGGCTCCTGCCGTCAATCCTTCTGTAATAGTACGTGATACAAATGCGTATACAATCATTATGGGGACTATTGACATAGCGATAGCCAGATAGGTAGCTCCGTAATCCCTGTTAAAGGTTCCCCTAAGATTCATAATAAGCAGGGGAAGCGTAAAATTTTTCTGGTTAAACAACACAATCATAGGCGTCATGAAGTTATTCCAGCTTCCCACAAAGTTGAAAATAGACATCGTTGCAATAGCCGGTTTTACCATCGGCAGAGCGATTCTGTTAAAGATAATAAACTCGTTGCAGCCCTCTATCCTGGCGCTTTCCAGCAGAGAATCCGGTAAAGAGGATTTCATATACTGCATAATGAAAAACACCGTACTCGCATTGGCAATCCCGGGCAGGATAAGCGGGAAAAAGGTATCCAGGATTCCCATGAACTTACATAACCGGAAGAACCCGATGATTCCCAGCTGCGAAGGAATCATCATGGAAACCATGACGATACCAAATACAATTCCCTGCCCTTTGAACCTGTATTTCGACAGGCCGAAAGCGGTCAGCGCGCCGAAATAGGCGCTCAGCAGCGTGGAGGAAAAAGAAATAATCACGCTGTTCAGAAATCCTCTGCCGATCTGTATCATTTCTCTCATATTCAAATAATTCTGAAAGATGGAGGCTCCGGGAAGTAAATACAAGCCTGTCATCAGCTCATTGCTGGAATGTGTGGCATTAATGATCATGATATAAAAAGGCAGAAAACAAATGACTGTAAGCAATATCAGCAAAATATAGATAATGATTCTGGAGAGCTTTATCTTTTTCATGACTCCTCTCCTTCCTGCTTAGGGTTGAGAACTCTGAAAAACAGAACAGATACTATCAGGATGATTATGAATAATCCATAAGAAACCGTTGCCCCGTATGCATAATTTTTATTCTTAAAAGCGGTGTTATATAAATATAAAACCATTGTCATAAGCGACTTCTGGGGTTCTCCGGTTCCTCCCGTCAGGGCCATCGGGATATCAAAAATCTGCATTCCGCCAATCAGAGAAGTGACTGCAACATATAATAAAGTGGGTCTTATCAGAGGCATTGTAATGTAAAAAAATCTTTGTCTGCTGTTGGATCCGTCTACCACGGCGGCTTCAATCACATCCGTAGAAATTGCTTTGATTCCTGCCGTAAGGATGATCGTGCTGTGCCCGAACCACATCCACCATTGGATGAGAGAGGTCAGGCCTCTGGCAAATACCGGATTTCCCATCCATTTTACAGGTTCATTGATCAGATTCATGGATAATAAGATTTTATTGACGGTACCTGTCTGCCAGTCAAGCAGCACGCTGAACAGAATACCGATTGAGGCAGCCGTAACTAAATTGGGCAGATAAAACATTGCCTGAAACACATTGGCGCCTTTCAGTTTGTACTGGCATAAAAGGACGGCCAGCACCAGCGCGGATATTATCTGCGGTATGATACAGCCAAGCCAGATAATCCAGGTGTTTCCCACACTTTTCCAAAACACTTCGTCAACAGCAAGACGCTGATAATTCTTCAGGCCAATAAATCCCGCCGTGGCTCCGTCTTCCATACTTAAAAAGAATGTATAAATAATCGGATATAACTGAAATATAAGAAAAACAATGATATAAGGTAAAACAAAGAGAAAGCCATACCGGGCCCTTTTCTTAGCCATACTTTTTACTACCCCCTTACCTTGTTTGAAAAAGGAAAAGCAGTTCATATTTATGGGCTGCTTTTCCTTTCGTTTACTACTCTACCGTAATGGACTGATATGCATTTGCCACATCTTTTTTAAATTGTTCCAGGGCCTCTTCCTTCGTTACTTCTCCCTGGGCATATAACTCTGCATTCTGCAGGAGCAGATTATTGATAGTATCATCATACTTTGTTACAAGGGAAGCATTTATTTTACCGGCTTCCTCTTTGAAAAATGCAAATGTGTTCTGGCCTCCGCACCATGTATCCGAGTAGGATTCCACCAGCTCGTCCTCCACAGATACCAACGCCGGGAAATCCGATTTATCTATCGCATACTGTCTGCTGTAATCAGGATCCAGAGTGATAAATTTCAGATATTCCCATGCCAGTTCCTTCTGGGTGCTCTTTTTGTAAATTCCCATATAGGTTCCGCCGTTAAAGTAAGATGCAGGCATACTTGCAATCGCCCAGTCTCCTTTGGAATCCGGCGCACTTCCCTGGATTACATACTGCATTCCCCAGGTAGGCAGGACATAACCGAACAGAGAATCGTCAGCTGCTGCCGCATACCATGCGGTACTCCATGCATCCAGTTTGGCATCATAACCGTTTTCCCGGAATGTTTTTCCCAAATCAAGAAATTCCGGCACATAATCGTCCATGATGAATTTACCGTCTTTTACCCAGGGCTCCTTACGCTGTCCATAGCAGGACATCATCCATAAATCCTGGAAGTTTGTCACGAACGCTGTCTTTCCATCGCTTTTATCATGAATCGTCTTGGCGACATCCAGCATTCCCTCTGTGCTTGACAGCATTTTGGAAACCTCTTCCGGATCATCCGTTCCCAGGTATTCTTTTGCCATGCTGCGCTTATACCAGAGTCCGCCCGGCGTAGCCTGCCAGCATAAAGCTCTCAGATTCCCCTGGGCATCGGAACCGATTTCCTTGGTATAGCCTATTACGTCTTCCGCAAGTGCTGTGGCATTATAGGGTTCGGCCGATAAATTTTCCCAGGCATCCGATTCCAGATAATTCTTCACTACCTTGGCGTCCGCACAGAAAATGTCGGGGCCGTCTGCCTCATTATCCACAATAGTCTGCATCTTGACATCATAATCTTCACCAATCTGGGTAAATTCCACCTTTACATTAGGGTAAACCTTATTAAATGCTTCGATCTGGTATTTGGGATCGTCTGTCCAGGACCATATTGTAATTGTGCCGCTGTACTCCGACGGATCCTTTGCTTCAAAAGCTGCTGTTTCTTTTTCCTTGGACGGGCTGCTTCCACAGCCGGCCATGCTTCCCAATACCATTAATGCTGCTAAACAAACACATAGTTTCTTTTTCATCTTGCCTCTCCTTCTCTTGAATAATGATTTATCTGCAAAATGGTAGCGCTCCCATTTTTTGCCACGAAAAAACTACACCGAACATGTAGTCTCTTTCTCTGAAATTACAGCAGGGAAAATTTTACGTAACTCCACACTTTTCCCTTCCACCTCTGCAATCATTGTTTCCGCAAGATATCTCCCCATTTCCCTTACCGGCTGCTTTACAGTGGAAAGCTTGATATAAGGGCCATAGTTCATGAAGATAATATCATCATATCCCAAAACGGATATATCCTCAGGCACCCTGTAGTTTGCATCCTTTGCTCCTCTTGCGAAGCCATGTGCCATAACATCGTTAAAACAAAATACTGCCGTTGCCTTTGTATCTATGATATCTCTGGCACGTTCAAGTCCTATGTCATAGGAAAATTCACCATCGAAAATCAAAGATTCCTCATAGGGAATATGATTTTCCTCCAAAGCCCTGCGGTATCCTTCCAAACGGCCCAGTGTTTCATAATTGTTCCATTTTCCTGTTAAAACTGCTATTCTTCTATGTCCAAGGCCTATGAGATAATTGGTGCCGTCATATGCTGCCTTTACATTATCGATATCTGCCTCAATTACTCCGTCCACCTGAATCCCTGTCTTAAACGCTGCTGCCGGCATTCCCATTTTAACAAGCTTTTCCAGCTGTTTTCTGGATACCGAACCTTCCCCCAGATAAATGAATCCATCCACTTTTCCATTAAGGATATCAATAGGATCCTTGTGCCCGCTTTCATCGGCACGGTTTACCACGAACAGAGTGCTGTAACCTCTTTTTTCACAAATATGGTAAATCTCTTCACTGACTATGGAATAGAAAGGATCATTGAAGGTATAACAGCTGATCACACCGATATTCATACTTCTTCTCGATGCAAGGGTCCTGGCCGCTGTATTAGGGCTGTAATTCATTTCTTCAATAACCTGCAGAACTCTTTCTTTTGTCGCAGGCTTAACCTTGTCGCTGCCTAATAAAACTCTTGATACGGTTGTCTTGGAAACTCCGGCTTTCTTAGCCACATCAATTATACTTGTCATGTTATCACCTTTTTCACATAGTAACATAAAATGGGAACGGTTTCAATGTATATAATACACAATATTTTCTCAATCATTTTTGCAGTAATGTATAGAAAAAGCTGAAATATATTTAAATTTTTCCTGATTTTACAAAGAAATCCTTTAAATATAATTCAGCTCTTATTCTCTTTCTAATACCGTATTACAGGAATATTGCAGGAATGAATGCTTCTGTCACCGCCGTATCACATACTTACAGATAGGGTTGCCCGCCGCGGAAAACCGCTCTTCATACTCCGTCATGATATTTCCCCGGACAAGAACCTCATCTGCATGAAGATCAAAGGTGACTGTATCGGCTTTCCAGCCCGCAGGCTCCAGCTCCTCCAGTGCAAAATCAAACAGGACTCTGTTATCTGTTTTGAATTCCAGTGTTCCGTCCTTTTTTAAGATCTCGTCGTATCTGGCAAGGAACTGTCTGGAGGGCAGGCGTCTTTTCGCATGCCTGTCCTTGGGCCAGGGATCCGAGAAATTCAGATATATCCTGCTGACCTCCTCTTTATCAAATACATTGCAGATATCCTCTGCATCCATACGGATAAAACGTACGTTGGGAAGCTCTTCTTCCTCCATTTTCTGTATGGCGCGCAGCAGTACGCTGGAATACTTTTCAATTCCGATAAAATTTACTTCCGGATGCTGTCCGGCCATTCCCATAATAAATCTTCCCTTGCCCATTCCAATCTCTATATGAATGGGGTTCTCATTCCCGAAGACCTCTTTCCATTTTCCCTTCTGTAATTCCGGTTCATGTATGACAAATCGGCTCTCTCCGATAACCTCCCTGGAGCCGGGTACATTTTTAAGTCTCATTTGTTTTCCTCTCTATCCGCAGTCTTTCGCTCTATCTTTTCACACAGGGAATCCACCATATTTTTCACAAGTTCCCTGTCCTTTTCACTCAATTGGGTAAATTGCCTTGCCAGGTGCCTGACATCATCATTAATATCCAGATCTTCCAGAACGTCCATATACATGGGTTCTTTTCCATACATGAGCCAGTCCGGGTTAACATTATATTCTCTGCATATATCTTTGACCGTCCGATCGGTAATGTTTCTCTGTCCCTTTTCCATGTTGGTTATCGCACCGCCCGACATATTGATCGACGCGCCAAAGGCCCGTGTTGTCAGCTTTAGTTGTTTTCTTAAATACTGCAGTCTTTCATGGATATCCACCTCTTCACCTCCATGAAAGCATTATAGCTTATTTTGATTTCAATGTAAACATGGATTCGTTAAAGTGTTGACTTTATTTTAAAACAACGTTAATATATTTTCAGAGAAGCCGATAACGGAATTATAGATTAGTCCATGAACGCAAGTACATTGAAAAAGAAACAGAGTGCCTGATATCCTTGTGATGTCAGGCCTTTTTTCCAAGAGAGGTAAGAGGCTGAAAAGCTTTTCTTTCAGCCTCTCTGATTTATATGCGGCATATGCCGCGTGCGTACATAATGTGCGCAGAAGGGAGTAATATGAAGAATAATGTGAAAACGGACACGCCCTTCTGGGATCCTTCCCTTCCTTTTGAAGAGCGGCTGGACTGGCTTTTATCAGAAATGACAATGGATGAAAAGCTGTCCTGTATGGCTACCAGGGTTCCTGATCTGGAACGATTAGGGATACCGGGATTTTCTGTAGGCGGTGAAGCCGCTCATGGTGTGGAGGCAAGAAATGATCAAAATGATTTGGGCGCTGCGGAACCTACCACTTCTTTCCCCCAGCCTATCGGCATGAGCGCCACATGGGATCCGGATCTTATCAAAAAAGCCGGTGAGGTGACCGGAACGGAGGCACGGGTTATTTATCACCGTCATCCCGATCGCGGGCTGAGCAGGTGGGCGCCTACCGTTGATTTGGAACGGGATCCCCGGTGGGGAAGAACGGAGGAAGGCTATGGGGAAGATCCGGTTCTTACCGGTGTCATGTCTTCCGCTTATATCCAGGGCATGCAGGGGGATGATCCGAAGTATCTTCGTGTCGCTGCTACCCTCAAGCATTTTTATGCGAATAACACCGAAGCGGGCCGGGGATGGAAGTCTTCCTGCGTAGATCCCAGAAACCGGCAGGAGCTGTATCTGGAACCCTTCCGGAGAGCCATAATGAACGGCCGGGCGGAAGGCGTAATGACGGCTTATAATAAAATTAACGGCATTCCCGGAATGCTCAACCCGGAAGTGAGGGAAATCCTGAAAAAGGAATACGGCCTGAAGGGGCATGTTGTCTGTGACGGAGGCGCTATGGAGCTTGTGGCCAATCTTCATCATTATTACGGCCTTCATGCCGAAACTCTTGCCAATGCGGTTAAAGCAGGCGTAGACGGTATGTCCGACCGACCGGAAGCAGTAGCTCAGGCAGCCCGGGAGGCCTGGGAGCTTGGCCTCATAACAGAGGAGGAAATCGACGAAGCCCTGCGGAATATATTCCGCACAAAGCTGCGTCTTGGTATTTATGACAGGGAGCCCTGCAACCCTTATGACAGGGTGACGGAAGAAGATCTGAATTCTCCCCTCAATAAGCAAATCTGCCTGCAGCTGTCCCGGGAAGCCATTGTTCTTCTCAAGAATGAAAATAAAATGCTTCCTTTGGATCCTGCTGTCCCGGCAGAAACCATGGCTCTGGTCGGTCCCCTGGCGGACAGCTGGTATCAGGACTGGTATGGGGGAACTCCTCCTTATGTAACCACACTGCGCCAGGGAATGAAGGAGATACAGGGAACACAAGTACCTTTTGCCGACGGTCTTGACCGGGTGATATTCCGCTGCGGCCAGAAGGGTGTGGCGACGGCAGCAGACGGAAGATTGTACCTGTCGGAAGAACCGGATGTCTTTGTAATGGACGACTGGGGAGAAGGCAGCTATACCTTCCGCTGTGAACGTACAGGGAAATATATGAATACAAGAATGGGCCAATCCGATAAGGAATCCTCGGAAACGGGATGGATTGCTGCGGAAAAGGACGCTCCTTTTGACTGGTTTGTCATGGAGATTTTCCATGTACTGGAACAGGGGAACGGCATGATACAGCTTACCAACCGTTTTCATTCTCCCGTGGAAATTGATGAAAAGGATTTTCTTGTTTCCATGAGAGAAGGATCCGCCGCACAATTCCGGATGGAAATTGTGGAAAACGGACTGGAAAAGGCCTGCAGCCTGGTTCAGGGAAAGGAAAAAGTCATTCTTGCCCTTGGCTGCAATTCCATGATCAATGCAAAGGAAGAAGTGGATCGTACTACCATTGCCCTTCCTCCGGCACAGGAGCATCTGCTGGAAGAAATTTACCGTATCAATCCTAACGTTATTCTCGTACTGTTCTCTAATTATCCTTATTCTATCAATATGGCCCAGGAAAAGCTGCCCGCTGTTTTGTGGAGTGCAACCGGAAGCCAGGATATGGGGACAGCTATGGCAGAAACACTTTTCGGGAAAAATGCGCCTGCAGGACGTCTCAATATGACCTGGTACCGTTCGGATGAGCAGCTGCCGGATATTGATGATTACGATATCATAAAGGGAAAACGAACTTACCGCTATTTTGATGGTGATATACTGTATCCTTTCGGATATGGCCTCACCTATTCCTCCTTTACATATACGGATTTTTCCGCAGCGCCTGAGGATAACCGAAAGCTACGGGTATCCTTCTGTGTAACCAATACTGGTGACCGGGTCAGCGATGAAGTGGCTCAGATTTATGGAACCGCTCCAGCCTCCCGGGTAAAAAAACCGATAAAACAGCTTCTTGGGTTCCGCCGCCTGAAGGGTATCCTTCCCGGAGAGACCCGGAAAGCAGAATTTATGATATCGATTGAAGAATTCCGTTTTTATGATGTAATCAGCAGAACTATGATGGTAGAGGAAGGATGCTACCGGATATTTGCCGGCCCTTCCAGCGCGCAGCCTCAGTTGGAGGCTTTTGTGGAGATTCCCGGCAGAAAACCCGGACTGCGTGATTTGAAAAAACGGATACCGGCAGATCATTATGATGATTACGAAAATATCACTCTGACAGAAGGGCATTTCGGCTTCACCGCCGCTCTTCCCGTAAACACGGAGAAAACGGGCACCCTGATATACCGCAGCTGCAGGCCCGAATTCGGATTAAAAAATGCCTTCTTCCATTTAAAGAGTGAAAAAGGCGGAAGTCTGGAGCTATGGATAGATGGGAAAAAGGTGAGTGAATGGGAAGGTGATACAAGAACCTACGAGGCTGTACCTCCCTTTTTACCGGATGAAAATGCCCGGAAGGAAGCCATAGAACGGACAAAATATAGAATTCCTGTTTATACGGATGTGAAAATTTCTCTTCAGGATATCCCGGAATGTTCTGAAGGAGAAGCCGTACTGCAGATACGGCTGCATGGAGATATCAAGCTGTGTTATTTCCGATTTGAGTAATTTTTTATTTTCTGTACTTCGGACATAAGATCGTGTTCACGTAAGCATCAATGTTTCCGTGAACACGATCTTTTTATGAATTTTTCCTTAAATATTACCATCAGACAGCGTATGATGATATAAATCTCAATCGTTTTCCTCCCTATATTCTCCAGTCGGAAATTCTCTTTTTGCAGCATATTTACCTTTCTTTTGTAATCAATTTGATATTGGTGCTCGTACGGATAAGCTCCTTCATTTCCTCTTCCACTCCTCTACGTCTTGCATAACGGAACATTTTCTTTTGGTCTATCAGGTATTTGGAAAATGTCTCCTCATAAACAGAGGGATATTCCGCACGTTCAATCAGGTGTCCGGTCAGTTTCCTGCTGAACAAATCCACCAGCAGTTTCTCCAGGGGGGCACTATAGGGCTGTCCGACAGGCTTTGGCGCCTCTGAAATCAATTTTAAAATAACAATGGTCTGTTCTGGAGATCTATACCGGTAAAATGTCTCTTCCGATGGGAAAAGCAACACACAGGGAAACTTACTTTTTAAAGTATGGAATACAGCTTCCTCCAACATAGCTTCCACTTCGATAAATACTGTGTTATGTGCGATCTGGTGGTTTACAAACTCATTGAGCTGGATCAGTTCCCACGCCTGGAAATCTACAAGAGGATACTCTTTTTCAATACCAGAAACAATTTGATTCCACTCGCTGGAGTGTTCATAGGTATAAGGCATCTTCTGTTTCTCCTGACAGACAGCTTCAAAAATGTTTTTGCCTAGTTTCTGTATTTTGTTTTCCTGCTGGAGCTTCCGCAGCAGCCAATAGACAGAACGTTCACTGTACTGAGGATTGACTTCATGTATCAAATCAGCAAATTCATTTTTTGTAAAAATCCATCCTGGCTTCGGTAGCAGACTTTGCAGTTGGTTCATTTCCATAATATCACATCCTCTAATATCGCTTTGCAGTTTTGGCATTTTTATTAATTATTGCCAAAACTGCAATTTATTATAATCAATAAGAACAAAAATGTCAATATAGCAGCTCCATCCCATTTTCGATACCGGAACAAATTTTTTCTGAAGGAATGATTCTGGTATATCAGAAATGGATGTCAGAAACAAAAACTGCTTCCGTGAACACGATCTTTTTATGAATTTTTCCTTAAATCCCTTAAATTTTATCATCAGATAGTGTATGATGATAACGGTAAAAACGTATCATACACATATGAGTATCTCAAAATCATACGATTTTGAGTTTAAATAAGAAATATAAGGTGAAATAAATGGCAATGCACCACAGAACAAAACATAAATTTATACTTTTTCTTACCTTCTTCTTTTTATGCCCGGCACTTGTTTTTTCCATACCTTTGTCTGCAGCTGCCGCACCCGCTTCCGGAAACAGCTTCCAGGAAGAAGCAGAGGCGCGCAAGGAGATGCCTGTGGAATCCAACGCACGGGAAAACTGGCCGGCAGGCCCTCTCATCGGCGCCCAGTCCGCTATTTTGATGGAAGCCAATACCGGGGCTATCCTTTATGAAAAAAATATCCACGACAAGCTTTATCCTGCCAGCATAACCAAAATTCTTACAGCCCTGATCGCCATGGAAAGCTGTCCCCTGGATGATATCGTCACCTATTCCAATGAAGCGGTAAACAGTATTGACTGGCTGACCGATTCCAATATGGGGATCAAGGCAGGTGAACAGATTACCATGGAGCAGTCTCTCTACGGGCTTCTGGTCGGATCCGCCAATGAAGCAGGAAACGCTATCGGAGAACATATCAGCGGAAGCATTGATTCCTTCGTGGACTTAATGAATAAAAAAGCCAAAGATCTCGGGTGCCGGGATTCCCACTTTGTTACTTCCAACGGAATTTTTGATGAGAACCATTATACCTCGGCTTACGATATGGCTTTAATTGCCCAGGCCTTCTTTTCCAATGACCTGCTGTGCAAAATGGCAAGTACGGCAAATTACACCATTCCCGTGTCCTCCACTGTTAGCCAGGAAATGAATGTACACAGTAAAAATCAGCTTTTTGCCAATAAACCTTATGCTTATGAATATCTGGTCGGCAGCAAAACCGGCTATACCTCGGAGGCCAGACAGACGCTGGTATCCTGTGCCCAGAAAGACGGGCTGAAGCTTATCTGTGTCATTATGAAGGAAGAATCGCCTTCTCAATATACTGATACCATAGATCTGTTTAATTACGGGTTCAGCAATTTTTATGCCGTTAATATTTCGGAGACGGATACGAAATATACAGTGGGAAATAATAGCTTTTTTGAATCGGACAGCGATGTTTTCGGTAATTCCGCTCCGCTTCTGGCTATCAATTCTTCCGATATTATCGTACTTCCAAATACCGCTGATTATAAGGACGTGGAATCGGAACTGGATTATGAGGGCGGAAACGAAAAAGCTGCTGCCATAATTAATTTTACTTACAACGGCTCGTATGTGGGAAGCGCTTCTGTGGAAATTGTGCAGGATACCCCTGCCGTTTCAAAGACAGGAGACAGCGCAAAAACCGCCTTGGGGCAGGTTTATTATATTAATATAAAAAATGTCCTGATTATTGTTATCGCTGTGGTTGTTTCGCTGTTTGCGCTGATATCCATTGTTTCTCTGATAAGAAATTACAGCTTTGGAAAGCGCAGGAAAATCAGCCTGAAACGAAGCAAACGGCGTAAAAAGGATGGGATTGATTTTGACAGGTATACGAAAGGACCGGACGGCTTCTGACTGTAATCAGATGTTTTCTTTGCCATCCCGGTATTTCCTGGGGGATATTCCTACCTCCAGCTTGAATTTACGGGAAAAATAACTGACATCATCATATCCTATCTGTGCACAGATATCCATCATGGAAAGCTGTGTACTTCGAAGCAGAAGCTTTGCACGTTCTATCCGCAAACTAGTAATATATGTCCAAAAGCTGATTCCTGTCTCCTTTCCATATAGGCGTATAAAATAATTTTTACTCAATCCCACATAATCGGCGGCGCTTTCCAGTGAAAGCTTCGGATCCCTGTAGTTTTCCATTGCATAAGCGTTCGCCTTTAGTACAATGGATTTATTTCCGGCGAATTCCTCTCTTTTTTCTAAATCCTCCAGGTATTTTATAATACAGCTGAGGGTATATTTTAATAACTCTTCCGCACATTCTATTGACAGGAATCTCTCTATCCCTATCTTATCCAGTTCTTCCGCAGACTGTAAAAGCCCTAGATCCTTCATATGTATTTTCAGCTGCATGATCATATTATAGCAGAAACCCTGCAGCTGCCCGGGACTGCGAAGTTCCTCCTGCGCACAGGAAAATATATCCCTTAGAAAATCTGATACCTTTGTTATACTTAATTCCTGCAGGGCACCGGATACAATATTCTTGATCTCATTTATAGGAAGTGGGGAATCTTCCTCTTTAATCCCCTTCAGAAAAATGTCCATATGATTTTCCGAATGATAAAAACTATGTATTTTATTCGCTTTCAGACTGCTGCATAAAGCCTGTGGGCTGATATTGCCACCGGCTTCCTGCAGCAAATATATAGAATATTTTAAATCCGGGGGTATATCTTTATGATAGTTCCGCAGAAAATCCAATGTATTTTCCTTCATGGGAGAAACAGCATAAATAATACGGTTATTCGCTGATATAAAGCGGGCATAAATCTTAATACCTGCCCTTCTTATATATTCGGAAAAGATTTCCGAAAGGACTTCCGTATCACCTGGTTTTTCCTGAATATTCCAGCGAAAAGAAATATCAATGAGTCCGTATTTTCCCTGGATCAGTCTGCTGTGATTCAGCCATGCCGTGTTTTCTTCCGCATTCATACTTGCTCCATAAAGTCTCTGAAGCTCTTTCTGTAATAGCAGCTCTTCACTCCCTGAGGAAGATTCTTCAGCCCTGCTGGTTTCCTGATTCAGTTCTGCTGTGATTTTTGACACAATTTTATTGATGGATTCACGGCTCACCGGTTTCAGCAAATACCCATTGGCTCCAAGATTTAAAGCCTCCTGGGCTGATTCAAAAGAATCACTGGCTGTCAGAAGTACAATTTTCACTCTCTTGTCTTTTTCACGAATATACTTCACACAGCTCAATCCATCCATGAGAGGCATTTTTATATCAATTATAATAAAGTCCGGTTTTTCCTTTTCATATAAAGAAAGAGCCTCTACCCCGTCCGTGGCTGTTCCCACAATCTGGCAGCCAACGTCTGCCCAATCCACAAGCGCATTCAGCACCTTAAAAATAATAGGTTCATCGTCCGCAAAACATACCTTATACATATTCATCACCTGCTCTCCTCATCCGGAATTGTAATGATAACCCGGGTATACTCTTCCTCCAAACTATCAAGCACAATGCCATAGGAAGCACCATATTTCAGCCTGATCCGTGCATTTGTATTTGCAATTCCAACTCCCGGATTTCTCAGGGCTAATTCCATATTTGTTCTGATCTCCTCCATTCGTTCTGCACTGATACCATGTCCGTTATCAAAGACTTCAAATACAATATCTCCCTGTCCCCGGGTAATAAGGAGTCTTATCTCTCCGCCTTCCTTCCTGTCCTTAAAACCATGCTTAATACTGTTTTCTATCACCGGCTGAAGAAGATACTTGAGTATCTGATGATCCATAAGATCTTCAGGACAATCTACAGAATAAACAAAAAGACGTGGAAATCGCTTTTGGTAAAACCCCAGATAATTATTTACATGCTGTATTTCCCTGGCTATAGTAGTCATTTCATCGGAATGATCTATGGTATAATGCAGAATTTCCCCCAAAGCGGAAAGCATATCTTCAATTTCCCGGTCCCCATGCAGGACGGCTTCTCCATGAATGGTCTGAAGAACATTATATAAAAAATGAGGATTGATCTGACTGACCAGCATTTCCAGTTCAATATCCTTCTGGTGCATCTGGGCCACATATACATCATTGATCAGTGAATTGATTTTACCAGCCATTTCTTCAAATTTACTGCGGATAACCGTTATTTCCCGAAAACTGTTATCCATATCGTCAAAGGCGACAGCGCCGGATCCGTCATATGAGGATATTCTTTCGATTACGCTGTCAACAGGTTTCTGAAGCCTGCGTGTAATATAACGAAGAATAAGAATGCAAAATCCTACTGCAGCACATCCAATAACAATAGCAAAGGACCAGATAGAATTAGCAGAACTTCTGATTATTTCGTTGGAGGTTTCCGATATGATAAACCATCTTGTTGTCTGTATCTGTTTACTGGTGTATAAATTTCCATTCAGTATAGTCTGCATGGGTGTATCTGTGGTTCTATTCCTGTTTATTGCCGTCCAGATATCTCCGATTTCATCCGGAGAACGGTCGTTTACATAATCATAAATAAGCTTACCGTCTTCATCGACCATAATATAACCTTCGGCTGAATGAATACTCGTCCCATAAAACAGACTCGAAATTTTATTGGCATTTACTTCACATAAAATATATCCCTCTACTTTATCAGCCTTTTTCACCGGATAAATAACAGAAAATACATTTGCGTATTTTTCGTTCTGTCTGGAATAGTGATCAACTCCGTGAGGAGGGACATATTTTATGGCCGACGGCTGTTCCAGAGCCTTCTGAAACCAATCGCTGCCTGTAAAATCATAGTTCCGGCTTAATGCATTGGTGACTGAAAAAAGGATTTTGGAATCCGTATTCATGATCACAAGATCAACAACATGGTCATAATAAATATGAATCTGGGATATGCTTGTTTCAACCTCCCGTATATTAGCCAGCCAGCTGGAATCATATGTATCATTGCTGTTAAGAAGCCGATGCACGGCAGACTGGTTCCCAAGGGATACCAGCGGTGTTGTAAGGCTTTTAAACTGATCATCTATACTGCGGGAGATTTCATTAACAAATTCCTGCTTATCGGTAAGTATGCGGTGATGCATCCAGTAACTATTCAGATAGGTGATACCAAATATAAGCAGGAAAATGGCCGCCAGAAAAACGGTAGCTACGCTCACTGCTGTTTTGGTAATAATTGAGGACTGCTGTGGATGGTGATGCTTAAGCATAAAATACCCCCTGAAAAAACTGATTTTATGACAAATTTATAGTAACATTATAAAGCAGGCATGCGTATATTTGTACAAAAATATTATTTAATCCACATGTTTTCTATGCAAAGATATTATAATTCAAGTTTTGTGTATTATATCACATTTACTTTGAACAAAAAATGACTAGAATTTTAAGTATAGAAAGCACATAAAAGGTAATATATGACAGTTCAATTGCTTCAGGAGCCGGCGCCTGCAGTATAGAAACTTAGTAAAGCAATCTTATCAAGGAGGGTTATGAATATGAAAAAAAGTTCAAAGTTTTTTGCTGCCGCACTTGCAGCCGTACTCGCATTTTCCGTTACCGGCTGCGCTGGCGCGGACTCTTCCGGGGAAGCTTCCTCTGCTGCCCCATCTGCAGCTGCCCCGGAAACTTCAGCAGAAAGCACTGCTCCTGTAACTGAAGGAGATGCCCCCAGCGGCACACTGACTTTTCTTTCCTGGCAGAATGAAACCGTAATGCAGCCTTTACTGAACGGTTTCAAAGAGAAATACCCGGATGTAAGCGTGGACTTGATCTATGCGCCTCCGGTACAGGATTATGTTGAAAAATTCCAGATTATGTACTCCACAGGAGATTTACCGGATGTCTTTGTAACAGCTGCGGAAAACAAAGGAGAAGTCCTGGATAATGATATTGCCATGGATATTTCCTATCTGCCCGCTTTTGAAAAAATGTCCGATAAAAATAAGGAGACTTATACAAAAGACGGAAAAATATATGCTTTCGCACCCGATGCCTGGATTGCAGGTATATTCTATAACAAAAAAATATTAGAGGATAATGGAATTGCAGTTCCCACAAACCGTGAAGAATATCTGGCCAGTATGGCGGCCCTGAAGGCTAATGGAATCCAGCCCTGGGCCTTCTGCAGTACAAATCTGTATGATCCCATTCAGGGCTATGTTGCCACAGAGACCATAAATAAAAACGGCAGCTATGACTCTCAGGTAAATAACGGAGAACTGACCTATGCAGATGGGTGGAGCGAACCGGTTAGCCTTTGGGCAGCTGACTACCTTGAACCCGGATATATTAATCAGGATGCTCTTGGACTTACCGGAGATCAGGTAAATGAAATGTTTGCATTCGAGGAATGTGCCTATATGATCGGTGCCACCTGGTCTGTTGCCACTCTAGATGAACTGAATCCTGATCTGGAATACGGCATGCTTCCCTGGTTCGGAACAGAAGATGGAGTAGCCTGGATGACAGGTGCAACAGGGGTTGGCTGGTCAATTAATGCCAAAGCAAAAAATATGCCTGCTGCCAAAGCTTTTCTTGAATACCTTTCCAGTGATGAATCATTGAAAATATTCCAGGAACAGACCGGCGGACTGCTTGCTGTTGACGGTATTGACTTCCCCATTCATCCCACTATTGAAGAGGGATATCCTTACCTGTTAGAAGGCAAATTCTATCTCCCCGCAGTTGAGTGGAAGTATTCAGATGCTCTTGGCAATGAAATGCTTATAGGAACACAGGAAATCCTCACAGGAAATATCACGCCCGAACAGTTAGTGGAAAATATGGATAAAAAACGGACTGAACTGGATGCTGAACAGTAAGGGAAAAGCGAATACTGCTTGATTAAATTCAGCGGAATAGCGGATACGCATTCCGCTGAATTTATGAAGATATCTTCAACGAAAGGAGCTGCCTGTCTTGAAAAAAACTCTGAAAAGGGAATTTCCCTATCTCCTGTTTATACTGCCTGCTTTTTTGGGGTACACAACCTTTACCATAGTTCCCCTGCTGAACAGCTTTAAATATGCGTTTACAAATTGGGACGGGTTCAACAGAGCTGAATTTGTTGGGTTTAAAAACTTCCTTGATCTTTTCGGGGATGCACCCATGATGCGTGCTTTGATGAATACCCTGGTATATGCGGTTTCTGTGCCTCTTCTGGTTACTCTGTTTGCCATTCCTCTTGCGGTTTTACTAAACGGGAAAATGAAAACCCGTAATCTGCAAAGAGCTGTTTTTTTCTTTCCGTCCGTTCCCAGTGTTCTGATTCTGGGATATCTGTGGTCTTATATGCTGAGCCCTACCGGAAGAGGATTAATAAATACCATTCTCGCTATTTTCCACATAGATAAGGTTCTGTGGCTGGGAAAACCCATGCTGGCTATGTTTTCTATCATTATGGTATCCGTATGGTCCCAGATTGGATGGCATGCATGTATCTATCTGGCTAACCTGCAGAGTATCCCTTCTTCCTATATAGAAGCCGCCCGCATTGACGGTGCTTCCGGATGGGATATTTTCCGCCATATTACCTTCCCCATGCTGGCTCCATCTATGACTATCAGCGTTATGCTGCTGCTCACCGGCAGCCTTAAGGTATTCGATCTGCCCTTTTCCCTTACCAACGGAGGTCCCGGCTACTCAACTCTTATGGTAACACAAATCATTATTACACGGGGCGTTACGGAAAAGCTGTACGGTAAAGCAACCGCCATGTCGGTAGTATTCTTTTTTGTTATCTGTATCTGTACTATCATTCAGCTTTCCCTGATGAAAAAGAGGGAGGAAAAACTTATATGAAAAGAAAATCTAATCTTAAGGGTTATACCTGGAAAACATTCCTTCTGGAAATCATCATGCTTTTATTATGCTGTATTATAGTGCTGCCTTTTTACTACCTTGTTATCAGTATTTTTAAAACTCCAAGAGAAATGGGACTGAATCCACTGGGACTTCCGGAATCATTGTATCTGGAGAATTTTAAAAATGCCTGGGCACAGATTCATTTTGTAAGAGCTTTTTTTAATACCCTGCTTATTACCTTCTCTACATTAATTGTGGTAATCCTGTTTGGTTCCATGTCTGCTTATGCGGTGGCAAGGCGGAAAAGCAGATTTTACAAGCTGGTTATGCTCTATTTTCTTCTCGGCTTCATGGTTCCGTTCCAGACCACAATGGTTCCTCTGTATCAGCAGATGCAGCGTTTTCATCTGATTAATAAACTGTACGGACTGATTGTCCTTTCCACCGGAAGCTGTGTTTTTGCATTCTTCATGTATCAGGGCTTTATTAATACCGTCCCCTACGAACTGGAGGAATCGGCAATTATTGATGGGGCAGGCCCTCTTCGTGTGTTCTTCCAGATTACCTTCCCTCTGCTGAAGCCGATTACAGTAACTATGACAATATTCCATGTTATGGGAACCTGGAATGATTTTGTAACTCCCTTCCTGTTTCTTCATACAAGAAACAACGCCACTCTTATGCTGGAAATGTACCGGGGTGTGGGAGAATTTCAAAGTGACTGGCCGCTTATGATGACTACCATGGTACTGATTATGGCTCCCCTTGTTATCTTTTATATCTTTGCTCAAAGATACATTATAGACGGACTGACAAACGGAGCGGTAAAAGGCTGAAATACTTCAGGAGTATAGCTAAAAACGGACGGCACCAAACGTGCCGTCCGTTTTCAGCTTTCCTTATGCTTCCTGAGCCTGCGAAGTTCGCGGGCTCTTTCTTTCTTTTTAAATATATCCGCCGCATCCTCTTCCGTAATAAACTTCATGGTCTTTACCGCATAAACCCTGTCGTCCTCCGTTTTGCGGACCCGTATTTTGCCTTTCATAAAACCATGTTTTTCACAATAGGATACACTGTAATAATGCTTTCCGTTTGGTGTGAACCACCGGATCTTCTTTTTCAGGTTGCGGTGGCACAGATAGCATTTGGTGGAAGAAACCTCCTTGTCAGCAAGAAGCTCCTGCTTATCCGCAAAATCCCTGGAGATATACTTGGCATAATCATCAAAGACAATATGAACCTCTTCTTTTTTGTTATGAGGCACAATAAAGCCGTCAAAGGATATCATCTGCAGTACCTGGGGATCCTTGATTTTGGCCAGTACGCGTCCGGTATAATAGGCATCGCTCAGTGCCCTGTGAAATGGTATATCTTTGGATATGGCAAGAAAATCAACCGCATATTCCAGATTGCGGCGTGATTTCTTATCCTCGAAGGCTATACTGAAAAGCTTCTGTACATCATAGAATTTCATGGGCTTTTTATCAAGAGGCTCCATCCCATAGAACTTCATATTCCGCTGCAGCTCCGTCAGATCCTGAGGCCCCCAGGTTCCGAACATATAGTCCTCCCCGCACCAGGCAAGGAAGCTCTTTATTACCTGAAGAAAACTGCGCCCTGACTGAAGCTCCTCCATATCAAGGTGAAGAAGCTTTTTCGTCATATAATGCATTTCTTTATAAACCTGCGGCCGTATAAGTTCATGAAAGCTGTCGCATATTTCCATGCGGCTGTTTAACTTAACGGCGCCTATTTCTATAATCTCAAACGGCAGTTCCTTCAGCTGTTTTTCTTTCTGTTCATTCCCCTGGTTCCATTCCAGATCCAATATGATATAATTCATATACTATTATGCTTCTTTCGTCAGCTTCTTTTCCAGTTTCCCTGCCATTTCCTTCAGACAGCCTTCCTCAAAGGGAAGCTTCAGTCCCACTTCTTTAATCATGTTATTAAAGAAATCTGCGGCGGACAGGCGGCAGAGCTTCAGATAGCTCTTCCATGCGGCCTCAAAATCTTCATCCATCCACAGTTTATATTCAAAAGCAACCGTCTGTGCGATAACATAATCAATATAATAAAAAGGAAAGCTGTAAATGTGATGCTGCTGCTGCCAGTATCCTCCCTTTCCGAAGAATTCATCCCCTTCATAATCCAGATGAGGCTTGTATTCCTTTTCCAGCCTGCTCCATGCTTCTTTCCTCTGGGCGGGCGTCAAATCCGGATTGGCATATACGATATGCTGGAATTCATCCACCATACAGCCATAAGGTATGAACATCATGGCGTCCTCAAAATGCATTTCCCTATACGCGTCCGCCTTGTCCCCGAAGAACCAGTCCATCCATTTCTCCGTGAAGAATTCCATGGACATGGAATGGCATTCCGCGGTTTCCATTGTGATATCCCCATGCTCCCGGATTTCATCCATTCCTGACAGATAGCCCTGGAAGGCATGGCCGCATTCATGGGTAATAACATCCACATCGGCGCTTGTTCCGTTAAAGTTGGCAAATATAAAGGGAGACCTGTATACGGGAAGATAGGTCATATATCCCCCCACTCTTTTATTATTGCGCCCCAGCACATCAAAAAGTTCATTTTCCATCATGAAATCAAAGAATTCTTTGGTTTCCGGAGAAAGCTGTCCGTACATTCTCTGCCCTGCTTCCAGAATTTCTTCCGGAGTACCGACAGGATTGGGATTCCCTTCTTTAAAATATACTCCTTCATCAATAAAGGAAAGCTTGTCAAGTCCCAGGCGTTCCCTTCTCCTGTCATGAAGCTTCTCCACAAAAGGAACAAAATCCTTTTTCACCTGATCCCGAAAGGCTTCTACCTGTTCTCTTGTATAGCAGTTGCGGTTCATTCGGTAATAGCCCAGTTCCACATAATTTTCATAGCCAAGCTCTTTTGCCTGCCTGGTCCTGTTCTTTACCAGCTTATCATAAATATCGTCCAGCTCTTCTTCATGCGCTTTGAAGAAAGCGGAAAATTTTTCCCACGCTTTTCTGCGGACATTCCTGTCCGGATTTTTCAAATAGGCTTTTAACCGGGAAATATTTACCTTTTCCCCGTCCCAGTCAAATTCCGCAGAAGCGGGGATTTTCTCGTAGGCGGTCGTCAGGGCATTTTCCTCCTGAACAAGGGGAATCAGCTTCTCCTGCATGGATTTCTGGGACAATTCCATATTTTTAAAGGCTACCAGCCCTATCTTATCCTCCAGAACATTGCGGTAAGGGGACTCGTACAGCAGCTTCTCGTAATTAATTACCATATTGCTGTAACGAGGGCTTTCCTCATCGTAGTAATCCTGCTCGGCACTGTAAAATTCATCCGCAGTATTCACATCATGGCGGATATGGGCAATTGTCATCAGGGTATCCACCCTGTCACGCAGCTCATAATATTTCCGGTGCACTGCAAACTGTTCTTCCCCGTTTCGGGCCTCTTTAAACTCTTTCATAAGCTGAGTGAATTCTTCTTCCACTTTATTGAAATCCACTCTTTCGTAAGGCATTTGTGAAAATTTCATATTTGCTCCCCTCTGTCCGCTTTAACGGGCGTTTGATTCCGGAAAACTGAAGCTATCATTTTCAGCTGTTCCATCTTATTTTCTTATTTTATCTCACAGGTACCTGTCTCATACTTTTTTCTGCATTCCTGAAGCACTTTCTTACGGCCAACGCAGTGAATGCGCTGCCCTGCAGAACAGTTATAATCAGTTTACAATAATTTACAGGTATAGTCAAACATACCATTCAGCTCACAGCGCCGAAAGGCACAAACAAAAACAGGGCTTTTAAACCCTGTCTTTATTTGTGCCTGTATTCTGCTCCTTCTGTACAGGAATCGTAATTTCAACCACAGCCCCATATCCTTCATCCATATTGGAAAAATTAATTTTTGCCTTTTCTCCGTAAATCAGCTTCAGCCTTTTCAGGGAGTTCTGGATTCCTATATGCTTCCTGTCATTATAATATATAGGCGTATCCTGTTCGATGGCCTCCAGGATATCAGGGGGAAAGCCTGTTCCCGTATCCGATATGCAGATGTACAGGTACTCTCCGTCCTCATAATTTTCATTCACTATATAGAGGGTGATTTCCACGTGATTATCCAGAGATACCGCATGGGTTATGGCATTTTCCACGAAATTATGTATGATGAGCGTGGGAACGAGGTAGGTATCGATGGTATCTTCCATAATCACTTCAAAGGAGAATGCTTCCTTGCCATAGCGGATCTGCTGGATTTCCACATAGTTGCGTATAAATGCAATTTCTTCCTTCAGGGATCTTGGCTCAAAGGTATCGCTCATGACATAGCGCATATAATTGGAAAGCATTTCTGTGATATGCACAATTTTCTCTTCCTTCGCCACATCCGCCATTCCGTGGATCAGGCTCAGGCAGTTAAGGTAAAAATGCGGTCTGATCTGTACCTGCATGGCTTCCAGCTCTGTTTTCTGCCTGGCCAGTTCTTTTTCAGAGATGTCAATTTTCAGAGATTTAATTTTGCGCAGCAGTCCCTTGAATTCCTTGCTTGCCATTTCCAGCTCCAGGATGTTATTACTGCCGTTTTCATTAATCCACTGTTCCTCTTCCGTATTTTTCAGGCTGTTTACGAACTGCTTCATAGGGCGCAGGATACGCTGGTAATAGACTCTGACTACCAGGATGCAGCCAACGATAATTCCTATGGCAAGAAAAACCAAAATGACCTGAAGGCGCATTATTTTTTCCAGAATGCCGCCGCTGGGGGTTATCATGATATGAAAAACCCTGTTTTCTCCGATAATTCCGCTGATAGGAAAGGAGTAAATCACCTGTTCCGTAAAAATGCCCGCCTTTTTTCCCGAGATATTCCGGATATCCTCCACACTTATTTTATCCCTGTCCCTGGAAGAAATAAATATGGAGCCGTCCTTATCCTGTATATACGGAATTCCTTCGTATCCAAGGCTGTCTATTCGGAGAGTGTTAAACAGATCCTCCAGGCGGATTGCACATCCCATTGTCATACCATTTTTGGAAAAACGGCTGAATACATAATCCTGTTCGCCGTCATTGATGAAATACCACTGGGAATAAGGAGTGCGTTCCCCCTTCTTCTCCCGGAGGGCCTCCATCAGCGCACTGTTCAGGCCCAGCTTCTGGCTGTCCTTAAATATACTGCCGCTGTCCGTTATCAGCAGCTCCGCTTCTTCCAGATACACAAAAAAGCAGCTGGGTTCCTTATAACGGATTTTCAGATTCCGGTTCTGCTCCTGGATCTCATTCAGGACCGGATAATACTTACTGTCTTCCGGCCTGATTCCCTTAACGGAATTTATTTCTCTTTTTTTATTGGTCAGAGTGATGATCTCATAATTGATTTTGGTGATATCGGTATTGAGCTGCTCCACATACAGTGCGGCGGTATCCTCGATATAACGGTATACCAGCTGCCTTGCTTCAAACATGCTCTGGAACATGACTACCAGGATACCCAGGAATAAAATGATAACAGGAATTATGACCTGTATGGTGAGCTTCCCCATACTTTTATTTTTCTTCTCCGCTTTCCCTGCCATATCTATTCCTCCCGTTTATACAAACAGCCTGGCAGGACTTTGCAATTCAATCGTTCGCTTCCCGCCAGGCATTTCCTTTTTTTATTATATAGCTATATGGCTATAAAGCAAAGCACCGAAATATCCTTGATTCAGCGGATCATTTTCTTTCGGTTCTTTCAGAAATCTATACTCCAGCTGCTGTCTGCCCTCATGAATACCGGTATTTTATCTATCGGAGCATCCACCTTTACTGTCTGTCCGCCCTCGTAGCTGCTGCCGCTGAATACATCCTTCCAGGTGCATCCTTCCGGAAGATAAACCTCTCTCTCGTATAAATCTTCCTCCATCATGGGCGCTACGCAGAAGTCAGGGCCAAACATATAGGCATCATCTGTTTCCCAGGCTTTTTTATCCTCCGGGAAATCATAAAACAGCGGCCGCATGATGGGCGTCCCTTTTTCATGGGTGATACGCATCTGTTCCTTTATATAAGGCTTAAGCGTTTCTCTCAAAAACATGTATTTCTTACATATTTTAAAGACTTCCTCTCCGAAGCTGTAGACTTCATTATCGGCACCGGAACCGAACAGGCCGATTCCTGATACCATATCTCCCTCAAAGCCCTTCTGAGGCTCCCTGTTGCCGTGCAGGCGCATCACAGGGCAGAAGCAGGCATACTGGAACCAGCGGATGAACAGCTTTCTGAACGTGGGATCCTCTCCGCTCGCGCCATGGAAGCCTCCGATATCTGTGGTCCACCAGGGAATTCCCGCCATGGCCATGGAAAGTCCTGCCCGCATCTGTCTGCGGAAGCATTCAAAGGTACTGTCAATATCCCCGGACCATACAAGAGAGCCGTATTTGGCGCTTCCCGCCCAGGCCGAACGCACCAGGTTTATGGGATTTTCATCCCCTTCCGCCTTCATGCCGTCATAAAAGCCCTTTGTATAGAGTTTGGGATATATATTACCCACCTCCATGACACTGCCCAGCTGATATCTGTAATTGCTGAAATCATAGGTGGTATATTCCGGCTCCGCCACATCCAGCCAGTAAAGGCGCGCTCCCTTATCCCAATAATTTTCCTTGATCTTGCTCCATACATAGCTCCTGGCATCAGGGTTGGTGGCATCAAAGAAAAGCTCCTGTCCGAAACAGGTCATGGCGATACGCACGCCGCTTTCCGTTCTGACCAGATAACCCTTTTCCATCATTTCCCGGAAGTTTTCCGACCGGTAATCCACGGTAGGCCATACCGAAACCATCACACGGATTCCCATGTCCGCCAGTTCCTTACACATACCCGGAACATCCGGCCAGTATTTTTCATCGAATTTATATTCCCCCTGCTGTGTCCAGTGGAAAAAGTCCACCACAATGACATCCAGCGGAAGTCCCAGTTCCTTATATTTATGAGCTACCGCAAGGAGCTGCTCCTGTGTCTGGTAACGGAGCTTGCACTGCCAGAAGCCAAGGCCATATTCAGGCATCATGGGAGCTTTGCCAACCAGCCCCATATAAGTTTCTTCGATTTCTGCCGGCGTATCACCTGCAATCACAAGATAATCAAGCTCCTTCGTGCATTCCGCTTCCCATTCCGTTCCGTTCACGCCAAAGGTAACCTTGCCAACAGCCGGGTTATTCCATAGAAATCCGTAGCCTATATTCGATACATAAAAAGGAACGCTCACCTGGGAATTTCTCTGTGCCAGCTCCAGCATACAGCCTTTCATATTCATATATTTCTGCTGATACTGACCCATGCCGAAAATCTTTT
>OLQH01000438.1_pt1 | contig 46237 bp, 33 predicted proteins | sample 1672671 | NCBI WGS metagenome assembly OLQH01 (sample SAMEA3136712, study PRJEB25190) | human gut metagenome
TACCGGCCAGCCGCGGCAGTATATACTGGTACTGCGCCAGCTCGACCTGCAGCTTACCCTCGCCCGTGCGGGCGCGTTGCGCGAAGATGTCCAAGATCAGCGCCGAACGGTCGAGCACCGTGCATTTGGTCAGCTCCTCCAGGTTCCGCATCTGGGAAGGCGACAGCTCGTTATCGAACAAAATAAGCGCGGCCTCGTTCGCTTCTGCAAGCTGTCGCACCTCCTCGGCCTTGCCCTCCCCGATGAACGTACGCGCGTCCGGCGCCGGCCTGCGCTGCAGCGTCATGGCTGCCGCCTCGGCTCCGGCGGTTTCGGCCAGCGCTTTCAGCTCTGCCATCGTGCGTTCGTCTGCGTCCTGCTCGGCGGTAAAGCCCGGACAGGACAGGCCGACCAGCACCGCGCGCTCCACCCTGCTTTCGATTTGGTTTTCGGTCATACGGTTTCCTCCTCTCCGCATAACGAAACAAAAAACCATCGAACACAAAGGTTTCGATGGTTTCCCGTTTTACTTATCCAGATTGAAACGCTTCTTGAAGCGATCAACACGTCCGCCGGTGTCTACCAGCTTCTGCTTACCCGTGAAGAAGGGGTGGCACTTGGAGCAAACGTCAACGACGATGTTCTCCTTGGTGGAGCCGGTCTCAATGACATTGCCGCAGGCACAGCGGATCGTGGTCTGCTTGTAGTCGGGATGGATGCCCTGTTTCATGTTGTTTCACCTCTTTCCACGGATATGTTTACATATCTCCAACAGTCGTAAAATTATCTTACCACATGTTTTCCGAAAATGCAAGCATTATTTTTCATAAATCAGATTTTCTTCTTTCCAGCCCTCGAGCACGGGAATCATGGACGCAGCAAGCTGCTTTGCGCCTGCCAGATCGTGCAGCAGATAATTGCCGCACTCAATGCGGCTCGCGCCCGGAATCTCGCCTTCGTAAGCGGCGATAAACGCCATGCTCTCCTGCACGAGCGCGATGGCATCGGCGGGCTTCATATCCCGCACGAGGAAGTAAAAGCCGGTCTGACAGCCCATCGGGCCGCAGTAGATGATCTGATCGGCAAACTTCGAGTTGCGTGCATACGTTGCAAACAGATGCTCGAACGTGTGACCCGCCGCCGGCTGGATGTAAGTGCCCGCATTCGGGTACACCATGCGGATGTCATAGGTGGTGATGTCCCCGTCGATACGCGAGGTATACATACCCGGTTTCAGTTTGTCATGGTTTACTTCAAAGCTGGCAATTCGTTTCATGCCTTTGCCTCCCTTTCAATACCGAGGAATCGAAGCTCCGTGCGGTATTCGCGCCAGAGCAGAATATACGAGATAAAGAATGCCGCGATCTCCGCGATCGGGAACGAGTACCAGACGGCATTCAAGCCGAACTGCTGACCCAGAATCCACGCCGCCGGAAGGATAACGACCAGCTGACGGCAGACAGACACGATCAGGCTGTTCATGCCGCGTGCGGTGGCCTGAAACAGCGTGGAGTTGATGATGCCGAACGCCGCGCCGAGGAACGACAGGCTAATGGTCTTGAGCGCCGGAACGCCGACCTCGATCATCTCCTGTGCTGCCGCCGCATCGGACTTGTCCACAAACAGCATGAGCATCTGCTCGGGCAGCAGCTGGAACAGCACCAGACCAAGCGCCATAATAACAACAGCCGCCGTCAGCGTGATCTTGTACGCCCCCATCAGACGCTTGCGGTTGCGTGCGCCGTAGTTGTAGCCCATAACCGGCAGCGCACCCTGATTGAGTCCGAATACCGGCATAAAGACGAAGGTCTGCAGCTTGAAATACACACCGAGTACGTTGACCGCCGTCTGCGAGAAGGCAATCAAAATGCCGTTCATACCCGCCGTCATAACGGAAACGACGCTCTGCATGACAATACCCGGCAGGCCGACACGGTAAATGTCCTTGATCGTCTGTCCGCGCCACTTGAACTCGCGCATGTTGACATTCAGCACCTTCTGTTGACGGAACACGCCCCACAGACCAAGCGCCATGCCGAAGATCTGGCCGATAACGGTCGCGAGAGCCGCGCCGCGAATACCCATCTCCGGGAACGGACCGATGCCGAAGATCATCAGCGGGTCAAGAATGATGTTGATGATCGCACCGGTCAGACCCTGACACATCGGGATGATCATGTTGCCGCCGGACTGCTGGATCTTCTCGCACATCATCGAGATCATAACAAAAATACTCATGCCGACCGCAAGGTGCGAATACTGGATAGCGTAAGCCGAAACCGCCTCGCTCGCACCGAATGCGCCGACGAATACACCCGAAAATCCCCAGCCGAGGATGAAGAATGCGATACCGCCAACAACCGCCAGCGCAACGCCGTGCTCTGCCGCCGAGTCCGCGTGCTTCTGGCGCTTTTCACCCAGACGGCGTGCGATCAGTGAGTTTACGCCCACGCCTGTGCCGACACCGATCGCCACGACCAGCATCTGCAGCGGATATACGAGCGAAACCGCCGCCAGCGCATCCTGCGAATACTTGGCCACGAAGATACTGTCTACGATATTGTACAGCGCGTTGATGATCATGGAGATCATCGCCGGCAGTGCCATCGAAAAGATCAGCGGACCCATTTTCGCGGTGCCCATTTTATTCTGTTGTTCCAAAAATTACAGCCTCCCAACGTAAAAGGAAGCCGCGTTAGGATTTCTAACGCAGCTCCATACTCTCTTTCCTATATATAATAGGATATGATGCGTTATATTGCAAGTGTTTTTTACAGTTTATCCGCAAGTTCGGCAAAGGAATGCTCGACGAACACATCGCTGACCTGCCGGAGCGTGTCTTCGCCCTCCGCGTAGGCGGGTTCTGCCATGCCGCAGAGCGCAAAACCGGCTTTTTTCGCCGTTACGCCCGCATACGGCGCGTCCTCAAACACCATACACTCCTCTGCCGTCAGGCCGAGACGGCGGGCAGCTTCAAGATAGATGTCCGGCTCGTACTTAGGCACGCCCACGTCCTCGATGGTGAGCATGAACTCGAAATACTTCATCATGTCGCGGTCGATGAGCGCCTTCTCCGCGTGGCGGCGTGCCGTCAGCGTAGCGATGGCCATTTTGACGCCGCGTGCGCGCAGACCTTCGAGAAAGTCGATCACGCCGTCCTTGGGCTTGGCAATGCTCTCATACCGCGCGGTGATGAGCTCGTCCATGCCGTCGAGCATCTGCTGACGGGTCAGCGGCAGCTGCGGATAGCGTTTCAGGAAATACTCCGCGACCTGCGGCTGGGAAAAGCCCTCGCATACCGCGTAGTCCGCGTCTGTGATGTGAACGTCGAACTGCGCAAGGTAGCGCTGTGTCAGTCGTTTCCAGACCGGCATGGAGTCCAAAAGCGTGCCGTCCATGTCGAAAATTGCACCTTTGAAATTCTGCATTGGTTTTGTTCCTTTCGAGAACGTGTATCGTAGGGCGTGACGACCTCGGCACGCCGCCTTTTCAGCAACTGCACATGATTTACACGGCGCGCCGAGTCGTCGCGCCCTACGGATGGTTGGTTATTTGGTTTTTCTGTCGATAAACTGCGGTCTGAGCTTGGAATAGATGATCTTCTGCTCACTGTACAGGCCGTAGTAGCCGGAGAGCATGTACGAGATGGCGATGACCAGCGCGAACAGCGCAAGGCTCTGACCGCCGAACAGCTCATACGCCAGCAGAATGGATGTAAGCGGCGAATTGGTCACGCCGCAGAACACAGCCGTCATGCCAAGACCGGCCGCAAAGGACGGCGCCAGACCGAAAAATCCGCCGTAGGCGGCGCCGAAGGTCGCGCCGATGAACAGCACAGGCACGATCTCACCGCCTTTATAACCGACGCCGATGGTAATCGCCGTCAGCACCAGCTTGAGGAAAAACGCCTCGTAGGCCGCATGACCGGCAATCGCGCGTTCAATGACCTGCATGCCTGCACCGTTGTAGTCTCGGGTGCCGAGCAGCAGGCTGATGAGCACAACGACAGCACCGCCGACCGCGATGCACGCGTACTGATTCGGCAGAAAATGCTTGAACAGATGGCCGATTTTATGGAAGATGATGCACACGAGCACACTCAGTCCGGCGCAGGCTACGCCGAACGCCACCAGCTTTACAATAAGCAGCACATCCGTATTTCCCGGCACACCGGAGAGCGTAAACGCGGTCGTGCCGCCGCCAAGCTGCAGCGCTACCTGATGCGCGATCACGCTCGCAAGGATGGACGGAAACAGCGCCGCGTAGTACATCACGCCCACGCTGATAACCTCCATTGCGAACACGCTCGCCGCAAGCGGTGTGCCAAACAGTGCCGAAAAGCACGCCGCCATACCGCACATGGTAATCGTGCGGGAATCCTTGTCGTCCAGGTGCATCAGATGTCCGATATTGCCCGAAATCGCACCGCCGAGCTGCAGCGCCGCACCTTCTCGTCCGGCAGAGCCGCCGCAAAGGTGGGTCAGCACCGAGGTGATGAAGATGCTCGGCGCAAGCCGAAGCCGCACCGGATGATCCTGCCGCACCGAGGTCAGGATAAAGTTAGTGCCGCGCTCAAGCGGCATATCCATTTTACTGTACCAGAACGCGATGAAAACACCGACCAGCGGCAGAAAATACAGTGTCCAGCTCTGCTCCTGCCGGGTTTCGGTCGCCCATTCAAGCGCGTGCTCAAACGCCGCGCCGACCGCGCCGACGACCACGCCGATGATTACCGCAAACAGGCACCATCTCGCAAAAATGCTGATATTATGCCGCACGCGGTACCACGAGCCGTACAGCTGCCGCAGCAGACGGCGTCCCGGCTTGTTATTCTGAGGCATAGCGCCCCTCCCCCTTCATGCAATCTCATTTCCGATAAGAATTGCCCCGCAGAGATAACCTGTGGGGCAATTTGTGAGTAAACTATGCTTATTTGCTCGTAGATGAGGTTTCCTTGAGCACAACATCGTGTGCGCCGCCCTCAACGATCGAGGTTGCGGATACCAGCGTGATCTTTGCCTTCTTCTGGAACTCCGGAATGGACAGAGAGCCGCAGTTGCACATGGTGGAACGTACCTTGCTCAGGGTCAGGCCGAGGTTGTCCTTCAGCGAGCCTGCGTACGGAACGTAGGAGTCAACGCCTTCCTCGAAGGACAGCTTCTTGTCGCCGCCCATGTCGTAGCGCTGCCAGTTGCGGGCACGAGCAGAACCCTCGCCCCAGTATTCCTTCATGTAGCTGCCGTTGATGTTGACCTTGTTCGTCGGGGACTCGTCAAAACGAGAGAAGTAGCGGCCGAGCATGAGGAAGTCAGCGCCCATAGCCAGCGCCAGCGTGCAGTGATAATCGTGAACGATACCGCCGTCCGAGCAGATCGGAATGTAGATGCCGGTCTCCTCGAAATACTCGTCACGAGCGGCTGCAACCTCGATCAGAGCGGTAGCCTGACCGCGGCCGATGCCCTTCTGCTCACGGGTGATGCAGATGGAGCCGCCGCCGATGCCGACCTTGATGAAGTCCGCGCCGGCCTCAGCGAGGAAGCGGAAGCCCTCACGGTCAACAACGTTGCCCGCGCCGACCTTAACGGTGTCCTTATACTTCGTGCGTACCCACTCAAGGGTGCGGCTCTGCCACTCGGAGAAGCCCTCGGAGGAGTCAATGCAGAGAACGTCTGCGCCCGCCTCAACCAGTGCCGGAACACGCTCTGCGTAGTCGCGGGTGTTGATGCCTGCGCCGACTACATAACGCTTGTGCTCATCGAGCAGCTCAAGAGAGTTTGCCTTGTGGCTGTCGTAGTCCTTACGGAATACCATATAAACAAGGTGCTGCTTGTCGTCTACCAGCGGCAGAGAGTTCAGCTTGTTGTCCCAGATGATGTCGTTTGCGATCTTGAGGCTGGTATCTGCCGGAGCGGTGATCAGCTTGTCAAACGGAGTCATGAACTCCTCAACCTTAACGCTGCGCTCCATGCGGGAAACGCGGTAGTCGCGGCTGGTGACAATGCCGAGCAGCTTGCCGTTAGCGGTACCGTCATCGGTAACAGCCATAGTGGAGTGACCGGTGCGCTCCTTCAGCTTGAGGACCTCCTCAAGGGTGGTGTCCGGCTTTACGTTGGAGTCGGATACGATGAAGCCTGCCTTGTAGTTCTTTACGCGGGAAACCATGGCAGCCTCGCTCTCGATCGACTGCGAACCGAAGATAAAGGAGATACCGCCCTCCTGCGCCAGTGCGATTGCCATACGATCATCCGATACCGCCTGCATGATTGCGGAAACCATCGGAATATTGGCATACAGCGCGGATTTCTCGCCCTTTTTGTACTTAACGATTGGTGTGCGCAGGCTTACGTTCGCCGGCATGCACTCCGCAGAGGAATACCCCGGTACCAGCAGATATTCGTTAAAGGTATGCGAAGGTTCACTGAAATAATACGCCATTTCGTCGTTCTCCTTTTCTCCAAATAGGTCGTTTTTGATAGTTAAGTTTATTATATCCTTTTTGCCCTGTAAAGTAAAGCGGGCATATGACGGTTTTTCACGATTTTTGCCGCATGCGTGTTATGCAATCCGTGCAATAAACTGTCGCGAAACTACAGTTTCGCCGACAAGCAGGAACGGACCGTGGGCGTTCCAAAGTCATCCGAAAGTTCCCATACGGAAACTTTCTCCCTCTCAGGGTGTAAAACCTGCGCTATCCTTGCGCGGATTCTTGGACGCGCTGCGCCGATACATGCTCCCGGTTTGCTCTCATTAAACATTTTTAAGGATAGAGGCCTACGGGCTACGAATTTGCACAGTAAATTCTATTTTATGCGCGCTATCGCGCGCATAACCTTAGATATAGCCGGTTCCTTTTCGATAGATTAGAGATAGAAAAATCCGCAGACGGTAACGTCTGCGGATTTTTCATTTGGAAATGAGGAATGAATGATGGTGGCATATTGAAGTCCTGCGGAGCCGTCCGGTATTTTTCCGGTGCCCCTTCGCTTTTGTTGTACTCAATTTACCATCGTGCGGCCACAATGTCAATGCATGCAAATGAATCTTAACACGCTCTTAACTGCCGGGCGGTCAAATGCTGTCAGTCCTCATCAAGCGACACCCATTCGGTATCGCCGGTGTGGAAAAAGTACAGCACGCAGGCGCGGACCGGTCTGCCGTAAATCTCATGCACGGCACGCGCGTAGGCGGCCAGCTGCGGACGGTACTGCTCGGCTCTCTCGACCGCACCGCCCTTCTTGATGCGGTCGGTCTTGAAGTCAAGGATAACAAAGCCGTCCCCGGTTTCGATCAGGCAGTCGATAACACCCTGCAGGAGCACGTTTTCCTCGGGTGCGTCCGCCGCGACCGGAAAATACGCTTGCGCCGGAACGAGCACGGAGAACTTGAACTCACGCCGCACCTTGTTTTCCGCCATAAAGGTTTTGTACAGGTCGGAGGCGAAAAACCGTTCGATCTTGCGTTTATCCACAGCATGCGCCTGTTCTGTGGACAAAATCTTCTTTTCCGCCAGACGATTCAGCTCGTTTTCCACGCCGTTCGACGCACAGGCGGCGTCAAAGTCGCAGAACTGCATGAACAGGTGGTGTGCTGTGCCAATCTCGGCAGGCGTCAGCTTTTTTTCTCCCTGCTCGAACAGCGGCGCGCGCAGCTGCACCTCCTTCCGCGGAGGCGGTGTCTGCTCGGCGGCCTCGTCTGCGCGGTAGCCGCGGCCGACACCGGTGGCGGTCAGCTTACTCGGCAGATCCGCGAGGTAAGCATGCGGGTAGTCGAAGTGCGGCTGCACGGTGCAGTCGCCGGTCTCCCTGTCCTCGAAATGCAGGATTTCAGTTTCCTGCGGCTGCAGGTCGTTCGGATAATACACCTTGAGCGTGAATGCGTCATTGTCCGTGCCGTGCTCGGGCACCTCGGGCGCATACTCCTCGCGGAACGCACGCGCGCACGGATGCCGCAGCAGCGGTGTCAGAATCCACGCAAGCGGCGTGCGCACCGCGCCCATGGCGTACTGCGGCAGCTCATCGAGCGATGCCAGCAGCGACCATTTTTTCAGCGAATTCCGCAGACTGCCGGTGGCTGCCGTCAGAATCAGTTTTTCCTTGGCGCGCGTCATCGCTACATATAATACGCGCAGCTCTTCGGATATCATCTCGCGGCGCATCTGCACCGAGACCGCAATGCGCTCGGCGGTGTCGTACTGCACACCGCGGTCACGGTCGCGGCACTTGCTGCCGAAGCCGAGATTCTGGTGCACGAGCACCGGCTCCTTGAGGTCGCTGTCGTTGAACTGCTTGGCGCAGTCTGCCACGATAACGACCGGAAATTCCAGTCCTTTGGACTTGTGGATGGACAGAATGCGGACCGCACCGCCGGTGGCCTCGGCACCGACCGTCTGGAAATCCTCGCCCTGCTCGAGCATGCCACGCAGCAGGCGCACAAAGTCAAACAGGCCGCGGAAGCCCTGTCCCTCAAACGAGCGCGCCCGCTCGAAGAATGTCAGCAGGTTGCTCTGGCGCTGTGCGCCGTTCGGCAGCGCGCCGTACAGGCCGAGTGCGCCGGTCTGATCGTAAATCTCCCACAGCAGGCGGTACACCGGCTGATCGCACGCAAAGGTGCGCAGAAAGTCCAGCCGCTGCAGAAAGGTTTCCACCTTCGGAAAATCCGTTCTCGACTGCAGAAGCGCGTCATAATAGCTGATCTTGCGATCCACAAGGCGAATATCTGCCAGTTCCTGCTCGGTGAAGCCGAACAGCGGCGAGCGCATCACACCGATAAGGTCAACGTCCTGCCTCGGATTATCAATGACGCTGAGCAGCGACACCATCGTGCCGACCTCGGCAGTCTCCAGCAGGCCGCCGCGCTGCTCGGCGCTGGCTGTTACGCCGATGCGCTCCAGCTCCGCAATGTAGGTCGGCGCTTTGCTTCTGGGCGAGCGCAGCAGGATTACGATGTCACCCGGCGTGACCGGACGCAGCCTTCCGGTCTGCTTGTCCGTCACCGGAAAGCCTTCATCGAGCAGCGCACGAATGCGCTTCGCGGCAAGCCGCGCTTCGAGTTCGGTCTTGTCCGGCGCATCATCGTCCTCGCCGAGTCCGTCCGCATCCACGAGCAGGACTTCGGTCTTGTACCGCTCGTTTCCGGCCTCCGGATAGTAGTCCGCGCCGAGGTGCAGCGCCTCCTTGTCCGTGTACACGAGATCGCCCACGGTCTCGCCCATGACGGCGGCAAACAGATAGTTGCACGCGTCCAGCACGGCTGCTCGTGAACGGAAATTCTGCCCGAGGACAACACGGCGCGGCTGCCCGTCGGCGGCATCCGCCGCCTCACCGAAGCTGCGGTATTTCTCAAGGAAAATGGACGGGTCCGCCAGTCGAAAGCCGTAAATGCTCTGCTTGACGTCACCGACCATGAACAGGTTGGTCTCGTCTCTGGAGAGTGCGCGGAAGATGGCATCCTGCACGGCGTTGGTGTCCTGATACTCGTCTACCGCAATTTCGGTGAACTGCTCGGACATGGTTTTCGCCAGTGCGGACGGCTTGCCGTCTGTGTACAGCAGACGCACGGCAAAGTGCTCCAAATCGTTGAAATCCGCAGCATTTCTTGCACGTTTCGCTGCCGTAAAGGCATCGTCGAAGGCGTTTACCATGTCGATGAGCGCGAACAGCGCGGGTGCTGTCAGGCCGCGGTCGTACTCCGCCTCTTCTGCGGTGACGGTCAGCCATTTCTCCCGAATATTATTGGCAACGCCCTTCCACTCCTCGCGCATGGCCTTGATCTGCTCGAGGAATGCCTTGTCCTCAAATTTTCTCGCGGCCTTGAGTCGGTCAAACGAAATCGATCGAGCAGCCTTCACGCAGTCGTCCCAGCTGCCGTTATACAGCGCATCGAGCAGACGCTCGGCCTGATTTAAGTCGCTCGTCAGCGCGGGCAGATAGTTGTCCGCCAGCTCGTCAATGCCGGTCAATTCATCCACAGCCATGTGCAGAAATGCCGCACCGTGCTGTGCCGCCGACCTTGCCTGCTTGCGCAGAACACAGCCGTGCGGCGTGTCCATGCCGCGCGTGTACAACCCCGCACGCACGTCCTCAAGGAACGCCCGCGGATCGGGATGCGCCTGAATCTTCTCGTAGGTGCCGAGAATGACCTCGCCCAGCTTTTTATCGTCGCGCCCCGCCGTCAGCAGGTCACAGAGCGCGAAAAACTTCTCGTCCGCCTGCTCGTAGGCCGTGTCGAGCACTTCTTCGAGCACCTCGGCGCGAAGCAGCTTGCCCTCGTTTTCGTCCATCAGGCGAAAGTCGGGCGCGATGCCGAGCACCGCCGCCTGCTCGCGCGCGAGCGACAGACACAGCGCATGCACAGTCGTGATTTTCGCGCGGTGCACGAGGAACAGCTGCCGCCGCAGACGGGTATCCCGCGGGTTTGCGGCTACGGCCGCACCGAGGGCCGCACCGATTCGCTCACGCATTTCGGCTGCCGCTGCGTTGGTAAAGGTAACCAGCAGCAGACGGTCGATATCGACCGGATCGTTCTCGTCCGTCAGCCGCCGGAGCACACGCTCGGTCAGCACGGCTGTCTTGCCCGAGCCGGCTGCCGCCGAAACCAGCAGTGCACCGCCGCGGTCGTCGATCGCGGTCTGCTGATCAGGTGTCCACTTCGGCATTGTCGTCCCCTCCTAACTGCTCCCAGAATTCCTTGTCCTTGATGTTTTTCAGCCAGCGCACCTTGTCTCCGGCGGTCTCATCGAACCGGCAGGCTGCCCGGAAATCACACCATTCGCAGTAGCTGCGGTCGGTCTTGCGCGGGTCGGCTTCAATGCTGCCGTTTCGCAGAGCCTGTCCCATTTCGAGCAGCTTTTTCTGCGTGTAGCGTGCCAGCCTGCCGAATTTCGCCAGATCAGCTACCGCAGACTTGGCGGCAAGCGTCGGCTCATCCTCGCCCTTCCTGGTCTTGATAGAGACCGGAATAAACCGTCCGTCACCCTCCAGACCGTGCTCCATCGCCTCGAGCAGCGACATATCGTCGCTCAGCAGACCCGAACGCCGCAGCGCCTTATCGCGCAGGATGCGCAGCCCTTCCTCGTCCGTGTCGCGCGCCGCGTCCGGCAGCTCATCGCGCACCGGAACGTACAGCACGCCCGCCGGTACGATTTCGTTCAGCTCGGCAGTCAGGCGGGCACGATAACGGTCAAGACCCTCCTGCTGCAGCGCGTACAGATAGATGATAAGCTGCATGTTGAGTCCATACCAGATGTCGGACAGCGAAAATGACTTTTTTCCGCTTTTATAGTCCATAACGCGCAGATAGAGGCGGCCGTTTTTGATGTAGCCGTCCACGCGGTCCACCTTGCCGGAGAGTGAAACCGACACATCGCCGTCCTCACACTGCACGGGCGGCAGGTCGCCGCTGCGCGAGAAGTCCAGCTCATAGTCGATCGGCGCAAAGTCGGATACGCGCAGTTCTTCGATCACGTTGTCGAGGATCTGCTCCACGGCGCGCACCAGTCGGCGGAACAGGTACTGGAAACGCGCGGTTTTGTTCTCCAGGCCGCCAAGCTCCTCCGCGACATACTGCCGTACCGCTTCACGGCAGGCTTTGCGCACGGTCGGCTGATCGGCATGGGCGGCGCCGCCCTCGCACTTTCCAAGAGCATCCAGCGCATGCTCGAGCACATAGTGGATGAACGTGCCGGTCGAGAGCGCATCAAACTTCGCCACGCGGCGCGGCTTGGCCTTCAAACCATACTGCATAAAGAATGCAAACCGGCAGGAATAGAACGTATCCACACGCGAAGCGGTCAGATTGAGGCTTTTTCCGTACAATCCGTCAATCGTGTGCGGACTGCTCAGCGGTCCTCTGCCGCGCCGCTGCGTCTGTGCGTTTTTGACTCGCTCATCATCCTTATAGTAGTCATAGGCAGCCCGCACGGCGGCTGTCCGGTCGCCCGAAAGATACGCACACGCGAGTTCGACCGCCGGTCGTTCCGCCTGCAGGCGGTCACGCACGGTCTCCGTCCGGTGGGTGGAAAACGGCACATCCGGCAGCAATTCGCGCACTGTGTTTACGAAGTAGGACGGCCGCGTTTCACCGCCGCCTGCGTCGATGGTGTGATACGTCAGCAGCAGCTCGTCCGTCGGGCACGCCAGTGCTCGATAGAGCGTTTCCTGCTCCATCAGCAGGCGTTCCTCGCCGTAGGCTTTGAGTTCCACGCCGAGCGCATCCATTTTGTCGCGGTCCATGTCGCTCAACAGCGAGGTCGAGGACGGGGTTTTCGGTATCAGGCCGTCGTTGACGCCCAGCAGGATGACATATTTCGCATTTTCCGTACACGCACGCTCGATGTTGCCGCAGGTCACGCGGTCGAGCGAAACCGGAATCGTGCCCACATCATACTCGCCGAGCACCAGCCGGAACAGCTGCGCGAAACGGTCGAGCGTCAGCGGCATATCACCGCACACCCATGCAAACTGCTCCATCGCAGAGACCAGGATTTCCCACAGCTGGCGGTACTCGTCGGCCAGCTGCAAACGGCCCGCCTGCTCGTGTCCGGCGGCGCGGTCAATCATGCGCTGCGGCGCATCCACCGCGAGAAGAAATGCATAGAGCGCACGCACGCAGTCGCCTGCAGGCTGCTCACCTGCAAGTGCCTCGCGCAGTGCGGAGAACGGCGCGATTGCTCGTTTGCGGAGTATGTTCAGCTCGGCAAGCTGTGCCTTCGCGTTCTCGTCGATGGGCAGACCGTAGCCGTCCGGATGCTCGGTCCACTCGCGTTCCCATGCTCCACCGCGGATGTTCCAGGTGAGCACATAGTTCTCTAATTTGTCAATTTCGTCCCAATCCAAACCCGCGAGTCCGGTCTTGAGACAGGAAAACAAATCTTCATACCGGAAATAATTTCGCACCGCTTCCAGTGCATTCGTGACCAGCGCCATCGGCGGACGGGACAGCAAATCCGGCTTTTCCGCGAGGAACACCGGAATGTCGTACCGCGCCATCGCCATTGCAAGGAACGCGCTGTACGGCTCGATATCGCGTGCCGCAACCACAAAATCGCGGCAGCGCGCGCCTTCGTCCCGCACCTTGCGCCGAATGTAAGCCGCTGCGTGCTCACACTCGTCAAACGGTGAAGCCGCCTCGTACAGCCGAACGCCGTCCGCGCTTTCCTGCGGGGTGCGCACCGGCAGCAGGCTTTCGCGTTCGAGCGCAGCCAGTCCCTCCGGTCGGGCCACCTTGCTTTCGCCCAGTTCGATGCGCTCGACCGTCTGGTTATGATGCTTTGCCATCCGGGTTAATTTCTGCACTGTTTTACAGCCGGTAAGGAAAATCTCCGGGTAATCCGTATCGCAGGTTACCGCCGCAGAGAGCGGCACACCTGCCGCCAGCATGGCATCAACTACTGCACTTTCCTGCACGGTAAAGCCGAGAAATCCATCCAGATAGACCGCTGCACCGTCCAGCGTGTGACTTTCTGCCAGACGGTCGCGCAGGTGTGTCAGACGGTCTCTCGGATCAGGCAGGGACTCCTCGCACAGGCGCTCATATGCCGTCAAAATCTGTGCAAGGTCGGACAATTTTTCTGCAAGTACAGCGTCCTCACTCTCCTCGGCAGCCGCAAACAGCGTCTCCGGTGCGACTGCACAGGTTTTGCACTCGTCGATCAGCCGCAGCGCCTCCTGCAGCAGCTCCGGCTTGTCTGCCAGACCCTTCCACGCACTCAGCCCGCCCTGCACACGGCGTGCCGCCTCCTGCAAGGTCAAAAGCTGACCTGCCGACGTCAGCATCTGCTGTGCCAGTCCGCCGACCTCAGAGAACACACGGTCAGCCAATCGTGAGAACGTCAGCACCTCGGCCGTGCGTGCGCCGTGGTTGTGCGTGGCTGCGGCAAGCCGCCGCTCCATCAGGTGCGAGTTCAGCTCGGGCACGAGCAGAATCTGCCGTCCCTCTCCCTTTTCACTCAGCGCCGCGATCTCCCGCAGGATGGCCGTTGTCTTACCGCTTCCCGCTCGTCCGGTCCAGATCCGCATGGCACACTCTCCTTTCGTTTCATAGCTATTTGATTATAGCACAACCGAAGCAAATTGAAAATGGATACACCCACCGCAGTGGGTGTCCAGCGAGCAACCGCCCATAGGGCGGCTCTTAGCGAGTCGGAATAGAAAACAGGAAATTATCAATAAAGACCGCGCAGTCGTTTTATATTTTTCGTGCGTTATCCGCTTATTTTCCAGTCTTTTTTGAACTTTTCCGGTGCTTTGTTTGCATTCTCATATTCTGTAAAATTATTTTTTCAAAAAACTCTTGCATTTTTCTCCGCTTGGGACTATACTTTCCTCAGGCAGAGCAATAAAGGCTTTGCCCCGCAAAACCAAATATTTGATTCTTCAGGGCAGGGTGCAATTCCCTACCGGCGGTACAGCCCGCGAGCGGATGCCATTCGGCAGAAGCATGATTCGGTGAAATTCCGAGGCCGACAGTATAGTCTGGATGAAAGAAGAATATGTGGAAAGACCTTCCGCTTGTTTGCTGTTCTGAAATGCCGATTCGGTGTTTCAGGCTTTTTATTTTCACAATGCTTTTCTCAGCGTCCCGAAGATTCTGTCTTTGGGACGTTTTTTTATGGCTGTCGCCAAACTATCGTGAAATTTTCTACAGAATTATATCAGGTGATTCTATGCAGGAGCAAAAACAGGAATATATGCGTCGGGCGCTGGCGCTGGCCCAGCGCGGAGCCGGTCACGTCAACCCGAATCCGATGGTCGGCTGCGTCATCGTCAAGGACGGAAAAATCATCGGTGAAGGCTGGCACGAGCACATCGGCGGCCTGCATGCCGAGCGCAACGCGTTCGCGCACTGCACCGAGGACTGCACGGGCGCAGACCTTTACGTCACGCTCGAGCCGTGCTGCCACTGGGGACGCACGCCGCCGTGCACAGACGCAGTCATCGAGCACAAGATCGGCCGCGTGTTCGTCGGCTGCCTCGACCCGAACCCGCTGGTAGCTGGCAAAGGCGCACAGATCCTGCGCGACGCAGGTATCGAAGTCGAGACCGGCGTGTGCGAGGACGAATGCCGCCGCGTGAATGAAGTTTTCTTTCACTACATTACGCACAAAACGCCGTTTGTGACGCTCAAGTACGCGATGACGCTGGACGGCAAAATCGCCGCGCACACCGGCGACAGCCGCTGGGTTACCGGCGAGACCGCCCGCCGTCATGTGCACGAAACGCGCAACCGGCTGCCCGCCATCATGGTCGGCATCGGCACCGTGCTTGAGGACGATCCGCTGCTCACCTGCCGCATTGACGGCGGGCGCGATCCGATCCGCGTAATCTGCGACAGCCGCGCAAGAACGCCGATCGACAGCAGAATCGTACAGACGGCGAACAAAATCCCGACCTATATCGCGGTCGTCGGTCGAAATGAGCGCACCGCTGAACTGGAACAGCACGGTGTACACATTCTCGAATGCAAAACGAAAAACGAGCGCGTAGACCTTGCCGACCTGATGCGCCAGCTCGGCGCACTCGGCATCGACGGTCTGCTTCTCGAAGGCGGCTCGGCACTTGCGTTCTCCGCACTGGAGGCTGGTGTGGTGCACCGCGTGCAGGCGTACATCGCCCCGAAAATCATCGGCGGTGCAGGCGCAAAAAGTCCGGTCGGAGGTCTGGGATTTGACAAGATGGTGCAGGCGCTTCCGCTGAAGGATGTGACCTGTACGCCGATGGACGAAGATTTCCTGATTGAAGGGAGATTGTAATGTTTACTGGACTTATCGAAGAAATCGGCACGGTGCGGCGCATCGAGCGCGGCGCAAAGGGCGCTCGGCTGACGATTGCGGCGGATACCGTGCTCGAAAATACAAAAATCGGCGACAGCATTGCCACGAACGGCGTATGCCTGACCGTGGTCGCGCTGACGGACGACAGCTTCAGCGCCGACGTGATGGCGGAGAGTCTGCGGCGTTCCGCGCTCGGCAGTCTGCAGAGCGGCTCGCCGGTCAATCTGGAGCGCGCGATGCCTGCCGACGGACGGTTCGGCGGTCATATCGTATCCGGCCACATCGACGGCACCGGCTCGGTTCTCTCGCAGCGGCGCGAGGACAACGCCGTGTGGGTAACGATCAAAACACCGGCTCCCCTGCTCCGGTACATCGTCGAAAAAGGCTCGATCGCCATTGATGGTGTCAGCCTTACCGTGGCGGCTGTGACGGACACCGACTTTTCGGTCTCCATCATTCCGCACACTGGCGCGCAGACCATTCTGCTCGGCAAAAAGCCGGGCGAGCCGGTCAACCTCGAATGTGATGTGATCGGCAAATATGTTGAAAAAATGCTGACACCGCACAAATCCAGCGGTATTACGATGGATTTTCTTGCACAACACGGATTTTAACGGAGGTTTTCTCTTATGGAATATCAGTTCAATACAGTTGAAGAGGCGCTCGAAGAGCTTCGCGCTGGACACCTCATCCTCACCATTGATGACCCGGACCGCGAAAACGAGGGCGACCTCATCTGCGCGGCACAGTTTGCCACGACCGAGAACGTCAACTTCATGGCAACTCACGCCAAGGGCTTGATCTGCACACCGATGAGTGAGCAGGTTGCACTCCGTCTCGGTCTCGAGCAGATGGTAAAGGTCAACACCGACAACCACCACACCGCGTTCACGGTCTCCATCGACCATGTGGACACCACGACCGGCATTTCCGCCGAGGAACGCGGCTTTACCTGCCGTAAATGTGCGGATATCCACACCAAGCCGGAGGAGCTCCGCCGTCCGGGACACGTTTTCCCGCTTGTTGCACGCCGCGGCGGTGTGCTGACCCGCAACGGCCACACCGAGGCAACTGTCGATCTGTGCCGTCTGGCCGGACTCGAGCAGTGCGGTCTGTGCTGTGAGATCATGCGTGATGACGGCACAATGATGCGCACCTCCGAGCTGATGGAGAAGGCCAGGGAATGGGGCCTCAAGATCATCACCATCAAGGATCTGCAGGACTACTGCCGCCGTCATGACAAGCACGTTGTGCGCGAAGCCTGTGCGAAAATGCCGACCCGTTTCGGTGAGTTCCGCATCTACGGCTACGTCAACGACCTGACCGGCGAGCACCACGTTGCACTCGTCAAGGGCGAGATCGGCGATGGCAAGAACCTGCTCTGCCGCGTACACTCCGAGTGCCTGACCGGCGACGTGTTCGGTTCCCGCCGGTGCGACTGCGGTCAGCAGCTGGCGGCAGCCATGCAGCAGATCGACAAGGAAGGCCGCGGCGTGCTGCTCTATATGCGCCAGGAAGGCCGCGGCATCGGTCTGATCAACAAGCTGAAGGCGTATGAGCTGCAGGAAAAGGGCTTCGATACCGTTGAGGCAAACGTAAAGCTCGGCTTTGCGCCCGACCTGCGCGAATACTGGATCGGCGCTCAGATCCTGCAGGACCTCGGCGCGAAGGAGCTGCGCCTGCTGACCAATAATCCGGAGAAGATTTACGGTCTGGACGGCTTCGGCGTAGAGATCGCCGAGCGCGTGCCGATTGAGATTGCACCGCAGAAGGACGATGCGTTCTACCTCAGAACCAAGAAGATTAAGATGGGACACCTCTTTAGTGAAACATTGTAATCAATCTATCCCGCAGGGCGGGATGATCTCACCTCGCCCTGCAATATATCTGTTCACCATATCGAAAGGAAGATTTTAAGATGAAGGTACTCGAAGGCAAGTTAGTAGCAACCAAGGGCAAGTTTGCAATCGTTGGTGCACGTTTCAACGAATTTATCGTTTCCAAGCTGATCTCCGGCGCGGAGGACACGCTGGTACGTCACGGTGTGGACACGGATGACATCACGCTCGTATGGGTTCCGGGTGCATTTGAGATTCCGCTTGCGGCGCAGAAGCTGGCGCAGAGCGGCAAGTATGATGCAGTTATCTGCCTCGGCGCGGTTATCCGCGGCTCGACCAGCCACTATGATCTCGTGTGCAACGAGGCTGCCAAGGGCATCGCACAGGTCAACCTGCAGACCGGCGTACCGGTAACGTTCGGTGTGATTACCACTGAGAACATCGAGCAGGCCATCGAGCGCGCAGGCACCAAGGCCGGCAACAAGGGCGCAGATGCAGCGATTGCGGCTCTCGAGCTGGCAAACCTGCTGCCGCAGATCTAAAGATCTAAAATTGTGCAGAAAACCCGCTCCCGGTTATACCGAGAGCGGGTTTTTCATTTATCGCGTGAATGATTGAGAATGGAAAATGGAGAATGGAGAATTATCGTGATGGTAAAACGTGTGTTCCCATACCAAAATCATTTGCAGATGTGTAACCGTAGGGGCGCACAGTGTGCGCCCGCAAAACGTTTGATATGGTGCTGCATAGGAGCACACTGTGCTCCCCTACGATAAGGCATATGCCAACGATTCAGAACAATGGTGAATTTCTCATCTCTGCGTTCATTTTCCATTCTCAATTCTCCATTTTCAATTTTTATCCCGCAAAAGAAAACCACCCGAGATTTTCTCGGGTGGTTTTCTTTATTCTACCGAGCCATCTCCTCCCATGAGCGCGGTCAGCTCCTCAATCCGCTCCAGCGGGAACGGCGGGAACGCCACCGGCTTCATGGCAATGGACATCAGCTTCATCGGGTTATCGTCAGCCGCTGCGCGGTTGGAATGCAGTACACCGCAGCGTCGGCAGCGATGAATCACTGCCCACTCACCGTTTTTGCGGATCCAGACACCGATGGCGTCCATGATGCCGCCACAGTCGGCGGCACGATCGCCCGGCTCATCGTCCACATGCAGGCTGGACAGGCAGTTCGGACAGTGATTCCTGTGGTCGCTGCCCGCGCCTGCCGGTACGACCGGACGGCCGCACACCTTGCAGTTGAAGCCCTCTTCACAGGCGTGCGTTTTGTAATAACCCTTTTGATATTGCTTGCGTTTATTCTCCCGATTCATGGGAATCCCTCCTGAAAAGCCGATTATTTTCGTCCTTTGGGGAGGTGGTTTATGGGTTCAGCCGACCTCCCGGTCAGCTTACCGAATCCAATTCACCGTATTTCTTCAAAAAGCAAAGCTTCTTTAATTATTTATCCTTAAGTGCGTCCTTTACCTTATCCCAAAAGCTCTTGCGCTTGACCTGATTCTCGTCGGTAGACGTTTCCTCGAACTCACGCAGCAGCTTTTTCTGCTTGTCGGACAGGTTCTTCGGCACCTCGATGTTTACGCGGACGTACTGGTCACCGCGGCCGCGACCGTTGACATTCTGAATGCCCTTGCCGCGCATGCGGAACGTCGTGCCGGTCTGCGTGCCTTCCGGAATCTTGTACTCAATGCGGCCGTCGATGGTCGGCACCTGCAGCGTATCGCCGAGTGCGGCCTGCGCGAACGAAATCGGAATATCGACATGTACATCCGGGCCGTTGCGAGTAAAGATCGGGTGCGGACGGATGGCAACCGTTACGAACAGATCGCCTGCAGGGCCGCCGTTTACGCCGGCATTGCCCTGACCGCGCTGCTGGATGGACTGACCATCGTCGATACCGGCCGGAATGTTGACCTTGAACTTGCGGGTCTTGCGGACACGGCCCTGACCGCCGCACTTCGGACACGGCTTCTTGATGATCTTGCCGGTGCCGCGGCAGTTCGGGCAGGCGCCCTGCGTCTGGAACATGCCGAGCGGCGTGCGCTGGGTCTGCGTAACAACGCCGGTGCCGCGGCAGTTCGGACAGGTCTCCGCCGTGGTGCCCTTTGCGGCGCCTGTGCCGCCGCAGTCGTCGCAGGACTCGATGCGCTCGATCGTGATCTCCTTCTCACAGCCGAATGCGGCTTCCTCGAAGGACAGGATCACCGTCTGACGGATGGATTCGCCGCGCTGCGGTGCGTTGCGGCGCGAAGAACGTCCGCCGCCAAAGCCGCCGCCGAAGAACGAACCGAACAGGTCGCCCAGATCGCCCATGTCAAAGCCGCCGCCGAAGCCGCCTGCACCGGCACCGCCGCCGTAGCTCGGGTCAACGCCGGCAAAGCCGAACTGGTCGTACTTGGCGCGCTTCTCCTTGTCAGACAGCACCTCATATGCTTCGTTTACTTCCTTGAACTTATCCGCAGCCTCCGGATTATCCTTGTTGAGGTCCGGGTGGTACTTGCGCGCCAGCTTGCGGTATGCCTTTTTCAGCTCATCATCACTTGCGCCCTTCTGTACGCCGAGCACTTCATAATAATCTCTTTTATCAGCCATAAAAAATCATCCTATACACAGGGATAGGCGCACCAAAGTGCGCCTTATCCAATGGAGAATGGAAAATGTAAAATTGAGAATTGAGGAACGGCATTTCATGCCGAATTGAATGACGCGCGAAGCGCGTAACCATCATTCTCCATTATCCATTCTCCATTTTCAATTACTTACTTGTTATCGTCGTCCTTAACCTCGGTGAAGTCAGCGTCTACAAAGTCGCCCTGCTGGCCGCCCTGTGCGCCTGCACCCTGAGCGCCGCCCATGTTCGGGTCGCCCTGCGGTGCCTGCTGCTGATAAATCTTGCCGGCCAGATCGGAGAACTTCTTGGACAGACCCTCGGTTGCAGCCTTGATCATATCGGTATCGGTGCCCTTGAGTGCTTCCTTAACCTTTTCGATCTCAGCCTGAACGCCGCTCTTCTCGTCTGCGGACAGCTTGTCGCCCAGATCGGTCAGTGCCTTCTCGGACTGGAATACCAGCTGCTCAGCGTTGTTGCGAACCTCAACTGCTTCCTTGTTCTTCTTATCCTGCTCAGCGTACTGCTCAGCCTCGTGCATTGCCTTGTCGATCTCGTCCTGAGACAGATTGGTGGATGCAGTGATGGTGATCTTCTGCTCCTTGCCGGTGCCGAGGTCCTTAGCGGATACGTTTACGATGCCGTTTGCGTCGATATCGAAGGTAACCTCGATCTGAGGAATACCGCGCGGTGCCGGAGCGATGCCGTCGAGGGTGAAGCGGCCGAGGGTCTTGTTGCCTGCAGCCATCTCGCGCTCGCCCTGCAGAACGTGAATCTCAACGGACGGCTGGTTATCAGCTGCGGTGGAGAAGATCTGGCTCTTCTTGGTCGGGATGGTGGTGTTGCGGTCGATCAGCTTGGTGCATACGCCGCCGAGGGTCTCAATACCGAGGGACAGCGGAGTTACGTCGAGCAGCAGCACGTCCTTGACCTCGCCGCCGAGAACGCCGCCCTGAATGGATGCGCCGATTGCTACGCACTCGTCCGGGTTGATGCCCTTGAAGCCTTCCTTGCCGGTGATGCCCTTAACAGCCTCCTGTACAGCCGGAATACGGGTGGAACCGCCAACCAGCAGGACCTTGGACAGATCGGAAGCGGACAGACCAGCGTCGCTCATAGCCTGACGAACCGGGCCCATGGTGCGCTCTACGAGGTCTGCGGTCAGCTCGTTGAACTTTGCACGAGTCAGGGTCAGCTCGAGGTGCTTCGGGCCGGTAGCGTCAGCCGTGATATACGGCTGGTTGATGGAGGTCTGGCTCATGCCGGACAGCTCGATCTTCGCCTTCTCAGCAGCTTCCTTCAGGCGCTGCATAGCCATACGGTCGTTCGACAGGTCAATGCCGTTGGACTTCTTGAACTCGTCAACCATCCAGTCGATGATGCGCTGGTCGAAGTCATCGCCGCCGAGGTGGGTATCACCTGCGGTGGACAGAACCTCCAGAACGCCCTCGCCGATATCCAGGATAGATACATCGAACGTACCGCCGCCGAGGTCGTAAACCATGATCTTCTGCTCGGATTCCTTATCTACGCCGTAAGCCAGCGCAGCAGCGGTCGGCTCGTTGATGATACGCAGAACTTCCAGACCTGCGATCTTGCCGGCATCCTTGGTAGCCTGACGCTGCGAGTCGGAGAAGTAAGCCGGAACGGTGATAACCGCCTGATTTACCGGCTGGCCGAGGTATGCTTCTGCGTCAGCCTTCAGCTTCTGCAGGATCATAGCGGAAATCTCCTGCGGGGAGTACGGCTTGCCGTCGATGTTTACGCGGTAGTCGGTGCCCATGTGACGCTTGATAGAAATAATGGTACGGTCAGCGTTGGTTACAGCCTGGCGCTTAGCGACCTGACCGATCATACGCTCGCCGTCCTTGGAAAATGCAACAACAGACGGAGTGGTGCGCGCACCCTCAGCGTTAGGGATGACTACGGCTTCGCCGCCCTCCATAACAGACACACAAGAGTTCGTCGTACCAAGGTCAATACCAATGATCTTACCCATAATAAATACACTCCTTAATAGTTAGGATTTAGTTTACTTTAATTAGTAGTTAGTAATCAGTTTGCAACCTTCACCATCGCATGGCGAATAACCTTATCGCCGATCTGGAAGCCCTGCTGGAAGGTTTCCGCGATGACATTCTCACCGAGGTTTTCATCCTCAACGTGCATAACCGCGTTGTGGAAGTTCGGATCGAATGCGGTGCCTGCAGCAGCGTCGATGACGGTGACGTTAATGCCCTTGAGGCTTTCGGTCAGCTGCGTCATGGTCAGCTCGACACCCTTTTTATATTCGGTGTCGGCGGTCTCTGCCTTGAGCGCCCGCTCGAGGTTATCGTAGGTCGGCAGCAGTGCGGTTACGGCGCGGCTGACTGCATCGGTGTACGCCTGCTCGCGCTCGCGCTGGCTGCGCTTGCGGAAGTTGTCGTACTCCGCCGCCATGCGGAGATAACGATCGTTCAGGTCGTTATACTTGGCTTCCCAGTCCGTCGCGGGCTTTGCATCAGCCTTGGCGGTCTCCTCTGCGGGAGTCTCGGTCTTTACCTGCTCCTGCTCTTCCGCCTCCGGCTTTGTCTTTTTGCTCATGTCGTTTTGTGCCTCCGTTTACAGGAAATCAATGATTTCCGTCTTTTTCATCTAAAAATGTCTCGGCAATCAGCTTGTTCAGCCCTTTTGCGAAGCGGCTGAGCTGTGCGGACAGCTTGGCGTAATCCATGCGGGTCGGACCTACGATGCCGATTGCACCCTGACCGATCTTGCCGATATCGTATTTTGCGTAGATTGCCGAGGTTTCACTCAGCGGGTTTTCACCGTTTTCCGGTCCGATGAAGAACTGGATGCCGTCGATCTTGCGGGTGGCCGGCAGCAAGTGCTTGCGGTCGTCCTCCATGTAATCGAGCAGCGTCTGCGCCTTTTTCGTATCGCGATACTCCGGAAAACGAAGCAGCTTGCTAGCACCATCGAGGTAAACCTTCTGGTCGCTCAGCTCGGTGATCAGCTCTGCGATGTACTCGGCCACCGGAGCGAGCAGCGCGGTCAATCCCGCGGCGCGGCGCACAATGTCGAATCGCTCGGCGGTGATGCTCGAGAGCGGCAGTCCGGTCAGCGTCTGGTTGAGCACATAGGTGAGCAGCTCGGCCTCATCCTTGGAGACCTCAGCCACCGTGCGGACCATTTTGTTCTTAACCGTACCCGAATCCGTAACTACTACGATTACGAAATTCATCTTATCGACTACGATGATCTCAAACTGCCGGATGGCGATCTGTGTCATGGCCGGTGTGATAGCAACCGACGCGTAATTCGTCAGACTGGTGAGCAGCTTGCCGGCCTCCTGAATGAGGTGGTCAAGCTCCCGTACCTTGGTAAGCACACTGTTCTGCAGTGCGTTTCCGTCCTCCGCATTGTCGGCCGGACGCTCCATCAGTTCATCCACATACAGTCGATAGCCCTGCGGTGAGGGGATTCGTCCCGCAGAGGTGTGCGGCTTTTCGAGGTAGCCCATGTCCTCCAGCTCACTCATCTCATTGCGGATGGTGGCGGACGAGAACGGCAGCTCGTGTCCCTCGGTCAATGCCTTGGAGCCGACCGGCTCAGCCGTGCGGATGTAATCGCCGATAATGGCTTTGAGTATTTGCTTTTTACGTTCCGAAAGCTCCACCGAAGCAGACTCCTTTCTTTCGGTTGTTAGCACTCCATCTCCTCGAGTGCTAAACTTAATTTACCACCACATACGGGCAAAGTCAAGTGCTGTTTGTGAACAATTTATGAAATGATCGTCGGAATTTTATCACACCCGCCTGCCGAGTGCTGAAATGCCAGTTTTCACCGTATAAAAAACGCTCTGATTTGGTCGTTTTTCCTTGCGTTCGCGTCCACGCAGTGATAGAATTAATATGAGAGAGAGACAGGCAATCGTTCGATTGCCGTAGAGAGAAAATCCGCTCTATAAAAAGGAGAACAAACATGAAGGAAATCAAAGTTGGCATCGTCGGTTTGGGCCGTCTCGGTTCGGTACACGCGCAGAATCTCGCGTTCAAGATTCCCGGCTGCAAGTTGGTCGCTGCCTGCTCGCTCGAGCAGAAGGAGCTGGACTGGGCGAAGGACTACCTCAAGGTAGAGTACACTACTACGGACTACAAGAAAATGGTTGACGAGGCAGACATCGAAGCTGTCGTTATCGTCTCCTCCTCTCCGGAGCACTGCTGGATGATCGAGTACGCGCTCGATGCAGGCAAGCACGTTTTCACCGACAAGCCGCTCGGCTGCTCGCTTGAGGAGTGCAAGCGCGCTGAGGCTGCCGTTGAACGTCACCCGGACAAGATCTTCTTCCTTGGCTTTATGCGCCGCTACGATCCGTCCTATGCGGATGCAAAGGCACAGATCAACGCAGGCCGCATCGGCAAGCCGTATCTGGTAAAGGCTACCGGCCTTGACCCGGAAGCACTGGTCGAGAGCTGCATCAAGTTCTCCAAGACCTCGGGCGGCATCTTCATTGACGCGGCTTCGCACGACATTGACCTGATGCGCTGGTTCCTCGGCGGTGAGGTTACCGAGGTTTACGCCGCAGGCACCAACTTTAAGCACCCCGAGTTTGCCGAGAACGGCGACACCGAGACCGGCATGGCAATGCTCAAGTTTGACAATGGCACGGTCGCTTTCCTGCACGTTGGCCGTACTGCGCCGCACGGCTACCACACCGAGACCGAAATCGTCGGCACCGAAGCGCATATCCGCGTAGCCGGTGTACCGTGGAAGGACCGTGTAATGGTTTACGATCAGTACGGTGCCCGTCAGGAGATCGTCGAGAACTTCCCGCAGCGTTTCGCAGAGGCGTACCTGCTCGAAATGGTGGACTTCATCGACTGCATCCAGAAGGACCGCAAGCCCGAGCTGACCGTTTACGACGGCACCAAGGCAACCCTCGTTACCTACGCGATTACGGATTCGTTCCACTCCGGCAAGCCGGTTCAGGTACAGTATTAATATATTGTAAAATCGCACAAAAGCAGAGCCGAAAGGCTCTGCTTTTTCTTGCATATTTTCATCTTCTCTGCTATTATAATGGCAAGGAGGTAGAGATTATGAACAACAACATTCCCATTGCCCGCTGGCTTTCCATGTTTTGGCTGTGCAGCGCCGTTTCACTGGTGCTTGGACAATTCAGCGGCTCCGTCACTTTGAACGGTACAAACGGTGCAGCGCTCACCGTTACCGGCATTCTCGGTATATTCTGCACCCTCGTGCAGTTTTATCCGTTTTACCGGTTCAGCCGCGTGTCCGAGCGCCTGCAGCGTGCGTTCACAGCCACTGTGCTCAGCGTGGCGGCAACCGTTGTCGGCCTGCTGGCCATGACACTCGTTCCGAGCGACACGCCGCCGTATACACCCAGCACGTTTTATCTGCTGTTCAGCCTGATCGCACTTGCCGGTGTGATCGCAGCCTATGTCTCGCAGTTCTGGCTGTACACCGGACTGGACGATATCTGTACGGAGCGCGGCTACGACTTTCCGCCCAAGCGTATTCGCTGGTGCTTTTATCTTTCCCTTATCAACATTTTGCTGCGCATGCTGCCAACTTCCATTCCGATTTTTCTCTCGCAGATTGCCAGCCTTGTGCTGCTTGCCCTGTTTATCCGCGCTGCATATCAAGCGGAAAAGCTGACCGTATAACCCAATATAAAAGAAAAAGGACCGTCCAAACGGTCCTTTTTCTTTTATATGAGAGATTATTTGTAGAGAGCAGGTTTATCCATCATCTCGATCGGCAGGAACTGATTCGTGCCACGGGAACGGTTGAGCGTGTCTGCTGCGACGCAGGCAGCGTAGCCGTCCCATGCGGACGGACCATCCGGCTCACCCTTCTCCTCGAGGGTCTTGACCCAATGGGTCAGCTCAATGTCATAGGCTTCAATAAAGCGGTCCTTCCAGTCGGTCAGGATCGGGAACGAACGGGTTGCGTTCGAGCGCTTGACAACCGCATACGGATCAGGCAGGTTGACTGTGCCCTTCTCGCAGACGACCTGACACTGGATGTCGTAACCGTAAGCGTCCGCAACCTGAACCTCTACGTCAATGCGAGCACCGGACTGGGTTTCCAGCAGCACGATCTGCGGGTTGTCGTAACCCTTGGTAGAGCACGCGGACTGGCGCACCTTGAGCACCTGACCGCTCTTATACTCGTCACCGAGCAGCCAGCGGCATATGTCCAGCTCGTGGATTGCAACGTTGGAAACGCCCATCTCGGTCTGGAAGCCGTCCGGCTGAGACACGTTGCGGTGGCACGCGTGAATCATCAGCGGCGCACCCAGCTCACCGGAGTCGATGATGCGCTTCATCTCGGCGTAGCCGCGGTCATAGTGGCGCATAAAGCCGACCTGTACCAGACGCTTGCCGTGTGCGGTCTCGGCCGCGATGATTTTCTCGCAGTCGGCGGCACTCTGTGCCAGCGGCTTCTCGCAGAACACCTGCTTGCCCGCTTTGAGAGCCTCGAGCACATAGCCTGCGTGACTCGGGTCGGACGAGGTGATAACGACCGCCTGCACCTCCGGTGCTGTGATCAGCTCCTCGCCGGTCTTGTATGCCTTCATGCCTTCGTACTGTGCAGCAACCTTGGCTGCCGCCTCCTCGAAATAGTCTGCACAGGCAACGACCTGACAGCCCGGAACAATGTCCGTAAGACGTCGAATGTGATCGCGGCCGATTGCGCCGCAGCCGATAACACCAATATTCAGCATGCTGATCCTCTCCTTTTTAACAGCAGGAATAATCACTTAAAATCTCGTTAATACACGCGGATTCCCGCGTTTTTCACACTTTTTCTTCATTGCATACATTGTACCGCAATCTCTCCGTCACGGTCAACCGTCCCACCAAAACATTGGTAGCCTGCCTAAAAAAGCACCGCAAATTTATGGCAAAATGAAGGCTCAAAAGCAGATGACAGTGCATTTTTGATTGTGCACTGTGCGCAGTTATGCTTGACGTCAGCGCTGCTCTCCCCTATACTTTGAAGTAGAAAAGGAGAATGTGTCAATGGCAGTTACCATACAAAAAATCGCAGAGCTGTCCGGTGTGTCGCGCGGCACGGTGGACCGTGTGCTGCACGGACGCCCCAACGTCAATCCGATGATACGCGAAAAAGTTGTCCGTGCCGCAGAAAAACTCGGCTACCAGCCTCCAGTCCCGCCGAAATCGGCAGATTGCAGGCAAGCGGCTATTCTTATTCCGCAATGGACGGATGGGTACTTCAACCGGCAGATCGTCAGCGGCATTCGCAAGGCACTGCGCTATATCGCCGATCCAGCGTTTGTACTGACCGAGCAGCCGCTGCGCACCATGACCATGCAGGAGCTGCTCCGCGCGATGGACGAGCAGATTCGTTCCGGCGTGGACGGACTCATCATCCGTGCCGAGAATACGCCGGAGGTCCGCGCCGCCATCGAGCAGGCAGTGCAGCAAGGCGTGACCGTCATTACCTACGATGCCGACGTGCCGGACAGCGGCCGTCTGTGCCACGCCGGACAGGATCTTGTCCGCGCGGGCGCTATCGCCGCCGGTGTCATGGCGCGACTCATCCGGCCGCCCGAGCACGTTCTCATTGTCACCGGAAATCTGCGTATGGAGGCCCACAAAGGCCGCGTGGACGGCTTTTGCCGCCGTCTGCTCGAGCTGGGCTTCTCCGAAGATGCCTACCGCGTGATCGAAACCAACGAAATGCCTGAACTCACCGGCGAACTCGTCGCGCAGGCGCTTCAGGCCGACAGCCGCCTGCACGCCGTCTATATGGCCTGCCAGCCGCTCTCCGGCTGCATCGCGGGCATTCGAAAAGCGCGGCGCACCACCCGGCCGCATATCGTCTGCAACGACCTCACGCCCACCGCGAAGCGGTATCTGCGCGAGGGAACGGTGGATTTCGTGATCGGTCAGTCATTCTCGCAGGAGTCGTTCCACGCCGTACTGGCGATGTATCAAATGCTGCTGCGCGGCGTGAAGCCCAAACGGGAGCTGTATTATACCGATCTGCGGTTGATTACGCAGGAGATGTTGTAGCGGGAGATTGCATTTAGCGATTTGCAGTAATTGAGAATTGATAATGGAGAATGGAAAATTGACGTGACGGTTTACCGTTGTGTGGGTGGCCAATGGCCGCCCCTACGGGATAGATTGTGCAGGTCGGATACAAGCGGTGCGCCGAGTCGTACCCCAGAGCACCTTCTCTTGCCCTGACGGGCAATTCACCTTGTCACACCCTACGGTATAACGAGTGCAATTCGTAGGTGTCGTGCAAAATATCCAAGCCAACGAGTTGCGCGACACTGTTATCCCCCAGGGAACCTTCTCTTGCCCTTCGGGCAATTTACCTTGTGTCGCGCCTGTGAAGAATAACCCGCATGTGTAGCAGTACGCTATCTGTGAACTGCGAATAATTTGCGAAAGACACGCAATGGTAACCCGACTGCCGTTCCCCATATCGAAGCGGTCGCCGGTCTCTGATCTGCGCCAAACTAAGAAATAAAGGAAGATGGAGTCCCAAGAGGATAGTACTCATTTTATCCGCGCACGGCGCGGGAACAAGGTTTAGTGGCCTACGGGCAAACCTTAGGTGTCTATCCTTTTGGATCTCCCAGCCAAAGGTTGGCTCCCATTCCCAATACTTGAATAATCAGATAACAATTTACACAACAAAAAAGAGCCGCTTTACAGCGACTCTTTTTTGTTTGATATGCGCGGACTGATTACTTAGCAGCCAGACGGCGAGCCTTAGCAGCCATGCGCTCACGAGTAACGTCGAGCAGTACGGCGCCGATGATAACCAGGCCGAGTACGAGGTTCTGTACTGCCGAAGAAACGGACAGCAGGGAGAAGCCGTTACGCAGAACAGCGATGATCAGCGCGCCGAGCATGGTACCAACCATGGTGCCCTTGCCGCCCATGAAGGATGCGCCGCCGATGATGCAGGCTGCGATTGCGTCGGTATCGTACGGCTGGATTGCGTTAACGCCGTTGCAGATACCGGAACGACCGATGGATACGATACCAGCCAGAGCTGCCATGAAACCGGACAGGGTGTAGCAGAAGGTCAGCACGTTAGCGGAGTTGATACCGGACAGACGAGCTGCTTCCGGGTTGCCGCCTACACAGTAGATGGAACGGCCCAGAGCGGTCTTGGTGAGCAGGATGTGCATGATAACGTAGATGACAAGTACTACGATAAAGGATACCGGGAAGCCGGCTACGGTCGAAGAACCGAGCCACATAACAGCATCATTACCGGAGAAGGATACCATCTGAGAGTTGGTGATGATCAGCGCACCGCCCCACAGTACGTTCTTCATACCGAGGGTAGATACGAACGGATGCGGCAGGTGCAGACGGGTAAGAAGCATACCGTTGATCCAGCCGATCAGGGTGCCGCCAACGATGGCAACAACCAGCAGCAGAACCGGATTGTTCATGCCCTTGTTAACCAGCATACCTGCAAGGCAGGCAGCGAACGTTGCGTTCGCACCTACGGACAGGTCGATGCCGGCAGTGATCAGGCAGAGCAGCATACCGGTGGATACCAGTGCATTGAACGAGGTCTGCTTGAGAACAGACATCATGTTGGAATACTTAAAGAAGTTCGGCGAAGCGATCGCCAGAACTACACAAAGGATTACCAGTGCGCCAAAAGTACCAGCATAAGACATCAAACTGCTGGATTTCTTCGATTTAGTCATCTAATTTACCTCCCCAAGCTGCCTTCATAAGGTCTTCCTGATTGAAATGTTCGCTGTCACGGTCTACTTCGGCCATTACTTCGCCGCCGCGCATTACGATTACGCGGTCGGACATGCCGAGGATCTCAGGCATTTCCGAAGATACCATGATAACGCACTTGCCCTGCTTGACAAGGCTGTTCATTACGTTGTAAACCTCGACCTTTGCGCCGACGTCGATACCACGGGTCGGTTCGTCAAAGATAAAGATCTCTGCATCCGTGTTGACCCACTTGCCGATTACGACCTTCTGCTGGTTACCACCGGACAGCTGGCCTACGATCTCGTCGATCGACGGGGTCTTGATGCGCAGCGACGCAATATTCTGCTCGCCTGTCTCGAGGATCTTCTTTTCGTTCAGGAACAAGCCCGAAGAGAAGCCCTTCATGTTAGCAAGAATCAGGTTGGTGCGAATGGTCTGAGCCAGTACCAGACCCTGTCCCTTACGGTCCTCGGTGAGGAACGCAATGCCGTGCTTGATAGCCTGACGCGGGGACTTGATATGTACTTCCTTGCCCTTGATCTTGATCTTGCCGCTGTCGATCGGATCTGCGCCGAATACTGCGCGCATGATCTCGGTACGACCGGCGCCGACCAGACCTGCAAAGCCCAGAATCTGTCCGCCGTATGCCTTGAAGGATACATTGTTCAGGACGCCTGCCTCAACAACGTTGTCAACCTCGAGCATCGGCTCCTTGGACTTTTCGCCAAATTCCTTCGGGAACTGGTTGTCCAGCGAACGACCTACCATTGCGGTGATCAGGGAGTCATTATCCCACTGATCGATCGGCTTGGTTGCGATGAACTCACCGTCACGGATAACCTCAACGCGGTCGCACAGCTCGAACAGCTCCTCCAGCTTATGGGATACAAAGACGATGCCGATGCCGCGTGCCTTCAGATCACGGCAGGTCTTCATCAGCTGCTCAACCTCTTTCTCGCCCAGAGAGGAGGTCGGCTCGTCCATAATAATCATTTTTGCGTTGATCAGAACCGCCTTCGCGATCTCGATCATCTGCTGTACGCCCATACCAAAGTTACCTGCCGGCTTGGTCGGGTCTACGTCCTGACCGAGCGAAGCCATAACTTCCTTTGCCTTTTTATGCATGGTCGGGTAATCCAGCAGAGTACCCTTTTTGATCCACTTGTTGATGAAAATGTTGTCAGTAATGCTCAGCAGCTTCTCAATGTTAAGCTCCTGATATACGCACGCGATGCCAGCCGCTGCCGAATCGTTCGGGTCCTTGAAATGCTGCTCGACGCCGTCTACATAAATCTGACCCTCGTCTGCCTGATGTACACCAGTCAGCACCTTGATCAGCGTAGATTTGCCTGCGCCGTTCTCACCGATCAGGCCGAGGATCTCGCCCGGCTTGACGGAAAGCTGCATGTTTTTCAGAGCCACTACGCCCGGAAAACGCTTGGTCGCGTTTTTCAGTTCTACTACGTATTCACTCATTTGCATATCACCTTTTCTTCTCCGAGATGAAGTGCGGGACAAAGTAAACTGTTCTCGGTTCAGTTCCCTAAGGAAAAGCCTGCCCAGTGCAAGCTCTTTACCATTTCTTGTCCGCGGGAGCATGTTTGAAAAGAGAACCCCTGCAGAGATTGAAATCGAGCAGGGGTTTCTTCTCGTTCACTTAAATGCTGGAACTAATGGAAAACCACAAGCGTGTGGGATGGATTGCTTAGCCGATGTAGCCCTTCAGCTTATCCAGGCGCTCCTGAGCGTTATCCTTGGTGACAACGGAGCAGCCGGAGTCGATGAACTTCTCCAGAGTCTCACCGTTAACAGCCTTTACAGCAGCCTCAACTGCCTTGTAGCCCATGTCGTATGCTTCCTGAGCAACGGACATGGTCTCCTCACCAGCGAGGATAGCGTTGCAAGCGGACTGGATGCCGTCGAAGCCAACAAAGATGGTCTTCGCGTAAGCAGCGTTGCCCTTTGCAGCACGAGCAGCAGCCATAGCCATATCGTCGTTGTTGCAGACGATGATAGCGACGCCATCCGGATGGTTCTGCATGATTGCTTCCATCGAGGTAGCAGCCTTATCAGCAACAGCGTCAGCGTACTGGATCTCGTCCTTCAGGAACTCGCCGCCAGCCTCGGTAACGCCCTTCTCATAACCGGTCAGACGTGCGGTAGCAGTGCCGTCGCCCTGTACACCGGAAATTGCGATTGCCTGAATCTTATCCCAGCCAGCAGCCTTAGCAGCCTCTACAGCAGCCTTGCCGCCTTCTGCAGCAGCATCCTCGTTGCCGGTACCTACGAAGGACAGAACCTCAGGTGCATCGATGTTGGTATCAACTGCAACGATCGGTGCGGTCTGGCCAGCGATCAGGGTCTTAACGAGGTCAGCCTGCAGCGGAGCGATAACGAATGCATCGTATGCGCCGGAGTTCAGGTCGGTCTCGATCATATTCTGCTGCTCGTCGTAAGCGGTCTCGGAGGTAGCGCCCTTAACCTCAACCTTTACGTCCGGGTTGTCCTTGGAGTAAGCCTCAGCGCCAGCCTTAACGTAGCTCCAGTACTCGGAAGCAGTCGTCTTCAGGATAACGTCAACAGAGCAGCCGGAAGTGGTGCTAGCCTTAGCGCCGCCATCCTTCTGGGTGTCGCCGCCAGCCGGGGTAGAAGAACCGCCGCCGCAAGCTGCAAGGCTTGCAACCATAGCGCCAGTCATCAGCATAGCAAGTAATCTCTTCTTCATGATAAAAACCTCTCTCCTTTTTCATGCGGAGCAAACAGACTCTCAGGTTGTCTGCTCTGCGGTCGGTTCCCACTGCTGTGGGACTTAGGAACGCTCCAACGTTCTGGTAATATTTTAATGCAATAATACCGTTTTGGCAACCCTTCGTTGTTATTTTTGTAAGAGGTGGTGATTTTCGTACGTTCCGTTTTGTGCACATTCACAAATCCCTGCTTTGACAATCGAAAACCAGACGCTGTGCATTGTGCATTTTTATTTTTCTTACGGCATTTTCCCTATAAAATCATGGGAATTTCATGGTCGTTTTGGGCATATTTTGGAGACATCTCTTGCCAGCAAAGGTTACAATGTGGTAAAATTACCGTATCCTAATGAGAGAAGGAATATGACAATGAAGCTTGCTATCAAAACCTGCACGCTGGATATGCCCTATGAGCAGATGCTCGACTTCTGCGTGGAGCAGAAAATTGCCGCCATTGAAATCGGCACCGGCAACTGGTCGGGTGCGCCGCACTGTGACCTCGACCTTCTGGTAAGCGACAAGACCGCCCGCGAAAAATGGTATGATGCCATGCGTGAGAAGGGTCTGGAGCTGTGCGCGCTCAACTGCTCGGGCAACCCGCTCGCGTATGAAAAGGACATGGATGTAACAAAGAAAACCTTTGAGCTGGCGCATCAGCTCGGAGTAAAGAAGATCGTTATGATGAGCGGTCTGCCGGTCGGCTGCGAGGGCGATAAAACGCCGGTGTGGATCACGACCTCGTGGCCGCCCGAGACGCAGGACATTCTGGATTACCAGTGGAATCAGGTTGCAATTCCCGCATGGAAAAAGCTCGTTAAGCTGGCAGAGGATTGCGGAATCGAGCGGATTGCGCTCGAAAACCACGGTATGCAGCTGGTTTACAACCCGGAAACGCTGCTCCGTCTGCGTGAGGCTGTCGGCCCGATGATCGGCATGAACCTTGATCCGTCCCACCTGTTCTGGATGGGCGGCGATCCGATCGAAGCAGCCCGTGTGCTCGGTGAGCACGGTGCAATTTACCATATCCACGGCAAGGATTCACGGCCGGAGCGCCGCTACTGGCAGCCAAACGGCATGCTGGATACCAAGCCGATCGACGCATTTGCCCGCCGCTCGTGGAACTATGTTGCCGTCGGCGCGGGACACGATGCCAAGTGGTGGAAGGAGTTTTTCTCGGTTGTCCGCATGTCGGGCTACAACGATGAGATTTCCCTTGAAATGGAAGATTTGACGCTCTCCATGCTCGACGGTCATCTCGCCAGCCTGCAGGTGCTGCGCGAAGCGCTCAATATTGGTTAAGGCAACACCGCACAATTAAAGCGGCGGTGCTTTGCGGCAATTTTGTGTCCTGACTTTGTTGCAGTTTCACGGTAATACATCAAGTATTACCGCAAAACTGTGCCTCGTCAGTACGCAAAATTCACTCGCAAATCACTCTTGTTCAATTATGCGGTATTGCCTCAAATCTTATATCTATAATAACAGGTGCTGTAATTTCAACTTACAGCACCTGTTTTCTTTATTATATTAAGTCTCAGCGTTCCTTAAGAGAAATATAAGGCTCCGCAGGCTGCACGCAGCGGTACGCCGGACGGATGATCTTATCCGTGTTGATCAGCTCCTCCAGGCGATGCGCGCTCCAGCCGACGATACGTGCCATGGCGAACACCGGCGTGTACAATTCCGGCGGCAACCCCAGCATAGAATACACAAAACCTGAGTAAAAATCAACATTTGCAGACACGCCCTTATAGATGTGGCGTTCCTGCGCGATAACCTTGGGCGCCATCTCCTCGACCATGGTGTACAGCGCGAAATCCGCGTCTCTGCCCTTCTCGTGCGCCAGCTGACCGACGAAGGATTTGAACACCTGCGCACGCGGATCCGATATCGAGTACACAGCGTGGCCCATGCCATAGATGAGTCCCTTCTGGTCAAATGCCTCACGGCGCAGCAGCTTGACAAGATAGTCCGCGACTGCCTGCTCATCCGTGGTATCCGACACGTTTTTCTTCATATCCTCGAACATCTGCACGACCTTGTAGTTCGCTCCGCCGTGTTTCGGGCCTTTCAGCGAACCGAGCGCCGCTGCAATAGCCGAATAGGTATCCGTGCCGGAGGACGTGACGACATGTGTTGTGAACGACGAGTTATTGCCGCCGCCGTGCTCCATGTGCAGCACAAGCGCCAGATCGAGCACGCTTGCCTCAAGCGGCGTGTACTGCATATCCGGGCGCAGCATGCGCAGGAAGTTGGAGGCGGTGGAAAGGCTGTCCGACGGGTAGTGAATGTACATGCTGCCGCCGCACTCGTAGTGATTGTAGGCGTGATAGGAATACACCGCCAGCATCGGAAAGACCGAAATCAGCATCAGGCACTGCCGCAGCACGTTGGGCAGGCTGATATCATCCGCGTTGCTGTCGTAGGATGCCAGCGTGAGCACACTGCGCGACAGGCTGTTCATCATGTCGCGGGTCGGTGCTTTCATGATGACATCGCGGGTGAAATTGGTCGGCAGCGTGCGGCCCTGTGCCAGCAGCGCCTTGAAGTCGCCCAGCCGCTTTGCATCCGGCAGCTCGCCGAACAGGAGCAGGTACGCAGCTTCCTCGTAGCCCTTGCGGCCGTCCCGAACAAAGCCCTGCACCAGATCCTGAATGCGAATGCCGCGATAGTACAGCTCGCCCTCACAGGGCACGATTTCGCCGCCTATCTCCTTGCGGGAGATAATGTCCGAAATGTTGGTCAGACCGGCCAGTACGCCCTGTCCATTGATGTCGCGCAGACCGCGCTTGACATCGTACTTGCGGTACAGCGCCGGATCAATGCGGCTGTTCGAGCGGCAGAGCGCCGCCAGCGCTTCCACGCGCGGCGTGACCTGTAAAATATCGTGTTCCGGTGTCATGATGATTCCTCCCTTTGACTGCATTGTGTGATATATTTATTGTATCAGAATCCACTCGCGTTTACATGACATTTTTTGCACAGTTCCGTTAACAATTCGTGAATTTTTTCGCACATTTCAGCAGTTACACAGGATATGCCCACCAATTTGATAAATTTATGCACAAAAAGGCACAATGAGTTTCTCATTGTGCCTTTGGGGACTCTGCAATTTTTGTTTAGCGGATAACCATACGGATCAGCGGATAAAGTTCATCATCGTGCGCGGACGGCTTTCCGGCGGCTCGATTCCGGCCTTGTCGATCACCTTGAGCATCCATGCGATGTTGCGGCCCAGCTTCTCGATGACCTCCACACCCTCGATATCCTGCACAGCCTCGCCCTTATCTGCGCCGTGTACGGCGTTCCAGTAGTCCGAGGTGACAAGCACCATCTCCATGGTGTTGATCGTGCCGAGCAGCTGCTGGTAGGTCTCCATGCCGCCCGAACGGCGCAGCGTACACAGCGCCGCACCGACCTTGTGCTTCAGCTGATTATCGCCGCAGCCTGCCGCCAGAATCAGACGGTCGAGCACGCACTTCATACCGCCCGCAATGCCGCCGTGGTACACCGGAGACGCGAGTACGATGCCGTCCGCCTCAATGCACTTGGCGATGATTTCATTTACACCGTCGTCGTCCTGCACGCAGCGCAGCGTGCCGTTGTCCAGGCAGTGATAGCACGCCATGCACGGATGCACCTTCGCCCCCGGCTGACATACTTCAAACTCGATGCCCTCCTGCTCGAGCACCTTGCCGAGCACCTCGAGCATCTGCGCACAGTTGCCGTCCTTGCGCGGCGAGCCGTTGATTGCTACAACTTTCATATCCTTTTCCTCCGTGTTTTCTCTATTTTCAGTGCGTATCCGCACTGTTTTTACTTAGATGTGTTTCTCGTTTTCCAGCCGGTACAGCCGCATCACGACCAGCGTATGATTCAGCTGCGGACCCATCAGCAGGATCATGCTGACGATATACAGCCACAGCATCAGTACGATAATCGCCGCCAGAGAGCCGTACAGCACAGAATACCGCGCCATATTGTCCACATAGAACGAAAATCCAAGCGAGACCAGAATCCACGCTACCAGCGAGAACAGCGCCCCCGGCCACACCTCACGGAACCTAAGGTGCAGATTGGGCACGACCTTGTTGAACAGCATGAGGAACACGAAAATAAACGCGATCATCACCCAGAAGCTGGCATCGTGCAGTCCGTCCATCACGGCCGGCGGCACCGGCAGATATTTCGGTACAACGCGGATGATGGTTCGTCCGGCGACGACGAGCACAAAGCTGCACACAACCGAAACAAGAAAGCCCGCCGTAATGCCGAACGAAATGAGCACATCCTTGACCATGCCGCGCGAGATTTCAACGTGGTAAATATCGTTGACCGTGCGCATCATTGAGCGCACCGCACGGGACAGGAAATACAGCGTCAGACCCAGACCGACGATCATCGGGCTGAACGACGGCGTGCCGGTCAGCTGCTGAATATAGCCGCCTATGAGCTGCTGCAGACTTTTCGGCAGCATTTCCAGCACCGGCTGCATCCCCTCGATTGACAGGTCAAGCTGTGCGAGCATGGAGTTGACGAACATCAGCAGCGGGAACATGGAAAACAGCAGAAAATACGAAAGCTCTGCCGCAGACTGCGGAATGCCGTCATCAAAAAAGCGGTAAACCATGCGCTTGATCAGATATAGCCATCGGTTTTGACCATTCATTGCGTCCCTCCCCTGTGTCGGTAAATTTTGCTGTACTTATCATATCAGCTTTTTATCAAATTTACAACTTGCGTTTTGGCTTCATCTATTGTATACTGATAAAAACAGAACATTTGTTCTGATTGGAGGGTGTGTCATGGCGGATCTGCGTCCGGTGACCTGCTGTTTTTCCGGCTACCGAATTGAAAAAATGCCGTTCCGGAACGATGACTGTCCCGCTGCGCGCGAGCTGTTCGCCGCACTCGATGCTGCGGTCGCAGAGGCCGCCGCTGACGGCTGCACACGGTTTCTCTCCGGTATGTCCACCGGCTTTGATCTGTGGGCCGCCGAAGCTGTTCTGCGCGCGCGCGCCGCACTCCCGGTGCAGCTGCTGTGTGCTGTGCCGTTCGACGGACAGGCCGATCGGTTTCCGCTCGAGTGGAAACGCCGGTTCAACCGCTGCCTGCTCGCCGCAGATAAGGTGTACGCGCTCTCGCGGAGCTATCACGCCGGGTGCTTTGCCGCGCGCAACCGGTTTATGGTGGATGCATCGTCACGGCTCATCTGTTACTATGATGGACGGTCAGGCGGTACCGCGCAGACCGTGCATATGGCTGAGCAGAGCGGACTGAAAATTGTAAATCTCGCGGACGGACAGCTTTCGCTGCTGTAAAAAGGACTGACCGGTGGGTCAGTCCTTTTGGTTTTGCGCTCTGCGGAGCGCAGGAACGTGCGCTAACGCCGCACAGGCGCACAAGAGGGGTGGACACCTACGGGCTCCCTCCCTTTTTGCGCCCGCCGCGCGTGCGGCTCGTTCCTCCGTTTTCCCAAACCGGATTTACTGCTCCATCGCATCCTCGCAAAGCGCGGTCAATTTATCCGGAACACCCTCCCGTTCGGACAGGTAATGTATCCGCGGTGCCGGATCCGATACCTCATACACATAATTTTCGCCGCCTATATTGAGGCACAGTTCCTTTCCCCCATAGAGCACCTGAATCTCGTATCGGTATTCCCCCGATTCCCGCATTCCATGCCATCGATTGGGAAAGCGCCGTGCCCTGACCTGTGGGAGCAGCTCACGCACCGCATCTGTATCCACTTTGTCTGTGATGTCCACAGCCGTGTCACCGATGTAGACACAGAAAACCTGCACCTGTGCAATCTCCTCCGCATCCGGCATGGGCGCATACGGCATGAGCAGATATACCGCGCAACAAACCAGAATCGCTGCAACAACCGCTGTTATCCTGCGTTTCATGTGCATTTCTCCTCACCAGTAAAGCAAAATCCGCCGACGCGATTGAATTTTCACGTCGGCGGATTCCTTACTTATGCAATTATGTGTGTGCTGAAATTACTTCAGGCCAGCGGTGATGATCGCCATCTGGTAAACCTCGTCAGCGTTGCAGCCGCGGGACAGATCGTTGATCGGCGCATTCAGACCCTGCAGAATCGGGCCGTAAGCAGCGTAGCCGCCCAGACGCTGAGCGATCTTGTAGCCGATGTTGCCAGCCTCGATAGACGGGAAAATGAAGGTGTTAGCCTGGCCTGCAACCGGAGAGCCCTTGCACTTGGTAGCAGCAACAACCGGAGATACAGCAGCATCAAACTGCAGCTCGCCGTCGATCGCCAGCTCCGGGTTCATCTCCTTAGCGTACTCGGTAGCCTCGCGGGACAGAGCAACCGTGCCGCCCTTGCCGGAGCCCTTGGTGGAGAAGGACAGAACAGCAACCTTCGGGTCGATGCCGAAAGCCTTAGCGGTGTTTGCGGTCTCGATTGCAACTTCAGCCAGCTTCTGGCTGCCCTTCAGGGTTACGTTGCCTTCCTTATCAACAGAATCCGGATAGTCGATGTTGATCGCGCAGTCGCCCATAGCCAGCTTCTCCTCTACGCCGTCCTTCTCGCGGACCAGAATAAAGCAAGAGCTTACGAGGTGTGCGCCCGGCTTGGTCTTGATCAGCTGCAGAGCCGGACGAACGGTGTCAGCGGTGGAGTAGGTAGCGCCGCCGAGCAGAGCGTCAGCCTTGCCCATCTTAACGAGCATGGTGCCGAAGTAGTTGCCCTTGGACAGTGCAGCGCGGCAGTCTTCCTCGCTCATCTTGCCCTTGCGGAGCTCTACCATCTTAGCTACCATAGCGTCCATCTCCGGGTAGGTAGCCGGGTCGATGATCTCCATGCCCTCGATATCGAAGCCGCCCTTTGCAGCAGCAGCCTTTACCTCGTCAACATTGCCGACCAGGATGGAATCCATCAGGCCGTCCTTCTTCAGGCGTGCAGCCGCTTCGAGGATACGAGCGTCCGGGCCTTCGGTGAATACGATCTTGCGCTTGTCAGCCTTGAGTGCTGCAATCAGATTTTCAAACATATTGCATTCTCCTTCGTTTTCAATCGTCTGTGTGCAGTATGACGCTGCAAACAGGCATTCTCTTGAATTTATTATACACCCTTTTCCCCTATTCCCACAAGAGGGAATTTCTGATGGACGCAAAACGCTTTCTCGGTTCCATATCACAAGGCGAACGTGAAATTTGTCGAATCTCCGGCCCATGCAAAATATTTCGTCGGTATATTTGAACGGGACCGCGGGGAAAATCCAGATAGTATCCTCATAGTGACGACCAACAGGAGGGAATTTTATGCAGACAAAAGTTGAGATCTGCGGTGTGAATACATCGGGACTGCCGGTGCTCTCCGCAAAAAAGACGGACGAGCTTTTGAAAAAATCCGCTGCCGGAGACAAGCAGGCACGCGATGAGCTGATTCGCGGCAATCTGCGGCTGGTGCTCAGCGTTGTTCAGCGGTTTCAGGGCCGCGGCGAATCGCCGAACGACCTGTTTCAGGTCGGGTGCATCGGCCTGATGAAAGCCATCGACAATTTTAATACCGAACTCGGCGTGCGCTTCTCCACCTACGCCGTACCGATGATCATCGGCGAAATCCGCCGCTACCTGCGCGACAACAGTGCCATGCGAGTCTCGCGCAGCCTGCGCGACACGGCGTACCGCGCTCTGCAGGCCAAGGAGGCGTTCATCCGCGAGCACCAGCGTGAGCCGGACATCGTGGAACTGGCCAAGCTGATGGACGTGCCGAAAGAGGAGGTCGTGTTCGCGCTCGACGCGATACTCGACCCAGTGTCGCTGTTCGAGCCGGTGTTCCACGACGGCACGGACACGGTCTGCGTGATGGATCAGGTCGGCGACACCAAAAACACGGACGACAACTGGCTGGCCGGTATTGCTCTGCGGGACGCTATGCGCAGCCTGAACGACCGCGAGCGCCGCATCATCCGGCTACGGTTCTTCGAGGGACGCACCCAGATGGAGGTGGCACGCGAAATACACCTTTCGCCAAACAAAAGGAAGGAAGATTCCGGTCCTTTTCTTACTATATAATAGGAGTGGCAGAAAACGCGAGGATAGGTGCAAACGGTTTGCGCCTATCCCCATCTGAATATCCACACAATATTTGACGCTTCAAACAGGATATCTCATGGCTATTGATAGATTGATCTGCTCTCTTCCGAATGCAATGGCATCAAGTTCATTCGCAAGGCGCTCAACCACTTATGACAGCGGTTGAGCGTCTCCGTCTGTCCAGAACCTTTGTTATTTCAGCATATCCCGCTTGATTTTCCCAATCCGCATATAATACCATACCAGATTGAGCGCTGCCGCACACACCCATGCTGCGCCTTCCGCAAAGAATACGCCGCTCTGCCCGATGAAGGTCGGCAGCACGAGCGCCGCGCCCATGCGCATGAGCATTTCCGCAAAGCCGGAAAGCGTCGGCACAGTCATCTCGCCCAGCCCCTGCAGTGAGGAGCGGTATGCCTGCAGCATGAACAGTGCAAACAAAAACGCCATCAGCACCATGAGATACTGATAGGCCACCGCCAGCGCATCTGCCGCGCCCGCCTCCTCGGTCGAAAGAAACAGTCCCAGCAGCGGTTTGCCCGCAACAAGCATAGCCGTCACGATGGCGGCTGTAAATTCGGCGGACAGCACCAGTACCGCCCGAATGCCTGCATCAATGCGTGCCGCGTTTCGTGCACCGCGGTTCTGCCCCATGTAGGCTGTCATGGCATAGCCAAACGCCACCGATGCACTCTCGAGTATGCCGTACAGCTTGTTGGCCGCCGTATAGCCCGCCACGAATACTACGCCGAAGCCGTTCAGCACGGACTGCAGCACCATGCCGCCCAGTGTGATCATGCTCATCTGCAGACCGGTCGGAATGCCGAGGCGGCACAGGTGCAGCAGAATGGCAGGGTCGGTCTTCCAGTCGGCCTTTGTCAGCTGCACGAACGGCAGCCGCCGCAGCGAACGCAGACACAGCAGAAACGCAATCAACTGCGCCAGCACGGTTGCGAACGAAGCTCCGAAAATGCCCCAGCCAAAGCCCATCACGAACAGCAGGTCGAGCGCAATATTAGCAAAGCTCGCCGCGATAATCGCAAACAGCGGTGTTCTGCTGTCGCCCAGACAGCGCAGCACGGCCGCCGCCATGTTGTACGCAATGATGATGAGCGAGCCGCCGAACTGCACATATAAGTACGTCTGTGCTCCGCCGAACACCGCAGGATCAGTGTGCAGCAGTGTGAGCAGAGGTCTTACCAACAGCAGACTGATGATCGTCACCGCAATGCCGAACCAGCACGACAGCTTAACGATCATAGCCAGTACACGACGCAGCCGGTCGTATGCGCCCGCGCCGAACTCCTGCGCCGCGAGAATCGCAAAGCCCTGCGTAAAGCCCTGCAGTCCCCATAAAACCAGCCAGTTGATCCAATCCGCCGCACCGATGGACGCCAGCGCCTGCATGCCGACACCGCGTCCGATGATAATCGTATCCACGATGGTATACAGCTGCTGAAACACGCTGCCCAGCATCAGCGGCAGCGAAAACAGCAGAATCAGACGTATCGGACGGCCGTGTGTCATATCGGTAACGCGCACCATATCGCACCTCCCTTGCGAAAAATCATAAAACCCAAAGCGCAGAAGGAGACAGAACTGCACTTCGGGTTTCAAAACGACGGTACCGCAGAATGCTGTTGATTTACCACACGGTAAGATAAAACACGGTACCGCCGCCGTTATGATCAGGAATCAGAGAAAATCGCCGCACAGGCTGAGAGCTGCCTCATCTGCGATAACGATCGCGTCGTTGTGCAGCTGCAGAATCGAACCGGGCACCTTGGGCGTTACCGGACCGAAGCAGGATTCACGGATAGCCCACGCCTTGTCCTCGCCGCTGGCAACGACCAGCACTTTTTTTGCGGTCATGATGGTGTGAATGCCCATCGAGTAGGCACGGCGCGGCACCTCATCCTCGCTGGCGAAAAAGCGCTTGTTTGCCTCGATGGTGGACTCGGTCAGCTCCACGCAGTGCGTGCCCTTGGCGAAGCAGTTGTCCGGCTCGTTGAAGCCGATATGGCCGTTGCGGCCGATGCCGAGCAGCTGAATATCCACATCGCCCACACTGCGAAGCACCGCATCATAGCGGGCGCACTCCTTTTCTTCGTCCGGCTCCATGCCGTTCGGCAGATTGATACGCGACGGGTCAATGTTCACATGGTCAAAAAAGTGGTCGTGCATGAAATAATGATAGCTCTGGTCGTTTTCCGGCTTCATGCCGTAGTATTCATCCAGATTGACCGTAGTCACATCCGCAAAATCCAGATCGCCCTTTTCGTACCACTTGACCAGCTGCTCATATGTGCCGATCGGCGACGAGCCGGTGGCAAGACCGAGCACGGAATCCGGCTTGAGGATAACCTGCGCGGAAATGATATTTGCCGCCTTGCGGCTCATGTCCTTATAATCCTTTGCACGAATGATTCTCATAACGAAAAGCCTCCAAACGCTTATAAATCCTTATACTTTTCACGCAGCGCGAGCAGCTCGCTCTCCTGCACATACTCGGTCAGGCAGCCTACGCCGGTAACACTCTTGCCGCCTGTGATGTTGCCGAACCGCACACAATCCGCAAACGGATAGCCGTGGTACAGACCGTACATCAGTCCTGCAAGGAACGCATCGCCTGCACCGGTGGAATCCTTACAGGTGAATTCCGGAATATTGCGCAGCAGACGCGGCCTGCCGTCCTCGAGAATGAGACAGCCGTCCTTATCCAGCTTGACCAGCGGGTGCTCAAAATACTCAGCCAGTACGCGGAGCGCCTCCTCCGGCGTGTCCCTGCCGGTGATCTTGAGTGCTTCCTTGGTATTCGGCGTGTAGTAATCCGCCAGGCGCAGATAATCGCCGTATTTCTCAAAGCTCAGTTCATCATCCCATCCCATGTCGAAAATCAGAATGGTGCCTTCCTCGTGCAGCTTGCGATATACCGGCAAAAAGCCCTCCTGCATCTGCACCAGCTTAGCGCCCTTAGACATGGTATATACCCGCTCGAGCAGCTCGTCCGTGATGGCGGTCGGCTTGCAGTAGGTCGCAAATGTACGGTCGCCGGGCGTGAGCATGGCACTGGTGACATTCACCGGAATACCGGTCTCGCCCTCCGCCGCCAGATTGTACGGAGAAACGCCGTTCTGCTCAAACTGCGCGCGGGCAAAGCCGGAAAACAGATCGCTGCCGAGATAGGTCGCCAGACGGGTCGGAATGCCCAGCCGGGCGGCGTTTACTGCCGTACCCGGTGCACCGCCGCCGAGCAGCACGCGGAAATCCTGCGAAAAGATCTCCTCGCCCTCCTGCGGCACGCGCGGCATGCCGACATACATCAAATCCACATTGGTCACACCGACCGAAGCGAGAAACGACATGCGTCAGTCCCTCCAGTCCCCGATATACGGCGCGTTGAGCTTGATATACTCGTCGGTCAGCTTGCTTGCCAGCGAGTAAGAGCCGACCAGCGGGTGCATGGTCAGGCACTCGGTAATATCCTTTCTAGAGCGGTTGACGATACCGCGTGCCGCCAGACGTTCGTAATATTTTACGCGGCGGATCATTTCGAGGTTGCTCTCCGGAATGTTCTCTATATGATGCGGCTTGCAGCCCTCGCGGGAGATATCGCAGGTAACCTCGATAATATCGGTCGGCTCGAGACCCTCGATGGCATTGCCGTTCGGTGCGCACAGGATCATCGTGCCCATGCCGCCGGAGGCTGCAATCTCGATGAACTTGAGCGCAACGCCTGCGTAGCCGCCCGCGTCCTTGGAATACACATCAAACGTCCACGGCTTGTCGCGGTGAATACCAGTCTCATTGGCCATGTAGTTGTTCTCGCGGATGCCGTACCACTTCTCAAAGCACTTGAGACCCGCCTCAAAGTCGTTCTCGATATCGATCTTGGACAGCTCCTCGGTCATGTGGCGGTTGATGTCGCAGATCATCTCGCCGCGCGTCTGCTTGGCGTTCAAAATGTTGGCAACCGCCTTTTCACGGTAGTAGAAGTAGTACAAATATTCATTCAGCACACAGCCGCGGTCCTCGAGCAGACGCTTCTCGAAAAAGCGCATATCAGTCTTGGCGTAAGCCTCGTCATTGGCGATCAGCTCGGGCATAATCTCCTTTCCGTCCACCTTGATGCTCTGGAAGTAGGACAGATGATTCAAACCGTAGCACTCGCCGTAAATGCGGGACGCATCCACGCCGTACAGGTCGGCAAACTGGTGCAGCATGCCGCTCGGCGCGTCGCAGATACCGTAGGTGAAATCATATCCCATATCACGCAGCGCCTGTGAAACCACGCCCGCCGGATTGGTAAAGTTGAACACCTTGACGCCCGGCTTTGCCAGCTTCTTGATCAGCTCGCAGTACTCAGCCAGCGCCGGAATCGAGCGCATGGCGAACGAAACGCCGGCCGCACCTGTGGTCTCCTGACCGAGAATACCCAGATCAAGCGCCAGCCGTTCATCGCGCACGCGGGTCGCATCGCCGCCGACACGGATGGTCGTGATGACGTAATCCGCATCGGTTACCGCCTCCTCCGCACTGGAGGTCAGCGTGAACTTCATGGTCGGGCACAGCATGCGCGCAACGTGCGCCGCCAGACCGCCGTAGATGCGGAGCTTTTCCGGATCGTTATCCATAAATACCAGTTCGTCGATATGCAGCTCCTCCGCACGCTGTGCAATGCTCTTTGCGAGAAACATGGAGCGTACACCGCCGCCGCCGATTACCGTTAATTTCATAAAAAGATACCTCCTGTTATCGAATCAGATACCGTTTGCAGCTGGACCAGCCGATCATGCCCGAGGTAAATCCGGACAGACCGCACGGGAACAGCAGCACATACGGCAGAGAAAGCGGGAAAAACAGCACTGCAGGAATCAGCAGCAGCGCATTTACGCCCAGCCCCAGCACGGTCATGCCGGGACGGAGCAGACACAGCAGCCACGCATTTTTCGCCGCTGCCGCAAACGGGATGTCCACCGCCGCCTGTACTGCCCAGAAATTCTGGAAAAACGCAGCCGTGACGCAGAGCAGCAGCATGCCCAGCAGCGCCGGGAAAAATCCGTCCGCCGTTACCAGCATCACGCCCATCCACAGCAGCGCAAGCTCGGCCAGTCCGCACAGAAGATTGCGCACCGTATCCTGCCGCAGCGCCGCACGGAAATCGGTCCACACGTCGTTCGGCACATCACGCGCCATATTGACCGTGCAGCGCGCCATGGCGGCTCGAGCCGCACCGAAGGTCACGACCGGCAGACAGCACAGCAGAAACAGTACATTCAGCTTGACGAGCTGCCAGAACTCCCGCGCAAGGGTCTCTCCGACCCATGCAGCGCCGATTTTTTCCGGTGCATCCTTGGCAACGCCCGGACCTTCCTTCAAATAGGATGGACGAAACACAGATTTTCCTCCTGTCAGAACACGATCGCGCGTTCGGTCTGCTTATCGAACAAATGGATGCGGCTCATATCCACAGC
>OLQH01000439.1_pt1 | contig 46169 bp, 44 predicted proteins | sample 1672671 | NCBI WGS metagenome assembly OLQH01 (sample SAMEA3136712, study PRJEB25190) | human gut metagenome
GAAGGTGTCCAAATGGACACCCGGGAAGTAAAGAGAAGAAGGTGTCCAAATGGACACCCGGGAAGTAAAGAGAAGAAGGTGTCCAAATGGACACCCGGGAAGTAAAGAGAAGAAGGTGTCCAAATGGACACCCGGGAAGTAAAGAGAAGAAGGTGTCCAAATGGACGCCTGGAAAGTGGGAAGAAAAGTATGGGAGAAATTAAAGCTGGCGTGACACTGATGCAGGATTTTTGCCGTCCAAATTCAGATAAGTTTAAATCCTATGTTGATTATATAGACCGTGTAGAAGCACAGAGAGGAAATGCGGTTGAAACGTATAATCTTTTTCACGATTATATGGGTAATCCAAATAAATCTACCGGCCTTTTCACTAGAGATAAAGATAATCTGATGTTTGAGGAAAAGAGGGAACTAAAAGCTGTGTTTGAAACTGCGCAGAGGAATGAGAGTCTAATGTGGCAAACGGTAATATCTTTTGACAATCAGTGGTTGGAAAATAATGGACTTTATGATCGGAAAAACAGTATTCTGGATGAACAGAAGCTAAAAGAAGTGGCACGACTTGCAATTAACAGGATGCTGAAAAATGAGGGGCTAGATCATGCTGTATGGAGTGCAGCGATACATTATAACACAGATAATATACATATCCATGTGGCGACTGTGGAGCCCTTCCCAATTCGAGAGAAAATCATTTATCAAGGAAAGGAGGAAGTAAGGGGGAAATTTAAACTAAAAAATATCGAGATGTGTAAGAGCATTGTTGCAAACGAGATTATGCAGACAAGAGAAGTGAATCTGAAATTGAATCAGATTATCCGAAAAAACTTGGTAGAAACAGCTAGGGAATGGAAGTTCGCAGAAGATCCCCATATCCGGAAAAAATTTTTGGAACTATATGAAAGTTTGCCAAAGGTAGATCGAAAACTTTGGAATTATGGAAATCCCGTGATGCAGCCATACCGAACAATGATTGATGAGATTAGCCGGACTTATATTGAAAAATATCATTCGGATGAGTATAAAGAATTTCGCTTTCTTTTGGAAGAACAAAGCCGGAAATATGCACAGGCATATGGGAAAAACGTAGACCGAAGTTTTGAACAAGGAAAAGAGCAGGACTTATTGAAAAGGATGGGAAACAGTGTACTAAATGCAGTGAAAATGTATGAAAAACAGATCGAAAAGAAGGAAGATATTTTAGAAGAAAAAATGAAATCGGAAGAAAAAAGAGAAAAAGATATAAAAGAAGAGAGGGGGGAGAAAGTAAAAACTCGGGAGAACAGAAGAGAAAACACACATTTTGAAAAAGGTACAGAACAGGGAAAAGCAACCAGTAAGGAAAATGTAAATCATTTTCCACCTGGACAAAGTTATCAAAAAATAGAACGAAAAAAATATAGGCGAACTATAACCGAACTGGATCGTGCGCTCTTTAAACTACAGAGATCATTCCGGCAGGAAGAAGTACGTGCGTTAAAAAACATACGACAATATGACCGAGAACAGGAATATGAATTAGAGATTTAAAATAATGTATAAAACCTATTGCAATTACAATATGAAAATATTATAATATAAATATATTAAGAAATAACTGTACTAAAAGATAGAGTAGGAGGAAGCATATGAAAGTAATTGCATTTTTAAACAATAAGGGTGGAGTAGGAAAAACGGCAACTATGACAGCTGTATCACATATTTTTTCAGAGGTATTTGAAAAGAAGGTTTTGAATGTGGATATGGATCCGCAAGGGAATACAAGCCAGCTTTATGGATATAGTGGGATGGAAGGAAGTTATTCTTTGCAGGAATTAATAGAAGAAAAAATATATCCGGTGTCTGATACCGTAGAAGATCTTTTGTTGGATAGTGAAAAAGATATCCGAGAATGTATTTATGAAACAGATTATAAAAATTTATCTATTATTCCATCTTACTTAACTTTATCAGAAGTGGAAAATCGATTACTCGGTGATGTTACACGGCCACAGCAGTTTCGGTTGAAAGCGCAACTGGAAAAGATTAGTAAGGAATATGATTTTTGTTTTATTGATTGTGGACCAAGTGTTTCACTTTTAAATGTAAATGCATTGACGGCTGCGGATGTTGTATATATCCCATCCAGATGTGATAAAGATTCCAGAGTGGGAATTGCGAATGTAATCCGTTTAGTAAAGGCAGTTCAGGGCTATCATCCGAAATTAGAATTAGGGGGAGTTTTTCTTACGCAATATGATGATAGAAAGAAAATTTGCCAGGAAGCAAAAGAGGACTGTAGAAATGCATTAAAAGAAAAGTTTATTGAGATTCCGATCCCAACGAATACAAAAGTAGAGCAGGCGGGAAGCAGACAGACACCGCTGTACGCACTGGATCCATATGGAAAAGCAACGCAAAAATATTTGGATCTTGCTAATTATATTTTGAATCATGTATAGGGTGTCCAAATGGACACCTTAAGAACCGGAAATAGAAATAAAGAACAGTCGGAATAAAATATGAGAGGGATGTGTGTTAAGAAAACCACAGAGGGTAGCAATCGAAAAGAGGATTGTGTTACAATAATGAAAACAGTGATGCAAAGGAGTAGTTGGATGGGAAAATTTAAGAAAGATTTGAGCCGAGAGATACAGCTTGGAGCAGGATTATTAAGTACAGTATCATTGGAAGCCAAAGAAGATATTAAAGAAGAACAAATTACTTATATTGACATGGATATGATAGCACCAAATAAATTAAATGATTTTTCAATGGATTCTTTAGAACAATTGGCAGAGTTGATTGTGACAGCGGGAGGAATTTTACAGCCATTGATTTTAATTCCAGAGAAAAATGAGGAGGGAAAGTACGTTCTTACGACAGGGGAACGAAGATGGAGGGCATCAAGGCTCCTTAGGGAACAGGGAAGATATCCAAAAAAATATAAAAATACAGTTCCATGTATTTTCAGAAATCCAGTTGATTTGGAAATCAATATATCAGAAGAAAATAAAGAAAAGTTTGCAATACTTTCTACGAATCAGGCACGAGAAAAAACGGATGGAGATAAAATGAGAGAACTCCAATATTGGACAGATATTTTTGCGGATCTTCGTGCACATGGCGAAACACAGATTCCGGAATCCCTTGCAGCTTTTGCAGGAACTGCACAATATGACGAAGAGGGGAATTATATTCCGGAACAGCTTGTTGGAAAAAAGACAAAAGAGCTGGTAATGCAATACGGAGATATCAGTAGTGGGGAATATGCAAGAATGCGTTCTGTTCAGAATAATGCGAGTGAGGAACTGATGAATAAACTTCTTTCTAATGAAATATCTTTTTCAGCAGTACGAGAAGCCGTGAAACTTCCGGAAAAAGAACAGGAAAATCTGTTGGAAGAAATGGAAGGGAAAAAAATTGAACTTTCGGATGTGGAAAAGAGGCAGGCGGAAGTGCAGGGGAATATAAAACTAAACAAAGCTGAGATGGTGATGGAAGTTGAAACGCTGTTGGAACATTTAAAAAAGAAAAAAGAGCATAAAGTGGAGTTTACAGTGAAAGAATATAAAAAATATGTGAGTTGTATCAAACAATTGGAAAGGTTGCTACAGTAATGAAAAAGACTACATTTAAAATATCATCATCTGTGCAGGAAATGGAAAATATAATTATTAAGCGGATGGGAATCCCGAGAACGGTATTCCACCGCTGGGCAATCGAATATTATTTAAAATATGATCGGACAATTCATCCAAACCTTAGGATTAAAACAAAAAAAGATCCGGAATATGTTATAAGAGATGCAACAGAACAAATTTACCTTGATGAGAAAAATGAAGAGGCATTGTTGGATATTGCAGAAAAATATTATGGAAAAAGGAAGAATATTGGAACGGTGTTATTTCAAGCGATGCTTACATATTGTACCGTACAAGCACCAATAGTTCTTGGCGAAACTGCAGTAAGACAAATGATAGGATATGAAGAAAAATTGGAGGATAAGATATGGAGTTAAAAAAGTGGATGAAAGAACATAAAAAAGGAACGGTTATAATGGCAACGATTGTGGTATTGGGAATTGGAGTGACTTCTGTGGGAGTTGCTGGGTATTCAAAAATGTCAGAAAAATCTCATGTAACAAAAGTGGAAGTGGAGGAAAAAGAGGATTTGTTTGCTTCTGTGAAAGGAATAAAAGATTTATATGTAGAACAGAATGCAAAGGAAATTGATTGGCTGCAAGAAATTAGTAGCAACAAGAGAATTAAAGTAACCGTGGATGATAAAAAAGTAGATTTGTCAAAACCAGGGAAATATGAGTTAATTTATATTGCTACAATTTTGGGTGAAGAAGAAGAGCAGGTAAAAAAGGTAACGGTAACTGTAGTAGACAGTAAAGAAGCTCAAAAACTTTCAGATCAGGGAGCAACCATTTTGATTTCCAAGAACGAGAAAAAGGCAGTTACCAAGCAACAAGAAACAGTAAAAAAAGAAGAGAAAAAAACAGAGGAGAAGAAAGAAAAAACGTTCGTTGAAAAAACAGCAGAAAAGAAAGTGGAAGCTGGAAAAAAAGAAGAAGTGACAGAGAAACAGCCACAAGGACAGGAAGAGATTTCAAGACCACAACAAGGAAATGTAGGTGGTTCTTCTAATACGTCTAAACCAGGTTCGGCACCGCAACCAGAAAAGCCATCACAGCCAGAAAAGCAACCAGTATGGCATGATCCGGTGTATGAAAAGAAATGGGTAGTAGATCAGGCGGCTTGGGATGAGACGATTAGTGAACCTATTTATGAAATGGTATTGCATTGGTATTGTAACACCTGTAATGCAGATATATCTGCGGATCCAGAAGGTCATGTAGATGAAACTATGCATGGTGGGTATAGATCAGAATATAAACAAGAACAAGTAGGGACTAATACACATACAATCCATCATGATGAAATAGGACATTGGGAAGATGTGTTAGTACAAGAAGGATATTGGGAATAAATATTTAAGAAAAGAATTACGAGTAAGAGGTAGAAAGAGAGTATGAGCAGCTATAGTAGAGTACATTATGAGGATCGTTTGAAAATTGAAGTGTTGTTAAAGGCAGGACATGGTGTGTGTGAGATTGCAAGGTTGATTGGAAAACATCATTCTACTATATCACGAGAAATCAAAAGAGGGCAGTATGTACATCGAAATAGTGACTGGACAGAAGAAGTGAGGTACAGTCCAGAACTTGCAGAAGAACGGTATCAGAATCAGTTAAAAGAAAAAGGACCCGATATTAAATTGGGAAAAGATTTTGAACTTGCAGAATATCTGGAGACGACCATTCGAGATAAAAAGTATTCCCCCTATGCGGCGTTACAGAAAATAAAGCAGGAAGGAAAGAAGTTTAAAGTTTCTATCTGTAAAGGGACGGTATATAGCTATATTGATAAAGGAATCTTTTTGACTCTTACGAATAAAGATCTTCCAGTAAAGGGAAATAAAAAGAAAGAATATAAAAAGATTAGAAGACGTAAAAGATGTAGTGCGGGTGAAAGTATTGAAAAGCGCCCAAAAGAGATTATGACAAGAAAAGAGTTCGGACATTGGGAAATGGACACCGTTGTAGGCAAGCAGGGAGGATCAAAAAAATCCCTGCTTGTTTTGACGGAAAGAAAAACACGGAAAGAGATTATAGAAGTTCTTCAGGATCATACGGCAGAGGCAGTAGTAAATACATTAAATAAAATCGAGAGAAAATTTGGGGCAGTCTTTAAAAAGATTTTCAAAACAATTACGGTTGACAATGGAAGTGAATTTGCAGATGTAGAGGGAATGCAAAAGACAAGAAGAGGGAAGAGACTCCGGACGCAGGTATTTTATTGCCATCCGTACTGTAGCTGTGAGAGAGGAAGCAATGAAAATCAAAATAAATTGATTAGGAGACATATACCTAAGGGAGAAGATATTAAATTGTATTCTAAAAAGACTATAAAATGGATAGAAAATTGGATTAATCATTATCCGAGAGAACTATTTGGAGGAAGATGTGCGGAGGAGTTATTTCAGGAAGAGCTGCTTAAGATATAATGACTGTGCAAGTGGCACAAAAAAGCAAATGGAATTTGTGCAAAAAGTAGAAAGTAAAAAAAGGTGCGCTGAATATTGACTTTTACAAAAGTTATCTGAGTTGAACTTGCAACCGATTCTCTCTTGTGGTATAATGAATATTGTTTATCCACGGGAGGTGTAAAAATGGAAATTTTGAAAATTGTATTAACTATTTTATTTGTAATAGACGGTATCGCATTGACAATCATTGTACTTCTTCAGGAAGGAAAGTCCGCAGGGCTTGGTTCGATCGCAGGTGGAGCGGAAACATACTGGGGACAGAACAAGGGACGTTCTATGGAAGGTGCACTTGTCAAATCTACGAAGTTCTTAGCATGTTTATTTATGATACTGGCAGCAGCTTTGAATCTCGGTGTATTTAACTAGAGCGTACTTGCTATTGCTTTCGTCTGTGCGATTTGGCAGGATGTGAGGGAGAGCGGATATGCTATCGGTGAAGTGTTACTGAGAAGCAATACAAAGATTTGCTGCAGAAATTGTCAAAGAAATCAGAAAAAGACAGTTTGGAAAAATGTGTAAATGTAGAACATACCTGTTGTCAGATAGGTATGTTCTTTTTCGTTACATAGGAAATTTCTATGTAACGAAAAACACGCTGCTAACGACACCGTTCGCGTGCGGAGAGTCTGACTTGCGAGATTCTTTGCTCGTTTCTGGGCAAGTTCAGAAATAATTGTAGGGAAATGAGATACGAAAAAAGGAGTGAAACGATTGGAACAGACATTTGAAAAAAGAAAAAAGATTATATACGATTTTATTTGTGATGATTTTTATGTACCGATGAAGTTGAAAGAACTGGCAATTCTTCTTCAGGTGCCGAAGGATCAGAGAAATGAATTAAAGAAAGTGATGGATGCGCTTGTGGCAGACGGAAAGGTTTCTGTTACACAGAAAGGAAAGTATGTGAAAGGAACTGCAAAGCAGCTTGTCGGAACTTATCAGGCGCATGCACGAGGATTTGGCTTTGTTACGGTCGAAGGACAAGCGGATGATATTTTTATCTCAGAGGACGATGCGAATGGGGCATTTCACATGGACCAGGTGGAAGTTGTCATAACAAAAGCACCCGAAGGAAAGCGAAGAGAAGGGAAAATTGTGCGGATTCTTTCCCATGGAACGGTGAAGCTGGTCGGATACTTTCAGAAAAATAAAAACTTTGGTTTTGTGATCCCGGACAATGACCGGTTTGTCAAAGATATTTTTGTGCCGCTGGAGCGCTCAAAAGGGGCAGTGACCGGGCATAAAGTTGTTGTTGAACTGACTTCTTATGGAAAAGACGGCAAGAAGCCGGAAGGAAAGGTTGTTGAGATCATCGGGCATGTGAATGATCCGGGCACGGACATTATGTCGATCGTGAAAGGGTATGATCTTCCGGTAGAATTTCCGGAGAAGGTGTTAAATCAGGCAGAGCGGGTGGCAAAAGACGTCACAAGTGCAGATATGGCAGGGCGTATGGATATCCGTTCCTGGAGAATGGTAACGATCGATGGAGAAGATGCGAAAGATCTGGACGATGCGATCTCCATTACAAAAGAAGGAGAAAATTATCAGCTCGGTGTGCATATTGCGGATGTGACAAACTATGTGCAGGAGCGAAGTGCACTTGATAGGGAGGCATATGAGCGCGGAACGAGTGTGTATCTTGTTGACCGGGTGATCCCGATGCTGCCACATGCACTTTCCAATGGAATCTGCTCTCTGAATGCAGGGGAAGACAGACTGGCGCTTAGCTGTATTATGACTGTCAATCCAAAAGGAGAGGTGATCGACCACAAAATTGCAGAGACTGTCGTCCATATTGATCAGCGCATGAGCTACACAAGTGTCAAAAAAATACTGGAGGACAGAGATCCGGAAGAAATGGAAGCGTATAAAGAATTTGTGCCAATGTTTGAACTGATGGCAGAGCTTGCGAAGATTTTAAGAGAGAAAAGACACCGCAGAGGTTCGATCGATTTTGATTTTCCAGAAAGTAAGATCATGCTGAATGCGGATGGCACTCCGACAGAGATCAAACCATATGATCGGAATACTGCGACAAAAATCATTGAAGATTTTATGCTGCTTGCAAACGAAACGGTGGCAGAGGATTATTTCTGGCAGGAGATTCCGTTTGTCTACCGGACACATGATGTGCCAGATGAGGAAAAAATTCAAAAATTATGCACATTTATCAATAATTTTGGACATTCCATGCATGTGGCAAACAAAGAAGTAAGACCGAAGGAAATTCAAAAGCTGCTCGCCAAAGTAGATGGTACGCCGGAAGGGGATTTTATCAGCAGACTGGCATTGCGTTCGATGAAACAGGCAAAATACACACCGGAAAATACAGGGCATTTTGGACTTGCAGCGCAGTATTACTGCCATTTCACATCACCGATCCGAAGATACCCGGATCTTCAGATCCATCGGATCATCAAAGAGACACTGCGTGGAAGGATGAATGAAAACCGTATGGAACATTATGAATCCATTTTACCGGAAGTAACAAAGCATGCAAGCCAGATGGAGCGCAGGGCAGAAGAGGCAGAGCGTGAGACAATCCGCTTAAAGAAGGCAGAATATATGGAGCAACACATTGGTGAAGTGTTTGCAGGAGTCATTTCAAGTATTACAAAATGGGGCATGTATGTAGAACTGGAAAATACAGTGGAAGGATTGATCCATGTTACCAATATGCATGACGACCACTACGATTACTATGAAGACCGCTTTGAGATGATTGGGGAGCATACACGAAGATCATATAAACTCGGACAGAAAGTCTATGTCAGGGTACTTGACACAGACCGTCTGCAGCGTACAATAGATTTTGAACTGGTAAATAAGGGGGATGAGGAAGATGGCGAAAACATCGACGAAACTGATTGCCAACAATAAAAAGGCATACCACGATTATTTTATCTTAGACACTTACGAGGCAGGAATTGCGCTGCATGGTACGGAGGTGAAATCCCTCCGTATGGGAAAATGCAGCGTCAAAGAATCGTTTATCCGGGTGGAAAATGGAGAAGTTTTTATCTATGGAATGCATATCAGTCCATATGAGAAAGGAAATATTTTCAACAAAGACCCACTTCGCCCGAGAAAGCTGCTGTTACATAAGGCAGAGATCAATAAAATGCTCGGAAAGACAAAGGAAAAAGGGATGGCGATCGTGCCACTCAAAGTATATTTCAAAGGAAGTTTAGTGAAAGTAGAGATTGGTCTTGCGCGAGGAAAGAAACTCTATGACAAGCGAAATGACATCGCAAAGAAAGATCAGCAAAGAGAGGCACAGAGAGATTTCAAGATTAGAAATCTTGGGTAGACAGCTGCGGTTACAAGGCTGCGGCTGCAAAGTGAAGAAAGTCGGTTTGTAAAGCAGCAGTAAAAAGGCAGTATGACAATAGAAAATCTGAAAAAGAACAGGAGAAAAACATGGTACCTACAACAAAAGAGGCATTGAGAAAACTGGTGACAGATACGACGATAGAGATTTATGAAGATCTGACACCGCAGCTGATCCAGATGATCGATCAGACAAAGCACAATGAAAAACTGACTGAGGCGCAGAAGCAGGATGAAATTTCCCTGCATTTACTCGGGTATGTAAAATCTTGTACAAATGAGATCATCGTCGATGTTCTTGCCGAGATTCTGGGACTGGAATAAGAAGTGAGATAGAATTTCTCTATAATAAAATTGTAAAATCGTTGTGAAATCAGATGAAATAATAGAATAAATTTTATTTGAAAATAAGAAGTGAAATTTAGATAGGCATATCGGGATCACGCTGCAAATTCTGAGCTGTTTTTGAAACAACCAGAATGTAACAGTGGTACGGATATGCCTTTTTCTTTAGTTTTGTTCTTTTGATATAAATGAAAAAGATTATTCAATCTTTGATAAAAAATCCGGAAGGGATGCAGACTCGGCTGCGAACTGGATCCATTGCATGAAACGATCAGGATCTTTTTCTGCTTCAATTTTCTCAAAAAGACTGTCAGGAAGTTTGTCAAATTTTTTTAAAAGAGAGAAGAGAAGATCTGTGAGACGTTGGATGTTTTCAGTGCGTTCCGCTATACGACCTTGGCGAAGTCCTTCTTCATGCTCTTCCTGCAGTAATTCTTCCAGTAACATAAATCGTTCCTCCATTTCTCTGTTTTCTTTTTTGCCTGCTGTGCTTAAAAAGATAGTGTAAAGACCGTCGTTGAATGCGAGAGAACCTTCTTCTCTGCAGGCAGTGTAAAAGGAATATGAGTATTTTCCGAAGCCAAATGGGTCAAAATCACAGATAAAGATTACATAAGTATCAGGAAGTTCACGGTAATCGGAACCGCTCAGCAACAGATCCATATCAATCTGGCTGTGATAATAACGGCTGCGCTTGCCGAGAGTGGATTTTCGAAGTACCTGCATTTCAATATTGTACCGGGTATTTGTATCATCCTTTGCATAGACATCAAGACGGACGCCTTTGCAGTTTTCCGGATCAGTCATTACAGCGCCAAACATAAAATTGTCTTTGATCGTAAGATCTTGTAAAGTTTTTTTCATGGTAAATTCCTCCTTGAAACAGAGGAATTCTATGAAAAAATTATAGCATGATAGAGTGGAGTGAGCAAGAAGAAGTTCGATTTAGAATAATAAGAAAAACGTTTTAATAATATCGGATATACTGTAAATATATCTAAAAAGAGAAAGAAAAATTTGTATAAAATAGTTATGGAACAGAAAGGTATTATATAAAATGAATAAAAATATAGAAAAATAATCGGTATATTATACGAATTGACAAATTGTGAAAGTTGATTTATCATCAGTCATAAGAATTAAATAAATCGATTTATTTTTTTTAACAGTTTAGAAAAACGTTTTACTAATTTATTTAGAAGGGTTTTGTAAGGAGGAAGAAGATGAAAAGAAAAGTAGTAAGTATTTTGCTAGCAGCAACAATGTGTCTGAGTTTAGTGGCGTGTGGGAATGGTGGAACGGAAAAAGAAAAAACAGCGTCAGATGGAAGTAAGAAAGACAGTGGAATCAAAGTGGCAGTAGTATACTCAGGAAATCTTGGGGATAAGTCTTATAATGATTCATGTAATGAAGGGGCTCAAAGGGCAGCAAAAGAGCTTGGAGTCGAAGTTAAGAATCTAGAAGGAACGACAGCGGAAGAATGGGAAGCAAATTTTCTGGCAGCAGCAGAAGGTGGATATGATCTTGTCATTTGCTCTAGCTCTAATTTGGAAGAATACTTAAAGGAGTATGCCCCAAGTTATCCAGATGTAAAATTTGCGATTATTGATTCAGTTGTAGAAGGGGAAAATGTACAGTCAATCAGTTTTGCCCAGAATCAAGGATCTTTCCTAGCAGGAGCTGCGGCTGCTATGTTCACGAAGTGTACAGATATAGAGGGAGTAAATGACAAAAATATTATTGGATGGGTAGGCGGAATGGATGTTCCTGTTTTGCATGATTTTTATGTGGGATACGAGCAGGGAGCAAAATATATTGACCCAGATATCGAGGTACTTCAGTCATTTGCAGGAACATGGTCAGATCCACTGAAGGGAAAAGAACTGACACTGGCACAGTATGATCAAGGTGCTGATATAGTTATGAATGTAGCATCAGGAACAGGAGCCGGAGTATTAGAAGGGGCAAAGGAAGCTGGAAAGTATGCAATCGGAGTAGACTTAAATCAAGATAATGACCAACCGGGATCTATTCTGACATCTATGGTAAAGCGTGTAGATACAGCATCATACACAGTTATTGAATCTGTGGTGAAAGATAAGTTTGAAGGAAATACAACAGAGTATCTGGAAGTTGCTAATGAGGGAGTAGGATTGACTGATTTTAGTGTGATGAAAGAGCATTTGGGCGATCAATTCCCACAGGAAATTATTGACAAAGTAAATGAGCTGGCAGAAAAGATAAAAAATGGGGAAATCGTAGTAGACAACTATAAAGGTTTTGGTTCCAACAAATAAAAGACAAGGAAGTGGGCTGAAAGTTAGAGCTTCTAACCTTCAGCTCCCTTTGAATAGGAAGTGATATTGTGAATGAGTATGTTGTAGAAATGTGTGGAATACAGAAATGTTTTGGCGAGGTAAAAGCTGTCAGAAACGGAAATTTTAACCTAAAAAAAGGTGAAATTCATTCTCTAATCGGAGAGAATGGAGCTGGTAAGTCCACTATGATGAAAATGTTATATGGGATGTATGCTATTGATGCGGGAGAAATCAAAGTCGGTGGGCAAGTAGTGGAACATCTTACTCCTAAAATAGCGATTGACAGGGGAATTGGCATGGTTCATCAGGAGTTTATGCTCGTGAATGAACTGACTGTTTTAGAAAATATTATTTTGGGGTTTGAACCAAGAAAAGGAATCACGATTGATTTTGAAAAAGCACGGGCAAACGTACAAAAATATATAGATCAATATCAAATGGATATTCAGCTTAATAAAAAAATAAATCAGATTACTGTGGGAGAAGCACAGAGAGTAGAAATTATCAAGACATTAACAAGAGGTGCGGAAATAATTATTTTAGATGAACCAACAGCAGTACTTACACCACAGGAAGCGAGAAGATTATTTGAAATCCTTGAAAATTTGAAACAGGATGGGAAATCAATTGTGTTTATCTCTCATAAATTGAATGAAGTGATGCAAATATCTGATAGAATCAGTGTAATGCGACAGGGAGAATACATAGGAACTGTAAAGAAAGAAGATACATCTCCAGTACAATTGACAAAGATGATGATTGGAAGAGAGGTATTTTTAAATATTGAGCATAAAAAGGCGAAAGCAGGAGCACCTGTGTTAAAAGTAGAGGAACTGTGGACATCGGGAGAAAAGGAGATCTCTAAAATAAGAGGAATTTCGTTAGAAGTAAAAAGTGGAGAGATTGTTGGAATTGCAGGAATTGATGGAAACGGACAAAGTGAATTTATAGAGGCTTTGACTGGGCTGCGAAAGATAGAGAAGGGAAAAGTATTTTTGGATGGAAAGGATATTACAAATCTGTCAGTCAAAAAAATAAGAAAAGCAGGAATGAATCATATACCGGAAGACAGAAATACAAGAGGGTTAAACCGAAATCTTTCCATAAAAGAAAATCTGATAGCGGTACAACTGGATAAAAAGCCTTTTTCCAAAGGAATTCTTTTAAATGAATCAGGAATTACAGAGCATGCAAAAGAGTTAATTAAGAAGTTTGATATTCGTCCACAGAATCCAGATACTATTACGCAGTCTATGTCCGGAGGAAATGCACAGAAAGTTGTTGTCGCACGCGAAGTTTCGGTTGCAGGAAAGCTGTTAATCGCATCGCAGCCGACAAGAGGTGTTGATATTGGTGCAATAGAGTCAATACGCAGTATTTTGCAGGATGTAAAGACAAAGGGATTGGGAGTGTTGTTAGTGTCAGCGGATTTGGAAGAAATATTGTCATTATCAGACCGGATTGTTGTAATGCATGAGGGAAAAATTGCAGGAAGTATGTATGCAGAAGAGGCAAATGAAGAGAATCTTGGACTTCTTATGATGGGTGGAAATAAAGTCAGGGAAGGAGAGGAAAAGCATTGAATGGTATAATGAAGAACTTAAGAAAAGTATTGCTGACACTGGGGCTAGCGTTGGGAATTGGTGCCATTATTATTCTTTGTATTGGAGAAAATCCAATCGACGCATATATTGCATTGTTTAATGGAGCTTTCTCTAGTAAAAGAGCTTTTGGAACAACGTTAGCGAGTTTTACTCCTCTGTTGCTGACAGCAATTGCGTTTGCTGTTGCTGCAAAAGCAGGTGCGTTTAATGTCGGAGTGGAAGGAGAAGTTTTCCTGGGAGGAATTGTGGCTGCTTACATCGGAATCCACTGGACGTTTCTTCCAAAGCCACTTTTGCTTGTGGTATGTTTTTTGGGGGCAGCTATTGTCGGGGCAGCATGGGCATATATTCCAGGAATGTTAAAAGCATATTTCAATGTCAATGAGGTGTGTGTAACAATTTTGATGAATAGTGTAGCACTATTTATTACGTCTTATCTTGTGAGTGGACCGATGAGTGCAGGAGTTGCAAATGCACAGTCAGATCCGGTTACAGTAACTCTTCCACAATTTATGAAGCCAAGCAGTGCAAATGCAGGGCTGTTTATTGCAATTGTCTTTGTCTTAGGAATTGTGTGGATGCTTCAGAAGACGAAGTTCGGTTATCAGATTAGAACAGTAGGATTAAATCCAAAACATGCGGAATATGTGGGTATTAATCCCAAAAGAATATTTATCAAGACAATGATGCTGAGTGGTGCTATCGGTGGGATTGCAGGATGTATTGAGGTGCTGGGTGTACATGGATATTTCTTAAATAATTTTGCAACGGGACTAGGTACGAATGGAATGCTTGCATCGTTGATTGTGAAAAATAATGTGGTACTTGCGCCATTTATGTCTTTTTTCCTTGCAGCATTGAAATCAGGAGCAATGGGAATGCAGCAAAATACGGGTGTGCCAAAATCAATCATAGATACAATCAGTGCGGTATTTATTATTATAGCGACAATGGAATTAATTTTTCAGTTTCGAAAAAACGGAAAAAAGCAGCGGAGCAGAAAGGATAAGGGGGCGAATTTATGAAATTAGATCAGATATTCAGCGTTTCGTTAATTTATGCAACATTCCGTTCAGCAACACCTATTATCTATGCGGCCCTCTGTGCAGCAATTACACAACAAGCGGATATATTGAATATCGGAACAGAAGGAATTATGCTGACGGGAGCTTTTACGGCAGTCGCAGTAAGTTATATGTCAGGGAGCTGGTTAATGGGGATTTTAGTCGCGATGGCAGCCGGATTTGTCATGGCAGGAATTATGGCGCTTGCCCATATCAGATATAAGGCAGAGATTTGTGCGATTGGTATGGGAATTAATTTATTTGCGCTGGCAATCACAAAGTTTATGCTTAACGTAATTTTTGGGACGAGTGGGACATTCTCAGATCCTGCAATTTGCCCAATTCCAAGAGTGCATCTTCCATTTTTGGAAAAGATTCCAGTATTGAATCAGATTTTTAATAATTGGACAATTACAGAATGGTTTGTCATTGTATTAATCATTATAATCACTTTTTTGTTTTATAAGACACGATGGGGATTACGACTGAGAGCAGTTGGACAGTTCCCGATGGCAGCGCAGACTGCAGGAATTAATGTAAATGCCATGAAATATCAGGCAATTTTAATATCAGGTCTGATTGGAGGTTTGGCAGGGGCGCATTTATCTCTTGGATATAGCCAGATGTTCACAGAAAATATGACGAGTAACAGAGGATTTATGGGAGTTGCGGCAATGTACTTTGGAGGGGCACATCCAGTATTAACGGCAATAGGATGTCTTGTATTTGGATTTGCAGATTCAATCGGAGCAAGATTGCAGGCATATGGTGTTCCGTCTCAGTTTGTGTTACTGATGCCATATGTAGTAACAGTTGTTGTTTTGTCTGTTTCTATGATTTCAAAGCAGATATCGGAGAAAAAGAAGAAAAGCTCTTTAGCATATGTAAAAAGTCTGTAAGGAGGTATATATGGAACGGCGAAAAATTATTTTAGACTGCGATCCGGGACATGATGATGCAATTGCTATTTTGCTAGCAGGAAAAAGCAAATATATAGAATTGTTAGGAATCACAGTTGTAGCAGGAAATCAGACATTAGAAAAGACAACAAAAAATGCATTAAATGTCTGCCAGTATTTAGAATTAGATGTACCAGTCTATGCTGGATGTGGACAACCGATGATCCGTGATAAGCAGGTGATATCAGAAGAAATTCATGGAGAATCGGGGTTGGATGGGCCTGCTTTTGAAATATTAGAAAGAAAAGCAGAGGAAAAACATGCGGTCTTGTATTTGATAGAGACATTAATGAATTCTGACGGGGATATTACATTAGTTCCAACAGGACCACTTACCAATATTGCAATGGCTATGAGACTGGAGCCAAAAATAGTTTCTAAAATCAAAGAGATTGTCTTGATGGGTGGAACTTATCAGCTTGGGAATGTAACACCGGCGGCCGAATTTAATATTCTTGCAGATGGAGATGCTGCACATGTCGTATTTACAAGTGGCTGTCCGATTGTTATGGTTGGGCTGGATGTGACAAGAAAGGTACTTTGTTACCCAAGCATCATAGAACGCATGGAAAAAAGTAACTCCAAGGCATCTCAATTATTTGGGGAACTTATGAGATTTTTCAACAAAAGTCAAAAAGAAGTCTTTGGATGGGAAGGGGGACCTCTTCATGATCCGGTAACAGTGGCATACCTAATTGACTCTTCAGTGTTAAAAACAAAAGAAATGTATACAGAAATTGATATTCGTGGAACACAGAGCTATGGAAGGACTAATTGTGACTTTTTTGGAAATTCTGGAAAAAAGCCAAATAGCAAGGTGGCTGTTGATATTGATACAGAGAAATTCTGGGATATTATTGAAGAGGGCATTAAGGAATATTGTGCAGAGTAACAGCAGTGATTTAAAGAAGAAGGTGTGTACATGCGGGAACTGAGAACGGTATTAAACGAACGGAAAGAAGAGTATCTTACCTATTTGAAAGAACTGATTGAAATCGATACACATGATATTGGGCATGGAATAGAGGGAGGCTTGGAAAAAGAAGGACAAGAATACATAATCAGATTATTCGAGAAGATGAACGCAGATTCCATTGAAAAAGATTACCTGACAGAACAAAAGGTACAGGAGTGTATGAAAATCCACCATGAAGGAAATCCAGGGCATAATTATGAAGAAAGATATAATGTTTATGCAACTTTTCATGGGGAAGGAGGAAAGAGTATTCTGTTTAATGGACATATGGACACGATGCCTCCGGGAGACCTCGGCCAGTGGAACAGGCCACCCCATCAAGCTGTCCTAGAAGAAGGGAAATTGTATGGGCTTGGAAGTGCAGATATGAAAGCGGGGTTGATGGCGGCAATTCTTTCAGTGAAATTATTGCAGGATGCAGGGTATAAACTTCCAGGAGATGTTATGATTACGTCCGTATGTGATGAAGAGGGAGGCGGAAACGGCTCAATTGTCGCCGCAATGAATAAGAAGACTGCAGATGGAGTTGTCGTCTGCGAAGGGACGAGTGATGAAGTGATCCTTGCACATATGGGATTCGTATTTTTTAAGGTGCAGATTAAGGGAAAGGCAAATCATTCGGGTGCTAAGTGGCTTGGTGTCAGTGCAATTGAAAAGGCGATGAAGATAATCAGAGAATTAGAAGAAGTAGAGCATAGCTGGTTATTAAAATATAAGCATCCACTTCTTCCGGCACCGAATCTGAATGTAGGTGTCATACAAGGTGGAACAGCAGGATCTACAGTGGCAGGAGAATGCACATTTGAAACATGCGTGCATTATCTTCCGCAGGTAATGAGCTATGAACAAGTAGTCATGGAATTTACAGAAGCGGTAGAAAGAGCAGCTGAAGGTGACTTGTGGTTGAGAGAGCACAGACCGGTCATTGATGTTTATCAGGCAGGAGGTGCATTTGAAATGGAGCAGGAGTCATCGTTTGTGAAGGTGTTTGGGACTGCATATCAGGCAGTAGAAAAAAGAAAAATGAAAGTGGCAGGTTCTCCAGCTGGATGTGATTCAAGAATATGGAAAAATATAGCAGGATGTCCAACGATACAGTTTGGACCAGGGAATTTGGAACAATGTCATTCTCCGAATGAATATGTGGAGATGGAGGCATTTTGGAGTGCGGTTCTAATTTATGCAGAACTGATTCTTACATGGGGAAATCAAGAATAGGAGGCAGAAAACAATGAGTAAAAAAGTATTATTAGCAGGTGAATCGTGGATGAGTTATACAACTCATGTCAAAGGGTTTGACAGTTTTTATACATCCACTTATGAAACTGGTGAAAAATGGCTGAAAAAAGCGCTGGAAAAAAATGGGTATGAAGTAACATTTCTTCCGAATCATATTGCGGCGGAGGAGTTTCCATATACTGCGGAAGAGCTAAAGGGATATGATTGTGTCATTTTATCTGATATCGGAGCCAATACCTTATTACTCCCGGCAGAAACATTTACAAAGAGTATAAAGAAGCCGGACCGTACCAAAGTGATCCGGGATTATGTTCTGGAAGGTGGATCTTTGTTGATGATTGGTGGCTATCTTACTTTTTCTGGTGTTGATGCGAAGGGAAAATGGCATGATACGGCGGTTCAGGATGTACTTCCTGTAGAGGTGCTTACGGTAGATGATAGAATGGAACATTGTGATGGAGTGCGCCCGGTGACAGTCAAGGAGCATGAGGCATTAAAAGAGATTCAGGGAGAATGGCCGGAAGTGCTTGGATATAACCGGACAGTGGCAAAAGAAGAGGCGGATGTAGTTGCTTTGGTCGATGGAGATCCATTTATTGCATTCGGAACTTATGGGAAAGGAAAGAGCGCTGTTTTCACAACAGACTGTGCGCCACACTGGGCACCGCCGGAATTTTGCGAATGGAGTGAATACGATAAAATCTGGAAAGGAATCGTAGATTGGCTTGTAAAAAAATAGTGGAAAACGTATCGTTCGTATGCCAATGAGATCAAGATGCTGTCGAAGCCGGAAAAGCTGGCCCGGCAGCATTTTTAGAAAAGGAAGATAGGGGAGGTATCTGAAAATGATAAGAGATAGCCTGGGAGAAGAAAAAAGCAACATGTATATAGAAAGAGGCAAGAAAAGTATCGCACTGCTAAAAGAGATTCTCGCAATTCCGAGTGTGAATGGAGCGGACAATGAGGGGGCTGTTGCAGAATTTATTGCAAATTATCTGAAGGAGAAACATATAGATGCTTTCGTGCAGCAAATAGATGAGACACATGCCAATATTATCGCAAAACTAGAGGGGAAGTCTTCAGAAACTGTTGTATGGAATGGACACCTTGATACAGTTCCATATGGAAGCACAGAAGAGTGGAATACAGATCCTTCTATTCCAGTGGAGAAGAATGGAAGAATTTATGCACGAGGAGCCAGTGATATGAAGAGTGGACTGGCGGCAATGGTGTACCTTCTTGGGGAAATTGGAGAATCTGGAGAGAAACCAGAGCAGACAATTTTGTTTTTGGGAACCTGCGATGAGGAAAAAAGTGGTCTTGGGGCGGAAAAAATATTAGAGGAAATAGATTTGTCGTCCGGATCTCTTTTGCTGATCGGGGAACCTACCGGATGCAAACTGGGAGTGGCGCAGAAAGGGTGCATATGGGCACAGCTGAATATAAGTGGGAAAACAAGTCATGGGGCTTATCCGGAGGAAGGATATAATGCGGTTGAGTATGGAATGAAAATCGTGTGCAGGATAAAAAAATGGGTGACAGAGTATGAACATCGGGTACTTGGTACAGCAACGGCGCAGGTAACAATGATACAAGGTGGTATTGCACCGAATATGACGCCAGATTTTGCTGAAATCTTGCTGGACATTCGGACGGTACCGGGAATTTCTGCTGAAGATGTAGAAAAGAAAATTAAAAAAATATGCCGGGAAGAAGTAGAAGAGACGAATGGGGAAGTAAAATTTGAAGTACGAATCAAAAATGCACGCAGGGCGATTGAAATAGAAGAGGAAGAAAGATGGCTCAAAGAATTCAAAGCATATCTTAAACAGAATGGTGCGGAGACAGAAGAAATAGGTATTAATTATTTTACAGATGCTTCGATTTTGACAAAAAAAGAAAGTGAAATCCCAGTGCTGCTTTTTGGACCAGGGGAGCCTAGGTTAGCACATAAGCCAAACGAGTTTGTAGAGCTTGAAAAGTATGAGAAATATATTGAAATACTAGGTGAAATATTTTCCATAAACTACCAAAAGTAAAAAAAATCATGTATAATAGGAAGAAATACAGAGGTTCCAGAATGCATAGAGAATAGACAGCAAAAGTGTGGTGCAAGCATGCTTGTGGAGAAATAAAGGATAATGGAGAAGAAGTATAGTGAGAACTACAATTAAAGATATTGCAAATTATACAGGGTTTTCCGTGACAACGATTTCACTGGTCTTAAACGGAAAAGCAGATAAGATCTCAAAACAGACAAAGGATACAGTTCTGGAAGCAGTAGAAAAATTGAATTATAGACCGAATCAGCTTGCTGTCGGACTGGTAAAGAAAAGGACAAAGACGATAGGGCTAGTGATTTCCGATGTCAGTAACGTGTTTTTTTCTAATCTTGCCAAAGGTGTGGAAGATGAGTGCCGCAGAAATGGTTGGAATCTGATTTTATGCAATACAAACGATATGCACAAGCGGGATCTGGAGTATATTCAAGTGTTGGCAGATAAAGGAGTAGATGGGATTTTATTTTGCATGTCGCTGGATAGCGATAAGAAAAAAGCACTGGAAAGTGTGAGATTGATGGAAAAACTGAAAGTGCCATTTGTTATGATTGATCGCTTCTTAGAGGAGGCAGATTGTTGCTCTGTAATTGTCAATCACAGGAGTGGAGGATATGCGGCGACGAAGCATCTGTTGGAACTGGGGCATAGAAAGATTGGATGTGTGGCAGGTCCTCTTGAGTTGGAGGATTCCAGATATCGTCTGCGAGGATATAAAGAAGCATTGGAAGAATACGGTGTGGAGTTTGATCCTGAGTTGATTTACGAAGGAAATTATGACAGAAAAAGTGGAATGGAAGCCATGGAATATTTTTTGTCTATCCCTAAAAAAGTGACTGCAGTATTCGCGTTTAACGATATGTCTGCATATGGGGTATATAATTGTCTGAAAAAGCATAAAATAGCTGTGCCGGAAGAAATTTCGCTAGTTGGTTATGATGATATTTTCTTTTCAGAGATTTTGGATGTCCCGCTGACAACGGTCAGTCAGCCGGTCTATGACATGGGAGTGGAGGCAGTACAGCAGCTGATCAGTGAGATAGGCAGTGGAGTGAATTCTCAGAAGTGTATTACATTTCAGCCAAGACTTGTCGTACGGGAGAGTACAGTAGAGCACTCAGAATAAAATATCCTTGACATTTGTGTTATATATAGAATATAATAATGACACGAATCGTTTGCAGTCATACCAGACAGAAAAGTCATGATTAGGGCTTGTACTGGTTTCGACGGGGGTTCTGAAGTTGAGGAAGCCATTCGCGGGGCGGGACCGCGTATCAATCCGTATTTAAATATAAACGCAGACGAAAATTTAGCGTACGCTGCCTAGTTGCAGCAGTCGGCCTTAAGTCACTCACTGCTTAAGTCACCGGCTTCAAAGAGGTGAGGCACTTCGTTTCCAAAGCTTTGAGGGAATGGAAGAATTTATGAAGCTACTAAAGTGAAGAGCCTGTCATTAGGCGATTCATGGAGGGAATGTCAAAATAATGACTGTAATGGGAGATGCCGCAATGGACGGGCTTTCGGACAGGGGTTCAACTCCCCTCAGGTCCATGTAAAACCTCAGTGTACACTGGGGTTTTTATTTTTATATAGCATTTTGTGTTGCAAAAGGTTGAAGCTTGTTGGGATGAATAATAAGGAAGATAAAAATAATGATTTATTTAAAAATAATCTTTTTGACCTTGGTATATGTTGGGCAGAGATATCCATGTACGACAGCAGGGTTACTGGTATGGTGCATAGGCTGTATCGGGATTGCTGTCTCAAGATCTTTCCCTTTGGGGATGAGTCTTATTGTCGGAGTAATCGGGATGATAGTATTTTTCAGATGGATGTTTGCAGCATTGGCTGATTTTGGTAGTGAAAGGAAAAAGATTCAGAGACGGTTAAAAAAGAGAGAAGTGTTTGAGCGATATCTGAAGTATTTAGAGGAAAGCCTCAGGTAGCATTCGGGAGGAAGTGGAAAAAATATGAAGATTATTGTATGTGTGGGGGATAACAATGCCATGTTGTTCCATAATCGTCGTATCAGCAGAGACAGGGCTGTAATAGAGGACATTCTTCGGATGGTGTCCAAAGAAGTGAAGAAAGATGGACGAGCAAGAATTTGGATGAATGAATATTCCTCCGAATTGTTTCGAACGTATTCAGGGGATATTTCTGTGTCAGAAAGATTTTTGGAAGAAGCTGGCGAAGAGGAGTATTGTTTTGTGGAAAATGTGCCGATCCAGGAATATAAAGATGAAATACAAACTGTGGTGTTATATCGATGGAATCGGAAATATCCGGCAGACATAAGATTTGCTATGGACCTTTCTAGGTGGAAGATGGTGGAATGCGTGGAATTTTCGGGGCATTCTCATGAGAAAATTACGAAGGAAGTTTATGTCAGATAAGGAAAAGCATAATAGGAGGAATCAGGATGAAGCAATGGAAGAAAAATGGGAAATATCAGCTTCTCGGTGTAGTGACTGCATGTGTAATGGTTTTTATGTCAGCATGTGCAGGCAAGGCAGAACAGGAGAAAACTTCAGCAAATGCGCAGCAGGAGACGGTTCCGGTGTCTGGGACACAGCAGTCAGATATTTCTATGGAGACCATTCCAGAATATGATGGGGAACCGTATGTGGTGATTGATGACAATGAGCCAAATTTTACGGAAGAAGAATTGCAGCCAGAAGCATATGAGACATATGGAACATTGGATGCACTTGGGCGTTGCAGTACTGCAGAGGCAAGTATCGGGGAGGGACTAATGCCGACGGAGAAGCGTGGAGCGATCGGGCAGGTGAAACCGACTGGATGGCATACTGTAAAGTATGATATGGTGGAGGGAAAATATCTGTATAACCGTTGTCATTTAATCGGTTATCAGCTGACTGCCGAAAATGCCAATGAGGAAAATTTGATCACAGGAACGAGATATATGAACACGGAAGGGATGCTTCCATTTGAAAATATGGTTGCAGACTACATCAAAGAAACTGGCAATCATGTGATGTACCGTGTCACACCGGTGTTTGAAGGGGAAAATCTTGTGGCATCGGGAGTGCAGATGGAAGCAGAATCGGTGGAAGATCAGGGAGCAGATCTTTCCTTTAATGTATATGTGTATAATGTACAGCCGGGAGTGGAGATTGATTATAAAACCGGAGAAAGCCGGGAGGCAAACGAACTTCTGCCAGCTTCCAAAAACTCTGACAAAGCAGGAAACGCTGCTTCAGGAACTGCTTCTGACAAAGACAGTTCAGATCCGGTGAGTGAGCAGACTTATATATTAAATACGAGCAGTAAGAAGTTTCACAAAGAATCCTGCTCTGGTGTCAAGTCGATGAAAGAGAAGAATAAAAAGGTTTATACTGGAAAGCGGGAGGAAGTGATCGAGCAGGGATATGCTCCATGTGGCAACTGCCATCCGTAATCGGAAGCTAATATCGAAAAACTTTAGAAAAATTTCATAATATACTTGCGTTCTTATTAAAAAAGTAATAAAATCAAACTACTTGGAGTGATTAATAATGAGAATGAACTATTTAGTATCTGTCTTTTATTTTTATAGATAAGTATCTTTCAACCCTGAACATTCGAGTTGTTTCTTTTGGGTGCATGAAGAACTTATTTTATAAGAATAGGCAGATACTTTTTTACTTTAAACAGAGAAAGTGGGAGGAGTGGACAGATGGAATTATCCGTTAATCTGACAGAACAGAAAAGTCGTATTATTATAGAAAGAGATGCCATGCTTCATCTGGCAGATTATATAGATGTAAACTGTAAGGTGATGATCATTACCGATGATGGAGTGCCGGAACGATATCAGAAGCAAGTGCTTGCACAGTGTCCGCAGGGGTATCTACATGTATGCAGACACGGTGAGGGGGCAAAAAGCTTTCCGGTCTATCAGCAGATCTGCGAAAAACTGCTGCAGCTGAATTTTTCCAGAAAGGATCGGATCCTTGCGCTGGGAGGCGGAGTGATTGGAGATCTCAGTGGATTTGTGGCAGCGACCTTTAAGCGTGGGATGAAGTTTGCATCCATTCCGACAACGACTTTGTCGCAGATTGATTCCAGTATCGGAGGGAAGGTTGCAGTCAATCTCGGGGAAGTGAAAAATGTGATCGGGACCTTTTATCATCCGGAGGTAGTGTTGATTGACTTGAATACACTTCGGACATTGCCGAAACGTCATTATTACAATGGACTTGTGGAGGCGGTCAAGGCAGGAATGATTGCAGATCCGGAAATTTTCCGACTGTTTGAGGAGGAAGAGATCGATCAGGCTCTTGAAGAGATCATCACCCGCTCGCTGATCGTGAAGAAGCATGTGGTAGAAGAGGATGAGAAGGAGCAGAATCTCCGAAAGATATTGAATTTCGGGCATACGATCGGGCATGCGATCGAGAGTATTTACCATCTGCATGATTATTATCATGGGGAATGTGTAGCAATGGGGATGATGAAGATTCTCGAGGATGAGCAGTTGAAAGAGCGTTTGAAAAGCATTTTAAAGAAGATGGAGATTCCGCTGGATGTTCCGTATGAAATCCAGGAGGTCATTGATTTTATTAAGAAAGATAAAAAGGCAAGCGGAGACCAGATTACAATCGTTCAGGTCCGTGAAATTGGAAAGGCGGAGCTGATCGATATGAAGATCGAGGATATGAGAAAATTTTGCTGATAAAAATATACAGGAGGTGACCAGATGAGAGTAGGGCTTGTCGGGGGAAAACTTGGACATAGTTTTTCGAAACCAATCCACGAGAAACTTGCAGATTATACATACGATCTGATTCCATTAACCGAGGAAGAATTTCATGAATTTTTTAAAAAGAAAGAGTTTGATGCGGTGAATGTGACAATTCCTTATAAGGAAACAGTGATGCAGTATTGTGATGTGATCGATGAGAAAGCAAGTGCGATCCATGCGGTCAATACGATTGTCAATCGGGATGGAAAATTATATGCAACGAACACTGATTTTGCGGGATTGAAGCAGATGATTCAACATAATGGAGTAGAGATTTGTGGAAAAGTTTGTTGTATTCTTGGCACCGGGGGGACAAGTAAGACCGCAGAGGCAGTCCTTCATGATATGGGGGCAGAGAAGGTTTATATTGTAGGGAGAAATCAGACGGATCCGATAATCTCTTATGAGGATTTGGAGAAGTATCAGGAAATACAGGTGTTTATCAATGCGACCAGCGTTGGGATGTATCCGAAAAATGACGAATGCCTGATCAATCTGAAGAAATTTCCGAATGCAGAGGCGGTAGTTGATGTCATTTACAATCCGATGAAGACAAAGCTCTGTCAGCAGGCAGAGGAGCAGGGGCTGCGGGCAGTCAATGGACTGGAAATGCTTGTGGCGCAGGCAAAATACGCAGTGGAGTTTTTTCTGGATACAAAGATTGCAGACAGGGAGATAGACCGCATAGTTGCTGAGATGAAGAAGGATATGATGAATCTTGTATTGATCGGGATGCCGGGATGCGGAAAGTCTACGATTGGCAAGAAGACTGCAAAAGAAATCGGGAAGACATTTGTAGATTTAGATAAGGAAATTGAAAAGGAAGCGAAGATGACGATTCCTGAGATTTTTGAGAGATATGGTGAGAGTCGGTTTCGGGAAATTGAACAGGAAGTCTGTGCCAGAATTGCAAAAGAGCATGGACAAGTGATCTCCTGCGGAGGAGGAATTATCAAAAACGCTGAAAATATGGAAAAACTCCGGCAAAATGGGATTGTATTCCATATCCGACGGAATGTGAATGCGCTGGCAGTCGGTGGAAACAGACCACTTAGCACAAGCAGAGAAAAATTAAGACAGATGGAGCAGGAGCGGATGCCGCTTTATCAGAAATATAGTGATATTGAAATTAATAATGATACAGTATTTAAGCTGGCTGTACAGAAAGTGAAGGAGGGATTTGATGAAGTTTTTGATCATTAACGGACCGAACATCAATATGCTCGGGATTCGAGAGCCGGGGATTTATGGAAAAGAGAATTATGAAGCACTTTTGGAACTGTGTAGGAAAACCGGAGAAGATTATGGGATAGAGATTGAGTGTTTTCAGAGCAATCATGAAGGAGCGATCGTCGACAAAATCCAGCAGACGTATGGAGTGATGGACGGAATCGTCATCAATCCGGCAGCATACACACATACGAGTATTGCTATTTTGGATGCTCTCAAAGCGGTACAAATTCCATGTGTGGAAGTACACATTTCCAAAGTGGAAGAAAGAGAAGCGTTCCGGCAGATTTCTTATGCGGGTCAGGCGTGTTTCCATACGATTACCGGACAGGGAATCGCAGGTTACCGGATGGCGATTGAGGTATTGAAAGAAAAACTGGGGCATTGATCTGCAGGTGACAGATGCCATACACATAGAGAGAAAGAAAATAGGTTAGAGGACGAGGAAAGAAGAAAATGATTATTACATGTAAAAAAGGAGCTCCTCAGAATGAGGTAGAGAAGATTGTAAAAGGATTTGAAGAGAAAGGACTGGAAGTCAACACGATTCTTGGAACGAATTACAACGTGTTTGGAATCGTTGGAGATACGACAGTTGTAGATGAGAAGATGGTGCGTGCCAATCCGTGGATCGAGGATGTGACAAGGATTGCAGCGCCATATAAGAAGGTTAACAGGTTATTTCACCCGGAGGACAGCATCATCGATGTGGCGGGAATTAAAGTTGGAGGCAAGGAAAAAGTTGTTGTCATTGGCGGACCTTGCTCCGTGGAAGGAAAGGAACAGATCTGTGAGATTGCCGAAGAGGTAAAGCAAGCCGGAGGATGCATGTTAAGAGGTGGTGCATATAAGCCGAGAACGTCACCATATGCATTTCAGGGACTTGGAACTGAGGGTATTTTAGATATGGTAGAGGCAAGAAAACGAACAGGATTACCGATCGTGTCTGAAATCATGAGCGCAGATAAAATTGATGAATTTGTAGAGTATGTAGATCTGATCCAGGTAGGAGCTAGAAATATGCAAAATTTTGATTTGCTCAAAGCACTTGGGAAGATCAACAAACCGATCTTATTAAAGAGAGGACTTTCCAATACGATTGAGGAATGGCTGATGTCTGCAGAATATATTATGTCCGGCGGAAATGAGAATGTCATTCTTTGTGAGCGGGGGATCCGTACCTTTGAGCGTTATACGAGAAACACGCTGGATCTCAGTGTTGTTCCGATCATAAAGAAGAAGAGCCACCTGCCGATCATTATTGATCCTTCTCATGCAACAGGTGATTGGGATCTTGTAGAATCTATGAGCCTTGCGGCGATTGCAGCAGGCGCAGATGGTCTGATCGTGGAGGTGCACAACAATCCGGAGAAGGCATGGAGTGACGGAGCACAATCGCTGAAGCCAGAAAAATTCAAGACGATGATTGAGAAAGGAAGAGTCATCGCACAGGTGATCGGAAGAGATATTTAATATTAGGAAAATGCAAAAAGAAGCAGACATCTGAAAAGATGTGCAGAAAATAGGAACAAGTCAGAGTGACAAAGGGTAGAGAGAAGGAGAAAAAATTATGATCATTACAGTGAAAAAAGGGATTCCCGAGGAAGAAGTGAAAAAACTGGTCCACACATTTGAGGAGAGAGGATTTCAGGTAAATGATTCTCAGGGAACAGATTATCATATTTTAGGGCTGATCGGAGATACCACGAGTCTGGATGAAAAAATTATTCAGGCCAATCCACTTGTCTCTGAGGTGACAAGAATTGCAGCGCCGTATAAGAAAGCAAATCGGATGTTTCATCCGGAAGACACAGTTGTAGATGTGGCAGGAGTGAAGATCGGCGGTCAGGAGAAGATTGTTGTCATCGGAGGGCCATGTTCCGTGGAGAGCAGGGAACAGATCTGTGAGATTGCAAAAGAAGTGAAGGCGGCAGGAGCAGATATGTTAAGAGGCGGAGCGTACAAACCGCGTACTTCCCCATATGCATTCCAGGGACTGGAGACCGAAGGAATTAAGGATATGGTGGAAGCAAGAAGACAGACAGGACTTCCGATCGTCAGTGAACTGATGGATGCAGAGCATATTGAAGAGTTTGTGGAGCATGTGGATATGATCCAGATTGGGGCAAGAAATATGCAGAACTTTTCTCTTCTGAAAGCAGTCGGAAAGATTCAGAAGCCAATCTTATTAAAGAGAGGACTTTCCAATACAATCGAAGAGTGGATCATGTCAGCAGAATATATTATGGCAGGCGGAAATGAAAACGTCATTCTGTGTGAGCGAGGAATCCGTACATTTGAAAAATATACGAGAAATACATTAGATCTCAGTGTAGTTCCGATCATCAAGGAGAAGACACATCTGCCGATCATCATCGACCCTTCTCATGCAACTGGAAACTGGAAATGGATTGAGTCTATGAGTCTTGCGGCGATTGCAGCAGGAGCAGATGGACTGATCGTAGAAGTGCATAATAACCCGGAAGCGGCATGGAGTGATGGGGCACAGTCATTAAAACCAGAGAAATTTAAACAGGTCATCGAAAAAGGAAGGATGATCGCGCAGGTAGTAGGAAGAGAGATGTAAACATGCAGGTACAAAAGCCGGATTATCAAAATAGTATTTTGAATTTAGTCAATTCGATTTTGCACAATTATGGCGCACCGCATCGATATACTACCCTTCCGGAGGCGGATGAAATTTTGAAAAAGGATTACAGACATGTGGTGCTTCTTGTGCTGGATGGAATGGGTGTCAGTGTCCTTGAGAGGTTTTTGCCGGAGGAAAGTTTCCTTCGTAGTCATTTTCAAAAAGAAATCTCCAGTGTATTTCCGCCTACAACGGTTGCCGCCACAACAACACTGGAGAGTGGACTTGCACCGGCGGAACACGGATGGCTTGGGTGGAGCATGTATTTTCCGGAAATCCAGGACAAGGTCAATGTATTTCTCAATACGACCGGAAGTGGCGGAGTGATCGAAGGAGAATTGTTGGCTGATAGGATGATGCCGTATGAAAAGCTGGGAAGCCAGATTATGCATGCCTGTGAGGCAAAGGCATATGAAGTATCTCCGTTTGGAGATTACCATATAGATACCTTTGAGGAATTACTCAGCGGTGTGAAGACGTTATGCAGAAGAGATGAGAAAAATTATCTGTATGTATACTGGCCGGAGCCGGATCATGTAATGCATGGAGGTGGCTGTACTTGCAGAGAGGCGGGAGAATGGCTGAAAAAGATTGACCGTGAATTGGAAAAATTAAGTGAAGAGCTTTCTGATACACTTCTGCTTGTGACAGCAGATCATGGACATATCGACGGAAGAAATGTATCGATGGAAAATTATCCGGAATTGAGGGAATGTCTGAAATGTCTTCCGGCAGTGGAACCGCGGGCGCTTTCCTTTCATCTGAAGGAAGGAATGGAAGAACAGTTTCTTGAGAGTTTCAAGAAACATTTTGGGAAAGAGTTCCTGTTATTTTCCAGAGAAGAGATCACGGAGAGCCAGCTATTTGGAGAAGGAGCATATCATCCGAGATTTCAGGAGGCAATCGGTGATTACTTTGCTGTCGCAGTCGGAGCACTCAATCTATTTGATACGAATGAGGAGAAAGAGAACATCATCGGTGTACATGCAGGAATGACAAAAGAAGAGATGACCGTTCCGCTGATCGTAGTGGAAAAGCCGAAAAAGTAAAACGATTAAAAAGGATATGATACTATCGTATAGGACGATGAAATATAAAAGTCCCATATTAGGTAACATATCCTTTTTTTTATCTCATGAGCCAGTCTCAATCATTTCTTTGGTGAGCAGAGTATCATAAAAAAGATTCTATTATGAAAAAATATCACAGCTTTATAAAATCTTTAAAATTCTCCGTTATGATTTTTGTAAATCAAGGAAGGAGAAGAAAATGGAATGAAAGAATTTGTGATAGAAACGCGGAAGCTGACGAAGTGTTATGGAGAACAGACTGTTGTAAAGGAAGTAGATCTTCATGTAAGAAAGGGTGAGATTTACGGGCTGCTCGGAAGGAACGGGGCAGGGAAGACGACATTGATGAAGATGATTCTCGGGCTTACACCGGAGACCTCAGGTGAGGTGGAATTGTTTGGGAGAAAGCTGCGAGGGCAGGAAAAGCAGATTTATCCGCAGATTGGCGCGATGATCGAGGCGCCGGGATTTTACCCGAATCTGACCGGGACAGAAAATCTTGAGATTTTTGCAAGACTGAGAGGTCTGAAGAGGGAGCAGACGGTCAAGCGGGCGCTTGCGGTGGTGGGGCTTCCTTACCAGGATAAAAAGCTTTTTGGAAACTATTCGCTTGGCATGAAGCAGCGGCTTGGCATTGCCAATGCAATCTTACATGATCCGAAGCTACTCATTTTGGATGAGCCGATGAATGGGCTGGATCCGATTGGGATTGCGGAAATGAGAGGATTTCTCGTAAAGCTTAGCAGAGAGCAGGGAAAGACGATATTGATTTCCAGCCACATTCTTTCGGAAATCGAGCTGGTAGCGGACCGCGTTGGAATTATGGATCATGGAGTGCTGCTGGCACAGAAAAACATGAAAGAACTCAAAAAAGGTGAAGAGACACTGGAGACATATTTTAGAAATGTGACGGGAGGTGTTGGCATTGCTTAGACTGATCGAGACGGAATTTTACAAGCTGAGACGGAAAAAGAGCGTGTGGATGATGGTTCTTGCTGCATTTCTTATGCCGGCGTTGTCGGTCTGTTATTTCGGATATCTGGGGCAGGCAGAGGTGGAGCCGGCACAATTTTATAAATGGTCTGCATTTGGATATACGACATGGATCATTCTTCCGGTGATCCTTGGGATTTTTGCAACGATGATCGTGTATGAAGAGAAACGACTGCAGATTGTGAGGCAGATCTGGCTTGTGCCGGTGAAGGAAGAAAGTTACTTTTTCAGTAAATTTTGTATGGTATTAGTTTTGTCAGTCGGATTTATGATGCTGACAGCAGTGGCATCTGTTCTTTGCAGTGTGCTTCCGGGATTTGTACCGTTTCGTCTAGAAGATATGATGTATTTGTTTGAGAAATGTATGGAAATTGGCATTCTGCTTGCATTTGCAATGCTGCCGATTTTGGCGCTGGCGATAGTGGGAAGAGGCTATGTGATGCCTGCCTGTATGACAGTTGTATATGCGCTGGCAGGTTTTTTCCTGATGCCGGTCAATATGTATGTTCATCCGATCACAAGTATGGGAGCGATCCTTATCCGAAAGAAAGACATTTCGGGGCTGCTTGTGACGCAGGAGAGTTGTGTGGGAAAGGCGGTTCTTTGTATTTTCGTGTGGGACATTATTTCCTTTGGGCTTGTAAAATATCAGTTGTCCAAAAGAAAATAGGGGGATAGGAATATGAACTGGAGAAATTTGTTTTGGGCGGAGTGCAGGAAGCTTCGCCGTTCAAAAATGATTTTGATCGCGGTAGCAGCAGTCTTTCTGACGGCAGGGATTCTATTTGTGGGCGGACTGGAAGTGTATCATGGATTGGAGGTGCATTATGGGCTGAAGGTGATGCGAGATGGGATGCGGTACCTTGAAAATGCGGGCTGGTATATGGATGAGATGCAACCGTGGGCGTTCTTTTTTGTGATTCCGGGTATGACAGCTCTGTTTGGGAGCTATTTAAGTGTGCGGGAACAAGAAGAGGACACGATGAAATCCTTGCGCCTGATACCGCTGCAGGAAATTGACCTGATGCGGGTGAAAATGATTCTGACACTGCTTTTTAGCATCGGGCTTTCCATGTTGTGTTTTGGAATCACCTTTTTGACAGAGGCCGTGCTACATATAGAAGATCTGTCGGCATCATTCGTGTTTATGCTGTGGAAAGAATATGTTGTTGGCGGGATCGGCATATTCTTTGCAGTATTTCCGATCATTGCATTTGCAGCAGGAAGACAGAAAAACTGTTGGTCTGTCTTCCTTTTTACGGAAATCTATTCGGTATTTGGATTATTTGCAGGGATGGCGGATCGCGTGAAAGATTTTTATCCGATCACGGCAGTGTTTAATGTGTCCGGATATCAGATTGCATCGATGGAGAGGAGAATGATCAGTGCGATTGTTTTGCTGTTATGTGGATGTCTGGGCATCTTTTGGATACGGAAAAAATGTGATATGATAAGAGGAGAGAAAAGAAATGGAACGAAATAAAGAAAAACGGTTAGGAAAAAGCAGAGCAGATAAGATGATTACCGGAGTATGTGGAGGAATTGCGGCCTATCTGGGACTGTCTCCCAAAAGTGTGAGGATTCTTTGTTTTGGGTTGTGTCTGTTGTTTCCAAATGGAATCCTTGCATATTTACTGCTTGCGGCAGTGCTTCCTTTTTCAAACAGTCAAGATTCAGGGAGATAAAAAGGGGGAAAAGAAATGGGGAAAATACTGGCAGTAGATGATGAAGAAGAGATGCTGGAACTGGTGAAGATGGCGCTGGAACGTGATGGACATCAGGTGGATACAGAAGAAGATGTAAAGCGGGTATCGGCAGAGAGCTGCAGGATATATGACTTGCTTCTGTTGGATGTGATGATGCCAGGCGAAGATGGGTTTTCACTTTGTGGCAGGATTCGGGCAGAAGTGGATTGTCCAATCTTATTTCTGACGGCAAAGACAGAAGATGCGGCGCTTGTGCAGGGATTTGGGCTCGGAGCAGATGATTATATCAAAAAGCCATTCAGCATCGCAGAACTGCGGGCGCGGGTCAATGCACATTTGCGGAGAGAAGGACGGCAACCCGTGCGGGCGATGGCACGCGGCGGGGTACGGTTTGACATGCAGGCAAAAGAGGCTATGGTTGAGGAGCAGATTCTTCCGCTTACCAAAGGGGAGTATGAGATCTGTGAACATCTGGCGCTTCATGCCGGGCAGGTGTTTTCCAAAGAACAGTTGTATGAGGCGGTCTTTGGTTTCGATGCGGAGGGGAATCCGGGGACGATTGCAGAGCATATTAAAAATATCCGCGCAAAATTAAAGAAATATGGGAAAAGTCCGATTGAGACAGTCTGGGGGATGGGATATAAATGGAAAAAAGAAAACATACGTTAAGTCTTTCTTTTGTGTTACTCCGATTTGTGGCGGGAATGTTTGTTACGATGCTGTTGTGTTTTATGATCTGGTCACTTGTGATGTCTCTTCTTGAGCAGAAAGGGATTATCTGTTCTGGATCTGAGATCAATCATCAGGTAGAAGAGATCCTTGGGACAAGTAGTGGGAAATTCACAGAACCGGATGAGTGCTTTCCGGGCGAATATGCGTTGTATGATGCCAAAGGAACTATATTAAAGACGAATGTGGAGAGAGAAATCGCAGAAGACCAGAAAAAGTTTTCATACGTTTCCGGATATGCGGCACACCTTTCCAGGCGCACTTATGCAGATGGGAGCACTGCACTGATCCGCTGGCATTTCCGGAAGGAATTTACCGATCCGTCGCTTCGACAGACGCTCCCTCCGGCGGAAACACTCGGGTTGATTTTGCTTGGGATGGGGCTTTTGCTGTCACTGCTTCTGCATACGATATGGCTTGGAAAATTTCTTGGGAAAAAATTGAAACTGTTTCAGGAAATCAGCAAAAAGGTGGCGGCGCAGGAACTTGATTTTACAGTTCCGCATGCGGGAATCCGTGAGTACGATGAAGCACTGGATGCGATGGAAGAGATGCGGGAAGCTCTGTATCAGGCACTGACCTCTCAGTGGGCGGCGCAGCAGCAGCGCGAGGCAGAGATTGCTGCGCTGGCTCATGACCTGAAGACACCGCTGACGCTTGCAGGTGGAAATGCAGAGCTGTTGCTTGAGGAAGAATTGCCGCAGAATCACGAGAGACTGATCAGAAAAATTTTGGAGGCAACTGTTCGGGCGAAGGAGTATGTCGCAAGTCTTCTGGAGACTTCGTCGGGAAAAGAAGAAGCATTTACAAAAATGCAGTTGGGGGAATGGTTTGAAAAACTGCGGGAAAATGCTCTGGCTGCTGCGGAAGCAAAGGGAGTAAATCTGATAACGGATAACAGACTGGAAGGATCCTGGAGAATTCAGCCGGAGCGTTTGCAGCGTGGGATATTTAATATTGTGCTGAATGCAGTGGAATATACGCCGAAGGGAAAAACAGTTTATCTGGAAGGAAAAATGACAGACAGCGGATGGCAGGTCTGCGTGAAAGATGAAGGGACAGGATTTGATGAGGAGGCAGTGCGCCATGCGGCTGAGCGGCTGTGGAGGGGAGAAAAGTCCCGCAGGACAGACGGACACCATGGTCTGGGGTTGTGGTCAGCCGCACAGGCGATCCGCGCACACAAAGGAGAATTGGTATTAGGCAACTGGGAAGAAGGGGGAGAAGTTTTTGTGCGGTTTTAGAGGATTGATGAATCAAATCCCACTTTCAGAGGGGGATTGACTATTTTATAGGGTTTACGCTTACCTCCGATGGAAAATGGAGGTTCTTGACAGATGTGGGACATTGCCTGTAATCTGTAAATAAAGAAACATAAAAAACAGGAGCAGAGAAAGGAGCGCAGGAATGATCGAAACATATCGTTGGGTAGTGATTGGCTATGGTGCCATCGCAAATGAGATGGCGCAGACGTTGGCAGAGCATGGCAGGATGTTCTATGGAGTGGCAGGGAGAAATCAAGAGCGGACAGCGGCATTTGCGGAGAAATATCAAATCCAAAAGATATATGGGAAGATTGAGGAGGTGTTTGCGGATGATCAGGTAGATATTGTCTATATTGCAACACCGCATAATACGCACATCCAATATTTGCGGGAGGCACTGAAAGCCGGGAAGCATGTGCTCTGTGAGAAAGCAGTCACATTGAATACAGAGGAACTGAAAGAAGCAAGACAACTTGCAGAGAAACAGGACATAGTTTTAGCGGAGGCAATGACCATTTATCATATGCCACTTTATAAAAAGCTGCAGGAAGTAGTTGCAGATGGGAAGCTCGGAAAACTACAAATGATCCAGGTATCGTTTGGAAGCTATAAAGAGTATAATATGAGCAACCGCTTTTTTGATCCGGCACTGGCAGGAGGAGCTTTGTTGGACATTGGTGTCTATGCCCTTGCATTTGCCAGGATATTTTTGTCTCAGGCGCCGGATCAGATTTTATCCAAGGTGAGGACTGCACCGAGTGGTGTTGACGAGCAGGTCGGAATTCTGATGGCAAATCCGGCAAACGAGATGGTTACAGTCACACTGACACTCCATGCAAAACAACCAAAAAGAGGGGTTGTGATCTTTGAGAAAGGGTATGTGGAAATCTATGATTATCCAAGGGCAGATCAGGCAGTGATCACTTATACCGAAGATGGCAGGAAGGAGATAGTCGCTTGCGGCAGAAAGGAAGAGGCATTGTTCTATGAGGTGGAAGATATGGAACAGGCGGTGTTAGGTGGAAAGAATGAGATGGATCTGTCCTATACTTCTGACGTGATGGACATCATGACAAAAATACGACAGCGCTGGAGCCTTGTGTATCCGGAGGAAACAACAGAAACAGAATGTGAAATATAAAAAGAGCAGGAGGAAAACAGAGAGATGGACTACAGAAGATTTGGAAATACGATCATTGCACGGATAGATAAAGGAGAGGAAATTCTTGAGCAGGTAAAGGAAATTGCACTGAGAGAGAAAATAAGTCTTGCAAGTGTGCAGGCACTCGGCGCGGTTGACCAGTTTACGGTCGGCGTATTTAAGACAGAGGAAAAAGAATATCTGGCGAATGAATTTCAGGGAAGCTTTGAGATTGTGTCTCTGACCGGAACGATCAATACAATGCATGACGAGTTTTACTGCCACCTTCATATGAGCGCAGGAAATGAAAAGGGAGAAGTGTTTGGAGGACATTTAAATCGGGCAGTGATCAGCGCGACTTGTGAGATGGTGATCCATGTGATCGATGGGAAAGTCGATCGATATCATGATGAAGAGATCGGGCTGAATTTATTTCGGTTTTAAATAATTAGAACCAAAGACAGGTTTACGATTGTGATAAGAGTAGAAAGTGAATAGAGCAGCGCAGGCTGTCTGACTGAAAGATAAGAAAATATCGCATAGATATGCTTATCCAGTCAGAATTGCCTGCGCTGTTCTTTTATAGAAATTTCATATTTCCTTTATTGACAAATTCCAAATGAAATTTTACTATAAAATTATATTTACTGTGCAAATGCATAGGAAAATACACAGAAATGAATTGAAGGAGCTTGCAATGGAAAAGACGGCAACAGACCGCAGAACGGAGCGGACGAAGGCGAAAATATTAGAGGCACTTTTGGAACTATCGAAAGAGAAGAGTATCAATGAGATTTCCATCCGGGAGCTGACAGAGCGCGCCAAGATCCACAGAAACACATTCTATATTCATTATACAGATGTTTATGGGATTCTGGATGATCTGGAAAATCACATGTGTACTGTGGCAGCTGAGGCCACAGAGCAGTTTACTCCGCAGCAGCTGCGGGAGAATGCAAGCGATGTGCTTGAGATTATTTTTTCATATTTGAAGGAGCGAAGAGAATATTGCATGCTGATGCTGGAGAATCGCACTCGGATTTCAGTCGGGCAGAAAGTGCTGGAATCAGTTTTTGAGAAATATCTGACTGCATTTGAAGATTCCTGTGATCGTCAGGCATTTGCATTTCAGGTACAGTTTCGCTATTGTACGTCCGGGGTGATCGGAATTGTGCTGTACTGGATTGAGCGGGGCTGTATGGAAAGCCCGAAGGAGATGGCGGAGCTTACCGGAAAGCTGATGACAAAAGGGCTGGAAGGCGCTATTTTGGAGGGGACTGTATGAAGAGGCAGGAACCATTGATAGAAGCGGCAGAGAGCAGTTTTCGTGCAGCAGGCATATCAGACTGCTTTTGCAGGGAGGTCCGGTGGGAGCATGTGGAATTAAGTGAAGTGAATTTCTTTAAGACTTCTCTGCGGAAGATGATTCAGGCAGTGGAACTGTCAAAGCGGCTTGGGATTATCATAAAAGAAGAAGGGGCATAACATGAAGGATTTTGTAAAACTGGAAAATGTAAGAAAAATATATCAAATGGGAGAAGTCGAGATCCGAGCAGTGGATGGCATTGACTTTGAGATTGGAAAAGGTGAGTTTGTCGTGATCGTCGGCCCGAGTGGTGCGGGAAAGACAACGGTATTAAATATTCTTGGCGGTATGGATACGGCAACGAGCGGCAAAGTGCTTGTTGATGGAAATGATGTGGCACAGTACACAAACCGACAGTTGATCGGTTACCGCAGAGAGGATATTGGATTTGTCTTTCAGTTTTATAACCTTGTTCCGAATCTGACTGCGTTGGAAAATGTAGAATTGGCGCTTCAGATCTGTAAGGAACCGCTGGATGCAAAGACGGTACTTGAGGAAGTCGGGTTGGGAGAAAGACTAAATAATTTCCCGGCACAACTTTCCGGAGGGGAACAACAGAGAGTGTCGATCGCCCGGGCGCTGGCAAAAAATCCAAAGTTGCTTTTGTGTGATGAACCGACGGGAGCGCTTGATTATAATACCGGGAAGGCAATCTTGAAGTTGCTTCAGGATACTTGTAGAAATAAGGGGATGACAGTGATTGTTATCACACATAATTCTGCACTTGCGCCGATGGCAGATCGTGTGATCCATATTAAAAACGGCCGTGTGGAGAGTATGGAGATGAATGCACATCCGGTACCGGTAGAAACGATTGAATGGTAGGGAGACAGATGAAGAAACGAGCATTGAGAAAAGATTTTTATATGGAAATACGAAAGAGTCTGGGGCGCTTTTTGTCCATTTTCTTTATCGTGGCAATGGGTGTTGCGTTCTTTTCAGGAATCCGGGCATCTGAGCCGGATCTGCGCTATTCCGGGGATGCTTATTTTGACCGGAATCATTTGATGGATCTGAAGGTGATGGGAACGCTTGGGCTGACAGAGAATGATGTGCAAGCAATCCGGTCACTGGAAGGAGTGGCACAGGCAGAACCCGGCTACTCCGCGGATGTAATGGTTGAGCGTGATGGAAATCAGAAAGTGCTTCATGTATCGTCGATTTTAGATTCGATGAACCAGTATACTGTGGAAGAAGGAAGAATGCCGAAAAAGGACGGAGAGTGTCTGATCGATCAAGATTTTATCCAGGGATCAGATTTAAAGATCGGGGATGAGATCAGGCTGATCAGTGGGACGAAGGATCCGGTTACAGATACGTTTACGAAGGAAACATTTCGGATTGTAGGTGCAGGAAGCAGTCCGGAGTATATTTCTTTTCACCGTGGAAGCAGTATGATCGGAAATGGAGAGGTCAGCGGTTTTCTTGCCGTGCCGAAGGAATCTTTTGTGACAGAAGCATACACAGAGTGTTACGTTTCAGTGGAGGGAGCAGAAGAGAAGACCGCATTTACAGAGGAATACGATCAGAAGGTGGAGAAGGTTGCAGAGCGGATTGAATCCATTGGAGAACGGCAGGGAGCGCTCCGCGCAGAGGAAATCCGTGGAGATGCCAAGGAAGAACTTTCCGATGCAAAAGCGGAATTGGAAGAAGGAAAGAAGAAAGCAGAGAAAGAACTTTCTGACGGAAAAGCAAAGATTACAGATGCTGAGACGCAGTTACAAAGTGCAAAAGAACAGCTGGAGAGTGGAAAACAAGCACTGGAAGCAGGAAGAAATGAACTTCTCGTGAGCCAGACGACAGTCGATGAAGCTTATGCACAGATTGCAGATGGACAGGCACAGCTTGCACAGGGGAAAGCGGAGTTTGCGGCGAAAGAAGAGGAATTCAGAAGTCAGTACGAGACAGGTATGGAACAGATTGCAGCCGGAGAGAAGCAGATTGCAGCCGGACGCACAGAACTGGAAGCAAAGAAAGCCGAGTACGAGGCAGGGAAAGCAGGATTAGATCAGATGAAGATCACGCTGGCAGAACTGCAGGCGGCGCTGGAAAATGGGATGATCCCAGAGGAACAGATTCCACAGACAGAGGTGCAGATTGCAGCGCTTCAGAAGACAATCGCACAATTGGAGCCGCAGTTAGCGCAGGCAGCAGACCAGATCGCGCAGGCAGAACAGGTGATTGTACAGAAGGAGCAGGAACTTGCGGCGGCTAGAACACAGTTGGAGGAAGGAAAGACTGCGATCGAAGCAGCAAGAGGACAGCTTACAGAAGCTGAAAATGAGCTGTATGCCGGAGAAGCGCAGGCGGCAGAAGGACAGCGGCAGATTGATGCCGGATGGGAAGCAATCCATGCCGGGGAGGCTGAGCTTGCGGCGGGAGAAAATGAAATTGCAGTCAATGAAAAGAAACTTGCTGAGGCAAAAGAAGCATATGAAAATGGAAAAAAAGAAGCCGAAGCCGAGATCAAAGATGGAGAAAATAAGATCAAAGATGCAGAGCAGAAGATTGCGGATATTGAAGATGCCAAGTGGTATGTCAATGACAGAAGCACACTTTCTGACTATGTAGGATATGGAGATAACGCAGACCGTATGCGGGCGATCGGAGAAGTATTTCCGATACTATTCTTCATTGTGGCGGCATTGATTAGTCTGACAACGATGACGCGGATGGTTGAGGAACAGCGTACACAGATTGGAACGCTGAAAGCGCTTGGCTATGGGAAATTCAGTATTGCAGGGAAATATCTGAATTATGCGCTGATGGCAACGATCGGAGGAAGTATTTTCGGAGTATTGTTCGGAGAGAAAGTATTTCCGTATATTATTGTAACTGCATATAAGATCATTTATATACATATGCCGGATATTGTGATCCCTTACCATTGGGGATATGCGGCGATGGCAACAGGTGCGGCAGTGATCTGCACAAGTGCGGCGACACTTCTTGCATGTTATAAAGAACTGGCATCCCAACCGGCAGTGTTGATGCGCCCGCCGGCTCCGAAGCAGGGAAAACGCGTTTTCTTAGAGCGTATCACATTTATTTGGAGCAGACTAAGTTTCATATGGAAATCCACGATCCGGAATCTGATCCGATATAAAAAGCGATTCTTTATGACGGTCTTTGGAATCGGTGGATGTATGGCGCTGATGATCGTCGGATTCGGACTGCAGGATTCTATCTTTGATGTAGGAAGGATCCAATATCAGGAACTGAATTTATATGATGGGATGATTATCTTAAATACAGATGCAGATGAAAAGGATAAGGAATCACTGGAGCAGTATCTGCAAGGGGAGAAGGAGATCAGTCAGGCTTCAGAAGGATATTTAAAGAAAACAAATGTAGAGAAGGGAAAGATAAAGAAAGACGTATATCTGTATGTGCCGGAAGATTTAGAGAAAAATCAGGAATTTTTAGTCTACCGTGACAGAAAGACACAGGAAACATTTGAGCTTGGAGAGCGGGACGTCATTTTGACAGAGAAGATGGCAAAGACACTCGAGGTAAAGAAGGGTGATACGATTACAGTGAACGGGGAAAATGGTGACAAAAAAGAACTGACGATCACAAATGTATGTGAAAATTATATGGAGCATTATCTTTATGTATCTCCTGAAATTTACAAAGAAATGTTTGGTGCACTTCCAAAAGCAAATAATATTTACTTTAAGATGAAAGAATTTGATGAGAAAAAGTTAAAGGAAATCGGAGAAAAAGTGCTCGAGGAGCGTGCGGCGCTCAATGTTTCCTATACTTATAATGTAGAGGAACAAATGGATGAGATGCTGGAAAGTCTGGATATTGTCATCGTTGTGCTGATTATTTCTGCGGGGCTGTTAGCGTTTGTTGTGCTCTACAATCTGAATAACATTAACATTAATGAGCGGAAGCGGGAGCTTGCGACGATTAAAGTACTTGGATTTTATGATAATGAAGTTTCTGCCTATGTATACCGTGAAAATATTCTTCTGACATTGATTGGAACAGTTGTCGGAGTGATATTGGGCAGTATCCTTCACCGGTTTGTGATTACGACTGTTGAGATTGATACTGTGATGTTTGCAAGAACGATCAAAGGGTTTAGTTTTCTGTACAGCGCACTGCTTACATGTGGATTCTCTGTTTTTGTAAATTGTGTGATGTATTTCAAACTGAAGAAGATCAATATGGTGGAATCATTAAAGAGTGTTGAATAGAAAGAAACAGAAGACGACGAGAATGTTATTGAAAAATTCAGACTGCATTTAGAAAAAAGTGTCGGGGATGTCTCCGGGTATGGTATAATAAATATCGTACCTGGAGATATTTTTGTTTTTCACAAAAGTGACACAAGTATTTGTTATGATGAGAAAAAACGAAGGAGCGAATGTTTGATGGATAAATTAAAAATATTGGTGGTGGATGATGAGAGCAGAATGAGAAAGCTTGTCAAAGATTTCCTGACAAGAAGTGGATACACGGTTGTCGAGGCAGCAGATGGTATGGAGGCGATGGATATTTTCTATGAGCAGAATGATATTGCTCTGATCATTCTCGATGTGATGATGCCAAAGATGGATGGCTGGCAGGTGTGCCGGGAGGTGCGTATGCACTCGAAAGTACCGATCATCATGTTGACGGCCAGAGGAGAGGAGCGGGATGAGTTGCAAGGATTCGAACTTGGGGTAGACGAATATATTTCCAAGCCGTTTAGTCCAAAGATCCTTGTTGCGAGAGTTGAGGCTATTTTAAGAAGAACGAATGTATTTGCGGCAGATGAAGTTGTGGATGCAGGTGGCATTTCTGTGGATAAGGCAGCACATGAGGTGAAGATTGACGGAGTTCCGATAGATTTAAGTTACAAAGAGTTCGAACTGTTGGCATATTTTATTGAAAATCAGGGAATCGCACTTTCGAGAGAAAAGATTTTGAATAATGTATGGAATTACGATTATTTTGGGGATGCGAGAACGATCGATACACATGTCAAGAAGTTGAGAAATAAGCTGGGGGACAAAGGTGAGTACATTAAGACCATCTGGGGGATGGGATACAAATTTGAGGTAGAGTAATGAGAGATTCGATCAAACGTCAGATTACTATTTTAAGTGTCGGGATAGTTGCATTTACTATGATCATCGCACTTTTGATCAATGGAAGATTCATGGAAGGTTATTACATTGCAAACAAGGAAGAGGACTTAAAAAATATGTACCAGATGTTAAATGAGTCTGTCGGAAGCAGTGTGATTTACACGGAGTCTTTGGAAGCTATGAAACGTCTTGCAGAGCGGGCAAATATATCTTTTATCGTGCGCGACCGATCAGGAAATCCGGTCATCGGTATGATGAAAGAGGGAGAGGATGAGCTGAACAGTCAGTTAAACGGCTATCTTCTTGATAAGCAGGACGGAAAGATCTTAGAGCAGACATCCTATTATGAAATACGGAAGGCGAAGGATATCAGAAGCAGAACAGAATATATTGAAATGTGGGGAAGTTTTGACAGTGGATACCATTTTCTGATTCGGACACCGCTTGACAGTATTCGGGAGGGAGCAAAACTTTCTACGAGATTTCTTGCGTATGTGGGCTGCATTATGATCGGAGTGAGCTGTATTCTCGTCTGGTATTTTTCCAGAAAGATCACAGATCCCATCATGGAGCTTGCTATGCTCTCGCAGAAGATGGCGAATCTTGATTTCAATGCCAAATATACAAGCGGCGGTGACAATGAGATTGGGGTATTGGGAGACAGCTTTAACCGAATGTCGGAAAAACTGGAGCAGACAATCTCCCAGTTAAAGACCGCAAACTTTGAATTGCAAAAAGATATTGAACAGAAGGAAAAACAGGAAGAGCGCCGGAAAGAATTTATCGGAAATGTATCCCATGAGTTGAAGACGCCAATTGCACTGATCCAGGGTTATGCAGAAGGACTGAAAGAAGGGATCCATGATGATCCGGAGAGCATGGAATTTTACTGTGACGTCATCATCGATGAGGCCAATAAGATGAACCAGATGGTAAAAAATCTGCTGACATTAAATCAGTTGGAATCCGGAGATGACGGATTGTCTATGACAAGATTTGATCTGGCAGGCTTAATCCGCGGAGTGCTGCAAAGCTGTGAGATTTTGATCCAGCAGGCCGAGGCGAAGGTGAGCCTGAAAATGCAAGAGACAATCTATGTATGGGCAGATGAATTTAAGACAGAGCAGGTGCTGCGAAATTATATCAGCAATGCAATCCACCATGTGGAGGGAGATCGGATTATCGAGATCAAAGTAGAAGAAACAGGAGAGAAAGCACATATTTCTGTCTTCAATACCGGAAAATCGATTCCACAGGAAGATGTGGAACGGATCTGGGATAAGTTTTACAAAGTAGATAAAGCGCATTCGCGGGAGTACGGTGGAAATGGAATCGGACTTTCTATCGTGAAGGCGATCATGGAGTCCTTTCATCAGAAATTTGGGGTAGAAAATTATGACAATGGGGTAGCATTCTGGTTCGAGTTGGATATGAAATAACAGATACCGGCAGGAAAAAGGAAACAAAAGAAAAGTTAGGAAAAGCAGGAGGAAAAGAAGATGGCGGCAATTAGCGGAGCTTGGTTAGAAGCATTAAAAGGAGAGTTTAAGAAGCCATATTATAAGAAATTATTTGAGACAGTCAATCAGGAGTATCGGACGAGACAGATCTTTCCGCCTGCGGATGATGTGTTCAATGCATTTCATCTGACACCATTAAATGAAGTGAAAGTAGTCATTTTAGGGCAGGATCCATACCACAACGTAGGACAGGCACATGGACTTTGCTTCTCAGTGAAACCGGAAGTAGACATTCCACCGTCACTGGTGAATATTTATCAGGAACTGCATGATGATCTTGGATGTGAAATTCCAAATCATGGATACCTTGTCAAATGGGCCAAACAGGGCGTATTGATGCTCAATACAGTTCTGACGGTGCGCGCTCATCAGGCAAATTCGCACCGGGGAATTGGCTGGGAAGAATTTACAGATGCAGCGATTCGGGTACTGAATGAACAGGATCGACCAATCGTATTTATCTTGTGGGGAAGACCGGCACAGACTAAGAAAGCAATGTTAAATAATCCGAAACACCTGATCTTGGAAGCGCCACATCCAAGTCCGCTCTCTGCCTACCGTGGTTTTTTCGGAAGCAGACCGTTTAGCCAGACAAATGCATTTTTAATGGCAAATGGAGTGGAACCGGTTGACTGGCAGATTGATAAGATAGAGTGAACGATTGAGAAATAAAAGAAAAGAGAGGAAAGTGACTATGGAAAAGTATGATCTTCTGATTATCGGCGCCGGACCGGGGGGATATGTAGCGGCGCTTGAGGCAACAAAACGGGGAATGAAGGTACTTGTTGTAGATAAGAAAGAGGCAGGGGGAACTTGCGTAAACAGAGGGTGCATTCCGACAAAAGCATTGCTGCATGCCTCCACGATTTATAAAGATATGAAAGACTGTGAGAAATTCGGACTTTATGCAAAGGAAATCGGATTTGACTTGCAGAAATTATATCAGTATAAAGAGGAATCCGTCGTAGAAATGCGGAAAGCAATCGAGGAAGAATTTTCAAGACTTGGTGTTACTTTTGTACAGGGAACTGCACAGGTTCAGGCAGATAAACGAGTGGTCGTAAAAATGGCACATATGCAGAAGCGTACCGTTGGCAGTGGACTGTCAGATGATGGAAAGAACCCGGCCGATATACTAGATACCGTTATCTATGAGGCAGATAAAATTCTAATTGCTTCCGGAGCAGCGCCGAGGAAACTTGGGCTTCCTGGGGAGGAGTTGTCGGAAGTAATGACGAGTGAAGAACTGCTTCAGGCGAAGGACAGATGTTATGACAGGCTGGTTGTTGTAGGAGGCGGTGTCATTGGACTGGAGATTGCCACTGTATTTCAGGCGCTCGGTTCAGAAGTGACTGTGATAGAATTGGGAGAGCGGCTTCTTCCGTCGATGGACATTGAGTTTGCTGAGGCTTTGGAGAAGATTCTTGTCGGGCGTGGAATCCATGTGTATAAGAAAAGTTTGATAGAGCGGTTCGAGAAAGAAGAGAATGGTGTAAGCTGTCATTTGATGTCCGAAGGGAAAAAGCAGATTCTTTCCGCGGATGCAGTGCTGGTATCTGTGGGAAGGGAACCTTATACGGAAGAATTGTTTGCAGCAGACTTGAAGATTCGCATGGATCACGGCAAAGTGCTTGTCAATGAATTCTTCATGACAAATATCCCGGGCATCTATGCGATTGGAGATGTGATCGGAGGAGTTCAGCTTGCGCATGTTGCTTCCGCTCAGGCGAAATATGTTGTGGAGCGCATGAACAATTTAGAACCGTCAGTCATCTTATCCATCGTGCCAAGTTGTCTGTTTGTCTCCATGTCGATCATCCCAAACTGTCTGTATCTGAATCCGGAGATTGCAACGGTCGGACTGACTGAAGAAGAGGCAGAGAGGAAAGGCATCCCAGTGCGCTGTGGGCGTTACCGGATGGACGCAAATGGACAGACGATTTTATCAAAAGAGGAAGTGGGATTTATCAAAGTACTGTTTGCCGCAGACAGTGACGTACTGCTGGGCGCACAGATCATGTGTCAGCGGGCAACAGATATGATCGGGGAACTGGCGACAGCGATCGCCAACGGTCTGACATCCCGACAGCTAATGTATGCGATGCGTGCACATCCGACTTTTAATGAGGCGGTTTCCAAGGCAGTGGAAGACAGCAGGGAATAGAAAAATATGAAATAAAAGTTATTCAAAATCTTAAGAATATAAATATGGAAATACAACCTCTAGAGTGAATTAGAAAGTACACGTTGCGAGGTTGTATTTTTTTGCTGTTTTTCCATTACATAGTTGGTCAGCAGGATTCCCTGTCGTTCGACCTGTTGCTCTTTTTTTACAACATATCCACGGTGCTCGAAAAATGGTCTTGCAGTGATGGAGGCATGTGTGGTAACTGTCGCACTTTCCACAGATGCTTCCAGTTTCTCGCAGAGTGCAGTAGCAATACCGATTCCCTGATGATCTTTGTGGACATAGAGACGGTCTAGGTAGCCGGAGGAATCAATATCGCCGAATCCAGCAATTGTTTCCCCATCGACAGCGACAAAGGATGTATGCGCGAGAAAAGACTTATTCCATGCAGCAAGATCTATGGAACCGGTCGCCCATACATCCATCTGCTGGCGGGAGGAGCCTTGTTGATTGTTGTTAAATATGCTACACTGACTGTAGCAGTTCTTA
>OLQH01000440.1_pt1 | contig 46114 bp, 37 predicted proteins | sample 1672671 | NCBI WGS metagenome assembly OLQH01 (sample SAMEA3136712, study PRJEB25190) | human gut metagenome
ACAATCCATGCTTACACAGGAGATCAGATGACTCTTGACGGACCACAGAGAAAAGGTGACTTAAGAAGATCTCGTGCAGCAGCAGTTAACATCGTTCCTAACTCAACAGGAGCAGCAAAGGCTATCGGTCTTGTTATCCCAGAGTTAAACGGAAAATTAATCGGATCTGCACAGCGTGTTCCTACACCTACAGGATCTACAACAATCCTTACAGCAGTTGTTAAAAAAGCTGGTGTTACAAAAGAGGATATCAATGCAGCTATGAAAGCAGCAGCTAACGAGTCATTCGGATACAACGAGGATGAGATCGTATCTTCAGATATCGTAGGAATGAGATATGGTTCATTATTCGATGCTACACAGACAATGGTTAACCAGGTTTCTGATGATCTGTACGAGGTACAGGTTGTTTCTTGGTATGATAACGAGAACAGCTACACATCTCAGATGGTTCGTACAATCAAGTACTTCTCAGAGTTAGCTTAATTCGTGTACTGACAAGAACAGTATAATTTGACGTAAATATGCGTTGAAGGCTGGCTTGCACAAGACTACTCAAGGGGCGCGGTCTTAATTGAACCGCGCCTCTTTTTTACATCATGGCAATTCTTTAGGATTCCTATGAATGCATTAAGTAACGCATTATGGTGTGAATAACACACTTTATATAAAAGGGAGGACATATATTATGTCATTAAACAAGAAATCAATTGATGATATCAATGTAAAGGGCAAGAGAGTTCTCGTAAGATGTGACTTTAACGTGCCACTTAAAGATGGAAAGATCACAGATGAGAACCGTATCAACGGAGCTCTTCCAACAATCCAGAAATTGATCAAAGATGGTGGAAAGGTTATCCTTTGCTCACATCTTGGAAAAGTTAAAAACGGACCAAATGAAGGAGAGTCACTTGCTCCTGTAGCTGCAGCTCTTGAGGCAAAGCTTGGACAGAAGGTTACATTTGTATCTGATTACAATGTAACAGGTGAGGCAGCAACAAAGGCTGTTTCAGAGATGAACGAGGGAGATGTAGTTCTTCTTCAGAACACACGTTTCCGTGGAAAAGAAGAGACAAAGCCACAGGAAGCAGGAGATGCATTCGCAAAAGAGCTTGCTGACCTTGCTGATGTATATGTATGTGATGCATTCGGTTCTGCACACAGAGCACACGCTTCTGTAGCAGGCGTTACAAAGTTCATCACAGCTAAGGGTGGAGAGAACGTTGTTGGATACCTTATGCAGAAGGAAATAGACTTCCTTGGAAAGGCTGTTGAGAATCCTGTACGTCCATTCGTAGCTATCCTTGGTGGAGCTAAAGTCGCTGACAAGCTTAATGTTATCGACAACCTTCTTGAGAAGGCTGATACTCTTATCATCGGTGGTGGAATGGCTTACACATTCCTTAAGGCACAGGGCTATGAGATCGGTATCTCAATGCTTGATGAGACAAAGATCGATTACTGTAACCAGATGCTTGCAAAAGCAGAAAAACTTGGTAAGAAGATCCTTCTTCCTGTTGATGCTGTTACAATCAAGGATTTCCCTAACCCAATCGATGCTCCTGTAGATACAGAGACATATGACTATGACAAGATGCCTGCAGACCGTGAGGGCTGTGATATCGGACCTAAGACACGCAAGCTTTTTGCTGACGCTGTTGCATCAGCAAAGACTGTTGTATGGAACGGACCAATGGGTGTATTTGAGAACCCAACACTTGCAGCAGGTACACTTGCAGTAGCAGAGGCACTTGCTAAATCAGATGCTATCACAATCATCGGTGGTGGAGATTCAGCTGCAGCAGTTAACCAGATGGGACTTGGCGACAAGATGAGCCACATCTCAACAGGTGGCGGTGCTTCTCTTGAGTTCCTTGAGGGCAAGGAGCTTCCTGGCGTAGCTTGTGCTGATGATAAATAGACCGAAAGCAGCTTAATGAAATCGAGCCGTAGGCGATGATTGAATTTAGTGCGAGGTCGTTCTTTGAGATTAGTGAAACCAGGCTGTAGGCGAAGGTTGAGCTTAGCGAAAAGAACCACATTATAAATATTTGTATATAAATACAAGGAGATATAAAAATGGCAAGAAGAAAAATCGTAGCCGGCAACTGGAAAATGAACATGACTCCAAGCCAGGCTGTTAAATTAGTAGAAGAGTTAAAACCATTAGTAGTTTCAGACGACGTAGATGTTGTTTACTGTGTTCCTGCAATAGACATCGTACCTGTTGTAGAGGCTTTAAAAGGTACTAACGTAGCTGTTGGTGCTGAGAATATGTACTTCGAGGAGAAAGGTGCTTACACAGGCGAGATCTCAGCAGAGATGCTTCTTGATGCTGGTGTTAAGTATGTTATCATCGGACATTCAGAGAGAAGAGATTACTTCAAAGAGGATGATGAGCTTCTCAACAAAAAAGTAAAGAAAGCTATCGAGGCTGGACTTACACCGATCCTTTGCTGTGGTGAGACACTTGAGCAGAGAGAAAGCGGTGTTACACTTGACTGGATCAGACTTCAGATCAAATCTGATCTTGCTGGTGTTGCAGCAGCAGATGTTGCAAACATGGTTATCGCTTACGAGCCAATCTGGGCAATTGGAACAGGAAAGACAGCTACTTCTGACCAGGCTCAGGAGGTTTGCGGTGCAATCCGTGAGTGCGTAGCAGAGATCTATGATCAGGCTACAGCAGATTCAGTTCGCATCCAGTACGGCGGATCTGTAAATGCAGGAAATGCAGCTGAACTTTTTGCAAAACCTGACATTGATGGTGGATTAGTCGGTGGAGCCAGCCTTAAGGCTGATTTCGGAAAGATTGTTAATTACAAATAATCTTTAACCAAAACAAAATATAATTATAAAATCAAACGGCATCGCTGTTATCCTCTGGGTAGCGGCGATTTGCCAGTTTATATGAAAAATATTTTGCGTATTAACTTGCAATACGCTCAAAATAATGTAATATATGTATTGGAAACAAACGCATTATAAAAAAGAAGAGAGGAAATAGATATGAGTAAAAAGCCAGTAGTATTAATGGTGCTTGATGGTTATGGTTTGAGTGATCATAAAGAAGGAAATGCTATAGCAATGGCAAATACACCTGTAATGGATAAATTGATGTCAGAGTATCCTTTTGTAAAGGGAGCAGCATCAGGTCTTGCTGTAGGACTTCCTGATGGACAGATGGGAAACTCAGAAGTTGGACATATGAACATCGGTGCAGGACGTATTATATATCAGGATCTTACAAGAATCACAAAGGCTATCGAAGATGGTGAGTTTTTTGAGAATAAAGTTTTACTTACAGCAATTGAAAACTGTAAGAAAAACAATTCAGACCTCCATTTATGGGGACTTTTATCAGATGGTGGAGTTCACAGCCATATAGAGCATCTTTATGGTCTTTTGGAACTCTGTAAAAAAGAAGGCTTAGAAAACGTATATGTACATGCCTTCCTTGATGGACGTGACACACCACCTGCATCAGGTAAGGATTATATAGAGCAGCTTGAGGCAAAGATGGCAGAAATTGGTGTTGGAAAGATTGCATCACTTTCAGGCCGTTACTATGCAATGGATCGTGATAATAACTGGGATCGTGTACAGAAAGCCTATGATTCACTTACAAAGGGTGAGGGAGTTAAGGCGGTAAGTGCAGTAAAAGCTATGGAAGATTCATACGCAAATGATGTAACAGATGAATTTGTACTGCCTACAGTGATCACAAATGAAGATGGTACACCTGTTTCGGTTGTAAAAGACAATGACTCAGTTATATTCTTCAATTTCCGTCCTGATCGTGCAAGAGAAATGACAAGAGCATTCTGTGATGATAAATTCACAGGATTTGACAGACCATTCCTTAAACTTACATTTGTGTGCTTTAAAGATTATGATGAGTCTATCCCTAATAAACTTATCGCATTCGAAAAAGAATCAATTGCAAATACATTTGGTGAATATCTTGCTAAATGTGGCAAGAAACAGTTAAGACTTGCTGAGACTGAGAAATATGCACATGTAACATTCTTCTTTAATGGTGGAGTGGAGGAGCCAAACGTAGATGAGGCGCGTCTTCTTGTAAACAGCCCAAAAGATGTTGCAACATATGATCTTAAACCTGAGATGAGTGCACCAGAAGTAGGAATGGATCTTGTTGAGGCAATCAAATCAGATAAGTATGATGTAATAATCATTAACTTTGCAAACCCTGATATGGTTGGACATACAGGTGTTATCCCGGCAGCTGTTAAAGCTGTAGAAAGGGTTGATTCCCTTGTCGGAGATGCAGTACAGGCAGTAAAGGATGTTGACGGAGTATTATTTATTTGTGCAGATCATGGAAATGCAGAAAAGATGATAGATTATGAGACAGGAAAACCTCATACAGCACACACAACAAATCCGGTACCATTTATCCTGGTAAATGCGGATCCATCGTACAAGCTTCGTGAAGGTGGATGTCTTGCAGATATTGCGCCTACACTTTTAGAGATCATGGGACTTGAGCAGCCAAAAGAGATGACAGGTAAATCACTTATTGTAAAATAATTAATGAATGTAAAAGTGAGCAGGGATTATGCTGCTCACTTTTATTTTCGACATATTAGGATCGTATGGCGGATAAAAGCGTGATGGACTTTCTTTTATCCATCATATCATGTAATGATAACAAATATTAGCCAAACTAATAACTTAAATAAAATTATTTCAAAAAACTTATAATATCGTTGACTTTATAAAATAAGCTGTTATATAATTTCATAGTAACGACAGATTTATTAAAAATAATAAACGAATAAATTTTACGCATAGGATGGAGGAAAATCATGCAGGAATTTAAACCATTTAAAGAAGGAAAAGTAAGAGAAGTATATGATAACGGGGATAGCCTTATTATGGTTGCAACGGATAGAATTTCCGCTTTTGACAATATTTTAAAGAATAAGATTACGGATAAAGGTGCAATCCTTACTCAGATGTCAAAATTCTGGTTTGAATTTACTAAGGACGTTGTTCCAAACCACATGATTTCAGTAGATACAAACGATATGCCTGAATTTTTCAGACAGGACAGATTTAACGGAAACAGTATGCTCTGCAAAAAGCTTGAGATGCTTCCAATAGAGTGTATTGTCCGTGGATATATTACAGGAAGTGGCTGGGCAAGCTACAAGGAAAACGGAACAGTATGCGGAATAAAACTTCCGGAAGGACTTGTAGAATCAGATAAATTACCTGAGCCGATCTACACACCATCTACAAAAGCTGATTTAGGCGATCATGATGAGAATATCTCATTTGAAAAGTCTGTAGAGGTATTAGAAAAGATCTATCCTGAAAAAGGAAGAGAGTACGCAGAAAAGATCCGTGACTATACTATTGCGCTTTACAAGAAATGTGCGGAGTATGCTCTTGGAAAAGGAATTATAATTGCAGACACAAAATTTGAGTTTGGTCTTAACGAGGCAGGAGAGGTAGTGCTTGCTGATGAGATGCTTACACCTGACAGCTCACGTTTCTGGCCTCATGATGGCTACAAGCCGGGACAGGGACAGCCTTCATTTGACAAACAGTATGTAAGAGACTGGCTCAAAGCAAATCCGGACAATGATCTTTTACTTCCTGATGAGGTTGTTACAAAGACTGTAGAAAAATACAAAGAAGCTTTTGAACTTCTTACAGGAAACAAATTCAGCCGCTAATGAAATCCAATAGCAGCATAATTTCTCTTATAAATAGTATGACGGAGATAATATGAATCAGAATACAACAAACACAAAAAACGGTAAAAACACAATAGATTTTGATGAACTTCATGAGGAATGTGGAGTTTTTGGAATGTATGACTTTGATGGAGGCGATGTTGCATCGACAATATATTATGGTCTTTTTGCACTCCAGCATCGTGGTCAGGAAAGCTGTGGAATAGCAGTAAGTGAGACACAGGGACCAAAGGGCAAGGTTACATCATTCAAGGGGATGGGACTTGTAAACGAGGTATTTACACCGGATATACTTGAATCAATGAAGGGTGATATCGGAGTCGGACATGTCAGATATTCAACAGCAGGTTCATCTACACGCGAGAATGCCCAGCCGCTTGTACTCAATTATGTAAAAGGTACACTTGCAATGGCACATAATGGAAATCTCATAAACGCAAAAGAACTCCGGGAAGAATTAGAATACACTGGAGCTATTTTCCAGACTACGATAGATTCAGAGGTTATAGCCTACCATATTGCACGTGAGCGTCTTAACTCAAAGACTGCAGAGGAAGCTGTGAGGCGTGCCTGTATGAAATTAAAAGGAGCTTATGCGCTTGTTGTAGAGAGCCCGAGAAAATTGATCGCAGCAAGAGATCCGTTTGGTTTTAAACCTCTTTGTATAGGAAAAAGAGATAATGCATACATAGTTACATCTGAAACATGTGCGCTTGATACTATCGGTGCTGAGTTTGTAAGAGATGTAAAACCCGGGGAAGTCATCACTATCACCCCGGAAAAGGGAATAGAGTCCGATATGTCTATGGCTCTGCCAAAAGAACAAGAGGCAAGATGCGTATTTGAATATATTTATTTTGCAAGACCAGACAGCCATATAGATAATGTAAGTGTATATGGAAGCCGTATTAAGGCAGGACGTTTTCTTGCAATGGATTCACCTGCTGAGGCAGATATAGTAACAGGTGTTCCTGAATCAGGAAATGCAGCAGCACTTGGTTATTCACTTGAATCAGGTATTCCATACGGAACTGCTTTTGTAAAAAACAGCTATGTTGGAAGAACATTTATCAAGCCAAAACAGTCAAGCCGTGAATCAAGTGTACAGGTAAAGCTTAATGTGCTTAAGGAAGCGGTAAAGGGAAAACGTGTTGTTATGATCGATGACTCTATTGTAAGAGGAACTACATCAGACCGTATAGTCCGTATGCTTCGCGATGCGGGAGCGACAGAAGTACATGTAAGGATAAGTTCACCACCATTTTTATGGCCTTGTTATTTTGGAACAGATATTCCTGCGAGGGAACAGCTGATCGCATATAACAGGACAATAGAAGATATCAGACAGATAATAGGTGCAGATTCATTAGGATATCTTGGAATAGACAGACTTAACGAGATGGTGGAAGGTCTGCCAATCTGTACAGGATGCTTCACTGGCAGATACCCGATGGAACCGCCAAAGGATGATATCAGAGGTGAGTATTTCGATAAGGAGATCGACCTCGAAAGAAAGATGCTCAATCGTTAAAAAGGAGAATTATTATGAGTACAGATAGATACACAAGTCCTCTTTCAGAGCGTTATGCCAGCAAAGAGATGCAGTATATTTTTTCACAGGATATGAAATTTACTACATGGAGAAAACTTTGGATAGCACTAGCAGAGACAGAAATGGAACTGGGGCTTTCAGAGAATGGAAAGCCTGTTATCACTCAGGAGCAGATTGATGAGTTAAAAGCACATGTAAACGATATAAACTATGATGTCGCAAAAGAGAGGGAAAAGCTTGTACGACATGATGTAATGAGCCATGTATATGCGTATGGACAGCAGTGCCCGAAAGCAGCAGGAATTATCCATCTTGGTGCCACATCATGCTATGTTGGTGACAATACAGATATAATCATCATGAGTGAGGCGTTAAAGCTTGTTCATAAAAAACTTATAAGTGTTATATCTGAGCTTGCAAATTTTGCTGACAAATATAAAAATCAGCCTACACTTGCTTTTACACATTTCCAGCCGGCACAGCCGACTACAGTAGGAAAGAGAGCTACTTTATGGCTCAATGAATTTATGATCGATCTTGAGGATCTTGAGTATGTACAGAGCACTCTTAAGCTTCTTGGATCAAAAGGAACTACAGGTACGCAGGCAAGCTTCCTTGAACTTTTTGACGGCGACAATGAGACAATAGACAAGATAGATCCAATGATCGCAAAGAAAATGGGATTTAAGGAGTGTTATCCTGTTTCAGGACAGACATATTCCCGTAAAGTTGATACAAGGGTTATAAATGTGCTTGCAGGAATAGCTGCATCTGCTACAAAAATGTCAAATGACATCAGATTGTTACAGCATCTTAAAGAGGTTGAGGAGCCATTTGAGAAAAACCAGATCGGTTCATCTGCCATGGCATATAAGAGAAATCCAATGAGAAGCGAAAGAATCGCATCACTTTCAAGATATGTACTTGCTGATGTAATGAATCCTGCTATCACATCAGCGACACAGTGGTTTGAAAGAACACTTGACGACTCTGCGAACAAGAGACTTTCAGTGCCGGAAGGCTTTCTTGCAATTGATGGTATTCTTGACTTATGCCTTAACGTTGTAGATGGTCTTGTGGTATATCCAAAAGTTATCGAAAAGCATTTTATGGCAGAGATTCCATTTATGGCAACAGAAAATATTATGATGGATGCTGTTAAAAATGGAGGAAACAGACAGGAGCTTCATGAGAAGATCAGACAGCTTTCAATGCAGGCCGGAAAGACTGTAAAGGAAGAAGGAAAGGAAAATAATCTTGTAGATCTTATTGCTGCAGATCCTTCATTCGGACTTACAAAAGAAGATATAGAGAAGAATTTAAAACCTGAGCTTTATGTAGGAAGAGCTCCTCGTCAGGTAGAAGTATACTTAAAAGATGTGGTTAATCCTGTACTTGACGCACATAAGGATGAACTTGGCGTAAAAGCTGAAATAAATGTATAAAATTTAAAATTATTTATATAATAATTTGCCCTAAACCTCTGATATTTGTTACAATAATAAATATCAGAGGTTTTTTACTTACAGAAGGAGGTACAAATGAAAAAAATTTTAAAACTGTTTATTATGGCAGTATCAATACTGATATTGTCAAAGACCCCTGCATATGCAGGCGATGGCAGCTTCGCAGGCTATAATGGGCTTGCCCGAAATGAATATGGCTGGTGGAAAGTTGAAAATGGCAAAGTAAATTTTGATTACACAGGCCTTGCAAGAAATGAAAATGGCTGGTTTTATGTAAGTGGGGGTAAGGTAAATTTCAATTACACAGGCCTTGCAAAGAACGAGAATGGCTGGTTTTATGTAAGTGGAGGCAAAGTAAACTTTAATTACACAGGCCTTGCCAAGAATCAGTATGGCTGGTTTTATGTAAGTGGAGGCAAAGTAAACTTTAATTACACAGGTCTTGCCAAGAATCAGTATGGCTGGTTTTATGTAAGTGGAGGCAAAGTAAATTTCGATTACACAGGCCTTGCCAAGAATCAGTATGGCTGGTTTTATGTGAGCGGGGGCAAAGTAAATTTCAATTACACAGGTCTTGCGAAAAACCAGTATGGCTGGTGGAGAGTTGAGAGTGGCAAGGTTGATTTTTCGTATACAGGCCTTGCAAAGAACGAGAATGGCTGGTTTTATCTTCAGGGAGGGAAAGTTGATTTTTCATATACAGGACCGGCAAGCAATGAAAATGGAGAATTTTTTGTAAAAAACGGAAATATTAAGTTCGGCTATTCGGGTTACAGTAAAGGAAATAATACAGTATATATAGTCGAAAATGGTAAGGTGATAAGATCCATATACAGTAATGTGGATCCTGCCAGACCAATGATAGCACTTACCTATGACGATGGTCCATATTCGCCTGTTACATCCAGAATACTTGATGCGCTTGAAGCGGTAGGAGGAAGAGCAACATTTTTTAATGTGGGAAACCGCATTGGTTCGTATCAGGATGTGGCAAAGAGAGCTGTGCAGATTGGATGCAGTATTTCAAATCATACATGGGATCATACATCACTTATATCGCTTGGTTCCTCTTCGATAGTCTCAGAAATAAACGGATGCGATAATGCAATAAAAAATTACACAGGGGAGACCTCTCTTCTTGTACGACCGGTAGGCGGAGCTGTCAATGCTACAGTAAAGGCTTCGGTTGATGCACCTCTTATTTTATGGTCTGTTGATACGCTTGACTGGAAAAATAGGAATGCTTCAAGTGTATATAGTAAAGTTATAGGACATGTCCAGGATGGGGATATCGTTCTGATGCATGATCTATATACATCGACAGCAGAAGCATCTGAAAAAATGATACCTGAACTTGTAAGGGAAGGCTACCAGCTTGTAACAGTAGAAGAACTTGCGTATTATAAGGGATACACGTTAAAGGACGGACAGACATACACATGTTTCCGCTAAAATAAAGGTATAGAGATAAAAAAATAAAGAAATAACGAAATAAAGAAATAAAAATGAACCCGGATATTGATTTTTTGTTGATGATCCGGGTTCGTTTTTTATGCATACCATATAATAGTTTGAAGCAAAGAGGAATTTTATCCGAGATTTATGCGCTTTGTCATCATTTCAGGGTTTGTAGCCTCAGAAATAGCTGTATGCTTTGATATGACACCTTTTTTGTAAAGATTATATATACTTGTATCCATGGCGATCATGTTTTCGGCAGCAGAAGTATAAATTATACCATCTATCTGATGAACTTTTCCCTCGCGGATGAGGTTACGTATTGCTGGTGTAAGAACCATTATTTCAAAAGCCGGGATCATATCCCCATCGACAGAAGGCAAAAGCTTCTGGCTGACAACAGCCTGAAGTACGGATGCAATCTGCACTGAAATCTGATGTTGCTGTGTGGCAGGGAAGGCATCGATTATACGATCGATTGTGTTTGCAGCCCCGATAGTATGCAGTGATGAGAATATCAGATGTCCTGTCTCAGCAGCTGTCACAGCGGTATTGATAGTTTCATAGTCACGCATTTCGCCTAAAAGTATGACATCAGGACTCTGGCGGAGTGCAGCACGCAGAGCTGTTAGATAACTTGCAGTATCAGTATTTATCTCACGCTGTGAAACAATTGATTTTTCGTGTCGGTGCAAAAATTCCAAAGGATCTTCAAGCGTTATTATATGTTCTTCCTTTTCATGATTTATTTTGTCAATGATACAGGCAAGAGTCGTGGATTTACCACTTCCGGCAGGTCCTGTTACAAGAACCATTCCATTATTTGTGTTGGCAAGCTCCATGACTGAGTCAGGTATATTAAGATCACTAGGTTTTGGCAGTGTAAACGAAATAACTCGTATGACTGCAGAATATGAACCACGCTGCTTAAACGTGCTTACACGGTAACGTGAAACTCCCGGTATAGCAAAAGAAAAGTCATCATCGCCGGTTTCATCAAAGTTGGTTATATCACGCTCGGCAAGAGCATATATTGCTGTGACGAACTCGAACGTTTCTTTTGGAATCATCTTTATTTCATTTAAACATTCCATAGTGCCCTTAGATTTATATGTCAAAGGACGGCCGGCAACAATAAAAATATCTGATGCTCCGTTATTTGTTGCTTCCTCCAGAATCTTTTTTACATCCATTTTAGTTTCCTCCAATTAAATTTAGTGAATCATCATCTTCTAAAGAAGTGTCTGTTGTTAACTGCCATTTTTTGATTTTATAAAAATTGTCCTTTTGGTGCGAAGGATATATAATTTCAAGAGTGACATAAAGTGACTGCTTATCGGTGATCTGTCTTGAAATATCAAAGGTTGTCGAAGTATCATCTTGCGTAAGGTTTCCATTTTCATCGGATAACATTGACGCTGCTGTGTTAAAGTAGTCTTTGCGGGACGAAGTGGAAGTATATGCAGAGTAGAGCATCTTATCAATTTCGGCAATCTCGTTGTTTATTTCAACACATTTTTGATAGTAGCTGGAATTATTTTCGGCAACTCTGCAGCTTAATTTGTAATCTGAATTTGCTGTTATAAATGCAAGAACCGAAAATGTTACAATGCACATCATAGCAAAGACTACAAGTATCGTTGACATTCCAAAGTTTGAAAAACGTTTTTTCATTGTGCCACCTCCGTGTGTTCTGCAGTCAAGGGAGCGTAAATGCTTGTGGTAATATTAAAAATTTCTGAGTTATCTTTATCCAGAAATTGAATATGGGCATTCGTTGCGCGGTCAAGACTGCTGAGTGAAACGATGACCTTGTAAACAGAGTCTTTGGCGCTGCACTCTTTGAAATCGTTGTCATAATATATAAAGATTTTTTCGTCGGAAATTACACAATCAGGGTATTGTGCCGCAAACACTGATGGATCAGCATTAGACGATTCGAATACTGTTGCGGCATTGTCACAGCAGGTGACAGCCTGATGAAGCAGCTTGGTGTCCTTTGTCATCGTATGTGTCTTTATAAAAAAGGTCAGTCCGACAACCAGAAGGACGGAAAAAAGCAATATATTGATTATCATTTCCAATAAAATAACACTATTTTTTGCATGTTGTCTTTTATTCATTGTCACGCTCTCAATCTGTTGATTTTGTCGAAAGAAGAATATCTGTGGAGCCGCCGGATGTATCGTAGATAACGGCATCAATATACCCCTGTGGAGTTTCAGCTGCACTAAAACCTGCGATATTTATTATTTCCTGGCCGGATTCGAGTGAGTAAACAGAATCTTCTGAAACAAAAAGCTCCCTAAGGCTTTTATCGTAATAATATATGTAAGTCTTGTATATCTGTCCGTTAATATTGCTTGAAAGAGCAAGCACATCCGTTCCATCTATGTTTTCTACATGTATGCCGGCACCTATATCATTCTGACGGATCTTTTCACGCAGATAAGAAGAAGCTGTGCGGACCTCATAATTATAATTCATGGAATCAGCGGTTACTTTATATTGCTTTATACCGATCAGAACAAGTATAAATGCTGTAACAGCAAACATGCCAAATAAAATCATGATAAACAAGGTGTCAATTTTTTTTGGATCTTTATTCAGCTCGATCATCGGGATTCCTTTCTATAATTGTCACATCGGGCCGGAGATTTGATCCGATGTATTTATAATCGATAAAATATACATCTTTATTGTATGTCAGTCCATAATTCTGAACAAGATAATCCAGATTTGGAGGATATGTTCCTTCGAGTGCATAGCACTGCGTTATGCTGCGGTATAAAGCTTTTTCCAGAACATTTTTGTTTCTCCCGGAATTATCATTGGAAAGAGTGGTCATGAAAACTGAAAAAAATATAATGACGGCTATAAAGATAGCTGGTTTTATCAGAAAAGAAATATGAAATTTTTCTTTTTTTACAGCAAATAACATAAAATTACCTCCATATATCAGCCGATGCTTGATATTATGCCAAGCAGCGGGAGAAGGAATGAAACCAGGATAAGGCCTATGAAAAGACATAGGATTATAATAAGGGCAGGCTCTAAAACTGATATAAAATGTGTTAATCTGTTATCAGTTTCCTCCTCATATGCTTTACATATGTGATTCATGATCTCATCCATTGAACCGGTCTTGTTTCCAATAGCAATCCAGCTTGAGTACATTTTTGAAAAGATACCTGAGCGCAGAAGTGCAGATGAAAAAGATGAACCATGTGAAATGTCATCACGGCAGATGCTTATCTTATTGCTCATATGAGGGTTTGACACGAGTTCATCAGCAAGGTCAAGCCCCTTATCAGTATCAAGTCCGCTTGACAGGGCGAGAAACATGCAATTGGCAAAGCGGCTTGCAGCTATTGACATGGGTATTTTTTGTCCAAGAATATATTTTTTACCGGAATTTGTATTAAAAAATACAATGCAAAGGACTACAAGTAAAATGATGATTAAGATAATGTATGCCATATAGTGGTTGATCATATTACTTATTTTCATAAGGAGAGCAGCCGTTCCGGTAAGCTCACTTCCGAGTTCTGTATATATCTGTGAAAAGACCGGCAGAACTTTGGTTGTCATGACAAGAATGACTACAAGCATAAGTCCTGTGAGGACGAGCGGATATGTGACGGCACTTTTGATGCCGGAACGTATTTCTTCTTCTCTTTCATAGTATGCTGAAAGAGACTTTAAGACTTCCTCAAGACGTCCTGTTTCTTCGCCGAGCTGGATCATGTGAAGCATATAAGGGGGAAAAACCCCGGCTTCCTTTAATGATACATGGAGAGGCTGGCCAAGCTCCATAGGTTTATATATTTTTTCGAGCAGATCATGGGTTTCTGCATCGGGAGCTTCGTCTGACAATATGGAAACACCATAGTATGTGGGAAGCCCTGCGGTTATGACAAGAGATAATTGTTCACAAAATGCAGATAATTCAGTATTGCTTAAATATTTGGATTTTTTAGACATTATTATTCTCCTAGTATACATATTTTGTAATGTAATCGCTTTTTTTTGAAATAAAATCCTGTGGTGATGAACTTGTTGAAGCATATGTAGGATCAAGAAGGTTCCATGATGAACCATCAAATTCAATTATTCCGTTTATCCATCCTACATTTTTTATATATGTGCTTATCCATGCATGATATTCCTCACCTCTATAGCCGACCTCAAGCCTTGTCGGGATTGATTGTGTCCGGAGCATTGTGGCCATAACGGACGCATAATCAAAACATATTCCTGTATTTGACGAAAAAACACTGTCCACATCGGGAAGGTATCCGCTTTTTACAGAGTCAGCTTTATCATAGTCGTATTTGAAGTTTTCGATAATATAATTATATACGCATTGAACTACTTCTATATCGCTGCTGCAATAGTATGCAAGATCGCTTCCCTTTTGGATTGTCAGAGGAGCGTCTGTGAAATTGACATATTGATTTGGATAAAGATATGGTCCAAATTCATTTGTTATGTCTGCGTTTATATCCTGTGTTATGGCAGTAGCATATTGTGTGCCTTCAATATTTTCGAAAACACTTATATTGTAAGTTCCGCTTTCGGAGGTCAGAGGAAAAGTTTCATAACCACCATGAAGATCATATGTGTAGGTTACAGAATCCGGCCCGGTGATCTGAAGCTTGACCTTCGGATTTGAGCCGGTGTATGAAACCATGACATAACCCTCGTTCATATGTGAAACATCGATGATAGCGGAATCGCATGAATAATTTTCTGTTCCATCTGCAGAAGGAACAAGAACCTTTGGAGTACTGTCCCATGTACCTTTTTCTGTTGAAGGTGTATTTATATCTACTGATTTGTTTGATGAATCTGTGGAAGCTGATTTTTTTCCACAGGAACAAAAAAGAATGCATACGAAAAGCAGAAGTAGAAAAAGCTTAGCTCTAAAGCAATTTTTCATGTAAATCTCCTAGTTTGTCGTTTACTCTATTATAAGATATTTTGTCGAAAAATGAAATAAAAAAATGCAGTAAAAAATCAAATAATTCATTGACGAACAAAGAAATTCGGTGTATAGTAATTCTGTTATAACTATTTCAATCTAAAACATTATAGAAAAATAGTTGTTATTTGTTGCAAGTATACAAATTAGGAGGTGCAGTTGTGGCAACTTTGAAAACTGTTTTATCAGTATTATTTATTATCGTCAGTGTTATTATTACTATAGTTATTCTCTTCCAGGAAGGCAAGTCAGCAGGACTTGGAACTATTGCTGGAGTTGCAGATACATATTGGGGCAAGAACAAAGGCCGTTCAAAGGAAGGACGTTTAGTTAAAGCTACAGTAACATGTGTAGCGCTGTTTTTCATTTTGTCAATGGTTTTAAATATGGGAATATGGTAAATACTAAAGGCTGTCGATCATTCGGCAGCCTTTTAATTTACATTTTATGTTACAGAAAATATTTGATCAAAATATGGTGGAAATATGGAAAATTTATATGAAAAACGAAAAAAGATGATATATGAGTTTATGTGTGATGATATGTACGTTCCTATGAAAATAAAGGAATTGTGCATAGTTCTTGGGGTAAAAAAAGCGGAAAGACCTCAGCTTGAACAGATACTTCTTGATCTGCAGGAAGAAGGAAAGATAACATTATCTAAAAGAGGAAAATATTCAAAGGCAGAAATAAAAAAGACGATCGGAACATTCAGTGCTCATCCGAAAGGATTTGGTTTTGTTACAGTTGAAGGATGGACGGATGATATTTTCATTCCGGCAGAATATGTAAACGGAGCAATGCACCAGGATACCGTTGAAATTGAAATCTCACCGATAAACACCGGGCGCAGAAAAGAAGGAAAAATCATTTCTATTATAGAACGGGGGATGAAACAGATAGTCTGTACTTACGAAGCCAGCGAAAATTTTGGCTTTGCGGTGCCGGATAATACCCGTTTTGGAAAGGATATTTTTATACCAAAGGAAAAGTCAAAGGGGGCAGTGTCGGGGCATAAAGTAGTTGTAGAGATCACTAATTATGGCAAAGGCGGTAAGAATCCGGAAGGAAAAGTGATAGAAATAATAGGTCATATAGATGATCCGGGAACGGATATTCTATCTATAATAAGAGCATATGATCTGCCTATGGATTTTTCGGAAAAGATCATGCATCAGGTAGAAAATGTCGCAAAAGAAGTTACCACTGCAGATATGGCAGGAAGGATGGATCTGCGGGACTGGATGATGGTCACTATAGATGGAGAAGATGCAAAAGACCTGGACGATGCCGTGTCTTTGTTTATGGACGGGGAAAATTATGTGCTTGGTGTACATATAGCTGATGTATCCAATTATGTTCAGGAACATAGTGCACTTGATGTTGAAGCACTAAAGAGAGGTACATCTGTTTATCTCGTAGACCGTGTTGTTCCAATGCTCCCAAAAGCATTGTCAAATGGAATATGTTCACTTAATGAAAAACAGGACCGGCTTACATTAAGCTGTATTATGACAATAAATAAAAAGGGTGAGATCATAGATCATAAAATTGCTGAAACTGTCATCTGTACAAATCGCAGGATGACTTATACAAATGTAAAAAAAATACTGGTTGATAAAGACCCGGATGTAATAGCTGAATACAAAGAACTTGTTCCTATGTTTGAAAAAATGGAGGAACTTGCTGCAATTTTGCGGAAAAAGAGAATGAAAAGAGGCTCTATCGATTTTGATTTTCCGGAAACAAAAGTAGTTCTGGATGAAAAGGGCCGACCTGTTGATATAAAACCTTATGACAGAAATGTTGCAACAAAAATAATAGAGGATTTTATGCTTGCTGCAAATGAAACGGTTGCGGAAGATTATTTCTGGCAGGAGATACCATTTGTTTATAGAACACATGATAAACCGGATGGGGAAAAAATAAGCAGATTGTCAATGTTTATAAATAATTTTGGATATACACTTCACATAGGCACAGATGAGGTACACCCAAAGGAATTGCAGAAGCTTTTGATGAAAGTGGAAGGTACGGATGAAGAATCTCTTATAAGCAGGCTTACCCTCCGGTCTATGAAACAGGCTAAATATACAACTGTATGCACAGGGCATTTTGGCCTTGCAGCAAATTATTATTGTCACTTTACTTCTCCGATAAGGAGATATCCGGATCTGCAGATCCACAGGATAATAAAAGATAATCTGCGGGGGAGAATGAATGAAAAAAGGCGCATGCACTATGAGTCGATACTTGACGAAGTGGCAAAACAGGCAAGCCAGACAGAACGCAGGGCGGAAGAAGCAGAAAGAGAAACAGTCAAATTAAAAAAATGTGAGTATATGGAAAATCATATCGGTGAGGAATTCGAGGGAGTTATCTCCGGAGTCACAGAATGGGGATTTTTTGTAGAACTTCCGAATACTGTCGAAGGTCTGGTAAGAGTTACAGATCTGACGGATGATTTTTATGATTTTTATGAGGATTCATATGAACTTGTTGGAAGTGCAACTAACCGGAGGTATAAGCTTGGACAAAGGGTAAAAGTAATTGTTGACAGTACGGACAAAGTTATGCGTACTATTGATTTTAAGTTGGTGCAAGAGCAGAAAACAAAAAATATTTAGCAGATTATGTCAAAAAAGAATTTTTAAACCATTGGTTAACGAATATTTTATATATTTTATATTGTTAATAACAAGAAAATGTGATAGTATTTATTAGCAGTTTGAGGAAAGGAGATACCGACATGGCGAAAGAACCAAAGAAAATGGTTGCCAATAATAAAAAGGTCTATCATGATTATTTTCTGATAGAAAAATATGAAGCCGGTATTTCACTTGCCGGAACAGAAGTTAAATCCCTGCGTATGGGAAAAGGCAGCATAAAGGAAAGCTTTATCCGTATTGAGAATGGAGAAATGATACTTTATGGAATGCATATAACACCATACGAAAAGGGAAACATATTCAACAAAGATCCATTAAGACCCAAAAAACTTCTACTCCATAAAAAGGAAATAGAAAAACTTTCATCAAAGATGAAAGAAAAAGGATTTACAATTGTACCGGTAGAAGTATATTTTAAAGGAAGTCTTGTGAAAGTAGAGATAGCGCTTGCAAAAGGAAAGAAGTTATATGATAAGCGGGCAGATATCGCTAAAAAGGATCAGAAGCGTGAAGCACAGCGTGATTTCAAAATCAGAAATCTGGGTTGAATAAGTATTAAAAACAAAAGTAAATAAGGGTTAGTAAAGGTTTCGACGGGGCGCTAGACGTCCGGTGGACGTCTGATAAGCGCCGACCGGAGCGGAGCGGAGACCATGAAGCGTAGCTTCATGAACCCCCGAAAAAATAAATAAGGGCTAGTAAAGGTTTCGACGGGGTACATGAAGCTGGAGAAGCGAGTCGTATGGTAATGCGTTAAATGGCCAAATTAAAATTAAACGCTGAAGATAATTTAGCATACGCTGCCTAGTTGCAGCAGTCTGACCTAGGGCACTCACACCTTAGGACCCAGGCTTCGACTATGTGGGAAACGACTTATGCAAAGCTTTGAGCATATGGGCGTATCATGAAGCTACTAAAACCGGCAGGATGTTTGTTTTCGGCCGGCAGAGGGAATGTTAAATAATAAACTACACTCGTAGAAGGACAGGGGATTGTATTTCGGACACGGGTTCGACTCCCGTCTAGTCCACTATCAAAGCCCTTGATTTTACTGTATTTTCAAGGGTTTTAGAATATCAAAAATTGGTTTCAAATCATTTTACACCATTTTGAATCATTATAAATCATAACAATTGGTGTCAGAAAAGGCATTTGTATAACGTAAAAAAATCATTATCATAGAAGATTATTATTTACAGACTTTTCTTCATAGTCTCATATTAAAAGAGCAGGAGATTAACCCTGCTCTTTACTTTATTACTATTATATTTATCAGTTCTCATGCTGATTTTCAAGATCTTTTTCACAGAGAAATAAGGAGTGGAAGCTGCCGCCTGCTGGCGTGCAGATCAGTTAGTGGATGGACTTTTATATCTAAATATGGTTTTATTGTTTATAATGGCAATTGATGATGAGATATTATAAAAGGGGTACATTAGCATGAAAAAAAAGAAAAAACAACTACTTTTAGATATCCTTATTATGTTTGGAATCCACTTTTCTCTTTTATTCTTGTACCAAGTATATATGGATTATAGGTATTATAGTGTTTATAATGTAGAAATCTTAGCAGAAATTTTCCATATATCAGAAGCTTTAATTAGGAACGTTTTTTTGTCATTATTTTGGGGTATACTTCAAACGGTAGTATCTGCATTTGTGCTTGTTCTTCTTAGTAAAACAAATATTAATAATATCTGTAAGATATTATTAACGTGGTGCATAACGTTCATTGTTGTTGTTATTTGGTTATTAAAAAATTTGATGTTTACCTTTTAATCTATCAACACAGGCGGTGTACCACTTCCATAGGAGCTACTGCACCGCATGGGAGGAGTAATTCATCATACTATTTATGTAAGAACAAAAACAAAAGGCAAATTGTTCTTGCAAATCGTTTTTTCAATTTTTCTTTTATTATAAGCCGGGAGAGAAATTCTTTTAAGCTCCTTAATACATCTACCAAGTTTTACAGGATTAGGATTGCCAATTCCACGTTGGCGAATATTTGTTTCAATAAGATCTTTCAATACCTTATCATCATTTTCATACGTCCTAATATCCACCATAATAGTAGATAATCCAAGTTCTATTAGTAAGATTGTAAACCTGATGAAGAGTTATACAACATACCATATATGGAAAAGATATCCCCAATATTTACGAAAACAATTCTGGAAAGAACATACCTTTTGGGCAGATGGATATTTTGCCTGTAGTGTAGGAAAAGTATCGGAAGAAATGCTGAAGAGATATATAGAAAATCAAGGTTGAGAAAGAAGGTGACAGTGGATGTTAAAGGCATATAAATATAGAATATATCCAAATAATGAGCAGAAAATACAGATTGCAAAAACATTTGGCTGTTGCCGTTTTGTATATAATCAGACACTGGCATACCGGAAAGAAGTATATGAGAAAAAGAAAAAATCAGTTAGTAAAACCGACTGTAATAATTACTGCAATAGACAATTAAAGAAAGAATATGAATGGCTGAAAGAAGTGGATAAATTTGCTCTGACAAATGCGATTTACAACATGGATGCTGCATACCAGAAGTTTTTTAAGGAACACGCAGGTTATCCGAAGTTTAAGAGTAAACACGATAATCACAAGTCATATACAACAAATTTTACGAATGGCAATATAACAGTAGATTTCGGGTGCAATAGAGTAAAACTGCCTAAATTAAAAGGAATAAAAGCAAAACTGCATAGAAATTTTATCGGACAGATAAAATCGGCAACGATAGCACAAGTTCCGAGTGGAAAATATTATGTATCAATTTTAGTGGAAACAGAACACACGGAACTGCCACATACAAATCAAAATACCGGAATAGATTTAGGTATTAAGGAGTTATGTATTACTTCTGATGGAAAAAAATACGAAAATCCCAAAATCATCAGAAAATACGAAAAGAAACTGGTGAAACTGCAAAGGCAGTTAGCCCATAAAGAGAAAAGAAGCCAAAATTACTACAAAACAAAGAAAAAGATAGCATTATGCCATGAAAAAATAACAAATACCAGAAAAGATTATCTGCACAAGATGTCCCATGAGATTATCAGCGAAAACCAAGTGATAGTTTCGGAAGATTTACAGATAAAAAACATGGTAAAAAATCATCGTTTGGCAAAGTCTATAAGTGATGTATCATGGTATGAGCTGACAAGACAGTTAGAATATAAGGCAAAGTGGAATGGCAGGAAATATGTCAAAATAGATACATTCTATGCCAGTAGTCAGCTGTGTTCAGTCTGTGGATACCAAAATACAGAGACAAAAAATCTATCAGTAAGGGAATGGACATGTCCTGTTTGTGGAACAAATCATGACAGGGATATCAACGCAGCAAAAAATATACTGGAAGAAGGATTAAGACAAATAGCATAAAAATAACAATATAGGGCAGGGACTGTCCGAATTAACGCCTGTGGAGATAGTAGGGAGCAAAACATCCGGTGGATGTTTGTTCTGCTCCGACCGGAGTGGAACGTAGAAACGAGGTCTGTGAAGCAGGAAGCCCATTGGCTTTAGACAATGGGCAGTTCACTTTGTACCAATGCAGACGTTACGGAAATAGCCTACATTACTGCTTTTGTAGGCGAAGGTAAAACATAAATAATCCGATATATTAATGGCATCTAACGGAAATGAAATCTGTTAGGTGCTATTTTTATACCCCAAAATAACCCCAAAAAACGCAAACCAAAAGATAGTTGTGACTTTAATCCAGCTATAAATGTAATTCCAAAAAGGTTATGGATTTATATGTGAAGAAGATGGTGACTCGGTATAAAACTTGAAAAGATATTGGAAGATCTGTTTGTTTTAACATTTTTTGCAATTATACATGTAAGATAGAACCGCTTGTATGACGATAAAAAATATATCAGTATATTTATGGAGGCGGCTATTATGAAGGAAGTTCTGATCTGCAATTATGCAAAAGCAAATGAGACGGATAAAACAACAAATGCTATGGGAAAAGGGCAGATAGCAAATTATGTATTGGAAACAATGAAAATGCCGGAATCGGATATGCAGGAAGAAGAAAAACAGAAAATGGATGAAAAAATACAGGCAAAACTAAAAGCGGGCAGAAAGCTGACAAAAGAGGAGGAAGACTATCTGAAACAGACTAATCCGCAGCTTTATCAGCAGTATAAAAGAATACGTGCAATGGTAAATGCGATGGAAGAGAAACTGAAAAATGCTACGAGCAAGGAAGAAGTAAATGATATTATTTACTTTTCCATTTCGGGTGTGTCAAAAAATGATCCGTACAAAGAATATGCTATAGCGGCGCTTCAAAGATCTGCAAGCGAATATAAAAAAACATCGGGCTATAACAGACTTCCTCAGACTGCGGAGGATGCAAAAAAGAAAAATACCAAAAAGGAAGATCTGTTTTCATGGACACCGCTTGAGGATATTATAGAGGCTCAGCCTAAATTTGAAGCTTTGACATAAATGAAAAATCCATGAAAAAAGCGGATGTAAAACAAAAAATGGAATTTTTTAAAAAAACTTGCAAAAAAGTGTTGACAATATATGGAGAGGATGATATTATATCCAAGTCGCTCCGGTAAACAAGCTTGAAGCGATACATGGCGAGGTGGCTCAACTGGCTAGAGCGTCCGGTTCATACCCGGGAGGTTGAGAGTTCGAGTCTCTCCCTCGCTACTAAAAGGACATCATCGATGTCCTTTTTTATTTAGTTAAATGCCTATATGCAATTAGAAAAAGGTATCATTGCATTGTAACTTGCCAAATGATACCTAATGTCTTTTTGATCATATATAGTCTCTGCTGAAAATACCGGATTTCATTTCTCTTTTATGGTCATACATTAATTGATCACATTCATCTATGGCACGCCATATATCATCGATCTGTTCATAAAATCTATATCCGATAGCTGCTTCGTTTGTCTGGTTTAGTGCAGACCGCAGCTTGTCGCATATACTTAAATAAATGTCTTTTTGCTGATGAAGTGATATTACAACAAATTCATCGCCCCCTACACGGTAGATAAAAGATTGCGGAAATTGAAGCCGGAGAAGCTTGACAAAGTTTCTAAGGAGTTCGTCACCGGCCTTATGTCCATAAGTATCATTTACAGATTTGAGATTATTCAGGTCAAAAAATGCGACACCAAAATTTTGCTCTGCAGAAAGCCGTACCTCATTTTCCTGAAGATAAAGCCTGTTATATACTTCTGTAAGTGTATCGAAATATGCTTTTCGTTCAAGAGAAGAGTCGCTGATCACAACAGAATCGCTGGCTGCCTGTTCGTGATTGCGGATTATACACCCACACATATCAGGCTCTACATAAAATGCCTCAACTGTAAGCTTGCGATTTATTATAGTGCTGTCACTTTCAACGTATCGTACTTTTTTACTGCTCGCAACATCATAAAAAAGATTAAGCCAGAATGGTTCACCGATTTTGCCAAATACTTCGTTAAAAGTATGACCGATAAGTTCTGACTGGTTGTGTCCTACGAACATCCCAAAAGAATGATTGACATACATATATCTGAAATCCTCTGATTTTCCATCTTTTATAATAGGCTCGACAAGGAAAAAACAGCTTGGATATTCGTCAAAAACCTGTTTTAATGTTATTTTTCTTTCTTTACGTTCCTGCATGGTAAATTCCTCATTTTAATTTAGCTGTTTATAATTTATAATATAAATATAATTTTATCACTTTCAATACATATCGGCAATAAAAAAGGATGTATAAAAGTAAGAAGCAAAGTTAGGAGAGCAGGATATGTTAAGACCGAAGATCGGGCTGGACTGGGATGATGTGACAGCACCATTTAATGAAATCGCAGTAGAGATGGCGAATGAAAAATACAATATTAAACCGCCGCTTATGCTTTCGGATATTGAATCATGGGAAAATACAGGAAGAGCATCTGTGATCAAAGAATTTTATAATGATCCGGAGCTTTATGAAAAACAAAAACCATCCGAAGAAACGAAGAATATGATAAGGAAGCTGATGGATATAGCAGAGGTATATTTTATTACAGCTGTGGCACCGGCATTTATGGGGGTCAGAGCAAGACAGATCATGGAGGCATTTCCGGAGTTTCCACAGGAAAATATCATACTCGGCAACGCAAAAAACCTTGTGCAGTTTGATATCATACTTGATGATGCGATTCATAATGTGCTTGAAACACCGGCAACATATCCGGTGCTCATGAGAAAACCATGGAACAGAAAAATGACAGGTCTTTTGTCGGTAAATAATATAACAGAATTTGTGTATCTTGTCGAACAGATAATAAGTGCATCATTATATAGAAATAAAAAGACGATAAAACCATCTGTGATTGCTCTTGTGGGACCATCAGGATCAGGAAAAACCCAGCTTGCTGAAAAAATGTGTAGTATGGAAAAATTTGAAAATCCTAAAACATATTGTACAAAAAAAAGCAGCAAGCACAGATATATTCCGGAAGAAGAATTTGAAAAACAGAATTTTTTTGAAAAAACAAGATATGCAGGAATCCAGTACGGAACGAAAAAGGAAGATATAGAGGATGTCCTTTTAAGAGGAAAATATGCGGTTATGCCGCTTGATATGTGTGGTGCGATCGCAATGAAAAGACATTTCCCTACAACGATCATATACGTTGCCCGGGATAAGGAAGTTTTAATAAAGGATATAATTGAGCAGGATTATCCGGTTGAAGAAAAAACGCTGCGCATATTATCTATAGATGCAGAAAAAAGAAACCGCCAGATATGTGATCATGTTGTATATAACGGAACAATAGAGGAGGGGGCTGAAAATCTGCTGGGATGCATATCATGATCATTTTTGAGAAAACATGTTGATTAGATACTAAAAGTATTATATAATTTAGCACAGTAAAGTGTGCAATCGTAAAAGCATGCATAAACAAAAGCAAGGAGGAACACTCATGGCACAGTTATGGGGAGGACGTTTCACAAAGGAGACAGATCAGCTCGTTTATAATTTTAATGCGTCCATTTCATTTGATCAGAAATTTTACAAAGAAGATATAGAAGGCAGTATTGCTCATGTGAAAATGCTTGGAAAACAGGGAATCATCACGGATAAAGAAAGTGATGATATTCAAAAATGCCTTGGGCAGATACTAAAAGATGTAGAATCCGGAAAGCTTGAGATAAGCTCAAAATACGAGGATATCCATAGCTTTGTTGAGGCAACACTTATTGACAGACTCGGTGATACAGGCAAAAAACTGCATACCGGACGAAGTAGAAATGATCAGGTTGCCCTTGACATGAGATTGTTTACAAGAAAGACGGTAAAAGAGACTGATGATGAATTAAAAGAACTTCTTGCAGTTATCTTAAAGATCATGAAGGAAAATACACAGACAATAATGCCTGGCTTTACGCATTTACAGAAGGCGCAGCCGATCACACTCGCACATCACATGGGAGCATATTTTGAGATGTTTAAGCGTGACAGACAGCGTTTATGTGACATTTATAAGAGAATGAACTATTGTCCTCTTGGTTCAGGTGCTCTTGCAGGAACTACATATCCGCTAGACAGGGATTATACAGCAGGTCTTTTAGATTTTTACGGACCGACACAAAACAGCATGGACGGAGTTTCGGACAGAGATTATCTGATAGAATTTTTAGCTGCACTTTCTACAATAATGATGCATCTTTCACGTTTTTCCGAGGAAATCATTATCTGGAATTCGAATGAGTACCAGTTCGTTGAAATTGATGATGCATACAGTACAGGAAGCAGTATTATGCCACAGAAAAAAAATCCTGATATTGCAGAGCTTGTAAGGGGAAAGACAGGACGTGTGTATGGTGCACTTATGTCACTCCTTACTACAATGAAGGGTATTCCTCTTGCATATAATAAAGACATGCAGGAGGATAAAGAACTTGCATTTGATGCGTTTGATACAGCAAAAGGATGTATAGCTTTATTTACGGGAATGCTTGATACAATAAAATTCAATAAGGATGTCATGAGAAAGAGTGCAAACAATGGTTTTACAAATGCCACAGATGCTGCCGATTATCTCGTAAAAAAAGGAGTACCATTCAGGGATGCCCATGGTATCGTGGGAAGGATCGTGCTTTATTGTATTGAAAAGGGAATTGCCATTGATGATATGAGCATAGATGAACTCAAAGCGGTTTCACCTGTATTTGAAGATGACGTATATGATGCGATTTCAATGGAGACATGTGTAAGCACAAGATGTACAATAGGTGCTCCATCAAAGACTGCCATGGACAAAGCAATTGCATTATATGATGAGTATATGAGCCAAAACTGGCAGGATGAAGTATAGTATTTGTGCAAAATATATAAAAAAATGTGATAAATATTATTTATTTAATATAGTTTTTTCCTTGTTTTTCTTACGAGATTCAAGTAATATATTTCCTATAAAGACAGTTGTACGCGATAGACGGACTTAGATGCTATGTCAGCTTTAAAAGTAACTGGATCGTGAATATCGGTCATTTAAATATTTAAAAATAAGGGAGATTAGAGTAATGAGTGAAAAGCTTAAAGTTGGTATTCTTGGTGGAACAGGTATGGTAGGACAGAGATTTATTTCTCTTCTTGAAAATCATCCGTGGTTTGAGGTTACGACAATTGCTGCAAGCCCAAGAAGTGCAGGAAAGACATATGAGGATGCTGTCGGAGACAGATGGAAAATGGATACTCCAATGCCAGAGGCAGTAAAGAAGATCGTTGTCAAAAATGTAAACGAAGTAGAAAATGTCGCTTCAGAAGTTGATTTCGTATTTTCAGCAGTTGATATGTCAAAGGACGAAATTAAAAAAATCGAGGAAGCATATGCAAAGACAGAAACTCCTGTAGTTTCAAATAACAGTGCGCACAGATGGACTCCGGATGTGCCGATGGTAGTGCCGGAAATCAATCCACAGCACATGGAAGTTATCAAATATCAGAAAGAACGTCTCGGAACAAAGAGAGGTTTTGTAGCGGTTAAACCTAACTGTTCGATCCAGTCATATGCCCCGGTTCTTACTGCATGGAAAGAGTTTGAACCATATGAGGTTGTGGCTACAACATATCAGGCAATATCAGGTGCAGGAAAGACATTTAAGGATTGGCCGGAGATGGTTGGAAACATTATTCCATTCATCGGTGGTGAGGAAGAAAAATCTGAGAAAGAGCCACTTCGTCTCTGGGGATATGTAGATGATGAGAAAAAGGAAATCGTTCCTGCAGAATCACCTGTTATCACATGTCAGTGTATCCGTGTTCCGGTATTGAACGGGCATACAGCAGCGGTATTTGTTAAGTTTAAAAAGAAACCTACAAAAGAGCAGCTTATCGAAGCATTGGAAAAATTCAGCGGAGTTCCACAGGAGCTTGATCTTCCAAGTGCTCCAAAGCAGTTCATCAGATATTGTGAGGAAGAAAACAGACCACAGGTATCACTTGATGTAAATTATGAGAACGGAATGGGAATTAGTATCGGACGTCTCAGAGAAGATACAGTTTACGATTGGAAGTTTGTAGGACTTTCACACAATACTGTCCGTGGTGCAGCGGGAGGAGCAGTGCTTTGTGCAGAACTCTTAAAGGCACAGGGATATATCACAAAAAAATAAATAATGTAAAGCTGTAAAGCTGTAAAGCTTATATATGAAGAAACCGGTTGTTTTTTGACCTGCAGTGAGTTGCAGAGACAAAAACATGCCGGTTTTTTTATGCCGGATAAAATTATCTTTAGGATTTCGGACTTATTAATCTTGCAAATACAATACATAGTGGTAAAATTGTTACAGGTTAAAATTTATTACCTGAATATCAGAATAAATATGCAAAAAGGGTAAATATTTTATGGAAAAAAATAAATTTGAAATTGATATGTGTAATGGACCGATAATGAGTAAACTGATTTCATTCTCTGTGCCTCTTATTTTGTCAGGAATGCTGCAGCTTATGTTTAATGCAGTTGATATTATTGTTGTCGGACAATTCAGCGGAAGTACATCACTTGCAGCGGTCGGGTCTACAACAGCGCTTATAAATGTTTTTGTGAATCTGTTTATGGGAATATCACTGGGAGCGAATGTTGTTTCTGCCAGATGCTATGCTATGGGACGCAGGGAGGAAATGTCAAAAACAGTACATACTGCTATAACTATTGCGCTTGTGAGTGGGATAATAATGGCTGTAATAGGTGTTATTTTCGCAAAGGGAGCACTGCTTCTTATGGGAACACCGGAAAATGTTATAAATTTATCTACATTGTATATGCGTATATATTTTCTGGGAATGCCATTTTTTATGTTATATAATTATGGAGCTGCAATTCTAAGGGCGGTGGGAGATACAAAGCGGCCACTTATTTTTCTTGTAATATCAGGATGCATAAATGCCGGGATAAATATGCTCCTTGTAATTGTATTTGATATGGGGGTCGCAGGTGTTGCAATAGGAACTGTGATATCGCAGTTCGTATCATGCGCACTGGTAATAAACTGTCTTTACAGGACAAAGAGCAGTTATCAGCTTAGGTTTTCTAAACTAAAGATTGAAAAAGATTATATGATACAGATATTCCAGGTTGGTGTCCCTGCGGGAATACAAAGTACGGTGATCAATTTCTCGAATGCGCTTCTCCAGTCATCGGTAAATTCATTCGGTTCAGTTGCAATGGCAGGATACACAGCTGCAAACAATGTACTTGGATTTTTATATGTATCTGTTAATTCTATAACACAAGCATGTATGAGCTTTACAAGCCAAAATTACGCAGTAGGAAAACATAAAAGAATGGATAGGGTCCTTATCGACTGTATAGTTTTGTCTATATCTGTTGCCCTGATATTGGGTGGAGGTGCTTATCTTTTTGGAACATATATACTTAATATCTATACATCTGATGCAGACGTTATAAAATGTGGACTTGAAATCTTATCCATAACAACTGTTCCATATTTCTTTTGTGGAATAATGGATCTGTTTCCGGGTGCATTAAGGGGAATGGGGTATTCAACAATCCCGATGATACTTTCAATAATAGGTACGGTAGGAATCCGGATCTTATGGATATTTGTGTTTTTCCCTATGCATAGATCGTTATATTTTCTTTTTATTTCATATCCGGGATCGTGGATAGCAACAATAGTTATGCAGGTTATATGCTATATGCTTGTGAGAAAGAAAATTGCATCGCAAGGTACTTTATCGAATGATTAAATTGTGATATAATTAATATATTCGTTTTACATGGAGGATAATATGAAAGCAAAATATACAGATTTGGAAAAGCTGCAGGGACTTTTCAAAAAAACGGGAAATCAGTTAATTGTTTTATATGGCAGGAAGGGATGCCAGAAAGAACAGCTTATAAGGGAATTTTGTGCCGGTAAAAAATACTTTTATTATCGCTGCCGCCAGGCATCGGCACAATCACAGCTGGAAATGATGGGAAAGGAAATTGAAACAGCATTTAACATTACTCTTTCGAAATATTCCTATGAGGAGTATTTCAAACGTATCAAATCAGGAGATCCGACAAAACTGGTTGTGGTTATAGACGAGGCACAGTATGTTGTAAAGAAGGATCAGACATTTATTGATGCTGTAAAGGCTCTTAGAAAGCACAAACTTTATCCGGGACCTGTAATGATAATTCTTGCGACATCATCTACAGTCTGGGCTACGCAGGAAGCTCCGGAGCATTTTAAAGACAGCATGAAGATTGAATCACTTAATTTTTTAGAGGTTGTGAGGGCATTCCCAAATCTGCCTGTCAGCGAAACCGTAAAAGTATACGGTACGCTGGGAGGTGTGCCACAGTATCTTGATGAATGGGACCAGAATAAGTCATATAAGGAGAATGTGTGCAGACTTATCCTGTCACCATATGGCAGGCTTTTTAATGAGGCAGAGAGTGTTATATCAGCAGAGCTTAGGGAGTTATCAGTATACAGTACGATACTTGCTGCAATAGCACAGGGAAAGAATAAACTAAACGATTTATTTCATGAGACTGGATTTTCAAGAGCAAAAATTAGTGTATATATGAAAAATCTTGCACATTTTGATATAGTAGAGAAGCTTGTTTCGTTTGAAACGGGAGGATGGGAAAATACAAAAAAAGGAGTGTACCAGATAAAGGATACATTTGTTAATTTCTGGTTTAAGTTTGTATACCCTAATTTATCGGATCTGTATCTGTTAAGTGCTGAGCAGTTTTATGATAAATACATAGAAAATGAATTAAATAAATATCTTGAGAGATATTTTAGAAATGTGTGTATGGAATATCTGCTCATATTAAATCAGATGGGCAAACTTCCGTTTAAGGTATCTAAGGTTGGAACATGGCTTGGAAAAACAGGAAGCATAGATATAATAGCACAGAGCACGGACAGAAGAAGTATAATCGGCTTCTGCAACTGGGACAAGCCACAGATGACTATGGAAATGTGTGAGCAGATGGCTGTTGCCATGGAGCAGGCAAGGCTGTCATCAGATGATTATTATCTGTTTTCAGCAACTTCATTTGAGCCGGCTCTTGAAAAATATGTTACCCTCGATCCGCGTTTCAAACTTATAAATATGAACGAGTTATAGAGGAATATATGGGAAAAAATTTAATAATAACTGAGAAACCCTCGGTTGCACAGGAGTTTGCAAAAGTTTTACATGTAAACGGCAGAGGTGACGGATACATCGAAAATCAGGACTACGTTATTTCATGGTGTGTAGGACATCTGGTTGGGCTTGTGTATCCTGAATCTTACGACATAAAATATAAAAAATGGAAACTGGAAGACCTTCCGTTTCTGCCAAAGGATTATAAATATGATGTCATACCAAGTGTAAGGAAGCAGTATGATATTGTGCATGGACTGCTTCAAAGGGATGATATAGACCGTGTTTACTGGGCTGGTGATGCCGGAAAAGAAGGTCAGACAATAGAGGAAAACATCAGAAATTTTGGTGGGGTAAGAGACGGAATGGAGGAACTTCGTGTCTGGATCGATTCACAGACACAGGAGGAAATCCTTAGAGGGATTAAAGAAGCAAAACCTATGTCCGAGTATGAAAACCTCGGAAAATCAGGTATAATGCGGACTATAGAAGATTATGCAATGGGAATAAATTTTTCGCGCGTAATGTCTGTAAAATACGGAAATCTGCTTAACGGTGCGGCGGCAACCAAATCATACACAGCGATAGCAGTTGGGCGTGTTATGACATGTGTTCTAGGTATGGTTGTCATAAGGGAACGTGAAATAAGAAATTTCAAAGAAACTCCTTTTTACAGAGTGATAGGAAAGTTTTCCGAGGCACAGATCGAGGCAGAGTGGAAAGCGGTAGAAGGTTCAAAATATTTTGAATCACCGCTATTGTATAAGGAAAATGGTTTTAAAGAAGAAAAAGATGCACTTGCTTTAATGGAAGAATTAAACGGGCAGAAAGCCATTGTAAAGTCTATAGAAAAGACAACATCAAGAAAAAGAGCACCACTTCTTTTTAATCTTGCGGAACTTCAGGCAGAATGTTCGAAAAAATTCAAGATAAGTCCGGATGAGACTCTTCAAATTGCACAGGATCTGTATGAAAAAAAGCTTACTACATATCCAAGAACTGATGCGCGTGTGCTCTCAAGTGCTGTTGCAAAGGAAATATCAAGAAATATAAGCCGGCTTAAAGGATTTGAGCCGGTATCAAAGTTTGCTGAAAATATCATGGCAAAACGCCTTTACTCAAATATAGCTGACACACAGTATACCGATGACAGTAAAGTGACAGACCATTATGCGATAATACCGACAGGTCAGCTTACTGAACTTAATTCCTTGAATTCGCTGCAAAAAGCAGTGTTTGAACTGATATGTAGAAGATTTTTAAGCATATTCTATCCTCCGGCAGAGTATGATAACGTAAAACTTGTTGTAGCTGTTCTGAGGGAAAATTTTTTCGCTTCAGCAAAAGTTTTAAAATCCGAAGGATATCTTGAAGTCGCAACACCACCTAAAAAGAAATCGTTTGCAGAGGAAAATGTAAGAATTCTTGGCGGCGCAGACCTGCAGAGCGATAACAATGAAAAAGAAAATCAAAATGATGAGATTACGGTAAATCCTAAAGTACTCCTTGAACTGGCAGGGAAGATAAAATCAGGGGATGAAATATCATCATGCGGCTATAGCATAAAGTTTGGAAAAACGTCACCACCAAAGCGGTATACATCCGGTTCTATGGTGCTTGCAATGGAAAATGCCGGTCAGCTTATAGAAGACGAAGAGCTGCGTGAGCAGATAAAGGGTTCCGGAATCGGAACATCAGCAACGAGAGCAGAGATCATAAATAAGCTGGTAAGGATAGGCTATCTTAATTTAAATAGAAAAACACAGATACTTTCGCCGGAAAATATGGGAGAGATGGTATTTGAGGTTGTTTATATGACTGTTCCTGCACTTCTTAATCCGAAGATGACTGCAAACTGGGAAAAAGGGCTGGACGGAATTACAAAAGGAACTGTTGATTTCTGGGAATACAGAACAAAACTTGAGCATTTTATCCGTACAGAAACCGAAAAGATGATCGGGCAGAATATAAAGGATGAACTGGCAGACAGGATAAGCAGTTATGCCGGTAAAAATGCAACAGGTGCAGGGGCACGAAGAAAGATCGGTGTAAAATGTCCTGTATGCGGAGGCGAGATGGTTACAACTCCTTTCGGCTATGGCTGTGGTAATTACAAAAAAGATAAATCAGGATGTAATTTTAATATTGGCGAAATTGCCGGAATGGTAATCCCGGAAGAGCAGGTAAGAAAGCTGATAGAGAACGGAATAACAGATACTATAAGAGGCTTTAAGTCGAAAACAGGCAGGAAATTTGATGCATGCCTCAGGCTTAACAAAGATGAACAGACTGGCAAGGTTTCGGCAAGCTTTGATTTTGAAAATGTGGAACCCCAAAAAATAGAAGGTATAGTATGTCCGGATTGCGGTGGAGATATATATGTCACACCATATGGTTACAGGTGCGCCAATTTAAATAGGGAACAGGAAAATGGATGTCATTTTTCGGTCGGTAAAATTGCAGACAAAGCGCTCTCACAGGTACAATTTATAGAACTTATTGCAAACGGCAGGACCGAGACTATAAGAGGCTTTAAATCGAAAAACGGAAAGAAGTTTAATGCATGCCTTGCGCTTAAAAAAGACGAAAAAAATCATACGGTAATAGCATTTGACTTTGATAATGTTGAGGACGAAATAGTAAAAGATGTTGTATGTCCTGCATGTCATGGGGCGATAAAGAAAACTCCATTTGGATTTGGCTGCGTAAACTACAAAGGAAATGAGCCGGGCAGCTGCAGATTTTCAATAGGACAGATTGCAGGAAAAACCCTCACTGTATCGAATGTTAAACAGCTTTTAAATGAAAAAAGAACCGAGACTATCCGTGGTTTTAAAGCTAAAAGTGGTAAAAAGTTTGATGCATGTCTTGTTTTAAAGGAGGATGAAAATGGAAGGCCATCTGTTGAATTTGATTTTGAACATGTGGAGGCAAAAAAAATAGCAGATATCAGATGTCCACTCTGTGGTGGAGATATAGTTGTAACACCATTTGGATATGGATGTGCAAATTATGATCCAAAAGATGAAAACAGCTGCAGGTTTTCAATCGGGAAAATGGCTGATAAATCATTTACGGAGGCTCAGGTAAAACAACTTTTAAATGAAGGGATAACCGAGACTATCCGTGGTTTTAAAGCAAAAAGCGGCAAGAAATTTGATGCGAGAGTGGCTCTTTCAAAAGATGAAGATGGAAAAGTCACAGGACTCAGATTTGATTTTGATAATGTGGAAGCAAAAAAAATAAAAGATGTGCGATGCCCTAAATGCGGTGGGGCGATAGTTGTGGCACCATTTGGATTTGTGTGCGAGAACAACAAAAAGGATGACCCTGACAGCTGCCGTTTTATGGTTGGTAAAGTCGCCAGCGTGAAAATTAATGAAAAAATATTAAAACAGCTTTTAACAAACAAAAAAACTGATGTGATATCAGGATTTGTTTCAAAAACAGGAATGAAATTTGATGCACCTCTTAAGCTTACGGATGAGGGAGATATCACATTTGATTTCCCGGAAAAACCAAAACCGGCCGAGTCGGATGTTAAATGTCCGAAATGCGGAAAAAATCTTATGAAAACCCAGTGGAAGTACGAATGCGAATGTGGATTTGAAGTATGGCACACTATAGCAAAAGTAGAACTTACAGAAGAAATAATGACGGAACTTCTGACAACGGGAAAGACAAAGAACAAGGTGGCGGGATTCACTTCAAAGGCGGGAAATATATTTGATTCGTGTCTGAAATATGAAAATGGCCAGATATCATTTGATTTTGATAATCCAGGAGAGACTGATCCGGTTGCAGAAAGCAAAAAAGCAGAAAATGCAGGAGTACAGAGTTCAGAAATCCAGAGTGCAGGAATGCAAAGAGCAGGAGTACAGAATTCAGAAATGCAGAGTCCGGGAATGCAGAGCGCAGGAGTACAGAATTCAGAAATGCAGAGTTCAGGAATAGAAAGTCCGGAAATGAACAGTGGGTCAGGAGCAAATAATGTAACGGATAATAATACAAATGATACGCAGGATATAGGGATACCGGAAGATTTCATGGCTGGTCTTGAAATACCGCAGGAAGATGATCAGAACAATATATCAGATGCGGATATGGCTGCGGCATATGAATTGTTTGAAAACTAGTGTAATGGCATGTTGCTATTTAGCCAAATGACGCAGAATGAATTTTTCATTCTGCAAGGCGGAAGAATGAGCCGTAGCGGGCTACGGCAATTGATGACAACGCAGCAGATGAAAATTCAGGCAAGTTATTTAGCTAAATATGGACAGGTCATTACACTAGGCAAGTAATATGGTTTAGTTAATTTAAAAACGCTATACTAGATAATAATTTAATGTAGTACATTTTATAAAAAGAAAGGAAATACGATAATGGAAAATGCAAAAATAGCTAATTTATATAATCTGGATGAAACAATCGCAGGAGAATATCTCTCGCAATTTACATATCCATGGGAGGCACTCGCAGGAATAAGTGACTTTATAAAAAAAACAGGCCCAACTCTTGATACAGAAAAGTTTGAGCAGCTTGGAGAGGATATCTGGGTTGCAAAGAGTGCAACCGTGGCACCTACGGCATACTTAAACGGACCTCTTATAATAGATGAGGAGGCAGAAATCCGTCACTGTGCTTTTATACGAGGAAGTGCGATCGTAGGAAAAGGATCAGTTGTAGGAAATTCTACAGAATTAAAAAACGATATAATTTTTAACAATGTCCAGGTGCCACACTATAATTATGTGGGAGATTCAATCCTGGGTTACAGATCACATATGGGTGCGGGTTCTATAACTTCAAATGTTAAGTCTGATAAAACGCTTGTTGTTGTAAAAGACTCATACGATACAAAGGAAGAAATTGAGACAGGCCGTAAAAAGTTTGGGGCAATGCTTGGTGATTTTGTTGAGGTTGGATGTAATTCTGTCCTTAATCCTGGAACTGTCATAGGAAGACATACAAATATTTATCCTTTATCAAGAGTGCGCGGGGTCATACCGGCTGATTCAATTTTTAAGGACAAAGACAATGTCGTATTAAAGAAATAATAAAAAAATTGTTTTTTTGTTGTATTTTGTAATTCATATACTAGACTAATGTGAAAAAATGTGAGAAAATAACTCCGGGTATGTTAAAACCATAACGAAAGGAGTCTTAAGATGATTTACACTAAGGAAGTTGAAAACATGTGTCCTGTAGCTAAGGGCGCAAAACATGAGCCAGCTCCTATCCCAGAAGAAGGAAAATGGGTTCATTCTAAGAAAATTGAGGATATTTCAGGATTTACACACGGTGTAGGCTGGTGTGCACCACAGCAGGGTGCCTGCAAGCTCTCACTCAACGTAAAGAATGGAGTAATTGAAGAGGCATTAGTTGAGACTATCGGATGCTCAGGAATGACACACTCTGCAGCTATGGCAGCAGAGATCTTACAGGGTAAGACAATTCTTGAGGCATTAAACACAGACTTAGTTTGTGATGCCATCAATACAGCTATGAGAGAGTTATTCTTACAGATCGTATACGGTCGTACACAGTCTGCATTCTCTGATGATGGACTTGCTGTTGGAGCAGGACTTGAAGATTTAGGAAAGGGTCTGCGCTCACAGGTTGGTACTATGTACGCAACAAAGGCAAAGGGAGTTCGTTACCTTGAGATGGCAGAGGGTTATGTAACAGGAATCGCTCTTGATAAGAACGATGAAGTAATCGGATACCAGTTCGTTTCTCTTGGAAAAATGACAGACTTTATCAAAAAGGGTGATGATGCTAACACAGCTTGGGAGAAAGCTTCAGGATCATATGGTCGTGTAACTCCAGAGCAGGGTGCTGTTAAGATCATCGATCCAAGACAGGAATAAGAGGAAAGGAGAACGACAATGGCATTATTTGAATCATATGAAAGAAGAATAGACCAGATCAACGCTGTACTTAACAGCTATGGTATCAGCTCAATCGAAGAAGCTGAAAAGATCACAAAGGACGCTGGACTTGATGTTTACGATCAGGTAAAGAAGATCCAGCCAATCTGTTTCGAGAACGCTTGCTGGGCATACACAGTTGGTGCAGCAATCGCAATCAAAAAAGGATGTAGAAGAGCAGCTGACGCTGCAGCAGCAATCGGAGAGGGACTTCAGGCATTCTGTATCCCTGGATCAGTTGCTGACCACCGTAAGGTAGGTTTAGGACATGGTAACCTTGGAAAGATGCTCCTCGAGGAGGAGACAGAGTGCTTCTGTTTCTTAGCAGGACATGAGTCATTCGCAGCAGCTGAGGGTGCTATCGGAATCGCAGAGAAAGCTAACAAAGTTCGTCAGAAACCACTCCGTGTTATCCTTAACGGACTTGGAAAAGACGCTGCACAGATCATCTCACGTATCAACGGATTCACATTCGTAGAGACACAGTATGACTACAAGGCAGCTAAGCTCAACATCGTATCTGAGCATGCATACTCAGATGGACTCCGTGCAACAGTTAAGTGTTACGGTGCAGACGATGTTCAGGAAGGTGTTGCAATCATGCATCACGAGAACGTTGGTGTTTCTATCACAGGAAACTCTACAAACCCAACACGTTTCCAGCATCCAGTTGCAGGTACATACAAGAAAGAGTGTATCGAGCAGGGCAAGAAGTACTTCTCAGTAGCATCAGGCGGTGGTACAGGACGTACACTTCACCCAGACAACATGGCAGCAGGACCAGCTTCATACGGTATGACAGATACAATGGGACGTATGCATTCAGATGCACAGTTCGCAGGATCTTCATCAGTTCCAGCTCACGTTGAGATGATGGGACTTATCGGAATGGGTAACAACCCAATGGTTGGTGCTACAGTAGCAGTTGCCGTTTCCGTACAGCAGGCTGCTGATGAGGGCAAATTCTAAATAGAAAGCTTGATTTTATAGGCTTTTTGGAGACTCATATCATTTTTGGTATGAGTCTCTTTTTTAGCTCATTTTCTGGATTTGATGTAAAAATAGCTGCACGCTGCCCTCAAGTTGCCATACACCATTTTTTATTGGAGTCAAATTATTCACACCACATTACAGCTTTTTTCTTGTATAGTCTCGGATTACTATTTACCTCTTGTATAGTCTTTCGATTTCGGGTTGGTGTATATACAATACATATGTATTGAAATAGAAATGAGTTAGCATTACAATGAAGAAAATGGATGGAAGTGAGGTGCTGAATATGGCTAGTACAATTCAGGTCAGAGTAGAAGATGAGTTAAAGAGTAAATCAGATGCACTATTTAAGGATTTAGGAACAGATACAACAACAGCAATCAGAATTTTTTTAATCCAGGCAGTTGCGACAAATGGATTTCCTTTTGAAATAAAAAGGCAGATAGAATCAAATCCATATGCACCTATGACGGAGGCAGAAATGCTTGCAAAATTGGAAAAGTCCAGAGAACAGGGGATGTTCAGAGATGCAGATCTTGTGGTTCCTGATATGAGGTTGAAGTATGGATTATAAGATTGTTTTAATGAGGGATGCGGAGGAGAATCTTGATAGATTTATCACATATCTTTTGTTTGAAAAGAAAAGTTAAGCCTGAGCCTAACAGCTCAGGCATTTTTCTTTATTTGGAACATTTTGCAACTATGGCACAAGTTTTATTTTCATTGAAATCCTATATTGCTTTGGTGTCATATGATAATGTTCTTTGAAGCACTTATAAAAATGTGTTGTATTAGTAAAATGCAGTTCATCCATAATTTCAGATATAGAAGCGGTCGTTTCAAGCAGGAGAGCAGCCGCTCTTTTCATACAGAAAGTCTGACTGTAATCGAATAGGCATGAATTTGTATATTTCTTAACTATAGAGTTTAAATAATTTCCACTGTAATTTAATAATTGTTCAAGTTCAGAACGTGTAATGCGTCCATTGGTGTCCTCTAAAATGTGACTTATGTGTGTGAAAAGAAGAAAATCATTGTCCGCTTCTACATGGACGGGCGTGAAATGAAAGTGTTCTGGATTGGACAGATAATCAAACAATTCTAAAAGCATTCCTTTGATGACATAAGTAGAACCAAGCTTTGGAAACATAATGGCACGAAGTATATTGTCAGTTATGGCGTGGAGGGTATGGTGCCAGTCCTTGTTATTTAGCGATGGCATAAAATCAAGATATTCCTTTGTGTCAGGATTATCGAGATTATCTGAAAGAAACCTAAGAATAGGGTTATGGTCAGGCCTTTCTATATCCGGAAAATAAACTTTTGGTTCATCTTCTGAAAGCTGCTGGACAAGCTCTTTTGACATTCCGATAAACAAAAGAGTTGCATCGGAAGAAAAAATTTCTTTGTGTACTATATTGTGGTTCATAAGACAACAGCTTCCACTGTGGAACACAAAATCAGTCTTTTCAATCAGCTGATGGATTTCGCCATCCAATACAATAAGAAGCTCGTAAAAATCATGAATATGTGGAGGCCTCATATTAAAATGATTGATTTCCTTTTCTGTTTTGAAGCTGTAAAATGTATTTTCACGTGGTGAGGTCATCAAAAAATTCAGATATTTGTCATTGTTAGCTCTGTTACATGTTTCGAGTGTGAACTGTATTGGTGTAAGTATTTTGATATATGAATTGATTGTACTGTTTATATTATCCTGTTCTATGATGTTTTTGACAGTATATGATGAGGTCATAATGGTGTATTTTTCTCCTTATCCACGAATATGATAAAAACTAACTGATATTTTATCACATATGTTATAGAATTGTAAGCAATAATTTATTAAAGTAACAGTATACAAAACATAAGCGTTTATGAAAAATACAATACAAACTATTATTGTTAACAGGAAAAAGGAGGTTGCATTTATTATGCAGGAAACAGAAAAGAAATACCTGAAATGGTATCAGAAGATAGCATATGGAGCAGGAGACCTGGCTTCAAATACCAGCTATGGACTTGTATCAAGCTTTGTCCTTTTATATTTATCTGATACAATGGGGCTTAACACAGGAATTATTGGAACTTTAATGCTGGTATCGAAATTTCTTGATGGAATTTCAGATGTGATATTTGGAAATTTAATCGATCGCACTAAGTCAAAGCTTGGAAAGGCAAGGCCATGGATGCTGTATGCACAGATAGGCGTATCACTTTGTCTGGTGCTGTTGTTTTCAATTCCGGGTGGAATGAGTGAAACTGCACAATATGCGTATTTCTTCGCATTTTATACAGCACTAAATGCTATTTTTTATACAGCAAACGGAATAGCATATTCAGCATTATCAGCCCTTATTACCAGAAACAAGAATGAAAGGGTTCAGCTTGGATCAATACGTTTTATGTTTGCAGTTGCTACAAATATTGTAATGGGATTTGCAGTAACAGGTGCAGTTGATGCATTTGGTGGTGGAGCAGCAGGATGGCGTATGGTTGCTATTATATGTGGGGGAATCGGACTTGTTGTCAATACAATAAGCTGCCTGTGTGTTAAGGAGTTACCGGAAGAAGATAGTGTGGCAGTTGAGGATACACAAAAACCGAAGGATGACAAAATAGGTTTTGTTGAGTCTTTGAAGTTACTTATAAGTAACAAATACTATATTTTAATTGTAGCAATTTATATTGTTTATTATTTCATGAGTAATCTTACAACAGGTTCAGCTATTTACTTTATGAAACATGTACTTGGAAATGGTTCATTACTTGGATTGTTCTCAATGATGAAGATGTTCCCTGTAATAATTGCACTTATTTTTACTCCAATTCTTGTAAAGAAGACTGGAAGCATGCAAAAGGTTAATTTCTGGGGATATGTAATCAGTGATATCTTAGGGATATTTCTAATTATTTTTGCGATGCAGAAGAATGTACCAATGATGTTGCTTTTTATGTTCCTTAAGGGTACATTTGCCGGAACAATGTCGGGAACATTAAATGCTCTTATTGCTGAAATCAGCGGATATACCTATCGTACGAAGGGGGTACATATTGATGGAATGATGTTTAGCTGTTCATCACTTGGAGTAAAAGTTGGTGGTGGAATTGGTACTGCAGCTGTAGGCTGGCTATTGCATGCAGCAGGATATGCCGGAAAATCTGCAATTCAGACCGCAGCAGCTACAAATATGATTTTCAGTATGTATATCACAATCCCTGTAATTCTTGGTGTTGTAATTACCATTCTTCTTGGTCTAATGAAGGTGGAAAAGGAAAATAAGAGAATTGACATGGAAAGAGCAGAACAAGCAGACTAACAGATTGAAAGAGGAATGAAGTATGCAGTGTCAAAATTTTAATGAGGACTGGACATTTGAAAAAGCTAATCAGGCTGACAGATTAAAAGCTTTTTATGGGAACAGTAATGCAGTTGCTGTTACACTCCCTCACGATGCAATGATTCGTGAAAAAAGAGATAAGGACTGTCCTTCAGGAGCACAGAGTGGATTTTATCCAGGAGGTGTGTATACATACGAAAAAAAATTCATGGCTCAAAATGAGTGGAAAACGCAGGATGTATTTCTGGAATTTGAAGGAATTTATGGAATTGCAAGAGTCTGGATTAATGGAGCGCTAGCGGCAGTGAATCGTAATGGATATATGGGTTTTTCGGTTGACTTAAAGCCATGGATAAGCTATGAGAATGAGAATATTATAAGAATAGATGTCGATAACAGTAAACAGCCTAACAGCAGATGGTATTCAGGTTCAGGAATTTACAGAGATGTCAATTTGTGGACCGGAAAAGATGTATATATTTCACATGATAAGCTGCGTATTACAACATTGTCAGTGAATGATGACATGGCGGTTATAGAGGTGTGTGCGCAGTTGAAAAACATTATTGGACATGGATTAGAGGCAGAATGTCTGATTGAAATAAAAAAAGATGGGCAGAAAACTGCATCGGATACACAAAGAGTAGTATTTCGCTCAGAGCAAATGCAGACAGTGCGTGTACAAATACCGATTGAACATCCGAAGAAATGGAGTCCAAAACAGCCGGCTTTATATGAGTGTCATATAACGACAAAGTTTGATGATAAAATATGTGATGAAGCAGTTTCTAATTTTGGAATACGTGTATTGGAGCTAGATCCTGTACATGGATTGCAGATAAATGGTGAGACAGTTAAGCTGCGAGGAACCTGCATACATCATGATAATGGCGTGATAGGTGCTGAGACATTTAAGGAGGCAGAATGGTACCGTTGCAAGAGATTGAAGGAAGCGGGCTTTAATGCTATAAGAAGTGCACATCACCCAATGAGCATAGCTATGCTTGATGCGTGTGATCATATTGGAATGCTGGTTATGGACGAACTGACGGATATGTGGGACAAGGAAAAAAATACATATGATTTCTCCGATATTTTTGAAGATCAATATAATCAGTGGATTAATCATATGGTTGAAAAAGACTATAATCATCCATCGGTTATTATTTATTCAGTTGGAAATGAGATACAGGAAGCAGGAACTAAGCAGGGAGCCTGGATAAACAGAATGCTATGCAATAAATTCCATGAGCTCGATAATACCAGATATACAACGAATGCATTGAATGGATTAAACTGTGCAGGCAGGCGTCTTGGCTTTATTATGAGGGATGTTGCAGAAAAATTTGGAATGGATTCACATGGAAGTGGAAGCGGAGGAGGAAGCAATGCCCTAAACAGTTTTATGAGTCTGATGTCAGGTGAAAAAGGAGAGTTTTTTGCAAAGCATCCGCTTGTTTCAGAAGCGCTTGAAGAATGTTCGCAAAGCTGCGATATAACAGGACTCAACTATTTAAGTGGAAGATATGAGCTGGAGCATGAACTACATCCTGCTAAAACGGTCCTCGGTACGGAAACATATCCGGCTGACATAGAAAATCTCTGGAAGCTTGTTGAAACTTATCCACACGTAATTGGAGACTTTACATGGACCGGTTACGACTATATAGGAGAGGCTGGTGTAGGAATATTCCATTATGATGGAAATGCCAATTTCACAAGTATTTATCCTGAGAGACTAGGATATATCGGAGATATTGATTTGATTGGAAATCGAAGACCAATCAGCTATTTCAGGGAAATAGTGTATGGTCTGACAGATAAACCATATATTGCGGTCGAGAGACTTGAACACGCAGGACAGACAGCTGGTAAAACTGCATGGATGTTTAAGGATAACATCAGTAGCTGGACATGGAAGGGATTTGAAGGGACAACGGCAAATGTGGATGTTTATTCATCAGGTGAGGAAGTAGAGCTTTTTCTGAATGATAAATCGCTTGGAAGAAAACCGGCAGGAAGAGAAAATCATTTTACAGCATCTTATGAAGTGCCATATGAACCGGGAGCTTTAAAGGCAGTTGCATATCAGAAAGATAGGAAACTGGGTGAATATGAGCTTTCTACAGCAAAATCAGTAACAAAGCTAAAAGTGTGTCGTGTAACTGAGAATGAGAGGAAAATAGCATATATCAAGATATGGCTTGTAGATGATAATGGCACAATTAATTCACAGGAATATGAAAAAAGACTGCTTCATGCCAGTGTTGTAGGAAATGGTGTGCTGGAAGGATTTGGTACAGCTAATCCTTCTAGTGAGGATGACTATTTTTCTGATTCAGTAACAACATTTGATGGAAGCGCTCTGGCAGCAGTTCGATGGAAGGATGTCAAATCGAAGGAGCCGGCTGTTCTTAAAGTATGGACGGATGATGGTTGTCAGGTGATGATAAATATAGAAAATAATTAAATATTAATGGTGTATGTTATACTTAGTGAGTATGGCATACACCATTTTTATTGAAGTCAAATAAATGTATCAGGGCTTTAAATTTTCATCAGTGTTTTACGGATTCGTGGAGATATATTTTTAAATACCCATTACTGGGAATTTTGTTGATAGTGTTGTTATGTTTGTTTACAGGAATAGTATTACTAAAAAAGGGATTGACAAAATAAAATGAACGGTGTATATTTCCAATATGAACATTGTTCATTTAATGAAATAGCTAAATGACATTACATTGAAAAGGAGTGAATTCGTGAACCATCTTGCAACTTCAAAAGAAGACATATTAGCTGCAAGCAGAGAGCTGATAAAAGAAAACGGATGGACTGCTGTAAGCATACGTGCTGTTGCATCCCGATGTTCTGTTTCGGCGGGGACAATATACAATTACTATGAATCCAAGGCCGATTTGCTGGGGGATACAATTGAGAGTATTTGGCGTGAAATCTTTTTTAACCCTGAGGATGAGCAGGCATTTAAAGATGCTGCTGCCTGTATCTCATGGATTTATAAAAGACTGGAATATGGAAATGAGCAATTTCCGGGCTTCTTTTCTCTGCATTCGCTTGGATTTATGAAGGATGAAAAAACTGATGGAAAGAAGAAAATGCTGCAGACCTGGGAGCATATTCTTAATGGATTGTGTGATATATTAAAGAATGATCCTAAGATTCGTCCAGATGTATTTGATGAACAATTCACGGAAAAACAGTTTGCAGATATATTATTTTCTGTAATATTAGTATCAATGGTTCGTCAGGATTATAATCCGTCTTCGATATTAATGTTGATTAATAAAACATTATATTAAAATTCTCCCACATGTGAGTGTGGGAAAATTTTTAAAATAAAATGAACAGTGTTCAATTATGCATTTAAAGATGTATCTGGTTGTAATTATGTGAAAGCTGTTTTAACAGTAAGACATAGTTCAATACAAAATTTCAGAAAGGATGTTTATTATGCAGGCAATTGTAGAAACTTTATTTGATACCGTATATTTGTTTTCGGTAATCACAATCGGAATTTTAATGATTCGAAAAAGTAAAGGAAATCGTCAGTTTACCATGTTTGGAATTATGGCAGTTATTTTAGGAAGTGGAGATGCATTCCATCTGGTTCCTCGTGTAACAGCGCTTTGTACAACAGGTCTTGAGAACTTTACCGTACAGCTTGGGTTAGGCAAGTGGATTACCTCTATCACTATGACTATTTTTTATGTCGTACTCTATCATATATGGCGTGAGCGCTATCAGATTAAAGGCTGCAAAGCAGCTACAGCAGCTATTTATGTTCTTGCAGGATTAAGAATTGCTCTGTGTATGATGCCTCAGAATGCCTGGCTCAGTGCAGATACTCCGCTTTCATGGGGAATCTATCGAAATATTCCGTTTGCACTGATGGGATTTATTATCATCGTTTTATTCTATAAAAGTGCAAAAGAAAATAACGATAGCTCTTTTCGTTGGATGTGGCTGACAATTGTCCTGAGCTTTGCATTCTATATTCCGGTTGTACTGATGGCTGATGTAATTCCGATGATCGGCATGCTGATGATTCCAAAAACCTGTGCATATGTGTGGACAGTATTAATTGGCTACAAGGCAATGAAAAAAGAAATAGCTTAAGATAATCATATTATGGGAAACGAATCAGATGAATGGAGTATTTAAGAGAGTATAGGGAGAACGCAGATGAAAGATAGATTTTGTGTAAAGAAAAAAACATTGCTGCTGATTGCCGGAATGGTGTGGATGATAGCCGGTTTTAATGTTGCAAGGCTGGGAGTGCTGTCATATTTAAATATTGACAGAAAATGGTATATGTACATTATGTCAATAGTTGTATTTCTTCTCTTTGGGATAATGTTTTTTAAGATGAGCCGGAAGCATACAAAGAGGATACTCGGATATGAGGATTATAGGCCATTCTGGCATTTTTTTGATTGGAAAGCATATTTAATTATGGCCTGTATGATGAGTGGTGGAATCGGATTGAGGGCAGCAGGAATATTTCCAGAGATATTTATTGCATTTTTTTATTCCGGGCTGGGGCTGGCACTGGTATCAGCGGGAGTTATTTTTACAAGAAATTATTTATTTTACGGGCAGTTGATTGAGAAAGAGCAGGATTAATAAATCAAAACAAAGTACCGAATGCTTAAAGCGCTAGGACTTAAACATTGGAAAGCAAAAGAACTTGCATGTAGCAGAAAAGGTTACTGGAGAATGGCAAAGGTACTGAACCAAATTTTTTCGAATAAAATAATAGCCAGGCTTGGATACACATCCATGCTTGACTATTATCTAACAGTTTGTGAAAACTAGAGAACCGCCGTGTACCGAACGGTACGCATGGTGGTGTGAGAGGTCGGTTAATCAACTAATGGTTAACCTCCTATTCGATTGTAGACATTTATTTATTTCTACTGTCTGCATCAATTACAGATTGAATCTGCTTCATAAGGGCATCATAGTTGTCCTTGTTATCAATTCCGCCGAGCATTGGTTCGCCTACAATGTTACCATTTCTGTCAACGAGGATAGTTGTTGGAAATGCCATGATTTCTGACGCATATTTACCGGCTGCACTAGAGGAGTCAATTGACAGATTACGATATTTGACACCCTGGCTTTCAAGAACAGAGGCAGCCTCTTTGATAGCTGTTTTATTGCCATCGAAGGTCTCAGTGTTGATGCCAACAACTTCTCCACCCATTGATTTGATAGCATCATTTAATTCGTTAAGCTTGGATAATTCAGCGACACATGGTTTGCAGCCGGTAAACCAGAAATTGACGACTGTTACTGCATTACCGGAAAACAGGCTGTCATC
>OLQH01000445.1_pt1 | contig 45972 bp, 36 predicted proteins | sample 1672671 | NCBI WGS metagenome assembly OLQH01 (sample SAMEA3136712, study PRJEB25190) | human gut metagenome
AAGCCAACCTTAAAAAAGGCATGTTTAATTTGTACTTTTTCTTGACATAGGACCATAAAGCTTTTCCGGCTCTCCATGAGCAGCTTTGTGCAAATTGACTTACCTCTTGCCACATATCATCATCGAATGTGACTGATAAAATATTCATGCGAATTCCTCCGGATTATTTCTAAATAGATTGCTCCGATTTTTTAAATCTTAATCGCATTCACGAAGCTTCTTCCGCTTGCGTAATTTTAATACAATATGTTTCCTGTCGGCAGCTTCCAGCAGCAAAGCAGCTGCATGGGCGGATTTTTCTTTTAAGGTCAAATTTGAAGTGCTTTCGTCCAATTCGGATAGGACATTTTCTAAATCATCTAATTCCAGCAAATTGACTGCGACACAAAACAGCGTTTTCTTTCTTCCGTCATTATAATCAGTTAATAGATGATCTAACAGGACCTTTTTTCTCTGCTGTTTTGCCGTATAAAGATCCATTCCCAGTTCCATGAAATTTTCCATATCCTGTTTTTGATGTTGGTGCGTGATAAAAGAATCGAATGCATCTATATTGTCGTATTTTTCGCAGGGATAATGTTTGCACTGGAAACAATATTCTACATTTTCGTGTTGCAGACTGCATTTTGCCAGTGAACAGGACTGATTCCCTTCTCCGCCGCCGCACCCAGGACAGTGTTGATTTAGGTTCATGGGGCATAAGCCGCAGTTTAATCCGCATAGGGAAAATAATAAATTATCTCTCCTAAAATCTTTCATGGAAAATCCTCTTCTGGTAAAAGTTAAGGCACAGTTTTTGGCGACACCCTGCAGTGCTGCCAAATGCCCCTTTTTATGGGGTGATTTTTGTTTATCCGCTATCATCTGACTCATGAAATCCGTATTTGCTCAATATTATATCATACGGGAAAAAATCTTCACAGTTTCTAAAACACAAACCAGAAATATTTGCGGCTGCGCAGTTTTGGGCATTCTTCCGTGCCAGTCCGGCAGAAGTGCGGAGCAAATATTGCGTATAAAATTTGAAAAATATATCAGAACCACTTAAAATTTGTTACAATATAAACAGTCAGATCAAAATCGGGGGGAGGGGATACAATGCTTGAAAATATACCATCTCAATCAACGATGTCGGAGCTGCTCGGATCATCTTTGTTTGAAGTTTGGCAGGCGTTATGTTCAGCGATCGATGAAAAATATGAAATGGAACGGTTATGGAATACTGGCGGTAAGAATTGGACGTATGAATATAAATATCGCAGAGGCGGCAAAACCCTTTGCTGTCTATTAAAAGGAAACCGAACCGGAAATAACAATTCCGGTGTTTGCAAAGAAACAAATGGAATCTGCTATGTATGTAGATTTTGCGATCGAAGTCGCACAGAAGTTAAATTTATTTGTGAGTGAAAATGACCTGCAAGAACCAATCTTTTTTACAAAAGATAAATAAAGGAGTGTGTGCATTGTCTCAGAAAAACCACAGAATAGTCGATGGAAAGCTGCTTCAGACAGATAAAAAGTACGCCCAGCTCAAGCAGGGGCAGAAAGAAAAAATCGCAGAATGGATGGTTCTGGAGACCAGGGCATACTATGAGAAAAATTATGTTTTTCCGGATGAGAAGCATGTGGATGAGGTGCTATCGAGGATCTATGCCAGGATAATGGAGGCGGATATCTGGATACCCTATAAGGAAGTGGCCCGCCATTACAGAAAGAAATGGGCGGATATCAACCGGCGGGTAAAACGTTCTCTGCATCCGTATGAGGAAACGAAAACAGAGACGGTCTGTTTTATGAACATGTGCATGATACAGGATGAGGATGGAAAGGTTCTCGCGCTGGATAAAGTCAATGACAGCTATACCGGAACAACTTTTCCGGGCGGACATGTGGAAAAAGGAGAGACCTTTGCGGATTCGGTGATTCGTGAGGTCAGAGAGGAAACGGGGCTGGAAATTGTGCATCCTCTGTTCTGCGGAGTATATCATTGGATGAAAGCGGGCGTTCACAATATTCTGTTTTTGTATAAAGCCAGGGAATTTTCCGGAAACCTTGCCAGTTCGGAAGAAGGAAGGGTTTATTGGGTGCCTTTGGAGGAGTTCCGGGAAAAAGAGCTTGCCACAGGTATGGAATATGTTTTACAGATCATGGAATCTTCCGAGACCGGTGAGTGCTGCATGAGCCTGAAAGATGGAAAATATGTTGGAACCTTGTATTAAACTCTCTGGATGGGCAAAGGGGAGGGGAAGATGGCGCAGAAGAAGGATTATCTGACGGGAAACCGGGGCATGGCGTATATCAAAAAATCTATGACAGAAAGCTTTGGAGAGGCTGTGAAACTCATAGAGGAAAATCAGTATTTTAAGCATCATGGCTGGTTCCGGCTCAGGTATGAATACCTTCCTTTGCGCTATTTTATTTTGTTCGAGGGCGAATTCAATGCCTTTCATGTCCGCATTTTAAACCAGGACGACGGATTTATCGCGTTGAATCAATTAACGGATTACGGCAATGAACTGCTGGAAGAGGATATTGCGGACGCTGTCCGCAAAATGAGGGAGCGTTTGAGCTCCCCCATCGCTTTTTATAAGGTTATAAATGACAAACTGTATTTGCAGACAGATGGGATTTATAGAAGAGTCCGGAAGCGGTGACAGTTCAATATCTCCATATTTCAACAGCCGTATAAGCGTGGCTGATATGATATCCCAATTTTTCCGCCAATGCGGCGGAACCCATGTTGTGCGCATCCCAGCTGGGATATAAACCGCGTTTTTGGCATTCTAATATCAGTTTTGCCCCGCAGGCATATGCGAGGCCCTGGCGGCGGTATGGTTCTTTGGTGTCGATTTCCACCTCTATGCCTTCCAGGTATCTGGAATAGGAGGAGGCACCGGATACGATCCTGTCCCCTTTACAGACCACAGCGCCGATTCCAAGGCGGCGGTAGTCCTCATAACATGGGAACTGGGATACGAGGTCGGAACTCCAGGTTTCAGCTTTGCATAAGTGATAGAGCGGCTCATCAATCATGGAAAGCGTATATCCGGACGGCAGGGAGGCAGCCGCGGCTTCCAGTTTTTCCCTGTCGAAGATATCCGGCTCCTTTTTGATCGCGTAGCGGGAGATACATTTCGCCCTGGGGCCGTACACCCGTGTGATTGTGCTCTGCCAGCGTTCATTTTGGGGCACCATAATCATAAAAGTCTGGGTGCACCAATCGGGTTTGTATGCTGCTAATTCTGCATTTGGCTTTCCAGCAAAAAAGGTAAAATCGCCCAGAATGGCCATTGTTGCGGACGGACTTTTTGGATCGTCCGCATAGAGCTTTCCCATGACCCCTTGCAGACAGGACCATATGAGCGTTTCTTCCCAGGCGCCGAATAAAGGGATAGCGGCGCTTTTGTCTTTTAATTCATAGATCATGTATTTCCTCTTATCGTGTTTTTTCTGAAATATAGGGGGAGGATCCTCTGCGGCAGTATGCCTCAGTACTCTCTTTCTTGCCGCGTTCCCGTTTGGCAGGGGAGAGCTACTATAGCGTTATTATACTGCTTTGCCAATGTTCGTCAAGTGCGTAAACAGCCAGGCCATATAGCAAGCGTTCCGCTCAGAATATTGAAACATCTTGAATGGAGAATATCTTAAATTGCGAATATCCTAAATGGCAAACAGATGCCGGAACGGCGGGGATATGGTATAATGTCATCAGACATTATACCGGCCCGGAGCGCTTTTTGGAGAAGCGGACAGCCCGTTTTGCGGCCTTATGAAGAGGGCCTGGGATATGTCGGCAGCACAGGGGGACATTCTAACAAGGAGGGGAACATGGACATTATTGAGAAAATGAGACTGGATGGAAAGAAGATTCTTGTGACAGGGGGAGCAAGAGGGATTGGGAAAAGTGTGGCGCTCGCCTTCGCGCAGGCAGGTGCGGCTGTGGCCATAGCGGATATGGACGGGGAGGCTGCACGCCTTACGGCGGAAGAGCTGGCGCTTCAGACTGGCAAAGAGATCATTTCCGTTCAGGCGGATGTGACGCAGCCGGAACAGGCGGAACGGATGGTTCGGGAAACGGTTGAGCAGTTCGGGCGTCTGGATGTGGCTTTCTGCAATGCCGGGATCTGCATCAATGAAGCGGCGGAAGAGATGCGCTTTGAGCAGTGGAAGAAGGTAATTGATGTGAATCTGACAGGTGTTTTCCTTTCAGCGCAGGCGGCCGGCCGTGTTATGCTCGCACAGGGAGGCGGTTCGATCATCAATACGGCATCCATGTCGGCGCATATCGTGAACGTCCCTCAGAAGCAGTGCGCATATAATGCATCGAAGGCGGGCGTGATTCAGCTGACCAAATCGCTGGCTGTGGAGTGGGCGGACAGAAATGTGCGCGTCAACAGCATCAGTCCCGGCTATATTGGGACGGATTTGACGCTGAATTCTCCCCAGCTGCAGCCGTTGATTCAGAAATGGAATGAGATGTCGCCTGTGCACAGGCTGGGGCGTCCGGATGAACTGCAGGCGATCTGCGTGTATCTGGCAGGCGACGCGAGCAGCTTTACAACAGGGGCAGATTTCGTGATAGACGGCGGATTTACCTGTTTTTAGAGAGCATATGCCCTTTCTTTCCATAGCTATAGAGGCTGTAGGGCAGTTTTGCCGATTTATCGAAAAAGACAATGCCGGAGGGAGCCCCTGGCATTGTCTTTTTCCGACTTTTTATGCATGATCGGCAGCTTTTTTGCGTATCAGTTCTTTGCCGGAGGTGATGACGATCGTTACGCCGAGAATCATCAGCAGCACGGCCACGATCAGCTGAAGGCCTTCCACCATGAATACGCCTGTCCCGGCTGAGAAAGCATTAACCAGCGCGATAAACCTCTGTACCAATGCCGTGAATGTGACGATCAGCATGATGACAAACGGAGGGACGAGGGTTCTCATTTCCCTTCCGGTCACTTTCAGGAATACGCACAGGGTAATCAGCACCAGCGCGCTCAGCAGCTGATTGGCGCTTCCGAACAGAGGCCAGATGTTGGAATATCCGACCTGCGTTAGGATATAGCCGAACAGCAGGGTAACCAGAGTTGAAAAATATTTGTTGCAGAGCACCTTTCTCCATGCAGGTGCATGTTCCATATCATCCACGCTGAACAGCTCCTGGAAGGACATGCGCCCGATGCGGGCGACGGAGTCCAGTGTGGTGAAAGCCAGTGCGGAGACGCACATCGTCATGAAGCTTTGCGCCACATAGACCGGGATTCCGAACATTTCCAGGAAACCGGCCACGCCGGATGAGAAGATCTGGAAAGGCGTTCCGACCGCAGCGGTTCCATCCGCGCTCGCTGCAGCGCCGGCCACGCAGAGTGCGACCACTGCCAGCAGGCTTTCCAGAACCATGGCGCCATAACCGACCTTCAGCATATCCTTTTCATTGGAAATCGTCTTGGAAGATGTGCCCGAGGATACCAGGCTGTGGAAGCCGGATACCGCGCCGCAGGCAACCGTTACGAACAGGATTGGAAACAGCGTCCCAAGGCTGTCATTTTGGAAGCCGGTGAAAGCGGGAAGGTTCATGGAAGGGTGTGCGAAAATCAGCCCTAAAACCGCGCCGATAATCATTCCGATGAACATGAAAGTGGACATATAATCCCGGGGCTGCATCAGAAACCACATGGGGAATACTGCGGCAAGGAAGATATATACGAATGCGATGTACACCCACATATCTTTTCCAAGGAATACCGGCAGATTCATGCCGCATACAAAAGCGAGAACCGTAAATACGAGCCCGAGAACCACTTCTTTCCAGCCGGTGCATTTCATTTTTCTCTGAATCAGGCCGAAAATGGCAGCAAAGAGGATGAAGAACAGGGAGATGCTTCCTGCCGCCCCGTTTACGGCCGCATTTTCGGAAAGGGTGGAAACACCGTCCGTTACCACGAAGGCGTTGAAGGTATCCGCCACCATGTCCGCAAAAGCTGCCATGACGATCAGCGTGAACAGCCAGCAAAATCCCAGAAAGAGCTTCCGCCCGGTTTTGCCGATATATTTTTCGATCAAAAGCCCCATGGATTTCCCGTCATTTTTGACGCTGGCATAGAGCGCGCCGAAGTCTGTTACGGCGCCGAAGAAAATGCCGCCCAGGATGATCCACAGAAGGACGGGCAGCCATCCAAAGGCCGCTGCCTGGATCGCTCCGGTTACCGGGCCCGCTCCTGCGATGGATGAAAACTGGTGGGCGAATACGGTCCAGCCGTCGGTGGGCACATAGTCCTGCCCGTCATTGTGGACGACTGCAGGCGTTTTGGCCGTCGGATCGATTCCCCATTTTTTTGCCAGCCATCTGCCATACAGCGCATAAGCTGCGATGAGGCATACGGCTGCGATGAGTACGATTACAAGTGTGTTCATACTTCTCCACTCTCCTTTGTGCTTGTGCAATATAACTGGTTCAACGCCATGAAGGCGTAAATTGATCAAAGCCGGACACGTTTATGGACGGGCTGGACTGAGAGGATAGCGGCGTATATCCACTGCTTTTTTTATCTCGATAGAAATTCTTCCGAAAATAAAAAAATCGCCTTCCGACAGATTGCTCTGTCAGAAGACGAAATATCGATTCCGCGTTACCACTTCTTTTACCGGGTCGCCCGATCTCTCATTCCCGTCGTCCGATGAACTTCTTCCCATACCGTAGATAGGCCGGCCTGATATAGGAAAAGCTCCATGGATTAACAGGTTTCCTTATAACGGGGGAATTCCGGTCGGGGCTACTGATTCAGCTGTTCGCCCTGACTGCTCGCAGGTGATGGCTGTCCTGACCATGCTGTCCCCTCGCACCATCCGGAGACTCTCTGAAAACATATTGGTCTGGGAAGTCTTGTCCTGTTCTTCGCGTTGGCCTGTGTCAATTTTGTTTTATTATAACGCAGCTTTGCAAAAAGTCAATAAATTATTTGATTATTTTACAAAAATATTTATCTGGTTTTACGAAATCCATTAAGCCCTGCAGAGGTATCCCGGGATACAATACTCTGACATCCCCTATGCACAGGCAGATATCCCTTATGCGCAGGCTGTGAAAGGCTGCGGCAGCGGTTCATCCATGCTTTTCCATAAGCGGGCTGGAATGTGATATAATCAAACTGTGAAAAGGAGGACGGCTATGATACAGACACGGTTATTTATGGAGCATTTTTATCTGTTGGAGGATGAGCGGGTACGGCAGTTTTTGATTGTGGGGGAAAAAGAAGCGCTGCTGATCGACACAGGGTTTGAAGACAGCCATGTGTACGATGTGGTAAGGAGCATCACCTCTTTGCCGGTGAAAGTGCTTCTGACACATGGAGATATGGATCATGTGGGAGGGCTGAAGGACTTTGGCTCCTGTTATCTGCATAAAGGGGACTGGAACCTGGTGCAGCAGGATATACGGCTGGAACCCTTGCGGGAGAAAGATGTATTTTGCTGTGGGGACTATCGATTGGAAGTGATCGAGATCCCCGGACACAGCGATGGAAGCGTTGCATTTGCTGATTGGGATAAGAAACTGCTCATCACAGGAGATTCGGTGCAGAAGGATGGCCCGATCTATATGTTCGGGCCGCACAGGAACTTGGGGAAATATATTGAGAGCCTGAGAAAACTGCTGAAACTTTCGGACAGGCTGGACATGCTGCTTCCCTGCCATCACGATTGCCCGATTGACCCTGTCTATATCAGCAGGAATCTGCAGGATGCGGAAGCGCTCAGCAAAGGGCTGCTGAAAGGAAACAGACATTCCTTCCTACCCTGTTCTTCCTATCAGGGGAAATGGACAGAATTCTATTATTGAGGATGGAGGCGATGGGAAATATGCAGAAAGTGATGGTGATCGGAAGTCCAGGAGCGGGGAAAAGCACCTTTGCGAGAGCGCTGCGGGATCTTACGCGCCTTCCGCTATTTTATCTGGATATGATCTGGCACAGGCCGGATGGAACCAACATCTCCCGGGAAACCTTTGACAAAAGGCTGGAAGAAATCATCGGAAAGGACAGATGGATCCTGGACGGGAACTATCTGCGCACGATGGAAATGCGGATGCAGGCCTGTGATACGGTATTTTTCCTGGATTATCCGCTTGAAGTCTGCCTTGAGGGAGCGAAGGCGCGGATCGGGAAACAACGGGAGGATCTGCCGTGGGTGGAGAAGGAATTTGATGAAGAATTCAGGCAGTGGATCCTGAATTTTCCTAAGGAACAGCTGCCCCAAATGTATGAACTGACAGAAAAATACCAGAAAAACAAACAAATCGTTATATTCCGCACGAGACAGGAAGCGGAACGGTATCTGCACGGCCTGGATGCGCGCGTGGGAAACCGTCCCGATAAGAGGATGCCCTGCAAAAGCTGACGGGGATATGCGCATCAGCGGAAATAGCCGCTTAAGGATGCGAAAGTTTCCTCATCCACCGCAAAGCTCATGGAGATGCCGGCCAGCTTCCAAGTAAGATAAGGCGCATCATATACCATGATTTCGCATACCTCGTGGAGCGTTTCGTCCCTATCGGTCTGCCCCAGTTTGCGGGTTTCTTCCTGCATCAGATGAAAGGAGCCGAGTGGGACGGCATCCTGCGGGATGGAGGCTGTTTCCCATTCCTGCATTTGCAGGGAGACGACGAAGTCCTCGATTTCTTCTGAGTCTGTAATGGTGCGAAGGGCGCTGTCGGAGCCTGAAGGAATGACGGAGATGGCCTGCGCTTTGGAGAGATCTTCAAAATTAGAGGATATCTCCCCGAGAACGCTTTCTGAAGGGGCGCCGGCGGCATCTGCGGATGGAACGGCCCCTTCTGCAGCCTGGCAGCCGCTTAAAATAAGGGAAATGAGAAACAGGATGGGGAATATTTTTTTCATATAGGTTATCCTTTCTTTTTTTCCTGATAAGCGTCGTTCATGACAAGAAGCCGGTAGGCCCGCATGAGTCCGCCCATGTAAATGCACAGATATGTTCCGGCTCCGGTAAGGAGCATGCCGCCTTCCAATGCGATGGAATCCATTACCACCCATTCCGGAGGGACGAGAAGCGGCAGGAACAGAAGGCCCAGAGCGATCAGCGCGATACCTGTCAGAATACAGGCATGTATTTTCGGCTTGCTGGCCGCGTACGCTGCAGCCAGTTCGGCTTTTATGGCATCATCGAACAGTAGCGGTTCCTTCCATAGCCTGTGATAGGGATGATCGCTGAGCTTTATGGAGAAGAGCAGAAGGATTCCGATGATGACGGACAGCATGTAGAGCAGAATTCCTGCCTCCGAATCCCAGAAGGTGAAAGCCAGCCCGCCGATAAACAGCCCTATGGCGATGCCGGTCTTTTGCAGCTTCCTTTTCTGAAAAGAGAGAAAGCCCTCCGCGGTCTCCGCGCTCACATAGAAGCCTGCCTCATCCTGTCCGTCCGCAGGCTGCTGCTTCGTATCTTCATTCAGAAGATAATCCAGGGTGACATGGAAGAGCTTGCTCATCCGTATGATCTTTTCTGTTTCCGGATAGCCGCTGTCCCTTTCCCATTTGCTGACGGCCTGCCTGGAGACGCCCAGCTGATAAGACAATTCTTCCTGGGACAGGCCGGCTTCCTTGCGCAGTTTCTGAATTTTTTCTCCAAACGTCATAGTTGTTTTACTCCTTATCCTATCCAGATTCTATCATCCAGGATACTCTTTTTCTCTGGAATTCGCCACCAAAATACGGTTGCAAATGCGCAACGGGCGGTTGCATGGGCATATTTTGCTGTAATTTGGGCCTATTATGTTATGCGGCATGTTTTGGTGTGGCATGTTTTGGTTGTAACTGCCGATTTTATATGGTAAACTAAATTGATTCAGAATCCGCCGCTGGCGGCTCTTTGCGGCCAGCGGGTAGGAACTGTATGCCATTTTTTGGAATCAAAACGGAGAAACCGGAGGAAGACTATGCGCAGGATCGCATTTCATCTGAACTGCCTGGAGCAGGGAGGCGCTGAGCGGGTGGTGACCAATCTGGCGCACCAATTTTATCAGCAGGGCTATGAGGTGCTCATCGCCACGGAGTGGTTCGGGGAGAATGAATTTCAGATCGATCCCGGAATCCGGAGGGTGCATGTGGGGCTGACAGAAGAAGAGCAGAAGCTCAGTCGCCCGGTGCAGATCCTGAAGAGAGTCCTGCATCTGAGACGGTTTGTGAAGGAAGAGAAGCCGGATATTCTTATCGCCTTTGCGCAGAAGGCCAACTACCGTGCGCTGATGTCCACGGTGGGGATGAAGCTGCCGGTGCTGATCTCCATCCGCACCGATCCGGTAGGGCATTATGATTCTCTGTCGGATAAAATTCAGATCCCGCTGTTATTTCCAAGGGCGGCGGGCTGCGTGTTTCAAACGGAAGGTCAGCGGGAGTTTTTCCCGAAAGGGACGCAGAGAAAATCCCGGATCATCCTTAATCCCATCCATGAGAAATATATCGGCGTTCCCAAGCCTGGGCAGCGCACCAAGACGGTGGTGCAGTCGGGCAGGCTGGTGGACTTTAAGAATCAGTTGATGCTGATCCGCGCGTTTGTGAAGGTGCATGAGAAGCATCCGGATTATGACCTGAAGATTTATGGGGGCGATTCCCTGGACGGAACGAAGGAACTGCTGGAAGCCCTGATTGCCGAGAAGCGGGCGGAAGGGTATGTGACGCTGATGGGCGCCAGTGATGAGCTGGAAAAGGTACTGCCGGACGCGGCAGTGTTCGCTTTTTCCTCGGATTGGGAAGGACTTCCCAATGCGCTGCTGGAGGCCATGGCTCTGGGACTGCCGATTGTGGCTACGGACTGCCCCTGCGGCGGGCCGAGAACGGTGATGAAGGATGGATACAACGGGCTGCTGGTTCCCATCAAGGATGAGGATGCCATGGCGGCCGGAATCTGCAGGCTGATAGAGAATCCTGAGGAAGCGGAGCGGTTGGGAGAGAACGCGAGGAAAATCGCTGATATCGCGAATGGACAGGCTATTTACGGGCAATGGAGGGATTATATAGAGGAACTGTGCGCCGCGCGCCGGTGACGGGCGCCGTCCGAAGCCGCCGGAAGCTGTGCGGCGGAAGGCTCCTTAAGTTCACAAGGGTTGGAGCCAAAAGCGCTCCGGCATGGAGGTAAATATGTTTTCCTATAAAGAATATAAAGAGATCGTTCAAATCATAAAGGAAAGCGGCCGGATGGCCAATTTTAAGCAGGCGAGGGGGAAGGATCAGTTCATCATCATGCGCCATGATGTGGAATTTTCCGTAGACCGCGCCTTTGCGCTGTCCAAATTGGAACTTTCCATGGATTTCACATCCACCTATTTTTTCCAGTGGACGAACAACTCCTACAACATTCTGTCCAAGAAAAATCTGGACATGATTCATTATATGCACGAAAGAGGCCATGAGATCGGCCTTCATTTCGCGCTGAACGGTTTGACGGATATGGAACTGATCCGGAAGAAGATCATGCAGGAGATCAATGTGCTGAGCGAGATGTTCGGCTTTGAGGTCATGGAATTCTCCATTCACAGGCCGTCCGCCGATATCCTGCGGGAGGATATCAAGCTGCCGGGCATCATCAATGCCTATCAGGACGAGTATTTTACCTTTGCGGAAAAGGTGACGCCGGAGACGAAGCTGGAGGTGAAGTATATCTCCGATGCACAGCACAGGTGGAACTACGGCGTGCCGGATCGGGAGACGCTTCTTTCCAACGATAAGGTGCAGATCCTGACCCATCCTTATTCCTGGACGAAAAAGGGGTATGATAATCTGGAGAACTTCCGGACGCTGATCGCGGAACGAAACGAAGAACTTCTGGATACCATTGATAATGAATGCAAGCATTTTGCCACAGTGCGGGATCTGCTGTAATCGGATGGTTACATGGCACACCCTGACCACGCACTTGTTGTGTGACCAGTAACATCGGATGAAAAAGTCCACGGCCCCTGCGGCAGCACAGCCCGGCGGATGATGGAAAGTCGGGCCAGCAGGCGGCTTTTGGACAGATTTGGAGGAAATATGTGCGGAATATGCGGTTATATCAGCACGCGCAGGATTGCGCCTGAAGAATTGAAGGCGATGAATGATACGATGGTGCACCGGGGACCGGATGATGCGGGAGAAGAGATCTATCCGGCGCCGGAAGGGTATGCGGTTGGATTCGCCCAGCGCAGGCTTTCCATTCTGGATCTGTCCGAACTGGGACATCAGCCCATGGAGTCCGCTTCCTGCTGCTTTGCACAGGAGGGACAGGTCAGCATCGTATACAACGGAGAGATATACAATTACCGGGAATTGAAAAAAGAGCTGCCGGAATATCCGTTTCGCTCCAGCTGCGATACGGAAATGATTCTGGCGGCATATCTGAAATGGGGGATTTCCTGTGTTGAGCGCTTCAACGGGATGTTCGCCATTGCTCTTTATGACAGGAAGGAGCAGGCGGTCTATCTGGTGCGCGACCGCGTGGGCAAGAAGCCGCTTTACTATTGGCTGGATGGGAATAATCTGGTATTCGCCTCGGAACTGAAGCCGATCATGAAGTGTCCCGGCTTTACGCGGCGGATCCGCAGGGATGTGCTTCCCCGCTTTCTGTATCAGCAGTATATAAACGCGCCGGATACGATTTTTGAGGATGTGTACAAGCTGGAGCCGGGTTCTATTCTGCGGTTTCCCCTCAAAGAAGGGCCGCAGGGCATGAAGCGGTGGAAATTCTGGGATGTGGCGAAGGTCTATCACAGATGCCAGGAAGAGATCGTGACTGATTATGCGCAGGCCAAGGCGGAGCTGAAGGAACTTCTGCGCAAATCTGTGGCCGGGCGCATGATATCCGATGTGCCGCTGGGAAGCTTTTTGAGCGGAGGGTACGATTCGTCTCTGGTGACCGCCATCGCCCAGGAGCTTTCGGATAAGCCGGTGAAGACCTTCTCCATCGGGTTTGAGGAAGAGCGCTATAATGAGGCCAAATATGCCAAAGCCGTTGCCGCCCATCTGGGAACGGATCATACGGAGATGATCATTGATGAGGAAGAGATGTTCCGGCTGGTGGAGAGCATTCCGCAGTATTATGACGAGCCCTTTGCGGACAGTTCCCAGATCGCCACGATGCTGGTGAGCGCCCTGGCGAAGCGGGAGGTGACGGTCGCCCTTTCAGGAGACGGAGGGGACGAATTCTACTGTGGCTATAATATTTATGAGAACGTGGCCCAGGCCCAGCTGCTGGATCCGGCCGGCGGTCTGATCCGCGCCCTGTGCGGCTTGCCGGGACTTAAAAAAGCGGAACTGATGAAAAAGCTGCCCTTCCGTGTGCGCGTGGTGGCGACGAATCAGGATCGGGAGACCAAGACCCAGTTTTGCTCCCCCAGCTATATCGAGACGGCCGAGGGGATGGCTCCCGGTGAGAGCCTTCCCTGCAAATATCCGGTGGAGAGCGGATATGGGGTAAAAAACTGGCAGATCCGCAGGATGCTCCTGGACATGGATACCTATTTGCCGGGGGATATCCTCTGCAAGGTGGATCGGGCTTCCATGAAATATTCTCTGGAGTCCAGATGTCCCATCCTGGATCGGGACGTGATGGAATATTCCTTCCGCCTCCCGCACAGTTTTAAATATGAAAAAGGTGTTAAAAAACGGATCTTAAAGGATATCGCTTATGATTATATCCCTAGAGAGCTTCTTGACCGGCCCAAGGTGGGCTTTGGCGTGCCGCTGGACAAGTGGCTTCGGGGGCCTCTTCGGGAACAGCTTGTGGATTATGCCAACAGAGATTTCCTGGTCAGGCAGGGGCTGTTTGATGCGGATTATGTGGCGCGCCTGATCGGAGGATATCTGGAAAAAGGAGATGCGGGCCCTGCCACGGGCGCGAACTATTCCAAAGTGGCCTGGTCATTTTTCACGTTCCAGCAGTGGTACTGCAAATATATGGTTTAAGGTATGGAAAAAGAAAAGAAACACATCGTTCTGTTTATCAGCGCCCTGAGAAAGGGCGGGGCGGAGCGGGTGATGGTCAATCTGGCAGGGTATTTTCAGTCCCAGGGGCTTCGGGTGACGCTGGTGACCCAGTATCTGTGTGAAGAAGAATATGAGCTCCCGGAAGGGATCCCGCGTCTGTTCAGCGAGATTGAGAAGGAAGAGGAGACGGGGAGCCGGGTGGGGGATTTCCTGGCCCGCTATCGGAAGCTGCGCCGGATTTTTCGGGAACTTTCGCCCGACTGCGTGCTTTCCTTTATTGGGAAGAACAATATTATGGCGCTGCTGGCTTGTCTTTTTACCCGGATTCCGGTTGTGGTTTCCGTGCGTGGGGAGCCGAAAAGCGAATATCCGTCCCGCATGATGCGTTTCCTTTCGGGAACGCTGTTCGCCCGCGCTGCAGGCGTGATCGTGCAGACCGAAGAGGCCAGGCAGTTCTTTCCTGCGGCCGTGAGGAAGAGGGCGGTCATCCTGAAGAACCCGCTGAATCCGGCTTTCGTCCGGCCCATGAGGCAGGGGGAGCCGGACGGGCGCATCGTGTCCGTGGGACGCATGGACGCCAACAAGAATCATGAAATGATCCTGCGTGCCTTTGGCCGCATTGCCCGGGAGTTTCCGCAAAGCAGCCTGGAAATCTTCGGAGAAGGGGAGTGCCGCGCGCGGCTGAAGGAATTGGCAGAGGAACTGGGACTGTCCGGGCGGGCGCGTTTTCCCGGCGCGGCGGCGGACATTCCGGAGAAAATCGGGAACGCCAGCGTGTTTGTGCTCTCTTCTTATCATGAGGGGATGCCGAACGCGCTCATTGAAGCCATGTGCTTAGGGATCCCTTCCATTTCCACGGACTGCCCCTGCGGCGGGCCTGCAGAACTGATCCGGGACGGCGAAAACGGCTATCTCATCCCTGTGGGAGACGAAGAGGCTCTTGCCGGGAGGCTGCGCCTTCTTTTGTCGGATCCATCCCTGGAGGAACGGATGGGAAAAGAGGCAAGAAAGCTGCTGGATGCATATCTGCCGGAGCGGGTGAATGAAGAGTGGCTGCGCTATCTTTGCGGGAAGATGCGCTAATGCGGGAGAGGAGGCGATTTGCGGCCATGAAAAAAAAGCAGCTGCTGCAGGCGGTGGTCTTTGTGGCGATTTTTTTCGTGATACTGATCCATTTGACTTATATTATACGCACCAGCGGCGATCAGAAGGCACGGTTTGCCGGATTCTATGCGGAACCGAAGGATACCATTGACGCGATTCTGATCGGTTCCAGCCCGGTCTATCCATACTATGCCGCTCCCAAGATCTGGGGAGATTATGGCATCACCACCTATCCGCTGTCCACGAACCTGCAGCGGCCCAAGGCGGCAGTACACCTGGTGGAAGAGGCGGAGAAAACCCAGAGCCCATCCCTGTACATCTTTGAGATGCGGATGTATCTGGCTGCGGATGAGGACCTGACGCAGAATATGGCTTATACCCGGGGCGTCACGGACAACATGAAATATTCCATCAACCGGATTCGGACGATCAACGCCCTGGTGGATGATGTGAGCGAGCGCTATACTTATTATTTTGATATCTTTAAATATCATTCCAACTGGAAAACGATCGTCATGCCGAGTCAGCTGGTTTCGTTTCGATATGAGCATAAGGATCCGCTGAAGGGACACTTTATCAGTGACGAGGTGGGTCCCAGCGAGATGGCGGATTTTTCCTGGGTGACGGAAAGACAGCCCATTCCGGCGGATGAAGAGGAAGTGCTCATAGAACTGCTGGAGTACCTGAAGGAGCATGAGATGAACGCGCTCTTCATCGTATCGCCCAACACACAGACGTACGAGAAGCAGGCGCAGTATAATTATATCGCGGACATCATTGAGCCATATGGATACAACTTCCTGAACTTTAATGATTATTATGACGAGATCGGCGTGGATTTTCAGACCGACTTCTATGACTACGGAGGCCATGCCAATGCCATCGGTGCGGAGAAGTATACCGCTTTTCTGGGGAAATATCTGAGCGAGAACTACGAGTTTGAGGATAAGCGCGGCCAGGAAGGTTATGAGGACTGGGACGAATCCTATGAATTGTGGACCGGGGAAATGGAAAAAGCGAAGGCAACGATCCGGGAACGGATCGCCAATCAGGATTTCAAGGTTCTGGAAGGACAGGAACAGGAAGACGAGTAAAACGCAACCGTTCAGGCAGGTCTGAACGGTTGCTGCAAAACGGAACGGGACAGGATTAAGAGGAACAGGAGGATTCCCTATGTGCGGGATCGCGGGATTGTGCGGCTGGCGCGGCGACTGGCGCAGCAATATTGAAAAAATGAATGAACGCATGGCGCACAGGGGCCCGGATGCGGCCGGCGTCTGGGCGGAGGAGGATGGTTCTGTTGTGCTGGGGCACCGCAGGCTTTCCATCATTGATCTGTCTGAAGCCGGCGCGCAGCCCATGCTGTCGGAGAGCGGGCGTTTCGTGATCTCCTACAACGGGGAAATCTATAACTATCAGGAGCTGGCAGAGCGCCTGATTGCGGAAAAAAAAGTGTCCGCTTTCCGAGGAAGTTCCGATACGGAGGTGCTGCTGGCAGCGGTGGAAAGCTATGGCGTGCAGAAAGCCCTCACGCAATGCAAGGGGATGTTCGCCTTCGCCCTCTGGGATCGGAAGGAACGGACCCTGACCCTGGCCAGAGACCGGGTGGGAGAAAAACCGCTTTACTATGGGATGGTTCAGGGAAGCTTTGTGTTTGCTTCTGATCTGAACAGCATCGCCGTTCTGGACGGCTTTGAGGGCCGAATGGACGTTTCCGCCCTTTCCTTCTATTTCACCCACGGTTATATCCCGGCGCCCTACAGCATCTATGAAGGCATCCGAAAGCTTCCTGCAGGGACCTTCCTGACGGTGAAGGCCCCCTTTGGGCAATGCGAGCCGGTCGCTTACTGGTCCATGAAGGAGGCGGCCCTGTATGGTCAGGCCCATCCTTTTACCGGGAGCAGGCAGGAAGCGGCGGATGAACTGGAACGGCTGCTGAAGCGGTCCATCCGGGGGCAGATGTGCGCCGATGTGCCATTGGGCGCTTTTCTGTCTGCGGGCATTGACAGCAGTACCGTGGTGGCGCTGATGCAGGCCCAAAGCAGCGCGCAGGTGCGCAGCTTCACTATCGGCATGGAGGATGCGCAGTACAACGAAGCGGATGCGGCGGAGAAAATCGCGGCCCATCTGGGCACAAAGCACACGCGGCTGACCATTACGGAGCAGGATGCGAAGGCGGTTATCCCGCAGATATCCGGAATATTCGGAGAGCCCTTCGGAGATTCCTCTCAGATTCCCACCTATCTGGTGAGCAAGCTGACCAGGGAGCATGTGACGGTGGCCCTCTCGGGAGACGGTGGGGACGAGCTGTTCGCCGGATACAATATCTACGGCTGGGCAGATCGGATCTGGGGCAAGATGAAGACGAAACCCCGGCTGCTGCGGAAGGCTGCAGGAGGGCTGATCGGCCTGCTTCCTCTGGATGAGAAGGAGGGCCTGGGGCTGAAGGGAAAGCTCCTGAAAGCGGACGGCATCCTGGATGTGTACCGGATGAATTATGACAGAGATCCGCTGGTACGGCGCTTGGCGCCGGACGGAGTGGAGATCCGTCCGTTCTATGCGCGCGTTCCGGAAGGCCTGCTGGACTGCCCGCTGCATGAAGTGATGCTGCAGGATATGCTGCTTTACCATCCGGATGACATTTTGGTCAAGGTGGACCGGACGGCCATGGCAGTCTCTTTGGAGACCAGAGTTCCCATGTTGGATAAGGATGTGGTTGAATTCGCCTGGTCCCTTCCTCTTTCCTTCCAAAGGCAGGGGGATGTGGGCAAACTGGTGCTGCGCGACGTGCTTTATCGATATGTCCCGAAGGAATGGATGGAGCGGCCCAAGAAGGGCTTTTCCATACCCATCCGCCGCTGGCTTGCGGAACCTGAGCTTCGGGAATGGGCGGAAAGCCTGCTTTGTCCGGATGCGCTTTCCAGGTCAGGGGCGCTGGATGGAAAAGCTGCGCGCCGTATCTGGGAAGACTATACGGAGCGCGGCATCTGGAGGCCGCAGGTCTGGTATCTGTTAATGTTCCAGCAGTGGATGGAAGGCAGGACGTGAGATGAAAATAGTGGAACACTTTGAGGGCACGCTGCCGCCTCCTTCCGAACGGGAGCTGATCTCGGTGGTGGTGGCCGTATATAATATAGAAGCCTATGTGGAGCGGTGCGTGCGTTCCATCATGGCACAGACCTATCCGGAACTGGAAATCCTGTTGGTGGATGACGGTTCCACAGATGCGAGCGGAAAGCTCTGCGATGCACTGGCGGAACAGGATGCCAGGATCCGGGTGCTGCATAAGACAAACGGCGGGCTGTCGGATGCCAGAAATGCGGGAACAGAAGCTGCAAGCGGCAGTCTGATCGCCTTTGTGGATGGGGACGATTGGCTGGAGCCGGATATGTATGGCCGGATGTATGCGGCCATGTGCGCCTTCGGGGCGCCGTTGGCGGTCTGCAGATATAAGCAGGTCTACAAAGACCGGGTGATCGACGGTTCCACGGATCGAGCGGTGCTCCTTTCCGGAAGCGAACCGCTGGAGCAGTTTATTGCGGAAAATGACGAGGTGCCCCTTCGCAACGCGGCATGGAACAAGCTGTACCGCAGAGAATTGATGGGAGAACTTCGGTTCCCTGTGGGAAAGCTGTATGAGGATATCGTCTATACAACCCGCCTTTTGGAACGCGCCAAAAGCTGCGTTTATCTGGACAAGGCAGGGTACAATTATGTCCTGGAACGGGAAGGAAGCATCATGGGGAAAGGGCTTGGCGAGCGGATTTTTACCGATCAGGTTCCGGCCTACCAGGAGAAAGAAACGTTTCTGAGGGACATCGGCAGGCCGGATCTGGCGGACATGCATCGCTTTTTCTATTATAAAAGGCTGCTGAATGATTATAATCTCTGTATGCGTTCCCGGGATAAGAGGCAAAGGGCGTACTGCGGCAGGCTGCGCAGCCTGATCCTGGAGAAAAAGGAGGAGATGGGGCGCGTCTATGGCTGCCCTGCGGCGGGAGAAAACGACTGGATCAAGATGCGCATGTTCGTTCGCTCCCCTCTCCTTTACCGGCTGATGACGGAGTTTAATGAGGGGATTTTGCTTCCTCTGAAGAGAAAAAGAACGGAAAGGCGGGAAAGGCAGTGATCCTATTGCGGCTGTCCGGCGGGCTGGGAAACCAGATGTTTGAATATGCGCTCTACGTTGCGCTGAAGGCCCGCGGGAAAACGGTGAAAATCGACGACATATCCGACTACATGGCGGCGGATCGCAGAAGCGTGCAGCTGGATATTTTTGACGCGCCCTATGAGCGGGCGTCGCGGGATGAGATCATCCGCTACACGGACGCCTCCATGGCATTTCGCGACCGGGTGCGCAGGAAGCTGACCGGAAGGAAGAGCCTGGCCTACAGGGAGACGGAGATGGCCTATGATCCATCTGTTTTCCAGCGGGATCCGGTCTACCTGGAAGGGTACTTTCAAAGCGAGCGGTATTTTGCCGATGTGAAGGATGAGGTGAGGCGGCGGTTCCGGTTCCGATTCGATCAGCAGGAGCGGCAGGATGCCCGGAACGGTTCGGGAATCTGGCAGAGCGGGCCCGGAACCTTGCAGGATGGCCCGGGGAGCTCGCAGGGACATCCTGGGATTTTGCCGAACGGCCCGGGGCAGGCTCTGCCAGAATACTGCCGAAGCTGCCTGGAGCAGATCCGGTTGGGCCAGTCGGTGGCCGTCCATGTGAGACGGGGGGATTATCTGGATCCCAAACACGGCGGGATCTATGAAGGAATCTGTACCCGGGAATACTATGAAGAGGCCATGGGACGGATCAGGGAGCGCTGGCCGGACGCCCGCTTTTTTCTCTTCTCCAATGATCCGGACTGGACCCGCAGGAATCTGGGCGGAGAGGGACGGATCCTGGTGGAGGGCGGAAGCGAGGAGACAGGCTACCTGGACCTGTATCTGATGAGCCAGTGCCGCCATGCCGTCATCGCAAACAGCAGCTTCAGCTGGTGGGGAGCATGGCTGATTGAAAATCCGCAGAAAATGGTGATTGCCCCATCCAGATGGATGAACGGGCGGGACTGCAGGGATATCTATACGGAGGATATGATTCGGATATGATTGATAATATAAGAAAACTGAAGTCGATATTGACCAAATCCCAGAAGCGCAAGGTCTGCGGCCTGGGCGTGCTGATCCTGATTTCCGGCATGCTGGAGACCGTAGGCGTCACTGCGGTCCTGCCGCTGGTGCAGGCGATCATCGACCGGGACGGCATGATCACCAATGAGACGGTGCAGACGGTGTGCGCCTGGTTCGGTTTCACCCTGTCGGAGGACAATTTCAATCAGTTCATTCTGATACTCCTTTTGCTGATTATCCTCGTTTTTGTGGTGAAGAACCTGTTTCTGCTTCTGGTCACCTATGTGCAGTCCGTGTTCGTCAACAGGAACCAGTTCCGGACGGTCAGCTACATGCTGGAAGAGTATCTGAACCGGCCCTATGAATTCTATCTGAACGCGGATATTCCCACCGTATTCCGGCTGGTGGACAGCGACGTGCCCAAGGTATTCACCATCCTGATGGAATATATTCAGCTGGCATCCGAGGGCGTGGTGGCGCTCTTTATCTGCGTATTCCTTCTGGTGGTGGATTGGAAGATGACGCTGATCATGGGAGGCCTTCTAGTGGGACTGACCCTGATCATTATGCGGATCATGAAGCCCAAGCTGAACGTGATGGGGTTAAAATCCCAGCGGGTGCAGAGCCGCATGGGCAAATGGAGGCTGCAGTCCATCTATGGCATCAAGGATGTGAAGATCCTGCACAGGGAAGCTTTCTTTGCCCGCAATTTCAGAAAGTATTCCCAGATTGCCGGAGAAGTGACCAGCAAATACACGGTGCTCAACAACATTCCCCGTCTTCTCATCGAGACGGTCTGTATCAGCGGCATTTTGGCTTATCTGGCGGTTTATATCCTGATGGGCGAAGACCTGACGGCCATGGTGGCTCAGATTGCGGCCTTCGGCTATGCGGCCACCCGGCTGATCCCAAGCGTCAACCGTTTCAACGGCCACATGACCAATATCGCTTATTACCAGCCGTCCCTGGAATACGTCTATGAAAATGTGGATTTCAGCGATTATACGAAGTACGGGGAATATCACGGCAAAGAGGAAGACGCAGGAGTGACGATCCCGATCGAAGGGGAAATCCGTATGGATCACATTACCTACGGTTATCCGAATTCTGACAAGAACGTGCTGGAAGACGCCTGCATGAGGGTTCCCATCGGCAAGTCGGTGGGGATCATGGGCCCCTCCGGAGGCGGAAAGACCACCAGTGTGGATATCCTGATGGGCCTTTTGAAGGTAAAAGAAGGAACGATCACCTGCGGCGGCGTGAACGTGTTTGACAACTATCCTCAGTGGCTGTCCAATATCGGCTATATTCCCCAGACCATCTTCCTGACGGATGACTCCCTTAGAGAGAACATCGCTTTCGGCGTGGAGCCGGATGAGATTGACGACGACAGGGTGTGGGAGGTGCTGGAGGAAGCGCAGATGAAGGATTTCGTGAAGCAGATGCCGGAGCAGCTCTATACCAGCGTGGGAGACCGTGGCGTGCGCCTTTCCGGCGGACAGCGTCAGAGAATCGGCATCGCCAGGGCGCTGTATCACAATCCGGAGATCCTGATCTTTGACGAAGCCACGTCCGCCCTGGACAACGATACGGAGTCGGCGATCATGGAGGCCATCGAGAGCTTCCACGGCCGCAAGACCATGGTCATCATTGCCCACAGATTGCGGACCATAGAGAATTGTGATATCATCTACAATGTGGATAACTGCAAAATCATGATGACAAAGGGAACCTTATAATGCCGCGGTGCGAGGAAGCGCGCAGATGGGAGCAGGCGTGATCGGAACAGAATTTTTAAAGGGGCAGGGGCTGGGAAACCAGCTGTTTAGCTATGTGACGGCCAGATGTATTGCCCTGGAGAGGGGCTGTGCCTTCGGCACGGCGGGCCAGGAACAGCTGGCTGTCAATATACACAGCAAAAAAGGCATGTATTTCATGGATATGGATCTGGGAGAGCGGATTGAGACGGGGACGAAGGACGGTTTGGCTCCGGCTGCGGAGGACGGGACGGGTATGGCTGCGGCAGACAGTTCCGGCGCGTGTGCAGCGCGTTCTTCCGGCGTCAGAAAAGAGGAACTGTGCCGCTATGATGAAAAGGAGCTGCGTTTTTTCCAGGGAACCTCTGCCCACGACATGGAACACGGCTGTTATGTGGCGGGAGAGGACGGGGCGCTTCACAGCCTGCCGGACAATACGCTGATCTATGGAAATATGCAGGATGAGCGGTATTTTGCCAGGTACCGGGAACAGATCCGGGAGTGGCTGCGGGTGCGGCCGGAATATGATACTCATGAATTCACCCGGGACAACCTGTGCATCCTGAATCTGAGGGGCGGGGAGTATACCGGGCATCCGGAACTGTATCTGTCCAGAGGATATTGGCTGAAGGGCATGAAGAACATGCGCAAGATCCGGCCTGATATGGAATTTATCATCGTGACCGATGATCCGGAGGCTGCGCATAAGCTGCTTCCCGGGCTGCCGGTGTACCATTCCGATCTGGATCGGGACTATGTGATGCTGAAAAATGCCCGTTATCTGCTGCTGTCTAATTCCAGCTTTGCCTTTTTCCCCGCGTATACGTCTACCACGCTGCAGGCCGCCATCGCGCCCAAATACTGGGCCAGGCACAATGTATCCGACGGATACTGGGCCTCGGAGCAGAATATCTACAGCATTTTTCAATATCAGGATCGGTCGGGCCGGCTCTTTACGCCTGAGGAATGCAGGCAGGAGCTGGAAGCTTATAAGAAAACTTCCGGGAAGTACAAAAACGCGGGAAAGCGTCCGGAGGGGATGAAAGCGGCCTGGTGCAGGCTGGAGAGCAGAGTGCGCTATGGCATGTTTTATCTGCGCAAGATCTGGTATTCGCTGACGAGGCGGGCGGGGTGGAAGGTGCCCTATGGTAAGAATGTGGGATAGAGCGTCAAGGCGCACAGTTTTATAGGACAGAGAGAAAAGGGGCAGCGGGTATTTGTGAGGGACGTTACGAAAAGAGAATTCAAAAAGAGTTTTAAGACACACTATGACTGTTACCGGAAGCTTTCCGACAGCAACAGCGGATGTGATAAAACCAGACGGCTTATTCTGTTTTACTGTGTGGAATGCGGTCTGAAGTGCGAACTTCTGAAGCGGGAAATGAAAAATACCTATAAAGAACTGTGGACATGCGAAGGTCTGGAAAAGCTGGAGAGGGACGGGCATAATCTGAACATTATGCTGAAAAAGGCCGGTGTGGAAGCAAGGTTTCCGCTGGGGCCAATCCGCTTAAAATCGCAGGAGAGCGTGGGAGCGAGGGAATTTAACCAGCTGTGGAGGTATGGGATTGAAACATTGGATGCCAGGGAAGAAGACGAGGTAGAGAAAACCTTGGTGAACATTGCCAAATGGCTGGATGAAGGGATCTAGTGAGGTGTGTATGAGAAGATTCTATACATGGAAAGATATTGAGATAGAATTGTTCCGCAACAGAGCCAAATGGCCCAAAAGCTGGACGGATATCGATGTATACAGCACGATGGCGGAGGTCTTTGTCAATTCGGAAGAGAAGACGGAGACTTTTTGGAAGAACCTTTTCGGAAACCTGTATCTGGAGGGGGAGGAATGTATCGTTTTGCCCTTTACAGGCCAGAAAATACAGATTATATATACCCTTGAACCGGAAGCGGCCGGGCAGGAGAGGGTGATTGCGCCTTTATTTAAGAATATTTATTTAAGCGGCGGCCGTCAGCCATCCCTGCCCGACAAGCCGCTGCCCGGCGTGCCGGTGATCGCTTTCCACTCCTATAAAGGCGGCGTAGGCAGAACGCTCTCCCTGATCAGTTTTGTAAGGGAACTGACGGAATGCTTTGAGGGAAAAAAGAAGGCGCTCATCATTGACGCTGATCTGGAAGCGCCGGGCCTGACGTGGATGGCGGAGGAACAGAATAACCGCTGCGAGATCAGTTATCTGGATGTGCTGTCCCTGATACATGTGAATGGATTTACGGATGAACTGACAGAGAAAATCAGCGGCCTGGTGGAGAAATCCGTGTTGACCTTTGAGACAGAGTCCCTTTCTGGAGAACATTTGTTCATCCCCACTTACCTGGAAGAGAGCCAGCTAATGGATGTATATGCCAGCCCGGAAATCCTGCTGTCTTCCAGCGAGAATAAGTTTATCCTGCCGGAATTCTTTTCTTCATTAGGCAAAAAGCTCGGAGCGGATATCGTTTTTATTGATTTGAGGGCAGGAGTTAGCGAATATTCTGCGCCGTATATTTTCGATCCAAGGGTGAAGAAATTCTTTGTGACATCCACCTCCAGACAGTCTGTGCGCGGCACAAGCATGCTGCTGAGATTGGTAATGGATTATTTTAATGATGAAAACGCTGTTCCGCAGATTTTGCTGACCATGATTCCGCCATCGGAACTTTTCAGCGAAGAAATGGAGAATGAAACGCGCGGACCTGCATGACGGGGAGGGCGGTTGACGGGACGGAAGAGGAGGGCAATGTTGGCCTTTCTGATGCGATTACAGGATTCGGTTTTGACAGCGCCCTGATCCATCTGGACGGAATTGCCCAGGTGTGCGCAAAGCTGAGAAGCTCCGGAATGCGTAAGGAAACGGCTCGGCTTGTGAGAGAACTGTTTGACGGCGGGGAACCTGTACAAGACGTGCCGATCCGGGAAGAAGTGCAGAAGGTACTGAAGCGCCTTTTTGAAATTACCGATAAGGAACTTGTGGCGGAGGGAACCGCATCCTCCAATATGCTCTGCACGGATGTGATCCAACGGATCGCCAGAGACTTCCGCAGGGAAGTCCCTCAGATTGTGGTGTTAGGAGCAAAAGGCTCCGGAAAAACCTATCTGTATAAACAGCTTTTGATTAATAAGAGCTGGAACCAGTTTGTCCGGACAGTGGAGAAGGATTCCGGAAGGGAGAACAGGGAAGAGACATACATTATTCCGGTACTGGCCAGTGAAGACAGAAAGGTATTTCAGCCGTTATTGCAAAAATGCATTGATTATGCGAGAGAAGGCCTGGGATGGGGCGCACCTGGGGAGTTCGTATATGCTTCGAATGAGGATAAAATGAAAGCGTTCCGAAAACAAGAGCATACATCCTCCGAATGGCGGGATTTTTGGGAACGCTGTCTTCTGGAATCGGCAGGGGAGAACGGAAGTTTTTCCGAATTGGCGGAAAGGCTGGAGGGGGAGAAGAAACGGATCGTATTCATTCTGGATGGAGTGGAGACGTTATTTGACGAATCGGTATTGTCGGAAGCGGCAAAAGGGGCAATACGGGTGTTATGCCGTGATCTGCCAAACCGGATTGGAGAGATGGGCCGGGGACGGATCGGAATCGTGATTTTCCTCAGGAAGGATCTTGCAGAGGATGCGATTACGACGAATTATGAACAATTCCGCGCGCAATTCTCCCAATATGAACTGAATTGGTCCCAGACGGAGGCTCTGAGGCTGGCGCTTTGGATCGCACAGCAGGCGGAAGGGACAAGGTTCAGCCTTCCCGTCCCGCTTCCAAGGGCTTCCAGGGAGTTGGTGGAACAGAAGCTGAATCTGCTCTGGGGAAGCAAACTGGGAAGAAAGGATTCCAAGGAAGCATATACCTCCAGATGGGTCATCGCGGCACTGTCGGATTTCAACGGACAGCTTCAGGCAAGGGATATTGTCCGGTTCCTGAAGTATTCAACGCAAAGCTGGGCTACGGTCAATCTGTCTTCTTATCCGGACAGATACATCATGCCCACAGAGATAAAAAAAGCGATCGTAGGCTGTTCAGAAGGGAAGGTGGGAGAGATCAAGCAGGAGATCCGTTCTTTGAAGGAGATTTTTGAAAAATTGGAAGACCTGGATGAGACAGAGAAGTTCCTCCCGCTTAATCCGGAGAAGCTGCCTCTTTCCCCGTCAGAAATCCATGTGATGATGAAACAGGGATATTTGAAAATTTATAAAGAGCAGTACTATATTCCCGAGATTATCCGGCATCATTTCGGATTCCGGTATCAGAAAGGGGCGCGGCCGAAGGTGCTGGCGCTGCTGCTGAAATAGGGAAGGGCACAACATGCCCGGATATGGAGACAAGCGTGAAAAAGCGCTTTTTTGTACCTGATTATAAACGCGCGCATATGCGCGCAGATGGAGCAACCATGAAAGAAGAAGACAAACTCCAACTCCCCAACGTGACGCTCTGCGCCATGACCAGCGTGAGGGTGAGGGAGACCATCAAGGCGATGCATTACAGCATGCGGGGAATTCATTTTGCGGATGCGCTGATCATCACGCATAAGAAGCCCCGGTTCCTTCCGAAGGGGATTCATTACCGGCATACCTCGAAGCTTTGCAGCATTGATGATTTTAATTATAAGACGGTTTATGATCTGGGAGATTATATCGAGACGGATTTCGTCCTGCTGGTGCACTATGACGGATTTGTGGTGCATCCGGAGATGTGGCGGAAGGAATTCCTGGACTATGATTATATCGGCTCCCCCTGGCCTCTGCCGAAAGAGGGGGACGACACCACCTACCGGGACATTCACGGCAATATCTGCCGGGTGGGCAACAGCGTGGGCATCCGCAGCAAACGCCTGCTGGACTATCCGAAGAAGGCACAGGTGCCCTGGACGCCGGAGAAAGGCTGGTATAATGAAGATGGATTTCTTTGCTGCAGGATCCGCCATCTGCTGGAGGCGGAAGGAATGCGGATCGCGCCCCTGGAAGTGGCAAAGTATTTCGGCCATGAGAACATGATACCGGAGATCCAGGGCATTACGCCCTTTCTGTTCCATAAATGGGCGGGGACCAATGCGGGATATCCGGATTTTCGCCGGAAGCATCCGCTGATCGATGCGGCCAGAAGGCTTCACGGCCGCATGGTGAACGGAAAGGCAGGGAGGTAAGAATGGTATACGATTGCTTTCAGTTTTTCAATGAACTGGATATTCTGAAACTCCGGCTGCATGTGATGGCTCCGGTGGTTGACCGGTTCGTCATCAGCGAAGCCACGGAGACCTTTTCCGGCCAGCCAAAGCCGCTGTACTATGAAGAAAATAAAGAAATGTTCTCAGAATTTGCGGATAAAATCATCCATGTTGTGGTGGATGATACGCCGCCCGGCTATACCCATGACCGGGATACCTTTCAGAAAAATGCCGTAGGCAGGGGGCTTGCCGGCTGCACGGACGAAGATATCATCCTTTTCAGCGACCTGGATGAGATACCGAACCCCGAGAAGGTGAAGGAGATCCTGGAACATTTTGACCCCACGAAGATCTATCATTTTGCCCAGCGCATGTTTTACTGCTATCTGAACATGGAGGAGGTCTCCGGCAACCTGCTCTCTTATGCGGGGGAGTTTCCAGGTGTGGAGAAAAAGCAGTGGATCGGCTCCAAAATGTGCAGCTACCGGCTGCTGCGGGAACAAGGCCTTAAGCTGGGAGAACTGCGTTTCCCGGAGCGCAAGGAGATCGGCATCCGTGTGGCGGACGGCGGGTGGCATTTCGGATACATGGGAGGGCACGGCGAGAAGAACGCCAGAAAACGCGTGGCGGAGAAGGTGCGTTCAGCGGCCCATCAGGAATATAACAAGGCGGAGATCCTTTCCGGGGTGGTGGACAATATCAAGGATGGGAAGGATCTGTTCGGAAGAAATGCCAGCTTCAAGCGGGTGGAGATCGATGAGACTTATCCGGAATATCTCCGAAAACATCGCGAGGAATATGACTTCCTGATCCTGAAGGAAGAACCCTCTTACAAAAAAGCGCTGCGGCATGCGGCATCCTGGTTCCGGAAGAATTATTACCGGGCCGGACGGGGCGTGAAGCGGGTGATGAGGAAACTGACGGGGAAGGCATAGGCGGACGCATCTGTCAATGACAGGAGGAGCCTGCCCATCCCAATATCAATATATAGGAGAGATAACCTCATGAGAGAATTGAGCCTGGAAGCTGAAAAAATTATGCGCGAACGTTTTGGAAAAGATACGGTGATCGCATTGGCAACGGAGGATCAAGGAGTGCCATATGTCCGGAATGTAAATGCGTATTATGAGGAAGGCTCCTTCTATATTATTACAGATGCGCGTTCAAATAAAATGAAACAGATAGAAAAAAATTCGAATGTCGCGATAGCGGGCGATTGGTTTACCGCGCACGGAAAGGGTAGCAGCTTAGGTTATTTCGGTAAAGAAGAAAACTGCCTGATTGCTGAGAAACTAAAAAGTGTTTTTGCAGAATGGATCGATAATGGGCATACTAACTTCGATGATGAAAACACCATTATTTTATGCGTGGAATTAACGGACGGACTGCTGCTTTCACATGGAACGAAGTATGCGTTTTAAATTAAAATAGACAAAATATTCTGTAAATTTTGCGGTTTATATAAATTTAAAAGAATATTCAGAAAAAAAGCGCAAAAATGCTAAAAAGACAGAAAGGAGGCGGCGCAGTGAAGCAGAAGAACGATCTGCCAAAGGCGGAATGCCCGGAAGGAACCGAACCGGGTACAGAATGTCCGGAAGAAGAGGAAGCGCAGGCTCCTGCGGTATCCATCTGCGTCCCTTGTTATAATAACGCATCCCAGGTGAAAAAGCTTTTATCCACGGTGGCGGAACAGACGCTGCAGGATATAGAGGTCATTCTTTCTGATGATTCCACGGACAGCCGGATACAGGAACTGGCGGAGCGGATCCGGGAAGAAAAAGAGCCCGGCATTTCCTGGGAGGGGGCAGGGCGGAAGCTGCGCTATGCGCACAACGAAAAGCCTCTGGGCCATATTTTCAACTGGAACCATGCGCTGGATATGGCGCAAGGGCGCTATATTAAGATCATGTTCAGCGATGATTGGTTCACTTACCCGGACAGTCTGGAAAAGCTGGCCGTCATGCTGGACGAACGGCCGGACGCTTCGCTGGCATTCTGCGGCACCATGCAGGTATCGGAGAAGAGAACCTGGACCAGGGCCGCGAACGACGCCTATCTGGAACGGCTGCGGACGGATTACCGCCATCTGTTCCTGGGAAACGAGATCGGCGCGCCAAGCGCTACCATTTACCGCGCCTGCGGCGCCCGGTTTGACGAGAAAAGCAACTGGGCTTCGGATATGTTTCTGTATTTTGAAATCCTGCAGAAAAATCCGTATTTTGCCGCCACAAAGGAACCGCTGATCTCCATCGGCATCCATGAAGAGCAGTATACAGGCATGTTTGCCGAAAAGGATATCCGAAAATATCAGGACAGCCTGCTCATGTATCAGAAATACGGCCTTTCGGCCAATGAAGCCTGCAGGCGGGAAATGCTCCGGCTGACCGTCATGTACGGCCAGGGCTGGAAAAGGGCGTTATCCTGCGGGGCCTCTTTCCCGGAATACATGAAAGAACGGGCAAGGTGGTTCTGGCACAATACGGTGCTGGGCTATTGGAACGGCTTGCGCCATAAGCTGGGGCTGGCGCGCGGCGGCGCATAGCTGCATGCCAAACCGCCCGCTTCCGGTCATCCTGTGAGCGGCAGCGGCGTATGGGGCGTTCCCCCTGCGGGGAATGGAAAGGACGGTACAAAAAGCCATGGGAATGGATAAGGAAAGAACATGGGAGAACCGCATCCAGGCGGTGGGACGGTTCTGTTTTTGGCTGGGGCTGGTTTTGGAGCTTTTCATCATGCTGGTGGATACGAGCGCGTACACCAATCCCATAGAGGGACAGCTGTTTCGCGTCACCTTCCTGCTGTTTGCGCTCAAAGTCGCCTGCAGCAAATTCACCTTGAAAGAATGGCTGTGCCTGGCCTTTTTCATGGTGATCGCAGGGCTGTGCTATCTGTTTTCTGCGCGAGATGAGGCGGTGCGCTTGGTGGTGTTTTGCGCCGCGTTCAAAGATATGGATGTGAAACGGGCGCTGAAGCTCGCTTTCTGGATGACGCTTTCCGGCTGCCTGGCGCTGGCGGGCCTGGCGGCTGCCGGCATACTGGGAAAGATGTACATCATAGATGCGGGGGAGCGCGGGCTTCGCTACTGCTTCGGCCTGGGCCATCCCAACGCCTGCTACTGCCTGTTCTGGGCGCTTTCGATGCTGTTGATCTGGCTGTATCACGAACGCATGCGGCTTTGGCACTATGCGGCCATCGCTGCGGCGGGCATCCTGCTGTATCTGCCGACCCGTTCCAGAACCGGGATTCTGATCCTGATGTTTACCCTGTTTCTGTCCGTCCTTCTGGCATATTGGAAGCGGGTGCGGGAAGGAAAGCTGATCTATCTGGCGGGCATCCTGGCCTTTGCGGGCTGCGTGGTGCTTTCAGTCTGGATCGCCTACTATGAGCCCTATACGGGGCCCTTTTATCCGTACGATTATCTGTTCACCGGGCGGATCACCAGCATGAACACGCTGGAAGGAGGAGGCGGCATGCTGCGCAACTGGAGCCTGTTTTCCTCGCCGGAGAATGTGAAATATTTTGACCTGGGCTACGTCCGCCTGTTTTACTGGTACGGCATCATTCCCGGGGCGGTTTATGTGGTCATGTATGCCCTTCTGATGTGGGAGTGCAGGCGAAGAAAAGATGCGTTCGGCTTCATGATGCTCACTTCCATCGCGCTGTATACCCTGGTGGAGGCACATTTTGTATCCGTATTCATGGGGCGCAATTATGCGCTGTTTCTCATGGGATCCTACTGGATCGGCCTGGTGCGCCGGAATGTGCCGGAGGGGAGAAAAACGGTTGGGGCAAAAACATCTGGGACAAAAACGTCTGGGATGAAAACGACCGGGACGAAAACGGCTGGGGCCCAAGCGGATGGTGGCTGTCAGGTGCGGGAAGACTATATCTGGAGAGGCTGGAGGCTGCTTTCTAGGGCGTAGGCTTATGCGGCGTCTCAAATGGCGAAAGGTTTGGAAAGGATGAAACCGGGACTGCTTGCTGCGGTTGGCGGGAAGAAGGAAGGTGTGGCTATGCGTCTGGTGATAGACTGTTTTAAATTGGTAAAAGGACTGGGAAAGAGCATCGGAATCTACAATCTGGCGAAGAATCTGACGGCGCATCTGGCGCAGACGAACCAAAACGGGGAACACTGTGAGGAAATCGTGGTTCTGGGAAATGAATGGAACCGGAAGGATTTCGACATTCCTGGCGTGCGTTTCGTGCAGATGAAGGGAAATCCGAAGAGCAAGCTGTACTGTATGGTATGGGAACTGTTTCTGGTGCCTTTTGCTGCCCGCCGTTTCCAGGCGGATCGCCTTCTGTTTCCCAGAGGCTACAGGCCGCTTTTCTATCGGGGGAAGGAGATTGTGATCATTCATGACCTGATCCCGTTTTACTATGACAAGCATTTTCCAGGCGTCTTAAACCGGGTGGAGAATGCCTATATCATGAGCAGATTGAAGGCTTCCATGAAGCATGCGCATAGGATCGTCACCATTTCGGAGTTTTCCAGGAAAGAAGTGGACGAAATGTGCCCGGGCAGCGGCAGCAGAGTGCGGGTGATTTATAATGGGATCAATTCGGTGGCCCGTGCTGAGGGAGACTGCAGCCTGAAACCGGATGGACCCTACTTTTATGCTGCGGCTTCCGGCCTTCCTCATAAGAACGCCATTGGCGTGCTGCGCGCCTATGAGGCTTATTACAAACAGGCAAAGGAACCGGCTCGGTTGGTGCTGGTGGGGATCGACAGCCCGGAACGCATAGACGGAGGGGAGCAGCTGCCCGCAGAGGTAAAAGAATCCATCACCTGTTATCGCTATATTGAAAGCGCGGAAGAGATGCACAGCCTGATGGCGGGGGCGAGGGCCTTCCTCTTCCTGTCCTTGATCGAAGGATTCGGCTTTCCGCCCCTGGAAGCCATGCAGCTGGGCGTGCCCGTGATCTGTTCCAATCGCACCGCTCTGCCTGAGGTGATCGGGGATGCAGGGCTGCTGGTGGATCCGGATGACCGTTCCGGCATTGTAGCGTGCATGAACCGTCTCCTGGAGGATGAGAAGCTGCGGGAGGAACTGATCGCAAAGGGCTATGAGAATGTGAAACGGTTCGACTGGGACAGCCGCACCCGTCTGTACTGGGAGGTGCTTACGGAGTGAAAAGAAGCAGCTGCGGCAAAAATGCGCTCATCTCGGTGATCGTGCCGGTCTATAATGCGAAGCAATATCTCCCGGACTGCCTGGAAAGCCTGTTGTCCCAGACCTGCCCGAATCTGGAAATCCTGCTTGTGGATGACGGTTCCACAGATGGAAGCGCGGAGTGGATAAAGGCGTTCATTCACTCCTATGAATGGAAAGAGGGGAACGGCAGTTCAGGTTCCATCCCGGGCAGGCCGGCGCAGGACGCGCGCTTATGCGGAACAGAACAACCGGCATCCGCCGGGCTTTCAATAAAAGGGCAGGATGGGAAGAAAAGACACATCCGCCTCTTGCAGAAAGAGAACGGAGGGGTCTCCAGCGCCCGCAATCTGGGACTTGAGGAAGCGAAGGGGGACTATATCTCTTTTGTGGATGCGGATGACTGGATCCAGCCCGAAATGCTGTCCGAACAGCTTTCCTGCCTGCTGCAGCACGAAGCGGATATGGCAGTGTCAGGCTTCCTGGAGGTGGGAGAAGCACAGAGACGGCAGAGGCGGCAGGAAGGTGCCGGTTCCAGGCCGAAGGAGACGGACGGCGCCCGCAGGCCGGAGGGCGCGGCGGAGGAAGCCGGGGCGAAGGGCGTAAGGGTTCTGGAACCCAAAGCATATGTGGAAGACTACCTGCTGTGCGGAAACACCCGCTGCTGGAGCGTTCTGTATACGCGGGAACTCATTGGCAGCGTGCGGTTTAAGGAGGGACTTTCCATCGGGGAAGACCTGCTGTTCCTTTCCAAGCTGCTGCCCGCGCTGAACCGTGTCTGCGTGCTTCCCGGTCAGGATTACTGCTATTACCAGAATGAGGGAGGCGCCATGTTTTCCGGATTCAAGCCATCCTATATGGATCAGATTCGCTGCTGGGAACTGGTGCGGCCCGATATGGAGCAAATCTCCGCGCGCGCGGCCGTCCGCACGGATGTCTGTCTGTTCCAGGGAGCCCTTCTTGTGGCGGGAAAGCTTGCCCTGCTTTCCGGGCGAGTCATAGGGACGGAGGACCTTTATCTGAAGGAATGCCGCAGCGCGGCACAGGAGGCCTGGAAACGGCTGGGAGCGGCCGGGCAGCGGAAGCTTCTGCCGCGCGGATACAGAGTGAAGGGTCGGCTGTTTCTGCGCGCGCCCGGGCTGTATCTGAAGCTGTACCATATCTGGAAAGGCGGTCGGAAAGGGGCAGAATGATGAGAAGAAGAGTGAAAGAAAAGCGCTTTCACTTTCCCGGAATTAGAATGCGCACCAGAGCGCGCAGATGGGAGCAATGATGGAAAGATACAGAGGAAAGAAAGATAAAATTGTCTTATACATGCATGCCGGCAGCGGCAACCATGGCTGTGAGGCCATCGCCAACACGGTCATCAAGATGCTGCCCAAGCCGGCCATCGTCATGACGAACAGTGTGCAGGAGGATGAGGCCTATTCGCTCAAGGGAATGGCGGTCTTTCTGGAAGAGAGAAAGGTGCGGAAGAAGTTTTTCGTCCATGTATACTATTATTTGAAGGAGCGCCTTTTTCATAATCCGGAAGCGGCCTTCCATTACCGGTTCCGCGAGGTCTGCGGCAGAAACCTGCGTCAGATGAACATCTCCATCGGGGGAGACAACTATTGTTATGATCTGCTGCTAAAGGACCTGAAGTATACCAACCGGCTGTTTACGGGACAGGGAGCCATGACCGTGCTTCTTGGCTGTTCCATCGAACCGGAACTGCTGTCGGATCCGGATATCCTCGAGGATCTGGGACGTTACAGCTGCATTATCGCCAGGGAGTCTCTTACCTGGCAGGCGCTGACCCAGGTGGGGCTGAAAGAAAAGAGCTATCTGGCCCCGGATCCCGCCTTCCTTCTGAAGAGCGAGCGGCTTCCCGCCCCTCCCGGCTTCGTGGAAGGCCAGATGCTGGGACTGAACGTGAGTCCTATGGTGGTGGGAAGAGAGCAGGAGCAGGGCATCACCATGGAGAACTACCGGCAGCTCATCCGCCATGTGCTGGACACGACAGAATTGGGAATCGCCCTGATCCCCCATGTGGTATGGAAAAATAATGATGACCGGACGGTGCTTCGCGCCCTGTACCGGGAATTCCAGAGCACGGGCCGGGTGGTGATGATCGAGGATGCCAGCTGTGAGCAGCTGAAAGGCTATATCGCCAGATGCCGGTTCTTCATCGGAGCGAGAACCCATGCAACGATAGCAGCTTACTCTTCCCTGGTGCCAACGCTGGTTGTGGGCTATTCCGTGAAAGCGCGGGGAATCGCTCTGGATCTGTTTGGGACCTGGGAGAAGTATGTGATTCCGGTGCAGGAATTGAAGGACAAAAAAGAACTGGCGGACGGCTTTGACTGGCTGCGCAGCCAGGAAGATGGGATCCGCAAACGGCTGGCTTCAGTGATGCCCGGCTATTTGGAGCGGGCCAGACAGACCGGCCGCATGCTGAGCCGGCTGCTGGAAGAAAAATGAGATACGAGCGGGGGGAAGCTGGACAAGGATGGAACGATTACAGGAATTTTTACAAAGTACGGAGACCATAACGAAAATCAATGCCCTTCAGGAGCAGGTGGCGAAAACAATTTTTACCTGGCCCGCTCTTACCGGAAAGGAAAAATTGAAAAGGGGTATCAAGAAATACATTCTGATGCGTAAACTGCCCCCCATGGATCATTACTTCTGGCCGAACGCCCTCCTGGCCGGCGGCCTTTCGGAGATCCTGAACGGAGCCTGGGACAACCGCAGCGCCAAAACGCTGGAGGCCTACTTTGATAAATGGATCAAAAAAGGGATGCCGCTGTACTATGTGGACAATGTGGCCAACGGCATGCCGCTTCTGGATCTGTATGAGAGCAGCCGGAAGGAAAAATACCTGAACGCCGCAGCGCGCCTCGCCGCATGGCTGGAGGCCTGCCCCAGGGATGAGCAGGGCAACCTGCCTTACCGGGTGCGGGATATCAGCCATATCTATGCGGACGGCATCGGAATGATCTGTCCTTTCCTGTGCAGATACGGCATTTTGAAAGGGGAGGAAAGCCTGGTGAAGCTGGGCGTAGTTCAGATCGTCCATTTTCTGGATCATGCCATGGATGAAGCAACCGGCCTGCCTTACCATGGTTATGACAGCGTATCGGGGATGAAATACGGCTGCGTGGGCTGGGGACGGGCTGTGGGCTGGCTGATGGGCGGCATCGCGGAAAGCCTGGAGCAGCTTCCCGCCAACACCCCGCAGGTCCCCTTCATGCAGGATCATTTCCGCGCCCTGGCCCGGGCTGCGATCGCCAGACAAAGGCAGGACGGCAGCTTTGCCTGGCTCCTGCCTGCCGTGGACGGGCCCGCGGATTCCTCCGCCACAGCCATGATTGCCTGTGCGCTGCTGATAGGGGAACAGAACGGCCTGTTTGAGGGAGAGGAGGCAGAAAGCGTTACCCGGAGCGTGCTGGCTGCCGCCAGGTTCCTATTGTCCTGTATACAAAACGGGCGGGTGGAACACTGTTCGGCGGAGTGTGAAGGCTTCGCCCAATATCCACAGCGCTATGCGGCCTATCCATGGAGCGACGGGCCTACGCTGAAACTGTTCGGACGAATGGAGGAAGTATAGTGAGCCGTTTGATTTTATATGATACCGGAAATTTTCGTGACTATCCGGTGGGAGGACAGGTGACGAGCATTCAGAATTTCCTGCGCTATCTGGCGGAAGCATACCCGCAGCATGTTCAGGATGTACTGTTGGTGGGCGTCTCCTGCGAGCCTTCGAGTGTGGGCAGGATCCAGACGGTGGAGACGGGAGGGGCCCGTTTTTCCTTCCTGGCGGTGACCCAGGCTGAGACTGATCTGGGAAAGGTGCGCAGATCCTTACGTCTGGAGTATGTGAAGGGCCTGTGGAAATACCGGAAGCTGATCGTGATTCGGAAGGAAGACAGCAACTACATCCATACGCCGGAAGCCTTTGGCGCGGTGCGCCTGATCCGGCCGGGTGCGGTCTGTTATGTCTTTTCGCACGGAACCTATCTGGACATGTGGAAACGGGTGCGCTTCTTTAAGAAGGCGCCAATCGTCCGCAAGCTGTTCCAGGGCTTCCTGATGCATGTTATCCGCCGAAGCACGGCTGTGTTCGTCCTGGAAAAGGAAACGCTTGAAGCCTACAGCAGATATAATCCGCATGTGATCCAGGTAGGCAATTCCATCGTCTGCCAACCCTACAGGGAAAGAAGGCTGCATGCGGATGCGGTGCGCTTCCTCTACGCAGGCCGTCTGTCTGCGGTTAAGAATGTGGGGCCCATCATTGAGGCGGTAAGAGACTACCACAGAGACTGCAGCCTGACCATCCTGGGCGATGGGGAAGAGAGGGAAAGCCTGGAAAGGCTGGCCGCAGGCTGTGATCGGATCCATTTCCTTGGCGCGGTGCGGCCGGATGAGGTGCAGCAGGCCATGTGCGAGTCGGACGTGCTGGTGATGAATTCCACCTTTGAAGGGATCCCCATGACCATCCTGGAAGCGCTTGGGTGCGGCCTGCCCGTCATCACCACGGATGTGGGCGGAATTCGGGAAGTGCTCACCTATGGGCTGGATTCGGAAGTGACGGACGGAAGGGCGGAACAGATCCATGCGGCCATGGATCGGATCTGTGCGGAATATGAAAGATACTGCCGGGAAGCGTATCAGAAATCCCTGCAGTTTGATTATAAAGCGGTCAATCAGAAGGTGTTCCAGACGCTGAATGACAGCCTTCATTGGGAAAGGAGCCGCGGATGATACGCAGCAGAAACGAGTTAAAGGAATATCTTTCCTGCGAACGGGCGCTCTACTTTCCGGGAGGCTGGAAAGATCTGTGCAGCGGTTTTTTGATGCGCTCGAAATTCTGGCGCATCTGGCGGCATCAGAAGGCGCTCCGCCTGGCGGAATATTATAAGAACAGGGGCTGGAAAGCTGCCTTTGCGTGGCATCACCGCAGAAAGAATGCGCTGGGACTGCGCCTGGGTTTTGAGATTCCGGAGAACTGCTTTGAAAAGGGCCTGATGATCTATCATATCGCTCCTATCGTGATCAACGAAGATGCCAGAGTGGGAGAGGATTGCCGCATCAGCGGCCTGTTCTGCCTGGGCAATACGGGCGCCGGAACGAAAAGCCCCGTTTTGGGCAGCCGCATCACCGCCGGCTGGGGAAGCTGTGTGATCGGGGATGTAACCGTAGCGGACGGCGTGACATTGGGCGCCGGCTGCGTGGTGACCCGGCCGATCCTGCGCGAGGGGGCGCATGTGGCGGGCGTTCCGGCGAAGGAACTTCCAGATTAAGAAGCTTCTAAAATTTAAGACGCTTCCAGATAAGGAGACCGCCTGCGATGGCATGGCGGGAAGGTAAGAGCATGGAAGCGGAGAAAGAGAGCAGTATGGAAAGAAACAGAGCATCCGAGAGAGAACATGCGGCAGCCGGGCAGCCAAAGGATACGGCGGCAGGCAGGACGGTCAGCGTGATCGTTCCGGTTTATAATGCCCAGGATTATCTGGAACGCTGCGTGGACAGCATCACGGGGCAGACCTATCCGAACCTGGAAATCCTTCTGGTGGATGATGGAGCCAGGGATGAAAGCCCGGCTATGTGCGACCGCTTTGCAGCCCAGGACGGGCGGATTCGTGTGCTTCACAAGGAAAACGGCGGCCTGATGTCGGCCTGGATGGCCGGGGTACAGATGGCTACGGGAGATTACCTCACCTTTGTGGACAGCGACGACTGGGTGGAACGATGCATGATCGAAGAGATGATGAAGCGGGCGGAAGGGAACCCTGGGGAAATCATCTGCTGTAATTTCCTGATCGAACGGCCGGACGGGAGCCAGAAACATACGCACGAGCTGGAGCCCGGCGTGTATACGGGAAAGAGCCTGGAGCAGGTCAAAGGAATCCTTCTTGGGAGGGAACGGCGGACTGTATCCATGTCGCGCTGCATGAAGCTTTTCTCGCGGGAACTTATCTTTCAGAACCTGGATTTCTGCAATCCCAGGATTCGGATGGGAGAGGATGTGAACATCGTCCTTCCGGCCCTGTGCGATTGTAGCAGACTGGTGATCCTCAAGGACGCTTTCTATTATCATTATTTATATAACACAGCATCCATAGTTCATGCATATGATGAGCGTATGTATGAAGGCATCCGGGAATTGGTCGGAACCATCCGGGATATTTTTCGGGAAAAGCAGGCTCCGGGCTGGCAGGAACAATGGGAAAAGGAGAGTGTCTATCTGTATCTGCTGGCGCTGAAGAACGAAGTGCGCGCAGGGGCAAAGGGATATACGGACAGAAGCCGCCGGATATGCGAAGAACAGGGACTGTGCGCCCTGATCTGCAAACATGGGCTGGCGGCACAGGATGCGGCAAACCGAATTCTCTTTGGAATCGCCAGGCGGCCCACGGCGGCCAGGTGCGTTCTGGGACATCTTGTGTTCGCCATGTATGACAGATTCAGGGTTGGCTGAGGGTATAGAAAGGAGCAGGAATGATTCTTATCCGTGTGATGGGAGGGCTGGGCAACCAGTTGCAGCAATATGCGCTCTATGAGAAATTTAAAAGCCTGGGAAAGGAAGCAAAACTGGACGTATCCTGGTTTCGCGACGCCGCCCAGCAGGAAAAGGTGCTGGCCAGACGGGAACTGGAACTGGAAAGGTTCTGCGGCTTGCGCTTTGAATCCTGTACAGAGGAAGAGAAGCGGGCGCTTCTTGGAGGAGGCGGCCTGTTCCAAAAGGTGTTGAAAAAGGCGATCCCCTCCACAGACAAGCGCTTCCTGGAACGGGACATGTACCATCCGGAAATTTTCTCCTTCACAGACCGATATCTGGAAGGATTTTGGGCTTGTGAAAAATATTATCAGAATATTCTGCCTTTATTGCGAGAAAAGATAAAATTTCCGAAAAGTAATAATATTCTGAATCAAAAGACAAAAGAAAAAATGAAGTCAGAACATTCTGTCAGCATTCATATCCGCCGGGGAGATTATCTGGATCCTGAGAACGCGGGCATGTTCGGCGGGATCTGTACGGAAGCCTACTATGAGGCGGCGCAGCAGTTTATCAGAGAGCGGGTGACGGATGCGCATTTTTACCTGTTTTCAGATGATACAGAATATCTGCGCACCCATTATGCCGGGCCGGAATATACGATTGTTGACTGGAATAAGGGGGCGGACAGCTTTTTTGACATGGAACTGATGAGCTGCTGCAGCCATAACATCTGCGCCAACAGCACCTTCAGCTTCTGGGGAGCAAGACTGAACCCCTCTAAGGAAAAATGGATGATACGGCCGGCCAAACACAAGAACAGCCAGGAGATCGATCCTTCCAGAATGCATGAATTATGGGAGGAGTGGGTTCTGATCGATGAGAAAGGGAAGAAAATCTGATGACGGTCGAAAAGATGAGAAAAACAGCAGACGAGGCAGCAAAAAAGGAAACAGGGAGCGCGGCGAATCAAATATCCGGCAAAGCGTCTTGTTCCTCCTGGATGCATAAAGCGCGCTCCAGCGGCTGCCCGCAGGTTTTTTTGTTCCACTTTCTGGTGGCGCTGGCGGCTTTTGCGCCGCTTCTCATTCAGAATGGCGGCCTCTTTACGCTTGCCAATGATTATAATGAGCAGCAGATCCCTTTTGCAATGCTGGAAAATACCGCCCTTAAGGAGGGCGGTTGGCTGTGGAACTGGAGTATTGACCTGGGTTCCAGCTTTGTGGGCGCCTGCAGCTACTACGGATTAGGCAGCCCCTTTACCTGGCTGTCCTTTTTGTTTCCTGCCAGGTACTATCTGTATCTGGCAGGCTGGCTTTATATGCTCAAATACGCGGTGGCGGGAACCCTGGCCTATGTCTGGCTGAAACGTTTTACAGGCAAACCCTACGCAGTTCTGGGCTCCGCCCTGTATGCGTTCTCCGGCTTCCAGTGCGTGAATCTGATTTTCCAGTTTCATGATGCGGTGGCCTTCTTCCCCCTGCTCCTGATCGGTTATGAAAAGCTGGCCCGGGAAGGGAAAAAGGGCGCTCTGGCCTTCGGCGTTTTCGTCAACGCATTTGTGAATTACTATCTTTTCACCCAGGAAGTGATTTTTCTCATTCTGTATTTCCTATTCCGGGAGGGCCTGCACCTGTGGAAAAAGCGCAGGCTGATCGGCAGGTGTTTTGCGGAAGGGTTTCTGGGCTGCCTCATGGCCGGAGTCATCCTCATTCCTTCCTTAGCGCTTGTGCTGGGCAATCCCCGTGTATCCAGGAAACTTGCCCCGGAAAACTGGTTCTACAGCGGCAACCGCGATTATCTGCAGGTGCTTCGCACGCTGCTTTTCCCAGGAGAGACCATGACTTCCTGGTCCTGCATCCGGGAATATGACTGGTCATCCTGGTCTATGTATCTTCCCATGGTCAGCCTGTCTCTGGTGCTCTGCTATCTGATCAAAAAGAGAAAGGACTGGCTTTCCGGCATGATCGCCGTCTGCATTGTGGCCACAGGGATCCCGCTTTTCAACAGCGCGTTCGGCCTGTTTGCGGACAGCAATTATCACAGATGGCTGTTCATGCCGATTCTGCTCATGAGTCTGGCCAGCGCACGGGTGCTGGAAGAGAGAAAGATTTACCCGATCAAGACAGTCTGTGCCCTTCTTGCTGCCTTTATGCTTTTGTTTGTAATCGGTTCCTATTGGTGGTCGTCTCACAGATACGAACTGATCTATGACGAACAGGTATTTCTGACCTGGTCCGCTGTGGGAATCGGGGGCGTATTGCTGGCCCTTTTGATTACGGCGGCGGTCAGGAAAGAAAAGCGCTTCCTGTGGTGCATGGGGCTTGGCATCGCTGCGTTCGGCGCATTTACCACAGGGCTGACGGCACGGCTCTATTATGCGTATTCCGCTTACCCGTCCCAGAATTATTATGATAAGGTGACAGCTGTGTCAGAATTGGAACTTCCGGATGAAAGATACCGGATCCACAGCAGCGACAACACCATCCTGATGACGGCGTCCCTTCCGGGTACAGGCACGTTCACCTCCACGGTACAGGGTTCCCTCTATGCATTCTATGATTCCCTGGGCCTGGAGCGGACGGTTTTCACGCCGGATTCCGAATGGCCGGACGGTTTGCGGGAACTGTTGGGCGGAAAGTACTATATTACCCATGCGCCGGATGCGGATGCGAAAGTGGTACAGAGCGTGGAAGGACAGCTGCATACCTGGTATCTGTGCGAATATGAGGATGCGGTGCCCATTGGAACAGCCTATGACAGCTATATGACCCGCAGCGACCTGGAGAGCATTCCGATGGAACAGAGGGGCCTGGCCATGCTGGAATATCTGGTGGTGGCGGACGAAGACGCGCAGAAGGTTGATGGGATCCTGAAGCGGTACGAGGCGGAAACGGAAGACGGGCAGGCAGAAGGGTTCGTCCCGAAGGAGAAGGGAGAACTGCTGGCTGCGCGAACCGCGTCAGGCTCTGAAAGCCTGACAAAGGAGTGGGACGGATTTACCAGCGTGATCACGTCGGACGGAAGCAAGTATGCGTTTTTCAGCGTGCCCTATGCGGATGGCTTCCGGGCTTATGTGAATGGGGAAGAAACGGAAATCCTGCAGGCGAACGGCATGATGGCGGTGCGCCTGGAAGACGGGAAGAACGAAATCCGGTTCGTGTACCGCAATGACGGTTTGCTGGCGGGAGCGGTATGTACGGTGATTGGATTTGGGATTTGGGGGTGGATGAGAAGAAAGCGCAAGGGGATTGAATGAATAGAAAGAAAAGATAAAAGGAATCAATCGTTTTACGCATTCTAAATGACATAATCTTTTTTGAAATGTAATAAAAAGGCTGTCTTATTTGGTATAAAAAATAAATTATCTGAAAAACATAAAAATTTTTATAAAAAGATAAAATTATCAAATAATACTCAAAAATGAAATAAAATTTTGCCAATAAATAAAAGAACTAATAAAATTCTGTAAATTATAAACTTTTATAAAATAATACAGACAAATTTAAAGAATGAGACGCTGAAAAGATAAGACGCTTAAAGGAAACATGGAATATCCTAAAAATCGGAAAGAAAGCAAATGGGAAGCATTCCAAATTAGGAAGATGTGTAAAAAAGAATGGATTCGCCTAATAAATACCACTATGAAAAGGGAATAGATTGCTTGAGAGAGGGAAACAACTTCGGCCTATCTTGCCGGTTTGGTTGAACTCTCCCCTCATTTATGTTAAGATACGCTTGCATCTTCCCGCATATTTCCATCTGCGCGGGGAATGGTATATAACAGGAGAGAAGTCATAAGCGAATGGGACGAGTGAAATACGCAACCAGGAATATCCTCTTCGGCTATCTGAGCAATGCCGTAACGGGGCTCCTGGGAATTGTTCTGCAGAAAATCTTCATCATAAAGCTGGGAGAAACGCTCCTCGGCGTCAACAGTACCTATACAAGTATTCTGTCGGTGCTGTCCCTGGCGGAACTGGGCCTTGGCACTGCCATTAATTTCAGCCTGTATGCGCCCGTAGCCCGCGGGGACAAGGAAACGGTCAAGGCTTATATGCAGTTCTATAAGAAGGCCTATCGGGTAATCGCCCTAGTGGTGGCGGTTGTGGGCTTGGCGCTGGTTCCCTTCCTGAAATATCTCATTAAGGATCCCGTGGGCATCGACAGCACCCAGGATCTGATCAATTATTACCTGATCTTCCTGTTTAACACAGTGAGTTCCTATTTCGTGGCGTATAAATACAGCCTGCCCAATGCGGAACAGAAGAACTATATCCAGTCCAACGTTCTGACGCTGACGAAGATTGCCACAGTGCTGGTGCAGATCGGGATCCTGCTCACCACGGCCAATTTTTATCTGTATCTGCTTTCCGCTGCAGCCATTGAACTGCTGCAGAAGATCTTCGCCAACGCTTACCTGAACCGGAAATATCCATGCCTGAAGGAAAAAAATGTCAGGAAGCTGACTGCAGCGGAGACGGAGGATATCAAGAAAAAGACAGGCGCGCTGATCTGTCACAAAGTGGGGGATGCCGCGCGGCTTCAGACGGACTCCATCATCATCACCGGATTCATCAACGTCACCATGTCCGGTTATGTGGACAACTATAATAAGGTGATCAATCTGATCGCCAACTTTGTCAACGTGATTTTTAACTCGGTCATATCCAGCTTCGGCAACCTGATCGCCACGGAATCGGAGAAGCGGCAGTATGAATTGTTTCGCGTATACCGCTTTTTCGCATCCTGGATCTACGGGTACTCGTCGGTAGGGTTCTATATGCTGCTCACTCCGTTTATCACCTGGTACTACGGGGAGCGTTTTGCCCTGTCTGCGGCCGTGGTGGCTGCGATCCTGATCGATTTTTATTTTAAAGGGGAACGAGTGGTTCTTTCTAATTATAAGACGGCAGCAGGCGTATTTGAACAGGATAAGTTTCTGCCTCTCATTCAGGGGGCGGTGAACCTGGTGCTTTCGGTGCTCCTTGTACAGCGCATCGGCCTTCTGGGCGTTTACATCGGAACCATTGTCTCCGGTCTCATCGCCAATATCATTCGACCGGTAATCATCTATCGGGTTTGTTTTGAAAAGAAGGCGAATGAATATTTTTATGACGCCATTCGATACATAGCTGTATCCCTGGCAGCGTTGGCAATCTGTGCGGCCGCAGGCCATGTGCTTCTGGCCGAGGTAACGCTCGTTGGAATGATCGGGATGGCTATAGTGGTTACGGTAGTATATAACGGAATGTTCCTTTTGTTCTTCGGAAGGACGCCAGAATTCAGATACCTGTACGGAATTGTGAGGAAAAAATTATCCTGACGGGCAGGTTACGGAGAAAGGGCAGGAAATCTTGGAAATATATAATATCCTTGGGACGAACATTAATGTAACGAATATGAAAGAAACGGTGGAGACGCTGCAGATGCGGTTGGACGAGCTGCGCGGGCACTATGTCTGTGTCTCCAACGTGCATACCACCGTGACCGCTTACCGCGATCCGGAATACCGCAAAGTACAGAACGGGGCAGCCCTGAATATTCCGGACGGAAAGCCGCTGTCCATTGTGCAGAGAATGGCCGGATTTGCTGAGGCGTCCAGAGTGCCCGGCCCGGATGTGATGCAGGAGATGTTCCGGGTTTCGGAAAAGAAAGGGTACAGACATTACTTCTACGGAAGCAAGCCGGAGACGCTGAAATCCCTGAAGAAGAAGCTGCAGGAGGCCTATCCGGATCTGTGCATTGCCGGAATGTATTCCCCTCCCTTCCGGGAACTGACAGAAGAAGAGGATAAAAAGGTCATCGAGCGGATCAACGCGGCTGCCCCTGACTTCATCTGGGTGGGATTGGGTGCTCCGAAGCAGGAACGGTGGATGGCGGCGCATGAAGGCAAAGTGTGCGGCGTCATGCTCGGCGTAGGGGCAGGATTTGACTTTCATGCAGGAACCGTGAAACGCGCCCCCAAGTGGATGCAGGAGATGTGCCTGGAGTGGCTGTTTCGCATCGGACAGGATCCAAAGCGCCTGCTGCCCAGATACCTGAATACGAATTTCAGCTTTATTTTCGCCTTGCTCAGAGAGCGAAAACAGGGGGGAAGGAAGGAAAGGCCCATGAAAATCGCAATGATCGGCCATAAAAGAATTCCGTCCAGAGAGGGCGGCGTGGAGATTGTGGTGGATGAGCTGTCCACGCGCATGGTAAAGCTGGGGTGCAGGGTGGATGCGTATAACAGGTATGGTTATCATGTATCCGGCAAGGAATTTGACGAAAAAAGGGAGAAATACTATAATGGGATCAGAATTTATACGATTCCGACCCCTAGCTGCAGTTCTCTTAATGCGATTGTATATTCGTTCCTGGCAACGGTGAGGGCGCTGTTCGGCAGATATGATGTGATTCATTTTCATGCAGAAGGGCCATGTACGATGCTGTGGATTCCTAAATTGTTCGGAAACAGAGTGGTCGCCACAATTCATGGCCTTGACTGGCAGCGCTCTAAATGGGGAAATCTGGCGTCAAAGGTGCTGAAGTTTGGCGAGAAGGTTGCGGCGAAGTGGGCGGACGAACTGATTGTTCTTTCGGAAAATATGGTTGAATATTTTCAGACTGAATATGGAAGGGAAACAAAATACATCCCGAATGGAATCAATCGTCCCATTCCCAAAGGTGCTGATCTGATAAAGGAAAAATATGGGCTCGAAAAAGACGGATACTTTCTTTTTTTGGCCAGAATCGTTCCGGAAAAAGGTGCACACTACCTGATTGAGGCGTTTAAAGGGATCAAAACGAACAAAAAACTGGTAATTGCCGGAGGCAGCAGCCACTCGCATGAATATATGGAACAGATTATGTCCATGGCTGAGAAAGATCCGCGCATTATTATGACAGGCTTTGTTCAGGGAGAACTTTTGGAGGAACTTTATTCCAATGCATATGTCTGTGTCCTCCCCAGTGATGTGGAGGGAATGGCGATCAGCCTTTTAGAGGCGATGAGCTATGGGAACTGCTGCCTGGTCAGTGATATCAGAGAGAATATGGAAGTGGTGGGAGATAAAGCCTGCTCTTTTTCCAAGGGAAATGTTGACAGCTTGAGGCGGAAGATGGAAGAACTTCTCTCATGCCCGGATGAAGTGGAGCGATATAGGAAAGAAAGCGCGGACTATATATGCGAAAGATTTAACTGGGATGATGTGGTGAGAAGAACTCTTCTTCTA
>OLQH01000450.1_pt1 | contig 45617 bp, 39 predicted proteins | sample 1672671 | NCBI WGS metagenome assembly OLQH01 (sample SAMEA3136712, study PRJEB25190) | human gut metagenome
CGGGAGCCGGGAGCCGGGAGCCGGGAGCCGGGAGCCGGGAGCCGGGAGCCGGGAGTTCAGGGAGCGGCTTCGGAAAGGAAAAGAGAGCAGATATGGGAAAGGTATTTCTGTACCGGAAGGTGTATGATGAACTGCTGGAACGGATCAGGAACGGGATATATTTACCGGGCAGCAAGCTTCCCGGTGACGAAGAGTTATGTGAAGAGTTTGGGGTCAGTGCAATAACCCTGAAAAAGGCGTTGGAAATGCTGGCGGAAAGCGGTCATGTAAAACGAGTTCCAGGAAAAGGAACCTATGTAGAGAAAAGGGAAAAAGCGGGAACAAAAGGCAGAAAAGAAGGGACCGGGCATTTGTTGGGGCTTGTTCTGGAACACGTATCGACTCCGTTTGGCCTGGAGATGATGTATCAGATGGACAGGATTGCCCAAAAAGCTGGTTACAGGCTGATAGTCCGCTTCTCCTATGGAGACAGGGAAAAAGAAACGGAAGAAATACGCTTCCTTTTTTCCATGAAGGTAGATGGAATAATAATTATGCCAAGCCACGGGAAGCATTACAGCCCCGCAATTCTGCAATTGTATCTGGACGACTTTCCCATGGTTATGATAGACAAGAAGCTGCGTGGGATACCGGTACCCTCGGTGCGTACCGATAACAGGGCGGCAGCAGCGGCTTTAGTCAGAGGACTTGCGGAAAAAGGCTGCAGGAGAATTGCTTTTTTGACTACGGAGGATACAGAGGCAATCTCTGTCAGGGAACGGAGAAATGGCTTTATCAATGAAATGGAACGATTAAATTTGACAGAGGCAGGAATCTGCGTCCTGCCTTACGGAAGGGGAGCCGAAGGCTTCCTTGATAACAGACCGGATCCGAATGCCATCCGCGCAGTAAGGAAGTTTCTGGAAAAAGAACGAAGAGAAATAGACGCGGTAATCGCGGAAGAATACGGTATCGTACCTGTAGTTACCGCTGCGGCCGCCCAGGTGGGAATCGATCTGGAACAGGATATCCGTCTGGCTTGTATAGACGAGGATTATCTGGCGCCGTACGGGCCGGTTTTTCTTCATGTGAAGCAGGATGAGACGGCTATTGCAAAGAAGGCTGTGGAATTGCTGCTGGGGAGGATTGCCGGGAATAGGTATGAGGAGGATGATTATTTGATTGCAGGGGTGTTAAGGAATATATAAATAAAAACTAAAATAAAAAGATAGTATCCAATAATATTACTGGTGAATACTATCTTTTAGTGTTATTTGTCAATTTTTATCCATTTATCTTTTACGTTACTCAAGTCTTCAGCATTTGAGACAGCACTTTCTAATCTCTCAATGGTCGTAGCTGAAGACTTGTCATCGGCCATAGAATTCTTACCTGTATTTCCATTTTTGTCTCTATAGTAATAATAAGAGCCATTATAATAAACAATTGAAACGTAAAAATGTCCTTTTTCAGTTGTAGCGACAAAATAATTATCATAACCAGAATTATCGTTTGTAAGACGACCGGGAAGCCATCTCAATTGTTCAAGCTCTTCTTTCGATAAGGTAGTTCTTTCTGTTAACAAATCAATTTCATTTTTACTTAATTTGGCTTCCTCACTCTCAAAATACTGGTCTCTTGCATCATTCCATTTACCATAATTATTTTTATAGTCATTTTCAAATAGTTTACCATAATTATGTAGACGATTATCCATGTCACTGAGGTTAATACTTTCCTTTATATAATAAAGAACATTAGTATTAATATCATATGCTACAATTATACCGCCTTTTGTTTTGTACTCCAAAGAGGATATCTGAGTTTCTGGAGAATCTGAAAAAAATATTCCATATGTTACAGAACCCGTGACACCTGCCTCTTTGCATATATTTGCAAGAAAATCAGTATTTTGAAATTCATAAGGAATAAACTTATTTTTACCAGACAATTCAAGCGCTTCCGCCTGCGCCGCCGTCACCACCGCCCGGCATTCAATCAGCGCCTGCTGATCCTTAGCCTTTTTTATGTACTTAAAAAGACCCGGCACTAAAATTGCCAGGAGAATTCCGATTATAACGATTACAACGATCATTTCGACTAAGGTAAATCCTTTGTTTTTGTTTTCCTGTTTCATGTGTAAATCCTTTTCTTCATCTTTATAATAGAAGTAACGAATTTGGTTCTTACTCATTCTACCAAAAAGCCCCGGAAATAGCAAACTATTTTACCTGATTCCCTGCTGTTTCAGGCAGAATTATAAGATTTGACGGGAAATGCCAAAGAATAACATTGACAGCCGTCAGTATATTTGTTATGCTTTCAAAAGATTTGAGTATCAAAGTATTTTTTAAAGCATAAAATACAGATATAAAAAACCGGCGGTATGTGCTTTTAACAGGAGGAAAGATGAGTATTCGTTTTATTTGTGATTCGACTTGTGACTATACAGAACAGCAGGCAAAGGAACTTGGCATCACCCTTGTTCCCCTCAAAGTATTATTCGGAGAAAAAGAATATTTTGACGGCGTGGATATCAAACCGGAGGCTTTTTATGACATGCTGGCAGATTCGGAAGAACTGCCGACAACCAGCCAGCCGTCACCGGAGGCATTCCTGCAGTATTTCCGGGAAGCAAAAGAAGCGGGAGATGATGTGATCTGTATCCTGCTCGCAAGCAAACTCAGCGGTACCTGCCAAAGTGCTTTGGTGGCTAAGGATATTGTGGAGTACGAACGGATATACATTATAGACAGCATGCAGGCCACTCTGGGAACGCAGCTTCTGACAGAAAGGGCATTTACTCTTCAAAAGGAAGGGAAAAATGCGGAGCAGATCGTGGAAATATTGGAAAAGGAAAAAGAAAAGGTGTGTATTTACCTTATTGTAGATACTCTTCTTTACCTGCAGAAGGGCGGAAGGCTTTCTGCCACAGGCATGGTTGTGGGAAGCGCCCTGAACCTTAAGCCGGTACTGGCTGTGCGTTATGGAGAGGTAAAAGTTGCGGGGCTTGCAAGAGGGCAGAAGGGGGCCAGGGAGAAGCTGCTGAAGGCAATGGAAAAGGACGGCGGCATGGATAAATCCAGAGGCTATAACCTGGGCTATACCGGAAATAATGAGTCCCTCGGAGAATTTCAGGATTTCATCCGCGAACGTCTGGGTACAGAATATCACAAAATGGTGGCAGTTGGTTCGGTAATCGGTGTTCATGTGGGACCGGGAGCAAGTGCAATCGCAGTATTTTTGAATTAACAGATGAAAACAGGGACATATGGGAGTCAAAGCCCATATGTCCTTTGATCCTTTTAATAATGAAAAGATACGTTCGCCAGTCTCTTTTTTTATAGAAAATTTATATTTTTTACATTATTTTTAGAGCATTTCACTTAACCGGGAAGTTTCCCGTATTTCATTGGATTTCGAGTCGAAAAATCCTTGCTAATAAATATTCTCTATGTTATAATAAATGCTGCGGGCAATGACAAAAAATTAACAATACCGTTAAAGCCCGGTAAACTCGCACTTTTTAATGAATATGGAGGAGAAAACATGGCAAAAAAAATCGTTTTGGCGGGTGCATGCCGTACAGCCATCGGTACTATGGGCGGAAGCTTAAGCACAACTCCGGCAGCTGAGCTGGGTGCTATTGTTATTAAGGAAGCTTTAAACAGAGCGGGAGTTGCTCCCGAAGCAGTTGATCAGGTATATATGGGATGTGTAATCCAGGCTGGCCTTGGTCAGAATGTGGCACGTCAGGCATCTATCAAAGCTGGTTTACCTATTGAGGTTCCGGCAGTTACCATGAACGTTGTTTGTGGTTCCGGTCTGAACTGTGTGAACCAGGCTGCACAGATGATTCTCGCAGGCGATGCGGATATCGTTATTGCAGGCGGTATGGAAAATATGTCTATGGCTCCTTATGCGATTCCTCAGGGACGTTATGGATACAGAATGGGTAACGCCACAATGGTGGATACCATGGTTAATGATGCTCTCACCGATGCTTTTAATCAGTATCATATGGGTATCACTGCTGAAAACATTGCAGAGCAGTGGGGACAGACAAGAGAGCAGCTGGACGAGTTTGCAGCATGGAGCCAGCAGAAGGCTGTTGCAGCTCAGGAAGCAGGAAAATTCGATGCAGAAATCGTTCCTGTGGAAGTGAAGAAGAAAAAAGAAACCATCATTGTCAATAAGGATGAAGGCCCTCGTCCGGGAACTACGGCAGAAGGCATTGCAAAGCTTCGTCCTGCATTCAAAAAAGATGGTATTGTAACCGCAGCGAATGCTTCCGGAATCAATGACGGTGCTGCTGCAGTTATCGTTATGAGTGAAGAAAAAGCGAAAGAACTTGGTGTTACACCTATGGCTACATGGGTAGCCGGCGCACTGGCTGGCGTGGATCCTACTATCATGGGTATCGGACCTGTTGCTGCAACCAAGAAGGTTATGGCTAAGACAGGAATGAATATTGATGATTTCGATCTGATTGAGGCAAATGAGGCGTTTGCCGCACAGTCTCTGGCAGTTGGACATGATCTTGGCATTGATAATGACAAGCTGAATGTAAACGGCGGAGCTATCGCACTGGGACATCCTGTAGGAGCATCCGGATGCCGTATTCTGGTTACTCTGCTTCATGAGATGGTCAGAAGAGATGCGAAGAAGGGTCTTGCAACTCTGTGCATCGGCGGCGGAATGGGCTGTGCAACCATCGTTGAAAGAGATTAATATAGCATTTTAAAAGGGAATGATTAGTGGACTTTTTGTCTGCTAATCATTCGTTATGCAGTAAAGGTTTCTGAATACTGTTGATTAACCGCCGCAATGGCGGGAGAATCCGTCTGAGGGCGGAAATAAGAAAGGGAGAGTGGCATGGAATATATTGTTTATGAGCAGAAGGGTGCTTATGCGGTTATTACTATCAGCCGTGAAAAGGCGCTGAACGCACTGAATTCACAGGTTCTGGATGAACTGGACAAGACACTTGACGGAGTGAATCTGGACGAAGTGAGATGTCTGATCCTTACCGGAGCAGGATCAAAGTCCTTTGTTGCCGGAGCGGACATCGGAGAAATGAGTACATTGACAAAGGCCGAAGGAGAAGCTTTCGGCAAGAAGGGAAATGATGTTTTCCGTAAACTGGAAACCTTCCCCATTCCCGTTATCGCTGCTGTAAACGGTTTTGCCCTGGGCGGCGGCTGTGAGATTTCCATGAGCTGTGATATCAGAATCTGTTCTGATAATGCAGTATTCGGACAGCCTGAGGTTGGCCTGGGAATCACTCCCGGATTCGGCGGAACACAGAGACTGGCCCGTCTGGTTGGACCGGGAATGGCTAAGCAGATGATTTATACAGCAAGAAATATCAAGGCTGACGAGGCTCTGAGAATTGGTCTTGTTAATGCGGTTTATACCCAGGAAGAACTGATGGGAGCCGCTGAGAAGATGGCTGCCGGAATAGCAAAGAATGCGCCTATTGCTGTGAGAAACTGCAAGAAAGCTATCAATGATGGCCTGGATGCCGATATGGATGAGGCGATTGTAATCGAGGAGAAGCTGTTTGGCGATTGCTTCGAGAGCTATGATCAGAAAGAGGGAATGGCTGCTTTCCTGGAGAAGAGGAAAGTGGAGAAGTTTCTTAATAAATAAGGAATTGTAATCCGTCACTCCGCCGGGTACAGGGGCTGTTGCTCCTTGTACCCCGGCTCAATTATAAAACACAAGGAGGCTATACAACATGAAGGTTGGTATTATTGGTGCAGGTACAATGGGATCCGGTATTGCTCAGGCTTTTGCCCAGACAGAAGGATACGAAGTATTTTTGTGCGACATTAATGAAGAATTTGCTGCTAACGGCAAGAACAGAATTGCAAAGGCTCTGGAGAAGAGAGTTGCAAAAGGAAAAATGGAGCAGGCTGCGGCTGACGCAATCCTCGCTAAAATCACTACCGGTGTAAAGACCATCTGTACAGACTGTGATCTGGTTGTGGAAGCAGCTCTGGAAGTTATGGATATCAAGAAACAGACCTTTAAGGAACTGCAGGATATCTGCAAGAAGGATTGTATCTTCGCTACCAACACTTCTTCTCTTTCCATCACTGAAATCGGCGCAGGCCTTGACAGACCCGTTATCGGTATGCATTTCTTCAATCCCGCTCCTGTTATGAAGCTGGTTGAGGTTATCGCAGGACTGAATACACCTGACTGCGTTGTTGAAAAGATTAAAGAGGTTTCCGCAGCTATCGGAAAAACTCCTGTACAGGTAAATGAAGCAGCAGGCTTCGTTGTTAACAGAATCCTTGTTCCCATGATTAACGAAGCAATCGGTATTTATGCAGAAGGCGTTGCTTCCGTAGAAGATATCGATACCGCTATGAAGCTGGGCGCTAACCATCCCATGGGACCTCTGGCTCTGGGCGATATGATCGGCCTGGATATCGTTCTGGCTATTATGGAGGTTCTGGAATCCGAAACAGGTGACCCGAAGTACCGTCCTCACACACTGCTTAAGAAGATGGTTCGTGGCGGACAGCTTGGACAGAAGACCGGTAAGGGCTTCTATGATTACAGCAAGTAAACAGCCCGCGGTTTTCGCGATTAATAAAGATAAAACGGAGGAGTAATTAATCATGGATTTTACTTTAAGCAAAGAGCATGAAATGGCAAGAACTCTTTTCAGAGAATTTGCAGAAAAAGAAGTAAAGCCTCTTGCACAGGAGGTTGACGAAACAGAGGAGTTCCCCAGGGCTACCGTTGAAAAAATGGCTAAGCTTGGTTTTCTGGGAATTCCGGTTCCGAAGGAATACGGCGGACAGGGCTGCGATCCTCTGACCTACGCTATGTGCGTGGAAGAGCTTTCCAAGGTATGCGGCACCACAGGTGTTATCGTATCCGCCCATACATCTCTGTGCTGCGATCCTATCATGACCTATGGTACGGAAGAGCAGAAGCAGAAATACCTGGTTCCCCTTGCAAAGGGTGAAAAACTGGGTGCATTCGGCCTGACAGAGCCCGGCGCAGGTACTGACGCACAGGGACAGCAGACCAAGGCTTATCTGGATGGAGATGAGTGGGTGCTTAACGGATCCAAGATTTTCATCACCAACGGTAAAGAAGCTGACGTTTATGTAATTTTCGCTGTTACAAGCGTTGTTGAAGATAAGAGAGGCAGAAAGAAAAAAATGATTTCTGCATTCATCGTGGAAAAAGGAACTCCCGGCTTCTCCTTTGGTACCAAAGAAAAGAAGATGGGTATCCGCGGTTCATCAACCTACGAACTGATTTTCACAGACTGCAGAGTCCCGAAGGAAAACCTGCTGGGAGTAGAAGGCAAGGGCTTTGGTATCGCTATGCATACTCTGGACGGCGGACGTATCGGTATCGCTGCACAGGCTCTTGGGCTTGCTGAAGGCGCTCTTAACAATACCATCGCTTATGTAAAAGAAAGAAAACAGTTCGGCAGAGCAATCGGCGCTTTCCAGAACACCCAGTTCCAGCTTGCAGATATGGCTACCAAGGTTGAATGTGCCCAGCTGCTTGTTTACAAGGCTGCTATGGCAAAGGCTACCCAGTCCGTATATTCTGTGGAAGCTGCAAAAGCTAAGCTGTACGCTGCAGAGGTTGCAATGGAAGTTACAACCAAGGCTGTTCAGCTGCACGGCGGTTATGGATATACAAGAGAATATGATGTTGAGCGTATGATGCGCGATGCCAAGATTACCGAGATCTACGAAGGAACAAGCGAAGTTCAGAGAATGGTAATCTCCGGAGCACTGCTGAAATAAGCTGCGGCACGACTGTTATCTTAAGAAAATTATAAACAAGGAGAGAAAATACAATGAAAATTGTTGTTTGTATTAAGCAGGTACCTGATACAAAGGGCGGCGTTAAATTCAAACCCGATGGTACGCTTGACAGAGCTGCAATGCTTACGATCATGAATCCCGATGACAAGGCAGGTCTGGAAGCTGCACTGAGACTGAAAGATCAATACGGCGCAGAGGTTACCGTTATCACCATGGGTCTTCCCAAGGCAGAAGAGGTTCTCCGTGAAGCTATGGCTATGGGCGCTGACAACGGAATCCTGGTAACCGACAGAGTTCTGGGCGGCGCTGATACATGGGCTACCTCCCAGACAATCGCAGGCGCTATCCGCAATCTGGATTATGACCTGATTATTACAGGCCGTCAGGCTATCGATGGCGATACCGCACAGGTTGGGCCTCAGATTTCCGAACATCTGGGAATCCCGGTTATTTCCTATGCACAGAATATCAAAATCGAAGGCGAAAATGTTATCGTAGAGCGTCAGTTCGATGACAGATATCATGTCCTGAAAGCTAAAATGCCCTGCCTGATCACAGCTCTGGGCGAACTGAATGAGCCCCGTTATATGACACCCGGCGGAATCTTCGACGCATACAAGAAAGAAATCACCGTATGGGGAAGAGCAGATCTGAAGGATGTTGACGATTCCAACCTCGGTCTGAAGGGATCACCGACTCAGATCGCTAAGGCATCTGATAAGGTAAGAAAGGGAGCAGGAGAGAAGTTTACCTTTGATACTCCTGATGAAGCAGCTTCCTTTATTACAGGAAAATTACAGGAAAAACACGTTATTTAATATTAATAGAAAAGTGTGGTGAATAAGGATGAATTTAGAAGAATATAAGGGAGTATTTGTCTTTGCACAGCAGGTTGATAACGTAGTAAGCGGAATCGCATTTGAACTGATTGGCAAAGGGAAAGAACTGGCAAAGGATTTAGGAACAGAAGTAACCGCAGTACTGATCGGTTATGAAGTAAAAGGACTGGCTGACGAGCTGGCTGCATATGGCGCTGATAGGGTAATCGTTGTTGACGATCCTGAACTGAAGGAATACAGAACAGAGCCTTATGCCCATGCACTTTCCTCTGTAATTGAAAAATATAAACCGGAAATTATGCTGGTAGGCGCTACCGCAATCGGCCGTGACCTTGGCCCCCGTGTTTCCGCAAGAATCCATACAGGTCTGACTGCAGACTGTACACAGCTGGATATCGGAGATTTCCCGTTAAATCCCGTTCCCGGACAGGAGCAGAAACATAATCAGCTGTTAATGACCCGTCCTGCATTCGGTGGAAATACCATCGCGACTATCGCCTGCCCGAACTTCCGTCCTCAGATGGCAACCGTTCGTCCCGGCGTTATGCAGAAGGCGCCCAAGGTAGAAGGCGCTAAGGCTGTAGTGGAAGAGTTTAATCCCGGCTTTACTCCGGACAACAAATATGTTGAAATCATGGAAGTTGTTAAATCCGTAGTTGATACCGTTGATATTATGGATGCAAAAATCCTGGTATCCGGCGGCCGTGGAGTTGGCAGCCCGGAGAACTTCAAGATTCTGGATGACCTTGCAGAAGCTATCGGCGGAACAGTAAGCTGCTCCCGTGCAGTTGTGGACGCAGGCTGGAAGCCCAAGGATCTTCAGGTTGGACAGACCGGTAAAACCGTTCGCCCCAACGTATACTTTGCAATCGGTATCTCCGGAGCAATTCAGCATCTGGCAGGTATGGAAGAATCTGACATCATTGTTGCAATCAACAAGGATGAGACAGCTCCTATCTTTGACGTAGCTGATTACGGCATCGTTGGTGATCTGAATAAGATCGTTCCGATTCTTGCCAATAAGATCAGGGAAGCAAGAGCTGCAAAATAATGCGGTGAACAACATCGCCGCCCTACGGTTCTGGTATCACACCAGTTTTGCCGTAGGGCGGCGGTTTTTTATACAAAAAACAGTATTCTTTATTTTTCTTCTTATGTTTCTCTTGGCTGTCCTGCCTGCATGGATGTAAAGTATTCTGTTTATCCGAATGGCTTTCTCCGGAGTCCCTGTTTTCTATTTGTCAAATCATAGCTTCACAGCTTATAAAGTTCCGCTCTTTATCCGTCAAGGAAATACATACTTTGTAATGTGTTCAAAACGGTTATTCTCCACATAATACACCGCCTGTTCTTTTGCAGAGTAAACAAAGGATACTCTGGTAGCCCATGCACCCTCCTGACGGACGGCATGAAGCAAAGTATATGCGTTGGATACCGAGAAATCATTTCCGCAGCAGTCCAATAACTGCAAAGCCCGCTCATATCGGTCATCACCCGGCACAATATAATTTTTTGTGCTTTCCGGATCTATCAGAGAATAATTCGTTATCAGGGAATATTTCTTATGTTCTTCCCGATATCCCAATCCCGGCTCGATTATCAAAACACGCCCATGGATATCTGACAGAAGCGCCTGCATAGTGGCGTCCGGCGCATAGGTAATCTTTTTATCCCTTACAAGCTGAAGCGCGTCATCAAATGTAATCTGTCCTTTAATAAATTCTTCCGCCAAATCTGCAATTGTCATGCAGTCCGGGCTGGCCTGGTATTCCCCGCCAGGATTGCCGTGCACGTAAAGCAGCGTACCGACATTCCCATTTTTATTAACCCCATGATAAGAATGATAGGTTCCATCCGGACGTAAGATTCCAATATAAAAACGTTCCTCATCCATAATCACCTTATGCTTCCATACAGAGAGGTCAATATCAAAATTAAAGCCTGTAATCATATCATTTCCATGATAAACAAATCTGGTACACATAATTGCTTCCTTTCATAAAGCCTGAGTAAACACCTCATAAATTCATTATAGATTTCCCTTTTATTCTACGGTTATTGGAATATTTTTTCTATATACAGTATGCTACCGAACCAATATATATATATAAAAGAGGCCGCGACTGGCAGCCTCCTACAATTATTTTTGATATATGATTTTCCGGACAGTATATAAAGACAAACAGTATTTTTCAGTCAGACATTCAATGGAAACACCATTCCGATATTCCCTTTTGATTTGCTGATTACGTTGTTCCAGTTCCTGCCGATAGCCGGAAGCTTCTCCCCAACGTTTTTGCTGTTCTTGTTCTATTGGAATGTAGATGTAACCACCCTGAACATAGTTCTGCAGCTCTTTTACTAAAGTGTCCGGAAGAACAGATGTTGCGTTCAGATATTTCATGCAGGCTTCCTCCTTGATATTATAGTCAAGTTCCAAAAGCCAGCATTATTATTTTGCGACCATATCTACTCCATGCAACCGTCGCAATCTGCTGGCTTTGCATGGAGAAAAACTTTCTTCTTATTTTTTGTGTTGATACACATATAAACCCCTTCTTTCCTTATATACGGTTAAAAACTGATGTAGCTTTAGTGTAGCATATTCTTTATACCGTATCAACTAATCTCGGATTTTTGTTAGAACAGTAACCAAATTCAACGTTATGCTTTTTTCACCCTGCTATTTTCTACAGCGTCGCCGGTAATTTCCTGGCCGCGTATGATCTGGCGGATGGACTGGAACAGGTATGGCTTTAATTCCTGTATGGGCACGGGCTCCTCATATAAAATAGAGCTGTAGCAGGTGGAGCCGGTAAGCTCTATGATTAGATAAAGCATGACCTCAGGATTCCGGTAAAGCTTGTCTGACGCTTCATTTTCGAATACGGAGGTATACAGCTCATGGAAATCAAAATCAGAGCTGTCAGAGGAATGAAGCAGTTCATTTTTAAAGATCCCCCAGCTTAAATTCTTGGAAATAAACCGCAGAAGGATCTTGTCTTCATTAAACTGCTCCAGAATATGATCCACCAGGAAAATTATTTTATCCTCCAGCAGCGTAATGTCCGTCTGATGGAGCGCCTCCTCCGCTTTTGTGAAAACCTGGCTGGCCTTATGGGCAATAAGTTTGTTGCGGATATCATATTTGTCCTTGAAATAGAGATAAAAGGTTCCCTTAGCCACTCCTGCCCGATCCACAATATTGGAAATGGTGGTGTCTGTAATTCCCTTACTGGTGAACAGTTCGAATGCGGTATTTAATAGCGCGTCTTTTTTCTGCTTCTTGTTCCGTTCCGCTTTTCCCATAGGCCATAACTCCCTGCCGTTTTTTATTTCCCTTATTATAAGGCAGATTCCTTCAAATGAAAATGCTTTACGGAAAAAAAGGGACTGCCGGGGCAAAAGGGCCGCGGCACTGTAATATCCATAGCAGAGAAAGGCCGGAGGGATAATGCGTCGGGTGGAAAACGGTAAATATCAGGCTTTATAGTTATTTAATAATTTAAAATATTGACCAATGGTCATTTAAATGATATAACAATACAGGTAAACAAAAATGACCAATGGTCATATAATGATAAAAAACAGAGGTGCAGGGAATGGATAGGTTTGGAAGGAGAATTGTGGCTTTAAGGATTCCGATCCTGATAGCGGCGTTAGTGTTGTTGGTGCCGTCCGTTATCGGCTATGCGAAAATACGGGTGAATTATGATATTTTGTCTTATCTTCCCGGTGATATTGAGACGATGGCGGGGCAGGATATTCTGACGGAGGAGTTTGGTACAGGCGCCTTTTCCATGTTTGTGGCGGAAGGGATGACGCCAAAGGAAATTACGGAGCTGAAGAATGAGATTGAGCAGGTGGAGCATGTAAAGAAGGTTATCTGGTATGACGCGGCCATGGATATTTCGGTTCCCATGGAGATGCTGCCGGATGAACTGTATGAGGCGTTTAATCATGGGGACAGTACCTTGATGGCCATTATTTTTGATGATACGACTTCTTCGGATGCGACGATGAAGGCCATTGAGGAGATACGGCGGGTTGCGGACAGAAACTGTTTCCTGAGCGGAATGTCGGCGGTGGTCACGGATACAAAGAATCTGTCGGAAAAGGAAGCGCCGGTTTATGTGTGCATTGCTGTTCTGCTTTCCTGCCTGGTGCTGTCCCTGACCATGGATTCCTATCTGATTTCTTTTTTGTTTCTGCTGAGCATAGGGATGGCGATTTTATATAATTTGGGAACCAATGTGTTTCTGGGGCAGATTTCCTATATTACCAAGGCTTTGAGTGCGGTGCTTCAGCTGGGAGTAACCATGGATTATTCCATCTTCCTCTGGCACAGCTATCAGGAGCAGCAGCAGACCGGTACGGGTAAAAAAGATGCCATGGCAAAAGCGATCGCGGCAACCATTACCTCAGTGGTGGGCAGCTCCATTACTACGGTGGCGGGCTTTCTGGCGCTTTGCTTTATGAGCTTTACCCTGGGGCTGGATTTGGGAATCGTGATGGCTAAGGGTGTTGTGTTCGGGGTAATTGCCTGCATCACCATATTGCCGTCCATGATTCTTGTTTTCGACAGGGCGCTGGAAAAAACAAGACACAGGGCAGTGCTGCCGGAGCCGAAGGGAATCGGCGCATTTATTACAAAGCACTACAGGCTGTTTGCCGTACTTTTTGTTGCGGCTCTGACTCCGGCAGTGTTCGGCTATACGCATACGAAGGTTTATTATAACCTGGATGAAACGCTTCCCAAGACACTCCCCAGCATTGTGGCAAACGATAAGCTGAATGCGGAGTTTGATATGAATGCCACGTACATGCTGCTGGTAGACAGCGATGTTTCACCAAAGGATGTCCGGCATATGGCGGAGGAGCTTGAGAAGGTGGACGGCGTAAAATGGGTGCTGGGGCTGAATGCCCTGAAAGGGACGGCACTTCCCGGAGAAATGGTGCCGGCTGAGCTTACAGAGACCCTGGAGGATGAAAACTGGCAGCTTTTGCTCATTGGCTCCGGCTATAAGGTGGCATCGGATGAAGTGAACGCTCAGTGCGATACGCTGAGCGCAGTGAGTAAAAAATATGATCCCGGCGCGATGCTGGTAGGAGAAGCGCCATGTACCAGGGATTTAATCCGGATTACGGATCATGATTTCAGCACGGTAAGCATTGTTTCCATCGGGGTTATTTTTCTCATCATCCTGCTGGTATTCAAATCCCTCACACTTCCGGTAGTCCTGGTGGCGGTGATAGAACTGGCGATATTTATCAATATGGGAATCCCCTATTATACGGACACGGCCATACCGTTTATCGCCTCCATCGTAATCGGAACCATACAGCTGGGCGCCACAGTGGATTACGCCATTCTGATGACCACAAGATATAAAAGCGAGCGCCTGGGCGGGGCGGATAAGGCGCAGGCGGTTTCCGTGGCCTGCCAGACCAGCGTAAAATCCATTATGGTAAGCGCATTGTCCTTCTTTGCGGCCACCTTTGGCGTCGGGCTTTATTCCAATATTGATATGATAAGTTCCCTGTGCACCCTGATGGCAAGAGGCGCGCTGATAAGTATGGCATCGGTTATTTTTATTCTTCCTTCCATGCTGATGGTATTTGACGCGCTGATCCGGAGGACTACCTGGGGAATGAAAACAAACAAAGCAGAAAAGGAACAGGAGGCTTCACAGGCATGAATAGAATAAAAAGAAACGGATATCAGAAAATACTCAGTCTTACCCTGAGCGCATCGCTGCTGCTTGGCCTGACAGGGTGCGGGGCGCAGAAGGCGGAGGAAACCGCTGCTACAGCTTCGGAGGAAGAGGCGCTGCTGACAGAGGCGCTGAGCAGTCAGGGAGCGCCTTCTCACAGTGCGGAAACCGGAAAGGAGGAAACCGTTTATGTTTTGGCGGACGCTTCCGGCGCTGTGGAGAAGATCATTGTAAGCGACTGGCTGAAAAATAAGGACGGTGGCAGCACCTTGCAGGATGCATCGGATTTGCAGAATATCGAGAATGTCAAGGGCTACGAAACATTTGTCTCAGATGGGAAAAACGGGCTTACCTGGCAGGCGGACGGAGCCGATATTTATTATCAGGGAAGTACGGAAAAACAGCTGCCTGTTGCGGTGAAGCTTACCTATAAGCTGGACGGAAAAGAAGTAAAGCCGGAGGAAATCGCGGGAAAGAGCGGACGGGTGACCATCCGTATGGATTATGAAAATAAAGAAACGAGAACCGTTGAAGTAAACGGCAGAAAGGAAGAAATACATATCCCCTTTGCCATGCTGTCCGGTATGCTTTTGCCCCAGGATACCTTTTCCAATATCGAAGTTACCAACGGCCGTCTGCTGTCGGAAGGAAACAACAGCATTGTGGTGGGAATCGCTTTTCCGGGGCTGAAGGAAAGCCTGAACTGGGAGGAACTTAAAAAAGATTTGTCAAAGGCGGAGAAGAAACAGGCGGAGGAGGAGCTTGCCATTCCGGATTATCTGGAGGTCAGCGCGGATGCTGAGAATTTTTCTCTGGGAATGACTATGACAATAGCCATGAGTGACATGCTTTCTGATTTTTCCCTCACGGATTCCCTGGATCTGGAGGAAATGAATGATTCCATGAATGATCTGCAGTCCGCATCCAATGAACTGAAGGACGGGACCTCCGATTTAAAGGACGGCAGTGCAAAGCTGAAGGAAGGGACGGACAGTCTGGCAGATGGTGTGGTAAGCCTGAAGGACGGCACCGGGAGCCTGAAGGAAGGAACCGGGGAGCTGTATGAAAAGTCCGGAGAACTGGACGAAGGCGCTGCAAAACTGGAGGAGGGCGCATCTTCACTGGCAGAGGGAGCAGATAAGCTCAACAGCGGCGCTTCCTCCTTAAGCGACGGGGCAGGGAGCTTGAAGGACGGCACCCACAGCCTGGTAGAGGGAACCGGCAGCCTGGTGGACGGCGCCGGAAAGCTGGATGCCGGAGCGGGGGCCCTGCAGGAAGGAATTGCCGGTGTTAATAATGGGATTTCGGCGTTGAAAACGGCTATGGAAACCGGAAGCGGCGACCAGCCGCCGATCCTGGGCAGTTCCGAGGCAATCGCACAGAATATGGGAACATTATATGAAAAGGTAATCGCCTATTTTGATACCTATGAAAAGGATTTGGCGCCTGTAATCCAGATGATAGAGGAGCAGATGAGTCATGCAAATGGAGCGCTGGAGACCGCCCAGGCTAATCTGGATGCCGCCAGATCCCGGTGCAGCCAGGCTCAGGCCGATCTGGACAATGCATGTCAACCTTCCACGGAAGAGGTGGAGGTAGTGACCGGCCGCAGTGTGGAAAGTGTCAGCGGCAACGATATTGTATCGGTGGATACTCAGACGAAGGAGGTGGCAACCATCTCTGCGGACGCGGTATCGGGGGCGGTGGAAAGCTACCGGGAGGCCGTCAGGGAGGAGGCTGTCTATGAAGCACAGGTTTCTGCTTACAGCGAACAGCTGAACCAGCTGGAGGAGGTGTATCAGGTGGTTCAGGGCCTGAGCAGCGATGCGGTGCAGAAAGCGACGGACATTGTTACTATCAAGCAGTATTGCGCTCAGCTGAGTGCCGGGACCCAGGCTCTTTATGCGGGTCTTGGGCAGGTGGACGGCGGGTTAACGCAGCTGGCGGATCAGGAAAAAGGGGTTCCGGCCCTGGTTGCGGGCGCCAATGCTCTGAAGGAAGGGACCGCAGGCGCAGTATCCGGCGCCCGGGAACTCAATGAGGGCGCCAAAAAGCTGGATTCAGGAGCCGGGACGCTGAAGGGCGGCCTGGATAAACTGAAAAACGGAGCCGCTACGCTTTCTGCAGGCAGCGGTACTCTGAAAACAGGAACCACACAGCTGAAGGAAGGCACTGCCCGGCTGGTGGAAGGGACAGGAAAGCTGGATGAAGGAGCGCTGACGCTCACCGACGGAGTGGATACCCTGGAAAACGGCGCGCATTCCCTGCAGGAAGGGGCGCTGGCGCTGGACGAAGGAGCAGGAACCCTGAAGGATGGTATGTTCCGTTTTGACGAAGAAGGAATCAGTAAGCTGACGGATATTTTCGGAGATAATACAAAAACCGTGACGGACCGTCTGAAGGCTGTGGCGGATTCCGGAAAGGAATACAAGACCTTCACCAGGCTGCCTGAGGGAATGGACGGCAGCGTGAAATTCATTATTAAAACAGCAGAGGTCAAAGCGGACAGCTGACTCGCCTGCTATGATGAGGTTAAAGCCAGTTCAGCGATAAAGCTCTTAAATGAAAATGGAATTTCTGCCGACAGTATAGAACAAAACCTGCCCTCACCATTTTTCTTAATTCTTTTATTTGGCACGGTCTTTGCCAGCATATCCGATGTGGGGGATTATAATTATATTGATTTTATTGTGCCGGGAATTATTTTTCAAAGCATTGCCCAGGCCTTTCAATATTCGGCAATGAATGTTGCAGCGGATATGACAAAGGGTATCATAGACCGCTTTCGCTGTATGTCTGTTTCAAAATTTGCTGTGTTGATTGGCCATACAGGGGCTGGAGTGATGCGGGGGATTATTTCAAACATTGTTATTATGGCAACGGCTCCCATTCTTGGCTTTAGGCCGCAAGCAGGGTTTGTGGATTGGGTTTTGGTTATAGTGCTCCTTTTGCTGATAAATATTACATTTACGCTGATCGCTGTACTTTGTGGGACGATTTCAAAGTCGGCAGAAGGGGCAACAGGACTATTGTTCCCCCTTTTTATTTTACCTTTTACGAGTTCGGGATTTGCTCCTGTTGACACTATGCCAAGAGGTATTGGCAGGTTTGCTTCGATACAGCCTATGACACCGATGATTGACAGCTTGAGAGCCCTGACCCTTGATTTGCCTTTGGAGAATAGTTTAATGCTGGCACTTACATGGTGCATAGTATTAAGTGTTGTGTGTTTTGCTGTGTCAATGCGGACATTCAACCGTAAATAAGCATAGCGGTAAATTATTAGCCAAGCCTTGCTGCATTGTGTTTAAAGGGAAAATCGCCGGGGAAATTTCCTGGCAACAAAAAATGTTTATTAAAATATTATATGATATTATTGCGTTATAAATTTCTGTATGCTACAATCGGATCAAGCAATGAATTCAACATATCTGTTCATCTTTTAAGATTCTATGCCGTACTGTCTCAGCGATTCCGCTGACAGGCCGGTATCTGCACGCAGTTTCGCGTGTGCATGAATGCATATGCCGAGGAAAATCCCATAGGAACGGCAGATAGATTGTCCGGGCCATGAGGAAGATACATCCCGGTTACGTATGCGTGATAATGCATGAACTCCTTGCTGACAAATGAATAAGCAGGGAGAGCAAAAGGCATGGTTCTCTCTGCGGAAAAAGAAAGAGAGGAATGCCTATGAACCTTATAACAACAGGGGATACTTCTACCCAATTGCTGCCCCGGAACTATCAGTTTAACCTGAGTGATTTCGCTTTGTTTTTATCCGTGATGAAGAACAAGACGGCCTATGAATGCACCCTGAGTATTATTCTGGATGAACCGGAGCTGAAGCTGGCTGAGGTAGAGGTGGAGCAGGTAGTACTTAACAAAAGCGGGAAACGGGCTATCCGGCTGGATGCCTGGGCACGGGATACGCTTGATCGCCGTATTAATACGGAAATGCAGAATGAAACCGAAACGGATGATGTCAGGCGAAGGGCAAGATTTTATCAGGGTTTGCTGGATACTCCGGTTTTAAAATCAGGAAAGATGACAAAATATAAGCATTTGCCATCGACTATTATCATTTTCATTACGCAGGAGGATATTTTTGGACGGGATTTGGCTGAATACACATTTACTGAACAGTGTGAAGAGATTTCCGATTTGCCGCTGGATGACGGCACGAAGAAAATATTCCTGAATATGACCAGCAGGAATGGCCGTCCTGAGCTGATAAGCCTGCTGCAGTATATGAAAAATACGACGATTGATAATCCTGAAATCATAGTAAAGGATAGACGGATTGTCACGTTGGATGAAATTGTAAATGAAGTGAAGCAATCGGAAGAATGGGAGGCTGTAAAGATGAATATTCTTGAGATTGGAATTGAAAAGGGCAGGCAGGAAGGGCTTCAGGAAGGGCTTAAACAGGGAATCCGTGCAATGGTACAGGATAATCTGGAAGAGGGTGTGGAAGAAAAACGCATTTGTGAAAAGCTTCAGAAGAACTTTTCGCTGACCCGGGAAGCTGCGGAAGAAGAACTACGCAGTTTCATGGAGGAAAAAGCAAAGAATTAGGAAGAACAATAGCAACTAACAAATAAGATATGCTGTTTTACATTCCCTGTAATAAAGAGGATCCGAAGAGACTGGAAGGCAGTTTCTCCGGATCTTTTTCTCTTTTCCGGCCACTTAGTAACAGCTGAGAAAACTTAGCGGTTATCCCATTTCTTTGCGTTCCCTTCATCCTCCACATTTCACAGTATACGTCCAAACGCCGATATGCTATAATGACCAGGTACAAACACGAAAGAGGTGGCGGAATTGGCAAAACAAAAAGAAATAAAAACCAATGCCATGCGCATTCTGGACCGAATGAAAATCCCCTATACCCACTACACCTATGAATGCGGCGAATTTATTGATGGTATACAGGTTGCGGATATGCTGGACCTTCCTCATGAAAAGGTATACAAGACTCTGGTTACCCAAAGCCCGTCCAAAGAATATTTTGTATTCGTGATACCCATAGAAACGGAGCTGGATTTGAAGAAGGCGGCCAGGGCTGCGGGCCAGAAATCCGTGGCAATGCTCCATGTAAAGGATATCAATACCGTTACAGGATACATCCGCGGCGGCTGCACCGCAGTGGGGATGAAGAAACAGTATAAAACACTGATAGAAAAAAGCGCGCAGTCCCTGCCTTCCGTAATTGTAAGCGGAGGCCGCATCGGTTCCCAGATTGAACTGGATCCGGCAGATCTGGCAAAAGCGGCGGCAGCGGAATTTGCGGATATTATTGTTGACTGAGACTGTACGGCGGACGAAGTATCGGACAGCGTCCGGAGAATCCTGAAAGGAGGAAATGCAGTGGCAAAGAAAGCGAAAACCAGGGAAGATAAGCTGAAGGTCTGGGAAAAGAAGATATCCAAAAAACTGGATTTTCTTATTGTGGGAATTTTTTTCCTGATATTTGCGGCAACGGCGGTAACGAAACACTGGAAGCAAAAGGGATGACCCTTCGGGGCCTTCTGTCTGAAGTCAAGTTTCCCGGAAAAAGCTGACAGGGCATCCTGCCTGATAAGCGGAAGGATGACGGAGCATCAAGCCCTGTATGCATTAAGCGGAGGAAAATCCTCTGCTTGTCAGAGGGCTGGCATTTTGCTCCGCAATACAAGGAGGTAACACAGTTGAGTGAGAATAAAAATATCATGGAGTACGAAACGGTAGAGCTGGATGATAAGGATGACGCTCTTGTCATCATAGATCAGACAAAGCTGCCGGGAAAAACGGAGATTATCCGTCTGAAAACTGCACAGGAAATGTGGGATGCCATTTATCTTCTGAAGGTACGCGGCGCCCCGGCCATTGGCGTGGCGGCGGCTTTCGGCATTTACCTTTTGGCCAAGCAGATAGATACGGCGGATTACAGCACTTTTCTTGCCGAATTCAGAAAACAGAAGAAATACCTTGATTCGTCCCGCCCCACCGCGGTAAATCTGTCCTGGGCGCTGAAGCGTATGGAAAAAATTGTGACAGACAATGGGGATAAATCGGTGGAAGAAATCAAGCGGCTTCTGAAAACGGAAGCGGATGCCATCAAGGCAGAAGATATCCGGGTATGCAAAACCATAGGGGAATTCGGCCTTACCCTTGTGAAGCCCGGCGACGGCATCCTCACCCACTGCAATGCGGGACAGCTGGCCACAAGCAAATACGGAACCGCCACAGCGCCTATTTATCTGGGAGAGGAAAGAGGCTATCACTTCCGTGTTTTTGCGGATGAGACCCGGCCGCTGCTGCAGGGGGCAAGGCTGACCAGCTATGAGCTGCATTCCTCAGGTGTGGATGTGACCCTGATCTGTGATAATATGGCGGCCACCGTAATGAAAAACGGCTGGGTGGACGCTGTTTTCGTAGGCTGTGACAGAGTGGCCCGTAACGGTGATACCGCTAATAAAATAGGCACTTCTTCGGTGGCGATTGCTGCGAATTATTATAACGTGCCTGTCTATATCTGCGCACCTACCTCTACCATTGATATGAATACGGCTACAGGCGCGGATATTCATATTGAAGAACGCCCTGCAGAGGAAGTCACACAGATGTGGTATCGGGAACGCATGGCGCCGGAGGGCGTAAAGGTATATAATCCTGCATTCGATGTGACGGATCACAGCCTGATTGCAGGAATCGTAACGGAATATGGCATTGCGCGGGAGCCCTATGAGGAATCCTTCCGTGAAATTTTTGCAAGAAAAGAAAATGCGGAATATGATTGAATATGGTAATTATATTGACAACAGGGGCGTGCTGGGAATAGTCCGCCGCGCCTGTAATTATGTGGATGCCAGGCTACGGGTTCCGGGTGGCCTGTATCGTATCCAGGATACTCGCCAGGCTGGGCGGCTATACGGAAAAGGAAATGCGGGATATCTGCATCCTGGCTCTGTACCATGATATCGGCGCTTATAAAACGGAAGAAATCAGCCGGATGCTGGAATTTGAAACCAGAAATATGCAGGAACACTCCATTTATGGTTATCTGTTCATTAAGTATTTTACGCCTTTGCAGGAAGTGGCTCCGGGGGTCCTGTTCCATCATACCACCTGGAGCAGGCTGCAGGAGCTGCCCGGCGTCAGCCCGGAAAATAAGAGGCTTACCCAGATCATGTATATAGCGGACCGGGCGGATGTGTGCCTGGAGGAAGAAGGCTGCAGCTATCAGGAATTTGCACGACGCCTTCTGGCCGGACGGGGAGTGAGATATTCTCCTGAAATAGCGGATATTGTGCTGGCGGAGGATTTCCTGGAGCTTTCCTCCGAAAGGGAAGCCTGGGAAGCTGAACTATGGGAAAAAATCTGGAAGGTTCCCTTCACAAAGGAAGAGATAAGAAAATATCTGGACATGGTGATTTATACCATTGATTTCAGAAGCAGGCATACCGTGACCCATACCATGACCACGACCAGCATCAGCTATGAACTTGCAAAGAGGATGGGGCTTAAGGGCAGGGCACTGAGTGATATTTATTTCGGCTCCCTGCTTCATGATCTGAGAAAAATCGGAATCCCTGTGGAAAGCCTGGAATTCCCCGGGAAGCTGAGCCCTCAGGCCATGGCGGATTATGCGCACCCATGTGGAGCTTACCGGCCTGATCCTGGGCCCTGATGTGGAAGAAAAAATACGGAAAATTGCCATGAGGCACCACGAAAAGCTGGACGACTCCGGCTATCCCCTGGGACTGACGGCCATGGTTCTCAGCCTGGAGGAAAGAATTGTGGCTGTCGCAGATATCGTCAGTGCGCTTGCAGGGACAAGAAGCTACAAGGAGGCCTTTTCCAGGGAGCGTATTGTGGGAATCATCGGCAAGATGAAAGAGGACGGCCTCATTGACGGCAGCATTGTGGATGTTATGACGGATAATTTTGACGATATCATGGGAAAAACAGGAGTGCGTTGCCAGCCGATTATGGATATGTATCAGGATATCCAGAGGGAATATCAGGAATTTGCCGGCTATATGGAGGGAGACTGGAATGGCCGACATCATAATCGGGCAACAGCTGCTAACGATGCTTGACGTAACAGTTGAGGCAGGTCTGTGCATTTACTGCGCAGACCGTGAGAAAGCATGGCGGCGGCAGGCATCCGCCCCTCGCCGAAGGCGACTTTTCATGGGCGGAAGCAGTAACAGTTCGGCCGAAGGCAGAACTGTTACTGCTTGACAGATGGAAAGCGCTGTGATAGGATGTTAAAAATTCCGGGCCGCATACAGTAACGGATTTTATACTGTCAGATTTTTGCAGCGGCGGGAAAAGGAGATTACCAATGACACTTACAGCAGAAACCGATAAGATTACAAGGCGAATCAACTCTGTACAACTGGAACCGATGAAACATTGTACAGAGGTTAATCATTAGGCAGTAACGGTTCATCGGAAGAAACGGAACAGACGCAGCAGTATACACACGGTATGCCCTGGAATATGGGGCGGCGTGTGTCTGGTTTGTGTACCGGTTTTCTCCGAAGATTCCCGTGCCGCTCCTTTTTTACGGAGCGCTGTTGTAGGTGATATATGAGAGGCCGCGGACAATGTTTTGTCTGCGGCCTTTCCGTATCTGTGCACACCACAGGCCTTCCTGCGGCAACAATGCCGGAGAAGAATGCCTGAGGACATCTGTGCATGGAAGCGGATGTAATGCGGAAGGGCTTTGCAGGAATGCAGGGCCTTTTTTGATAGAAATATTTGTATGGACGCAGAATGCGATGGGCGTAAAACGCCGGGAAAAGCATTGGAAATATCTGCGGCAGGCACAAAAAGAGAGGAATGACAGATTATGAGCTTACTTGATATTACGGAGCTGTCACTGAGCTATGGTGACAAATGTTTATATAAAAATGCGGAATTCTCCCTGTTCAAAGGAGAGCATGTGGGAATCGTAGGAGCTAACGGCGTGGGGAAAAGCACTTTTATCAATATCTGTACCGGAAATACCATACCGGATGAGGGACAGATCAGGTGGCAGCCGTGAATCAGCCGTGACTACTTGGATCAGCATGCCGCGGCGGATGCGCAGCAGACCGTGCTGGAGTATATGCAGGCATCTTTTTCGGCGCTTTTTGAAAAGGAGAAGGAGATGGTACAGGCTTATCAACGCTATTCAGAAGAGGAGGCGCTGAAAAAAGCGGAAAAATACCAGCAGCAGCTGGAAGCCGCGGATTTTTATTCCATTGAATACCGGATAATGCGGATTGCGGAGGGGCTGGGGCTGACAGCCATTGGTATGGATAAACAACTGGGGAATTTAAGCGGGGGCCAGCGGGCCAAGGTGATTCTTTCCAAGCTTCTGCTGGAGGATCCGGATGTACTGCTGCTGGATGAACCCACGAACTTTCTGGACAAGGAGCATATCCGGTGGCTGTCTTACAGGCTTCAACGGCATCGGCAAATCCACGCTTTTAAAGACGCTGGTGGGGCGGCTGCAGGCCCTGGACGGTAATTTCAGTATATCGGAGGCCGTACAGACCGGCTACTATGAACAGAAATTTTCCTGGGATACGCCGGAACAGACGCCGCTTGCCGCAATCCGTTCCTGGTTTCCTCAGCTTACGGAAAAAGAGGCCAGAAGACATCTGGCCGGATGCGGAATAGACAGCAAAAAGGCGGGGCAGAGCCTTTCTACCTTAAGCGGCGGGGAACAGGCCAAGGTCAAGCTGTGCAGGCTGACGTTTCAGCCCGCGAACCTGTTGATCCTTGACGAGCCTACCAACCACCTGGATGATCTGGCAAAGGAGGCGTTGAAGGAGGCTCTGGAGAAGTATGAGGGAACCGTGATTCTGGTGTCCCATGAAGAAAAATTTTACCAGGACTTCGCTGATAAAATCATATCCCTGGAGCAGGTGTGCCCCAGGGAATAATCAAAATCATGTGCCGTCCTGGACAGATACAAAATTATAATAAACGAATAAGCTGCAAAGCTGTAATACAGTCGCTGCGGGAGTGGATGCCGCGGGATTTAACATCCTGCGGCCCGGCAGGCTTTTTTTACGGAATAGCCATATGCGGCAGCCAGCATCAGTGCAGCGGTCAGGCAGATGCTTCCATTGATGGTAAGCGCCATAGCTTCCGCGGAGGTAATATGGCCGTCATTGGTGTACATAACAAAGAAATCAAAGAGGTAAGCTGACAATATACCAATTACGGAAGGAAGGAGGAAGAGCCTGCGAAGCTGAGAGGAAAGACAGCCCCGAAGAAAAGCCGCATTCGCGCCAAGCTGGCTCAGATCCCGGAACACCAGCCTTTCGGACTGACCCAGGGTAAGGCTTCTGGTGTAGGCAATGATGACGGCGGCAGCCAGGCAGATAATGGCAACATATAAAAAGAGAAGGAAAAACACAGCATGACGGACAAAAGAGATTTTTTGTTCAAGTTTTTTAAAATAAGGTGCGTATTTCCAATCAAAATCCCTTTCGGGCTGCTCCGGATAAAGTGTGACCGTTCTGTCATAACCGTACTCTTTTCCCTGGCTGCGCGCCTGCTCATGCTGATAGGGATCATAATTCCCTAAAACAAGCATTTCAGAGCTTGCACGCTCGGAAAAGGCACGGTAAAGCTCCCTGGCGAAGGCATAGGAATTCTCCGCATCCGCCGTTTGAAACAGTACCTGTTTCGTCTTGTTTTTATCGACAGCGCCTTCCGACAGCATGGCGTAATCAGAATCACTGAGAACGTATCTTGCCTGGGTGTCAGAACCTCGGCCCACTACCAGCTGATGGCAGACAAGCGTTCCCGCAAAGGAAACAGGGTGGGCATTTCCATTCAAATCCGTAATCTGATCCAGGTCGTCAAAATGTGCCCAGATTGTTTCAGCGGCATCCGGATGGGTAAGCAGCAGGTAGGTGCCGGGCTGAACCCGGACAGCTTCCCCGGTATAGGCATTGTAGGCGCTTTCACTGAGAAACTGCATGTATCCGAATTTTTCCATGTAGGTTTCAATGAGGTAACCCTGATCATTGTAATCTCTGTCCACAGAGCTGCCGATAAGATTCAGGAAGGTCAGTTCATGATAAGCCGTAATGGTTACGCCTAAATCCCCGGCAATATGGTAAATTTCTTCCTTTGTCAGCTCCCCGGAATCCGCCGGATAAAAGAAGGATACATCCTCCGGATTCTGTGCATTGAAGTTATTCAGGCCTGTCATAAGCGTGGGGACATAGAAGGCGCCGAACAGACCGCAGAACAGCAGCAGGGTAATGATACACATGCTGCGCACCATCTGCGCGCCCAGGAATTTCATCATGTTGTAGGAAATGATATGGTTATAGTAGTGCTGGGGCCGCGCTCCCTTTTTATGGCAGGAAATGGAGTACACCAGAATCCGGTAAATTCCCAGGAAGGCAGGCAGGAAAAAAACAGAGGGCAGGCTTCCCAGGCTTCTATGGAATAAACGAAGTGAAAGGGGCGAAAGGCAGAGCGCAAGAAACAGTCCCGATACAAGAAGTATGCAGCCGGAAAGCAGATATCCGGGGGTGACTGTTTTTTTCAGCGGCTCGCTTCTGTGCTGTTCCTGAATAATTTCGATCACATTGCTGCGCTTCATAAACAGGTTGGCCTGGATAAACAGGGACACGGCGATGAGAATTACGAAGAGCAGAGTATATAACAGGCCCCGGGCTGAAATGGAGAAAGCGGCGCCGGTGGACTGTTTTACCAGCGGGAGAAAACAGAGCCAGACGATAAAGGACAGAAGCTGTCCGGCGGCAGTTCCGCAGACGGCGCACAGGGCAAGGAGGGAAAGAAGCTCCCGTGACAGTGAGCGCATATAGGTTTTCCGGGGAAGCCCCATGGCGGTCAGGATTCCTGTTTCCCGGCTTTTATAACGCAGAAACAGGGATGAGGAATAAATGGTAAAAAGAAAACAGCCAAGGAGCGCCGCCGCAAATATGATGTAAACCTGCTTGCGGGAGTCCCCGCCCTCCGGCAGGACACTTTGCACCAGCAGGCTGGTGAGAACTGCCAGGAAAGAGGAAATAAGGAGAATGGCGAAGGTATTGCAGCCAAGAAACAGCCTGTATTCGCCGGGATTATTTTTACGGAGATGTTGGAAAATGGTATGCAGTGTCATGATTTACATCCTTTCATTGAGTTGTTTCAGTTCATCAAGCAGTATATCCATGAATTCCCGGCGGCTGCCCTGGCGTTTCAGTTCCTTCTGCACCTGGCCGTCCCGCATCAGAAGAACCCGGTCACAGTGGCTGGCGGAGAAGCTGTCATGTGTGACCATGAAAATTGTGGCGTCCAGTTTCTCTTTGGCTTCCCGGAATGCGCCGATGACGGCGGCGCCGGAACGGCTGTCAAGGTTGCCGGTAGGCTCATCCGCCAGAATCAGATCCGGATGGTTCATCAATACCCTGGCAACGGCGGTGCGCTGCTTCTGCCCTCCTGAAATCTCAGCAGGATATTTGTCCGCGATATCGGTGATATCAAACAGCTCCATCAGGTTTTGGGCCTTTGCCTCCATGGGCTTATAAGGAGAATGAAGAATGATTTTGGGAATACAGATGTTTTCAAATACCGTCAGGCCGTCCAGCAGGCAGAAATCCTGAAATACAAAGCCCAGCTTTTTGCTTCTTACCTGCGCCAGCCGTGCTTCATCCAGATTATCCAGCGGCGTGCCGTTCAGCAGGATTTCTCCGGAATCATGGGGGATAAAACAGGAGATGCAGTTGAGCAATGTGGTTTTGCCGCTTCCCGAGGGCCCCATGACAGCCACGAACTCGCCTTTTTCAACGGTGAGGTTAACGTCCTTTAACACCTCATAGGTGGCGGAGCCGGTGTGATAGCTTTTATATAAATGATTTACGTACAGCATGTTTGATTCCTCTCTTTCTTCCGGGCTGTGTCCGGTGTTTATGCTTCTATTGTAGGGGAAAAGGAGCCTGTTTCCCACGGGAGGCAGGGTAATGTTTGGGAGATATTTTGTAAAGTTCGGTGATTCACGGGAAATAAGGAATATGTTATACTGGATACGGCTTTGGCGCGCCGCCTGAAATCGGAAGGGCGGCCGCGGCGTGCCTGAATTGGAAAAAGGAAGAAATGGAGCTGTAACGGAATGCTGGAAATTGCGATTTGCGATGACGAAAAAAAACTGAGGTTGGATCTGCGCCATGTGATAGAAAAAGAGCTTGCGCTTGACGGCGTGGAGTTCGGCCTGACCGAATATGAAAGCGGAGAGGCGCTTCTTCGGGGCATCAGGGAAAGGAATGCGGATATTATTTTCCTGGATATTGAAATGGGCGGCATGAACGGCATGGAGGCAGCCAGGACGCTCCGGAAAAACGGACAGCCCGCGGTAATAATATTTGTGACCTCCTATCCTGATTTTGTATTCCATGGCTATGAGGTCAGGGCACTGAACTACATATTAAAGCCGTACCAGGAAAAAAAGATAAAAGAGGTTCTGTGGGATGCGCTGAAGGAACTGGAAATCAGTACGGAGAAATATTTTACGGTGGAGCAGAAGTCCGGCACCCTGCGTCTTGCGCTGGGACAGGTCAGATATTTTGTCAGCGAGGGAAGAAAGATAGCGGCAGCGGCGGAAGGGGAGAGAATCTCTTTTTACGGGAAGCTGGGCGAAGTGGAAGAAGAGCTGCCTGACTTTTTTGTCCGCTGCCACAACAGATATCTGGTGAACCTGAATTATGTGACGAAGCTGGAAAGCGCGGCACTGTATTGTGAAGGAGAGAAAATACCGGTCAGCCGTTCCTGCAGCCAGGAAACGGCGGCGGCTTTTGCGAGGTTTATGCTGAAATGATGGTTTCAAAAAATCTGATAATCTTTGTATTGTCAATCATATATGTATCCTTTATTTTCCGCTTCCTTCTTTGCTTCCTGAAGCTGAAGCAGGGACTCCTGCAAAAGGCGGCCGCCATTGCAGGGGTTTGGATTGTGGGCTGTACGGTGGTTTTTCCGGAGGACCCGTTTAACGTTTTCGGGATGCTCGTTTTATTTGCCATGGTGCTGCTCATCTGCTTTGAAGGAAGCGTTGTGCGGCGGCTGTCGGTGGTACTCCTCCTGTATCCCATCATTGTATCCGCCAATTTTGTGACCCTGGATGCCACCGGAATCGTTTTCTTCCGGCTGACGCCGCAGACCCCTTTTTGGGATGCTGCGCTGAACGCTTTTTCCATGCTTTTGCGGGATCTGATATGGATGGGGATTTACTTTGCCTTCCGTAAAAAGGCCGCCCATTCCATAAAAATGATGACGGATCGGATGTGGCTGCTCATGGATATCGTATGCGCCGCGGCATTTGCAGGCAGCATCACCCTGATTTCCACAATAAGCCATAAAGATGCCTGGCTCACCTATCCATCCTGCCTGGCCTGTGTGGTGACAAGCCTGGGCTGTATCTGGCTGGCGGCCTATATCGGTGAAACCATCCGCAGGGATATGGAAATGGAAAACATGAAGGTGCGCCAGGCATACTATGAGGAGCTGGAAAAAAACCAGCTGGCGGTCCGCAAGCTCCGCCACGACATGAACAACCACCTGGGTGTTATCGGCTCCTTCCTGGAGGAAAAGGAATACGACAAGGCGCTTGCCTATTTTAAAGAGCTGAATATCACCGCAGCGGCCCGAAACCGCAAATTCTGTGAAAACAGCCTGGTCAACGCGGTAATCAACGCAAAATATAACCTGGCGCTGGAAAAAAATATAGACTGCTTCGTCAACATCGAGCTGGATAACCTACTCGCTATGGATGACGTAAGCCTGTGCACCATTTTCGCCAACCTTCTGGACAATGCCATAGAAGCGGCGCAGAAGGTCCCCGGCAGGGAAGCCCGCCGCATTTCCCTCAAGGCCCGCTGCACCGGGGAATCGCTCTGCATCGAGGTGGAAAACAGCAGGACCGGGGAACTGGCGGAATCCAAAGCCGGACTTCTCACCACCAAGCCCGATAAAGAAAACCATGGCTACGGCCTCCGATCCGTCCGTGACGTAGTAGAAAGCTACGGCGGCCATATGGATATCACACCGGCTGCCGATGCCTTCCGCGTAACCATCTGGATAGGCAGCCTTGTTTAGGGGGCTGGGAGATTTCCGGGCCGGAGCAGCGCTTTTGGAATTCACAAAAGGATAAAGCCCGGTAACTCTTCTGTTACCCGGACAGCTGCAAATTTCACAAAGTCTTAAGTATTATTAAGAAATTTTAGTATGGACAAATCCGGGAAAAAGTAATATAGTTGGTGAGGTTAAAAGGTTTTTGGGGGAAGGGGCATTTGACATAGTTTAGCGTGGCTTAAGAGAGGTGCCTGACATGAGACAGAATGAGGTAAGCTCCTGCGCTGCCGGAGGAATCGGGAGAGCGCGGAATTACCAGATGGATAATTTGAAATGCCTGCTCATTTTTGCAGTTGTATTAGGACATATGCTGGAGCTGTTTATGGGTAAAGATTCGGGGAACCGGATCCTTTATCTGGTCATCTATTCCTTCCATATGCCGCTGTTTGCTTTCGTATCCGGAGTGTTTGCCAGATATAATCCGGATAGAATCAAGAAGAATATGATATATCCTTATCTGGTTTTCCAGACCCTTTATGTGATTTTCGCAAATCAGGTGCTGGAGAAGGATGCGGATATGCAGTATACCACGCCGTACTGGCTGCTGTGGTATCTGTTTGCCATCATCGTGTGGAATCTGGTGCTTCCGCTGGTGCAGGGCGGCAGCCTGGGCAGGAAGGCCGTCATGCTCATAGCGGCCGGGGCCGCCAGTGTGCTCATCGGCTTTGATGATAAGGCGGGATATTATCTGTCGGCCTCCAGGATTGTGGAGTTTTTCCCTTATTTCCTGCTGGGCGTATATTATAAAGAACTGAAGAGCGGTGTGAAGGAAACGGTTTCGGAGCATCTGAGGAAGCATAGAAGGCTGTCCGTCCTTACCGGGGCGCGGGGAAAGGCCATGCTCAGGGCTTTTCTGATGGCCGGGCTGCTGGTGTTGATAGGGCTGCTTGTCTGGTTTATCAGCCGGCATGCGGAGAATATCAATTCCGCGTGGCTTTACGGCTCCGTTTCTTATAAAAAAGGAAATTACGGCTGGCAGTTCCGTGTGCTGAGCATCGGCGCTGCGCTGATGTGGCTTTTATTTTTCCTGCTGAGTATGCCGGCGGCGAAAATACCGTTTCTTTCCTATATCGGGGCGAACACCATGCCGGTGTATCTGCTTCACGGCTTTGTGATTAAATTCCTTAGCAAGATTAAGTTTTTTAAATTTGTGGAGCATGATGAAGCTGCGGCGCTGATTTTAAGCGTTGTGCTTGTGGCGTTTCTGTCCTGGAAGCCGCTGGTTAACTTCCTGTCGCCATTGTTTCGGTGGAACCGGGAGGATTTCAGGCGCAGCGGCCGAAAGCGGCTGAAGAAAAATACGATGCCGGGATGAAATAAAAACTATGCCGTGAGGAAATTACGGAAGAACTGCTGCTTTTCATCAGTTTTCCTTATATGGCAAAATAAAAAGAGAAGCCGGAAGATGATATACCCTTCCGACTTCTCTTTTTGTAACAGTTCGGCTTTCGGCCAAACTGTTACTGCATCCGCCCATTAAAAGTCGCCTTCGGCGAGGGGCGGATGCCTGCTGCCACTACGTTTTCTCACGGTTTGTGCAGTGAATGCGCAAACCTGCCTGAACTGTTACCTCTTTTTCTGTGTTTCCCTGCGATTGCAGGAGGAAAAAAGTATTCTGGTTCCTGAAAGTCTACAGTTCCAGAACCTCCTGCGCGATTTCCACTGCATCTTCAATGCAGCCGGGGCAGGTGCGGATAACCTTTCCTGTGTCAATGCCCTTCAGTTCACGGCATATGATAGTGCCGTTCTTCTCTTCAAAGCGTTTCAGGATTTCGCGGGAAAGCTTATAGGTGTCTGCTTTGGTCCCGGGATTTGTCAGGCAGCCATCGCTGTTCTTAAAGCCTGCCAGCATTACGGCTCCTGAAACGGCGCCGCAGGTGCCGTCCATGCAGCCCATGCCCAGCCCGAAGGCTTCACCGGCACGGAAGAGGGTTTCCTCGTCCACGCCGATTTCCTTACAGAAGGAACAGGCAACAGCCTGACAGCAATTGTATTTCTTATCATGATTGGCAATCGCCAGTTCTTTTTTCGTCATGTCAGCTCCAGTTTCCGTAATTAATAAGCCTTTGCTTCCTCTTCACCCTTCATCACACGAAGTCCGCCCTGCGCCAGGGCAAGAAGCTCATCCTCGCCGGGATAGATTACAAAGTCGGCAATCCAGCCTACGCGCTTTTTCAGATCTTCACAGGTTACCTTGGAATAAGCGATGCCGCCTGTAAGGATGATCTTGTCAACCTTGCCGTTAAGGACGGTGGCCATGGCGCCGATATCCTTTGCCATCTGATAATGGAATGCATCCAGCACGGCTGCGTATTCCGGTACGCCTTCCAGCGCTTTGTCTTCCACGATGCGGGCGTCATTGGTTCCCACATAGCCGTTGAAGCCGCCGCCGCCAACCAGCTTTTTGTAAATTTCTTTTTCCGTATATTTGCCGGAGAAGCATAATTTCACCAGATCACCGGCGGGTACGGTGCCTGCGCGTTCGGGAGAGAATGCGCCTTCACCGTCGAGGATGTTGTTTACGTCAACAATTTTGCCGCCTCTGTGTGCGCCTACGGAGCAGCCGCCGCCCATATGCACCACGATCAGGTTCAGCTGTTCGTAGGGGATGCCTGATTCCTTGGCGTATCTTCTGGCAACAGCCTTCTGGTTCAGGGCATGGAAGATACTTCTTCTGGGAAGCTCGGGGCATCCTGAATATCTGGCAACAGGCTCCAGCTCATCTACAACAACCGGGTCAACGATAAAGGAAGGAACGCCGATGGAATCGCCGATTTCCCTTGCCAGGATACCGCCCAGGTTGGAAGCATGCTGTCCCTGATAGCCGATTTTCAGATCGTTAAGCAGATCGTCGCTCACCTTGTAGGTGCCGCCCGGGATGGGCTTAAGCAGTCCGCCGCGCCCTACGATGAAATCCAGGGAATGGATGTCGAAGTTCTTCTCCTTCAGGAGGTCCGTGATAATTTCCTTACGGAAATCCTTCTGGTCGATGATGGTGGCGTACTTTGAGATTTCTTCAGTGGGGTGTCTTAAGGTTTCTTCAAAAAGAAGGGTTTCGTCCTCAAAAACACCGATTTTGGTTGAGGTGGAACCGGGATTGATAATTAAGCTCTTATAAGACATAGGGTTTTCTCCTTTTCTTTTATGAAGCGGTTAGTCCGCTCAGCCTCTTTTTTTATTCAGCTCTTCCGCAACTACGGCAGCCAGGGCGATGGAGTTTACCTTTGTTTCAAAGGTATCGGAACGGCTGGTAAGGATGGCGGGAACCTGGGTTCCTGTAAGGATGCATCCGTTCTTTACACCATTAACCATGTGCACAATTGCTTTGTAAACCAGGTTTCCTGCATGGATGTCGGGGAACAGCAGAATGTCCGCATCACCCTGGATTTTGCGGTCGGTTGCCCCTTTGTGTTTTGCAGCCTCCGGATCAATGGCCAGGTCGAGGGAAAGCGGTCCGTCTACAACACAGCCGGTGATCTTTCCTTCCTCGCACATCTTTGTCAGCTCGGCGGCCTCTACGGTTACGGGCATTTTCGGGTTAACCACCTCAACAGCGGCTAGAGGGGCTACCTTGGGGTTGGGAACGCCGCAGGCATGAGCCACTTCTACGGTATTTTCAATAATATGTACCTTGTCATCCAGCGTAGGGTAGGTCATGAATGCCACGTCGGTGAAGAACAGCAGCTGGTCGATGCCGGGGATATCGAATACGCATACATGGGAAAGCGGATTTCCGGTTCTCAGGCCAACCTCTTTGTCAAGAATACTCTTTAAGAAGGTTTTGGTTTCCAGAAGGCCCTTCATGTACATATCCACCTTGCCGTCATGGGCAAGCTTTACTGCGGTCAGGGCAGCAGTCCATTCATCGGGTTCGTTGATAATTTCGAAATCGGAAATGTCAATGCCGCCCGCTGCTGCGGTTGCTTTGATTTTTTCCTCATCGCCTACCAGGATGGCGTTGGCAATGCCGCGGTCCTTGGCCGCCCTTACCGCTTCCAGAACTGCGCTGTCCTGCGCAACGGCAACGGATACGGTCTTCTGGCCGCATTCTTTTACTTTGGAAATCAGTCCGTCAAAACTTGTACTCATTTGTTCGCACCTCATTTGAAATTGTTTTATGGTATTGTGGAATCTGTGTTGCTGCGGGCAGATGGGGAACCATTACCTTCCATATGCCGGAAACGGCAGGAACCCCGGAAACTGTATAAAAAATGCCCATTGTTAAAATTATAACACTTCTATTTCTAAAGGTCAAGGCGGGAGAGGCTTTTGGTCACCACAGCCGCAAGGAGAAACGCATCAGCGCAGGCGCCGTACTTTCCGCCGTCCGAGGCTGCGGCAGCCAGCCGTGTTTCTTCCCGGGCGGGATGGGGGTGTTGTCTAATCCAGTTTCAAAAACGGGGTATTTCTAACTTTTCCGGGAAACCAGAATTCTGCCAACGCGGCCGAAACTCCTCTCGCAGCGACTTGCGTCTGCTGCGTTCGTCAGACAGGCCGCTAGGGACGGCAAAATTCCGGTCTTCCGGGACAGTCTGGGAATGTTCAATATTTTCGCCTATGCCTTCCGGGAACTGGATGGCCCGGAGGACTTTTCCTGGCTTTGGGGAAAGGCGGCGGGGATTCTGATTGCGGTGTTTCTGCTGGGGTGGCTGCCCCATATTTTAAAGAAAAGAGTTTGAAGGAGTTAACATGCGCCTGGGGAGCGCTTTTGAAGAATGCGGAGGGTAAACACTGCTCCCCGGACGGAAGGAAGCGTTTCCCGCCGCCTGATTTGAGTATAACATTAGCCGCGTATTTTTTTCGCGCAGATAGGAGCAGGAATGAATATAAAAATGAAGGATGTAACGGTGAGCTTTAAGAACGGTGTAACAGCCGTAAATCATGTGAATCTGGAAATCCCCCAGGGGATTTTCGGGCTGCTGGGGGAAAACGGGGCGGGAAAAACCACGCTGATGCGAGTGCTGACTACTGTATTGAAGCCCTCCTCCGGAACGGTGCTGATGGGCGATTTGGCTTACAGTGAAGATAATTATGAGAAAATCCGGCGAAAAATCGGATATCTGCCCTAGGAGCTGAACCTGTACCCGAACCTGACCGTCCGGGAATGCCTGGAATACCTGGGCGAGCTGTCCGGTGTGCCCCGGAAGGAATGCAGGGAGAGAATTGACATGTATCTAGAAAAAACAAGTCTGGCGGAGCATCAGAAGAAAAAGATGAGGCAGCTGTCCGGCGGAATGAAACGCCGTGTGGGCCTGGTTCAGGCGCTTTTAAACGAGCCGGAGTTCCTGATTTTGGACGAACCTACTACGGGTCTTGATCCGGAGGAGCGGATACGTATCCGGAACCTGCTGGTGGATTTCTCTAAAAAAAGGACGGTGCTTTTTTCCACCCATGTGGTGGAGGATCTGGCCGCCTGCAGCCGGTTGACTGTTATGAAAAAGGGGGAATTCCTGTATACGAGAGAGGTGAGCGAGCTGCTGCAGATGGCAAAGGGACATATCTGGGTGGGCACGGTTAAGAATGAGGAAGAGGCCCGGATGTGGGAACAGAACTGCCATATTACCTCAAAGCAGTATACGGAAAGCGGCCTGCGGGTGAAAATCATCGGCGGGGAAAAACCAGAATTGGACTGTGCGCAGCCGGAGATTACGCTGGAGGACGCCTATATGTATCTTATGAACCGGGAGGCAAAGGACTAATAAGGGGCGGGGACGGCGGAGAAGTGTTTTAAAATACATGGACACTTCTCCGCTGTCCCCGCCCCCGGCTGCTTAGCTGGCGGATTTTCCTCTGCGGAGGAAGCCTGCAAGCAGCAGAAGCACACCAATGACAAAGCTGGAAAGCAGAACAATCAGGCAGACGTTCGCATTAATTAAAGCATTCGTCGACCAAAGGGTAAGATTGGCCTGGAACACACTCAGATGATAGGTGCCGTCTAAAATCAGGCTGATAATATCATTGGCGAAAGCAGTGACCGCGCCTACGGCAATGACGCAGATACCGGCCCGGATGAAGCCGTTGGCTTTCAGATAGCGGATGTCTGCAAACAGCGCCCAGGCGATCAGCGCGCCCACAGTGGAGATAAGAAGCGCCGGCCGCTCTGCTGTAAAAACCACAGGAGACAAGTTGAGGTGGCAAAGGATATTTTTACAAGCTCATAAACCTCTGCGTAATCTGCGGGTGTTTCCTGACGTATTTTCATGGCGGCTCCTGTCTGCCCATTGGAGGGCGATGATTCAAGATTTTTAGATTTCGTATTATCCAATCATCTGATAAAAGGAAGGTAAAGTCAAGCTATGATTTAACAGGCCGGGATATATGATTTAAAAAGTTGGGATATAAGATGAAGGAATTGCTTTTGAATTGGGAAAGAAGGAAACAGTTTCGTTAAAAATAAACAAAGTTTTTAAAGATTGTTAAAAAACAGCAAAAATGCTATTGATAATAGACAAAATAGCATTTTACTTATGCATAAAACAAACAAAAATCAGAGTAAACGGTTACCTAAATACTGATTGCTAATGAAGGCGGCGTTTGCTAGAATTTGAGCATAATCAATCCGTTGAATTCTGCGGGCAGCAGACAGGGCGGATAAGAGCAGGCGATGCCTGGCGTCCGGTGATGTTCTATGGAGGTCAGGGCGTCAGGGCAGCCGGCGCTGAAACATGGTAAAAAGTGAAGGAGGAAGGGTTATGTCAAACAAACGGAACAAGGTAAGACAATTTTTATGTGGGCACAGAATACTGCGCGACGTAAGGCAGGCGCTGCTTATCCTGCTGCTTGCCGTCTTTGCGGTGCCGATTACTGCACTGGCGGAAAATGAAGAGGAAAGGGCCGCAATTTACGTACAGGTACCGGAAGACTGGGAAAATCCCTGTATCTGGGCATGGGATGAGGCCGGAAACAACGCATTTGCAGCCTGGCCCGGCGGAAAACTGGATACAGACACCAACAATGCCGGCTGGTATTATACATGGATTCCGGCCTGGGCGGATCATGTGATTATAAACGCTAAAGAAGGAAGTGTTCAGACAGATGAGCTTGTCCTGGACGGAAAAAACACATGGGTTACCGTGGAAGATGCTGAGAAGGTGCAGATTACAACGGAGAAACAGACAAAAGGGGATATCCCGGAATATGTGGAGAAATTTACAGTCCATGTAAAAACGGATAAAAGCTGGGAAAATCCTTGTCTGTGGGCCTGGTCTGCACCGGATGGGAAGAATGTTTTTGACGCCTGGCCCGGCGAAGCGCTTACCCCTGCGGAAAATGGCTGGTATGAAGCTGAGGTACCGGTTTGGATAAATTCCCTCATTGTAAATGCAAAGGACGGGGAGATCCAAACCGAAGATATCTCTATAGATCCTGCGGAAATATGGGTAACCGTGGAAGCGGACGGCAGCTATGACTTCAGTTATGATGATCCGGATGCGGAGGAGGTCCCCGATATCACTGTCTGGGTAAAAACGCCTGAAAATTGGGATGCTCCCTGTCTGTGGGCATGGTCTGCGCCTGACGGAACGAATGCTTTTGCAGCCTGGCCCGGCGAAGCACTGGAGGAGGATGCTTCCGGCTGGCTGAAAAAGCAGGTGCCCGGCTGGATTAATTCCGTGATTGTTAACAGTTCGGAAGGAAGTATACAAACTGCGGATCTTTCCGTGGAACCGGGAAAGGATGTATGGGTGGTTGTGAACAGTCCTGAGGATGCTGTGATTTCCTATGAAGCACCGGAAAAAGAGGGGAATGAGGAAGCAGTTTCGAAAGGCGGATCGGAGACCGTGCAGGAACCAGCGGCGGAATCTTCTGAGGGCGCATCGGCGGCGGATACCGAAGATACCCGCCCGGCTGAAATACAGAAAAGCAGCGGTGTCCCTGTCATAATTGCGGTAATCATCATAGTGGCTGCAGCGGTGACGGCAGGAGTTATTATCATCCGGAAAAAGAAGCAATAGCCGGAGAACAGGAGACGGAATGAGAAAGAAACTACTATGTACGGTACTTGCCATGGTAACAGCCGCCGCAGCCCTGGGCGGCTACGGCCGGAGCAAAGCAGTGGGGACAGATGCGTCAGTGATTACAATCTGGCACGATAAGGAGGATGCGGTAGCCCAGGTATTGCAGAAGCAGCTGGATCAATTGGCGCCGGAGATTACGGTAAAGCTGGAACGAAAAAGTGATTTGACCGAAGCCCTGAAAATGGTAGGCAATGATCCAAAGGCGGCGCCGGATATGTATTTTTTTGCCCATGATAAGATTGGTGTATACGCAGAAATGGGGATTCTGTCGCCCATTACTGATTTCATTCCCAGGAAGGAGCTGGATCAGTATATGGATATGACTCTTCAGGCCGCTACATAATGCCGGTCGTGGATGAGACAGGTATGCCTCTGGCTCCTTACAGTGGTGTTCAGGGAATCCAGGTGCTGAAAATCGCAGGAGAGAACAAGAAGGAAGCGGTGGAAAAGGTGCTGCGCCTGCTGATGGATCCCGGCCTGCAGGTAACGCTTGCCAAGGCCAGCGGCTGCGCACCTGCCATTGAGGCCTGTTATGAAATGGACGAAATTCTTTCCGATGATGTGGTAATGGCTATGAAGCAGACTGCGGAAAATGCGGTGCCCATGCCAAATCGTCCGGAAATGGACGTTATGTGGACCGTGGCCGGAAATCTTCTTGTAGATATCAACATGAGCGGAAAGGATACGGCGGAAAGCTGTGCGTCCGCACAGAAGGAAGCGCTCCGACTGATCGAGCAGATGAAGTAGAAAAAAACGCAGGGGAAAGGAGCGTAAGCGGGTGAAGCAAATGGAAAACAGGAGGGGGAAAAGGACGGATAAGAGGAAGGAAATATTTATGGCATACCTGTGGTCGGCGCCTTCACTGATTCTGATTCTGCTGATCGTAATCTTTCCAATCATTTATACGGGCTACATATCTCTGACTAATATGAATGTGTATCACTGGTTTGATTATGAAATTATCGGCTTGAAGAACTACAGGGACGCATTGCTGGTATTTGATAATGGTTTTCTTCGGGCGCTGCTTCTTACAGTGGTCTGGACCTTGGTAAATATGGTTCTGCAGCTGGTGATAGCCTACGTGCTTGCCAGCCTGCTGAATTTGCGTGGACTGCGGCTGCGCAGTCTGTATAAGACACTGTTGATTTTTCCATGGGCCATGCCGGGCTATGTTTCCATCCTGCTGTGGAAGACAGGGATGTTCAACTCCCAGTTCGGGCTTTTGAATCAATGGCTTTCCCGTCTGGGACTGGAACCGGTGCGGTGGCTTTCCGGCGATGGAATTGCGTTCCTGTGCTGCACGGTGGTGAATCTGTGGCTGGCGCTGCCTTTTATGATCACAATCATAGACGGCGCTCTGCAAAGCGTGGAAAAAAGCTTCTACGAAAGCGCGATGCTGGACGGAGCCGGATGGCTGGAACGCACCAGATATATAACGATTCCCATGATACGCCTGATTATTGCACCCTCGGTCATCATCACCACTTTTACGACCTTTAAGCAATTTGACGTGATCTATCTGATGACGCAGCAGGCAGGCGGGAAAACCGGGGCCAACATTCATACGATTTTGACCTATGCTTATGAAAATGCTTTTATTACGAACAACTATGGCTACAGCTCGGCGGTATCCATTTTGATTTTTATCATGCTGATACTGTTTTCCTGCCTGACAGGCAAAAAGACAAAGGAGGACATGTGATGACACGCAAATCCGGCAAAAAAATCAGAGAAGCAGCAATGCTGCTCCTGGTGAATCTCTTTTTTATCGTGCTTTGTTTTCTGGTGCTGGTTCCCGTGCTGTACGCGTTTTCCGTTTCCCTGAATGCAAATAACAGCCTGTTAAGCTCGGAATTTTCCTTTTTACCCAAACAGCTGACGCTGCGCAATTACCGGGCCGTATTTGTGGAAGAACCTATTGTGAGATGGTTTGGAAACAGTATGCTTATGGCAGCCGCTGCGGTAGGAATTTCGCTGGGGACAGGAATTCCGGCGGCTTATGTATTTTCCAGGAAACGGTTTCCGGGCAGGAGGGTGATCCTGCGTCTTCTGATATTGCTCTATGCCTTTCCCGCGCTGCTGTCCATGACGGCGCTGTATAAGCTTTTAAGGCCCCTGGGGCTGATCAACAGCAGGCTTGGGCTGGTGATTGTGTATACGGGAACGATGGCTGTATTTGCATTGTGGAATATGAAGGGATATTTCGACACCATACCCCTGGAAATTGAAGAGGCGGCCATGATTGACGGCGCCGGCCCGGTAAAGCTTGTGACCCGGATCGTACTGCCGCTGGCCAGGCCAACGATCGTTGTCACCGGCATGATGGTACTCATTTATGTGTGGAATGAATATATTTTTGCGATTAATTTTATGACAGGAGAAGGAACCTTTACACTGGCTGCCGGCCTGTATTCCCTGCAGGCAACGGAAATGAGCGGCAGCTGGCCGGTATTTGCGGCAGCGTCCATTGTGGTTTCCATTCCCATTCTTATTATTTTCTTTGCGTTGCAGAAAAATATGACGACAGGGCTGACTTCTGGCGGAGTGAAGGGGTGAGAGGATGAATTATGAATAAAGACGCAGTTTTACATATCCCAATGTCGCAATACGCGTATGCGTTGGATGGGGAGCGGATGGTTTTCAGGCTTCGCGCCGGGCGGGGAGATCTGGATGCCTGTTATCTGCACTACGGTGACCGGGCCTGTAGGCAGACGCCGGTGGTGTTTCACTCCCTTTCCATGAGGGTGGCGGCACAGGATGAAAGGTTTGATTACTATGAGGTGGCCTTTAGCAGTCCATACCGCCGTCTCTGCTATTATTTTGAACTGCGCTGCGGTGAAGAAAGACTGCTCTATTACGGGGATTTTTTTTCAGAAGCCTGTGTTGATGACCGTTCAGAATATTATCAGTATCCCTATATGCACAGGGCGGATCTGGTCTGTCCTCCGTCCTGGGCCGCGGATGCGGTGGTTTATCAGATTTTCCCTGACAGCTTTGCCACGGGAAAGAGGTGGATCAGCGGCAGGGAAAGCAGTTTTTACTATCAGGGAAAGACGGTCCGGGGAAAACGGGGAGGCACTCTGCTCGGTATAGCGGAAAATGCGGATTATCTGGAGGAAATGGGATTTAATGCCGTTTATATTAATCCGATATTTGCAGCGGGAGAATATCATAAGTATGATATTATAGATTATTATCATGTGGATCCCTGCTTTGGAACCGATGAGGATTTCAGAGAGCTTGTGAAAACTCTTCACAATCATGGGATACGCGTTATTATAGACGGTGTGTTCAATCACTGCGGATGGCATTTTGATGCCTTTGAGGAGGTAGTGCAAAAGGGCAGGGAAGCTTCCTTCTGTGACTGGTTCTACCGCCTTGCCTTTCCTGTAATACGTCAGGAGGACCCGGAGGCTGTTCCTGATTATGAGTGCTTTGGCTATGAACGCATGATGCCGAAGCTTGCCACGGATCAGGAAGCGGCGGCGGAGTATTTCTGTAATGTGGGCGCTTATTGGCTGCGTGAATTCGCAATTGACGGCTGGCGGCTGGATGTGGCCAGTGAGGTGAACGACGGATTCTGGAGGCGTTTTTTTAAGACCGTCAGGGAGGTAAATCCCCAGGCCATACTCATTGGTGAGGTGTGGGAGAGCGCAGGGCACTGGCTGGATGGAACGATGTTTGATTCCACTATGAACTATGACTTCCGGAAGCACTGCCGACGCTTTTTTGCGGAAAAAACAATAGATGCAGCAGCCTTTGACGGCAGGGTAACCCATATGCGTATGCGTTACCGGGAACAGAGTGTTTTTGCACAGATGAACCTTCTGGACAGCCATGATGTGAGCCGCTTTTCCTCTCTTTGCGGCGGAGACGAGGAGGCCTATGAGCTTGCCGTGCTTTTTCTGATGACCTTTCCGGGAATGCCGTCTGTTTTTTATGGGGATGAGCTGGGGGTTACGGGCCTGTGCGAGGATGACTACAGACAGGCCATGCCCTGGGAAAGGGCGGCAGTGTCAAAAGCTGCGGACACAGGATACAGCAGGCAGCAGCTTTTTTATAAAAAAGCGATACGTCTGCGGCGGCAGGAGGAGGCATTGCGGCGCGGCGGTTATGGGGCAGTCAGTGCGGCGTCCGGCAGCAGGCTGTATGTCTACCGGCGTTTTCTGGAGGCTGAGGAGATTTTAATCGCTTTAAATATGGAAGACAGTACGATGACGCTTAACCAGGAGTGGCTGGAGGGAAAGCTTCTGTGGCAGAGGGGGCTTGAAGGGTATAAGCTGGAAAGCAGAGGCTTTGTGATAGTAAAAAGCGGGAAAACGGGGGAAAAAATATGTCGGTGACGATCAGGGATGTTGCAGCGGCCGCGCATACATCTGCAGCTACGGTTTCCAAGGTGATGAATGGCTCCGGTTCCATTTCACAGGCTACTATTGACCGGGTGGAGCAGGTGATGCGTGAGCTGGGATACCATCCCAATGCACGCGCACGTAATTTTGCGAGGCAGTCTACAAGAACAATTTTGTTTTTGACGATGCTGGGAAAAAACGCCGGGTTCCATAATCCCCATATGTTCGAAATCATGTCCGGTATGGAAGAGGCGGTAGCAAAGAAGGGCTATCTGCTCTGTGTCAAAAGCATATCGGCGGAGCAGGCCTGCGAGTTTGTGGAAAAAATATTTGACTCCAAGGAAGCGGACGGCCTGGTGCTGCATGCCTCCGTGGTATCACCGGCGCTGGACGAACTGGTGACGGTGAAGGCAATTCCCCATATTGTAATAGGAAACCCGGATTTTCCCAGCCATTTCAGCTGGATAGATATTGATAACCGTCTGGGCGGAGAACTGGCGGCGAAGCATCTTTTAAAATGCGGCTACCGTTCCCTGGCCTTTTTGGGAGGCCGGTCGGAGGACCGCATTAGCGGCCACCGTCTGGAGGGCGTGCTTTCCGTACTGAATGAGCATGATGTGCTGATTCCAAAAGGTAATCTGCGTCAGGGGGATTCTGACTGTGACAGCGGATATGCCAGAACGGAGGAACTTTTAAAGCAGAGGGAGCTGCCGGACGCCGTCATATGCGCCAATAATTATATTGCCTATGGCTGTGTTATGGCGCTGAGAGAGCATCAGATAAGGATTCCGGAGGAAATGGGCGTGATTACCTTCGATGAATACCCTCTTTCCCGGATACTCAAGCCGATGCTGACCGTTGTTGACATTGATGTGTTCGATATGGGGTACCAGACGGGAAAATGTATTTTGTCTAAAATAAGGAAACCGAATCTTACCGTCCGTTATTACAGTACCCTGCCGTCGGTGCTGGAGCGGGAGTCAACCAGGAAGATTGTTCAGTGATAAGGTGCCGTCTATTTGTGAATTTAAAAAGGATGACAGAAGAAGGGAAGCCGGACCGTTGAGGGACGGCTTCTCTTTATCTGACGGTATAATGCCGGCTGGATTAAGTGGATTTCTTCTGTTGGGATAACTGAAGAAAACAATTTTCCGGCGCCCTCTGCGAAAATTTACAGACTTTTCATAGTTTATCTATGGATTTTTTTTGAAAAAAGTCATATAACATAAATGATGTAATTCCGGCGTCTGGAAAAGGCCGGAAAACCGGAACTTTTACGCTGACCCATAAATATACGGCTAAGGTTTTCCCCGAAAGCAGATAAAAGTTGAACAAATGCCGCTTTTCTGCTATTATAAGGGGTAGTGCATGTCCGGCTTTTGCCGTAAAGGGCAGAGAAATGGGCCGTGACGGGTTATTTTAGCGGACAAAACGATTGGAGCAAATACAAAATGAATGTAATTCAAAAAGTTTTCGGCACGCACAGCGACAGGGAATTGAAGCGCGTTATCCCCATTGTGGACAAGATCGAGTCTTTAAGGCCCGCGATGATGGAGCTTTCCGATGAACAGCTGAAGGATAAGACGAAGGAATTCAGGAAGCGTCTCTCCGAAGGGGAAACACTGGATGACCTGCTTCCGGAGGCTTATGCCACGGTGCGTGAGGCTGCCAGAAGAGTCCTGAACATGGAGCCCTTCCGCGTACAGCTGATGGGCGGTATCATCCTGCATCAGGGACGAATCGCTGAAATGAAAACCGGTGAAGGTAAGACCATGGTTTCCACGCTTCCGGCGTATCTGAATGCCCTGGAAGGAAAGGGTGTCCATGTGGTTACGGTCAACGATTACCTGGCTGCCAGGGACTCCGCCTGGATGGGCGCGGTTCATGAATTTCTGGGCCTGGAGGTAGGCGTGGTATTAAACAGCATGAAGCCGGAGGAAAGACGCGCCGCTTATGCCAAGGATATTACCTATGTGACCAATAATGAATTGGGCTTTGACTACCTGAGAGACAACATGGTCATTTATAAGGAACAGCTGGTGCTGCGTGACCTGCATTATGCCATCATCGATGAGGTGGACTCCATTTTAATCGATGAGGCCAGAACCCCTCTGATCATTTCCGGCCAGAGCGGGAAATCCACCAAGCTGTACGAAGCCTGCGATATCCTGGCAAAACAGATGGAGCGCGGCGCGGACATGGAGGATCTGTCCAAGTTGGACGCCATCATGGGCGTGGAACAGGAGGAATCGGGAGACTTCGTTGTCAATGAAAAGGATAAAGTGGTCAACCTGACGGAGCAGGGCGTTGCCAAAGTGGAAAGATTTTTTCAGATTGAGAACCTTGCGGATCCGGAGAATCTGGAAATCCAGCATAATATCATCCTGGCCCTGCGTGCAAATAACCTTATGTTCCGCGATAAGGACTATGTGGTAAAGGACGACCAGGTTCTGATTGTCGATGAATTTACCGGACGTATCATGCCGGGCCGCCGTTATTCCGACGGACTCCATCAGGCGATTGAAGCGAAGGAGCACGTACAGGTCAAGAGAGAAAGCAAGACGCTGGCGACCATTACCTTCCAGAACTTCTTTAATAAATTTGAGAAAAAAGCAGGTATGACAGGTACCGCACTCACTGAGGAAAAGGAATTCCGCGATATTTACGGCATGGACGTTATCGAGATTCCCACCAACAGGCCGATTCAGAGAATTGACCATCAGGATGCGGTTTACAAGACCAGAAAAGAAAAGCTGCATGCGATTGTGGAGGCTGTGGAGGAGTCCCATGCCAAGGGACAGCCTGTCCTGGTTGGTACGATTACCATTGAGGCTTCCGAGGAGCTGAGCGGCCTTCTGAAGAGAAAAGGAATCCCGCATAAGGTGCTGAATGCCAAGTTCCATGAGCTGGAAGCGGAAATCGTTGCGGATGCAGGTATTCATGGCGCCGTTACCATCGCCACCAATATGGCCGGACGTGGTACGGATATTAAGCTGGATGATAATGCCAAGGCGGCGGGCGGTTTGAAGATTATCGGTACGGAGCGGCATGAGTCCAGGCGTATTGATAATCAGCTGCGCGGCCGTTCCGGACGACAGGGAGATCCCGGTGAATCCAAGTTCTACATTTCGCTGGAAGATGATTTGATGAGGCTGTTCGGATCCGAGCGTCTGATCAATATGTTCAACACCATGGGTGTTCCGGAAAATCAGGAAATTGAGCACAAGATGCTCAGCAACGCCATTGAAACGGCGCAGAAGAAAATAGAGAGCAATAACTTCGGTATCAGAAAGAACCTGCTGGAATACGATCAGGTCATGAACGAGCAGCGTGAGATTATTTACGCGGAAAGACGCCGTGTCCTGGACGGGGAAAGCATGCGCGATGTTATTTACAAAATGATTACGGATATTGTGGATAATACCGTGGACATGGTAATCGGTGAAGACGCGGATGTGGAGGATTGGAATTTCAAGGAGCTCAATTCCCTGCTTCTGCCAATTATTCCGCTGGTTCCTGTTACAAAAGAGCGGGTGAACAAGCCAAAGAGAAACAGCCTGAAGCAGCAGCTGAAGGAAGAGGCTGTGAAGCTGTATGAGAGCAAGGAGGCGGAATTCCCGGAGCCGGAAGCTATCCGTGAACTGGAGCGGGTGATTCTGCTGAAGGTGATTGATAATAAGTGGATGGCTCATATCGATGATATGGATCAGCTGCGTCAGGGAATTGGTTTGCAGGCTTATGCCCAGAGGGATCCTCTGGTTGAGTATAAGATGAGCGGTTATGA
>OLQH01000452.1_pt1 | contig 45479 bp, 42 predicted proteins | sample 1672671 | NCBI WGS metagenome assembly OLQH01 (sample SAMEA3136712, study PRJEB25190) | human gut metagenome
ATCAGCGCCGTCTGCCGCATATAGGTAGACTTTCCCGCCATATTCGGTCCGGTGATGATGGATACCCGGTTTTTCCTGTCATCAAGATATGTATCATTGGCAATAAACATGTGGTTGGGAATCATCATCTCCACGACCGGGTGACGTCCGTCCTTGATATCGATCGTACCCTTTTCGTTAATCTTCGGACGGACATAATGATTTCGCTCCGCCACCAATGCAAGAGAAGCAAAGGCATCCACCGCGGCGACTGCTTTTGCCGTCGTCTGGATCCGCACGATCTCATCCGCAATCCGGTTCCTCACATCACAGTAGAGCTCATATTCCAGGGCATAGAGTTTGTCCTCCGCACCCAGAATCAGATCTTCCAGATCCTTTAACTCCGGAATAATATACCGCTCTGCGTTTGTCAGCGTCTGCTTTCTGGTATAGTAATCCGGAACCATATTTTTAAAGGAATTGGTGACCTCCAGATAATACCCGAATACCTTATTGTACTTGATCCGAAGATTCTTGATTCCGGTCTTTTCCCGTTCTTTCTGCTCCAGTTCGGCAAGCCAGGTCTTTCCATCCGTCTTTGCCTTTCTCAGCCGGTCTACCTCCTCATGGTAACCGTCCCGGATGATCCCTCCTTCTTTCATGGCAAACGGAGGTTCCTCAACAATCGCCCGTTCCACCAGATCGCAGAGATCTTCCAGCGGATCAATCTCATTGTACAGATTTTTCAGAAGGGGACTCTTCATATCCCCCATGATACAGCGGATATGGGGCAGCATGGCAAGAGATGCCTTAAAAGCTGTCAAATCCCTTGGGTTGGCCGACTGATAGGAGATCTTTCCTACCAGACGCTCCAGATCGTAGACGGAGGAGAGATACTCCCGGATTTCCTCTCTGGAAATCGACTCCTTTAAAAGCTCTTCAGCCGCATCCAAACGTTTCATAATTTCTTCCTTGTCAATCAGTGGCTGCTCTACATACTTACGCAACAGTCTGGCCCCCATAGCTGTTCTGGTCTTATCAAGCACCCAAAGAAGCGAACCTCTCTTCTGCTTTTCCCGAAGAGTCTCACAAAGCTCCAGATTCCGCCTCGTGGAACTGTCCAGCACCATATATTTCCCTGTCGAGTAAGTCGTAAGCTTCGTCAGATGGGCAAGGGACGTCTTCTGTGTCTCAATCAGATACTGAAGCAGGGCGCCGGAAGCGATAACTCCACATTCATAGTCTGCCACGCCAAGACTCTCAAGCGATGATACCTGAAAATGTTCTCTCAGAGCCTTCTTACAAAGATCCTCATCAAAATACCATGCGTCCAGAGCAGAGATGGCAACCTGCATCCGGTTTTTCAGATCCTCCAACTGGATACCGCTCACATAGAGCGCCTCATTACAGATAATCTCAGAAGGCGCAAATTTATAAATCTCATCGAACAGCTTTGTGGCACTGTCCGTCTCAGTCACAAAATAATCTCCGGTTGAAACGTCCGCAATCGAGACGCCATACCGTCCCGCATCAAAGACGATTGACATGATGTACTGGTTTTTCGTCTCATCCATCGTCATAGAATCGATATTCGTCCCTGGCGTCACAATCCGGATCACTTCCCGCTTGACAATCCCCTTTGCCTGTTTCGGGTCTTCCACCTGCTCACAAATCGCAACCTTGTATCCTTTCTCCACCAATCTGGACAGATAGCTGTCCACCGCATGGTACGGCACGCCACACATCGGCGCACGTTCCTCAAGGCCACAATTTTTTCCGGTCAGAGTAATCTCCAGTTCTTTGGAAGCGGTCAGTGCATCATCAAAAAACATTTCATAAAAATCCCCAAGGCGATAAAATAAAATGCAGTCCTTATACTCTTTCTTTGTTTCCATATATTGCTGCATCATCGGTGTTAATTCTGCCACTTTGATTCTCCTTTTCTTTAGCTGCTTTTTCTATTTTATCTTTTTTACTTCCTGTTTTGGTATTTAGGGCGCTTCACCCTGATATTACATTATATCACTATTTTCCGGGCAAAAAAAGGAAAATTTAGATTTCTTTTCCTTGCTCATTACCAAATCGGGATCCGCGGTTTCTCTTCTCCATAAAGAAGATGCAGCAGATATCCACCCAAATAAATACCGATCGTACAGAGAAATCCGAACAAAGCCATGAAAGGCAGACAAATCTGTCCAAAGAGCTGAAACGGAACATTGCTGTAATCCCAGACATTCAGATTCAGCCATTTGTTTACAATAATTCCGGTAATGAATTCACAGGAAGTAACAAATATCATACATCGGATAATCTGAATACCCAGGGGATCCCGCCATTTACCTGCCCTGCCCTGGGCAGTGCAAAACACCAGACACAATCCCCCAAGGACAAACATCGTCCAGTGGGAAAACCCCCGGAATACGATCTCAAATGTATAGTAAAGGCAGCCGCCGACTGCCCAAAGAAATAAGTATTCACTCATTTTTTTCATAGAAAAACGTCCTCACTTTTGTACATTTCCATACATAGTGTGGACGTTATTTCTGTCATTATGCATCCGGTGTGCCCGGTTTATTTTTCCACTGCTTCTCCGATATAATAAAATCCTTTACAAGTCAGAAGCCTCACCGGAACCAACGCTCCAATCATTTCCTTCGTACCTGGAAAATGTACCAGCAGATTATTGTCCAGCCTTCCGGTCACAAGAGACGGATCCTGATCGTTTACTTCCTCCACAAGAGCGGTACGGACTGTACTCTCAAATCTGGCACATTCTTTTGCCGCAATGGCCTGTACTTCCTTTAACAGACGGTCAAAACGGTCTTTGACCACTTCCTGCGGCACCTGACCTTCCATCACGGAAGCCGGCGTACCTGTCCGTTTAGAATAGATAAACGTAAACGCACTGTCGAAGCGTACTTTCCGCACCACATCCAGCGTCTCCTGGAAATCCTCCTCCGTCTCCTGAGGAAATCCAACAATAATATCTGTCGTAAGGGAAATATCCGGCACAGCTTTACGGATTTTTTCCACCAGTTCGAGATACTGCTCTTTCGTATATCTGCGGTTCATCTTTTTCAAGATCCGGGTACTTCCGGACTGTACCGGAAGATGCAGGTGGTGGCAGATCTTGGACGAATCTTTCATCACAGCGATGAGATCATCCGAAAGATCCTTGGGGTGAGACGTCATAAAGCGAAGTCTCTCCAGGCCATCGACCTTTTCTATTTCACGCAAAAGCTCTGCGAAGGTCATCGGATCTTCCAGAGTTTTCCCGTAAGAATTAACATTTTGTCCAAGAAGCATCACTTCTTTGACACCGTCTGACACGAGACGCTCGACCTCCCGGATGATATCTTTCGGGTTCCGGCTTCGCTCCCGTCCCCGGACATACGGAACAATGCAATAACTACAGAAGTTATTGCAGCCAAACATGATATTAACACCGGATTTGAACGAATATTTCCGATCACTCGGAAGATCCTCCACAATCCGATCCGTATCCTTCCAGATATCAATCACCATCCGTCCGGACTCAAAACGGGTGGCAAGCACCTCGGCAAACTTATAAATATTATGGGTTCCGAAAATCAGATCCACAAATCGATAACTTTTTTTCAACTTTTCTACAACATGCGGCTCCTGCATCATGCAGCCGCAAAGTCCAATAAGCATATGTGGATTCTTCCGCTTCACGCGATTGAGCTGTCCCAAACGGCCATACACTCGCTGATTCGCGTTTTCCCGCACAGTACAGGTATTGTAAATGACAAAATCCGCTTTTTCTTCCTGGTCGATCATCTCGTATCCGATCTCCTCCAGAATTCCGGTCAGTTTCTCTGAATCTCTTGCGTTCATCTGACAGCCAAATGTCACAATTTTACAATACAATGGCCGGCCCAGTTCTTCGCTCTCTTGTTTTACATACTGTTGACATTTTCGAATAAAATAATACTGCCGCTGTGGCTCATTCTTCGGCGGTGTATCTGAACCCTCATCCGCATGGATGATGTTGTCCCATTTTTCTTTATCAAACATCGTTACTACTCACTTTCGTCATTTCTTTGATCTTCTGCTTTTTCTTTGAAGATTATAACATATGAGAGCACTCTGTACAATGAAGAATCCTGGGACTTGTGCATCCTCTACACTTTTTCATAAAACAGATGGATAATCATCTCTCTTAACTTCTCTTCATTAGGCACGACTTCCGCATACCCGTCTTTTCCTTCCCGGACCGTTCCGGGAAGTTTCAGGATCTCGTCAGAAATGCGGTACTCTGAGAGTTCCTTCCATCGTTCTGCTGTCACATTCGTAACCATATATGGCTGCAGCTTGTGATAGAGGGAAAGCATGGATTCTGTACGGTCGATCCGGCTGATCTTGCCAATCAAAGCTCCCATAAACTGATCCTGTCTTTCCATTCGTTCTTCATTACTTTCCAGGGCAGTTGTATTTCTTGCCCGGACATATTTTTCTGCCATGTCGCCGGAAAAAGTCAGAATGGCTCCCTTTTGAAAGGCAGGATCAATATAAGTGTAATCTTCAGGGACTGTAAGAGTAACGCCTCCAAGGCAATCCGTAGCCGTCTGAATGCCTTCTATCGTAAGAGAAAGAAAATTGCGGATACTGATTCCGTATAACAGCTCTGACACCCGGTCCGCCGTCAGATAACAGCTCTTTTCTTTTCCATCCCCATATGCATATTGAAGTGCAATCTGTCCTGTCTGTGACGTCAGTTTTTCCCCTTCAATGCTGTAAATTTCAATATCCACCATGGTATCACGCGAGATCTGAAGGATCTGTCCTGTCTTCTTATCTACGTCCGTAACCAAAAGGTTGATACTGTCGCTTTGACCGTTCTCTCCTGGATTTCCGTTCATATCCGTCAATTTCTCTTTATCCACGCCGAGAAGCAGAATCGTCTGTATATCGGGATTGCGCCGATATTCTTCCCCCTGAAAATAAATGCTCTCTTCATCCGGGATCTGCGAAGCTGTACTCTTTCCCTTTGATGAATCCTGATCCCGGTCATACATAAGAATCCCTGCCACAGCCACAAGGCAAAGAAACAAAAGGATCACCGTGATCACAATCCGTTTTCTATTTTTCATCGATAAGCACCGCCTCTACAAGATATCGCTTGTCCGGTTCCGGTCCGATACAAGTGCTAAGGGTGATGATCTGATCCTCAGCTGTCACTTTCACCGTCTTGTCATATTGGCTTCGGAGATCGCGGGAGGCATAAAGTGAGTCAAGAAATTTCTGACGATCTGTTGCTTCCGTAAAATGAAACGTTTTCATAATATGTCTGTCGTCATATACTACAGAGGCGAAAATCTGGTAAGTCCTTGTTTTCCCAGGTGTGTAAACGACCACTTTCTGATGCCCATTCCAGTAATCCTGATCCATATAGTTATGAAGAGCATTGAACATGGTTCCGTCTCCCATCTCATGACCATAAATCACGGTATTAAAGTCTGTAAAATCTTTACGATTGTAACTCTGAATAAAGATGGCTCCTTTCGCTCCGGCTTTCCCATCCCACGTATGATCCAGGTAGTACTCCTCCTGCGTCAGGCTTTGCACCACCGGATAATGGATTTGTGTTTCCGGAACTTCAATCCAGGCGCACACATCGGGATTGACTTCCTGCAGCTTTTTAAAGTCCACAGGATTCCCGGCACCTTCTGAAGTTTGCGTGTTCTCTGTCTGTGTGACTTCTGTCTGGACTTCTTTTCTGATCTTCTCATGTTTCTGTGTTTCACCACTTCCCAGATAATACCAGAATAAATATGCTCCACAGATTAACGCAGCGAGTGCGCAAAGAATCCCGAATCCGAATCTGAGCTTATTTTTCATTTCGCCGTTTCCTCTTTTCCATTGGTAAAATCGCTAATGTATTTGCGCCTAAATATTTCCGGATATCTTCTTCATTTTGGATCGTATCATTCATCATAAAAAGAATCACGATGATTCCGATGGCAACCAGCGCCGCTACGATCCCTGCAAGCAGAGTATTTTTTGTCACGTTTGGGCTGGAAGGTTTGTCAGAAACCACTCCTTTTTCAAATAGATTTGGCTTTTCGGTGTTCATCACATGCGCCACCCGTTCTGCGGTCTCCTTCGCCCACACATCCACAATTTCTTTTGCGGTCTGAGGATCCTCATCAATTGCAGTCAGCTGCAGAATTCTGGTGTCGGCAGGATTTGCTGTCGACAAACGCTGCAGCAAGTCCGTATAGGTTTCATCGAGATCCAGTTCTTTGATCACCGCATTGACGACAGTACGACTTTTTGCCATTGATTCAAAGTCCACCGTCAGGGACTGTCCAATCTGGATATCCGCCAGCGAAGTAATACTTGTAGAAGAGCCAAACACATAAATCTGAGCAGTCGAGGAGTATACCGGCGTCATAAAGAGCTTTGTATAACCAAATCCTGCCAACAGACCAATGATGAAAAAAACGGCAACCAGCCACGCCTTTTTCAAAACAGCATAAAAAAGTTCTACAAGATCAATCTCAATTTCTTCTTCTCCTGTTTGAGCTATCTGCTTTTCCATGTATTTTCTCCTTTTTACGGATTTTCATATGCTCCGTATTCTTTTCCGTAATATCCTTTGTAATGCTGTGTCTCCACCTTGTTCAGTACCGCTCCAAGAAGCGGACACGCCGCCTCTTCCAATTTGTTCTTCACCATGACTGCCGTAGCCTTTTTTTCTTTTCCTTTTTCTATCACTACAACCGCACCGTCACAGAACTTTGCTATAATCACTCCGTCTGTCACCAGACCGATTGGAGGTGTATCCACAAAAATGTAATCATTCATGCCACGGAAAGCATCCAGCATCGACTGGAATTTTCCTGTTGACAGCAGCTCCGACGGATTCGGCGGAACCGGTCCTGCAAGCATCATATGGAATTTCGGATAATTGGTTGCATAGACAGCATCCGACAATCTGCATTGACCTGTCAAAAAATGAGACAACCCCATGCATTCCCCCTCCAGATGAAACCTGGATACCATCACCGATTTTCTCATATCTGTGTCTATGAACAGCACCGATTTCCCAAGCTCGGAAAATGTTTTCGCAAGATGGACGCTAACCGTTGATTTTCCTTCACCTGAGAGACCACTGGTAATCATAATCACCTTTTTATCATCCCCGCAAAACCGGATACTGGTACGCAGCGTTTTGAGCTGTTCCGACATAAAAGAGCTTGTGTGAATCTCTGGCAGTTTTATTCTGTTCATCTTCTGTTCCTTTCTTGTGCTGCCGGATCCATGATCGTCCGGCGAATTCTTTCTGACAAAAAGAAAGCCACTTTCCTGATTTCTCAGCCCAGTGGCTTTTTCCTGCTCTTTTCCAAAGATTATAAAACTCTTCTTACCGCACATAAGCCTGCAATTGCAAATAAGCCTGCAAGCCCTGCCGCAGCCGGCGTCCTGGTACCTGTCTTTGGAGATACTGCGCTTCCTTCGGATGTTGTACTTCCCTCTGCTGTTGTCTTATCGATAACAAAAGCAACTGGGGAAAGACTTGTAAAGGTACCTGACATGGTACCGGCTCCCATACTCGTATCGATCACTTCCCAAGCTCCTTTCTCAGAACTGTAGTGAAGAATCGTACCTTTTGTTTCAGCGCTTACTCCTGCAACAGAAAATGTAATCGTTGCCGGAAGATCTTCCGGTGCGATCTGAACCTCTTTTACATCCAGAAGCATCAGATCTTCACTGTTTTCTGTCCCCAGCACCCTGGTCAGGTCAAGCTCCTGTGCTATCTTGGCAAATCCGGTATCTGACTGTAACTCAGCTACAACTTCTCTGTATTCCTCCGGAATTTCAGAAGTAACTGTAACATTCACAGCCTGTCCACTGGCATTGACAGCAGTCGCTGTGTTGCTGACTACTGTACCTGCTGACGGGCTTGGTGCTGCCAGAGCCGTCATCCCAAAGCACAGAACTACACTGAGCGCTGTCCCGATCGTTTTTAATAACTTTGATTTCATGATATTTCCTCCTCGTACTTGTGTACACTACAATCTCTTTTTTAAAAATTATACCCCCCCCCGCATATTTTTGTCAATAGGACAATTTCTATTTTTATTCTTCTTGTTTCTCCACAAAACAGACTTGATGATGTATAATAAGAATTCGAGAACAGAAACAAATCGGATAAAGGAGTTATCAACATGAATATGGAAACCCGAAACGAAAAAATCAATGCTATCCGGGCAAATATCAGAAAAGTCCTGGTGGGAAAGGAACAGCTGACGGATCTAATTCTGACAGCCATCATTGCGGAAGGACATGTCCTTTTAGAGGATGTGCCGGGATCCGGAAAAACCGTCATGGCAAAGTCTCTGGCACGATCCATTGAAGCAGTTTTCAGCCGGATCCAGTTCACCCCGGATCTGCTTCCGTCCGACGTAACCGGACTGAATTATTATAATCAGAAAAAAGGAAGATTCACGTTCCGGAAAGGTCCTGTTTTCTGCAATATCCTGCTGGCGGATGAGATCAATCGTGCCACTCCGCGAACCCAGTCCGCCCTTCTGGAATGCATGGAAGAGCGTCAGGTTACGATGGACGGCGTTACCTATCCGCTTGACAAGCCGTTTTTCGTCATTGCCACACAAAATCCCATTGAAACGTCTGGTACCTTTCCGCTTCCGGAAGCCCAGATGGACCGTTTCTTAATGCAGCTTTCCATGGGATTCCCAAGTGTGGAAGAAGAATGCAGGATTATGGACCGTTTTTTAAAATCCAGTCCTCTCGAAACACTGGGCTCTGTCTGCACTGCCGATGAATTATCCAGACTTCAAAAAGACTATCTGGAGATCCGGATTCATCCGGTGTTGATAGACTATATCGCCAGACTGATCCAGACTACCCGGACTTCCGGTGATTGTCTGGGCGGAGTCAGCCCACGCGGTACACTGGCTCTTCTCCGTGCAGTGCGGGCATATGCAATGGTTCAGGGGCGTTCTTATGTCGTTCCGGAAGATATTAAATCTTTGGTCATTCCGGTCCTTGCCCATCGCCTTGTCTTTCCAACCGGACATATTCTGAATCGGGCGGCGGAAAGCTTCCTGGAAGAGATTCTTGACAAGACGGAATTGCCGACGGAAGAATGGGGTATAATATGATCATTCTGCTTACATTGCTTGCAGTCTTTTTTCTTTACTGCTTGCAGGCACTCTATTACAAAAAATACTGGATACGGGGACTAGACTGTAAAGTCTGTTTTCAGGACCGGGCGGTCAACGAGGGGGATATGTCGGCGTTGCAGGAGACCATACTGAATCGTAAAATTTTTTCCCTTGTCACACTCCAGGTAAAATTTTCCGTCAGCCGTACTTTACAATTTACAGAAGCAGAGAACACAGCAACCACAGACAACAATTACCGGAACGACATTTTCTCTGTGATGTCTTATGAAAAAATCTCAAGAGTGCTGCCCTTCAGAGCGGCCAAACGAGGATGCTACCGGGTCTGGAATCTGGATCTGATCTCCTTTGATCTGTTCCTTTCCAACAAATCCGTTGTTTCTCAGGATGTAGATACGACGCTTTATGTATATCCGAAACCTGTTCCTTTTGCGGAACTAAAGACTCCATTTCGTCAGATGATGGGAACGATCCTGACAAAACGGTCTGCTTTTGAAGATCCGTTTGAATTTCGCGGAATCCGTCCATACCAGCAGTTTGATCCGATGAAGAACGTGAACTGGAAAGCTTCTGCAAAAAGTGGCGAATGGATGGTGAACGTACACGATTACACGGCAAGCCAGCGGGTAACAATTTTTCTGAATCTTGCGGATGATTCCATCTGGCATTATGATCGCCTCTTTGAGAGCTCCATCCGTCTGGCAGCTTCCTATGCGGAATTTCTGGTCTCACAGGGAATACCGGTTCAGCTCATTTCCAATGGAGTAGATGCTTTGACCGGACAACCACTGATGCTCCCTGCAGGAGCCGGCACTCACCATATCCGTTCAGTCAAACAGGGACTTGCACGGCTCAGTGACCGTTCCCAGGATCTATCAGATCTGGAGCCATTGGTCGCAGAAAAACTCATTTCGTCTCAGGATTCTGAGTTGTATCTTCTGATTTCCTCTTCGCAGAAGAAGCACCTTCTTGGGATCTTTGACCGCCTATGCCAGAAGTCGGAAGGATCCCAGTGGATCGCCCCGCTTCACAAAGATATGGACTTTTTACCGGAGCGGTGTCCTCACGCTGCATCTATCAGATGGGAGGTGTCACGTATTGAATAGACTTTATCAGTTTTATTGTAGAAATTCTTTATGGGGATTTCATGCCGGTTTGCTTGCCGGTGCAGGCGGATTCTGGTTTGCCAATTATTTTACACACAAGCCCGCGTATCTCGATTACGCCTATTATGTACTGATCCTTACGATCTTTTCGGTACTGATTCACAAAAATCAGCAGGGGATTTACGAGTACATGCATATGAACAGGGATGTTTCTCATCTGCCAAAAAGGCAGATCCGTCTGATTAACAACCTGTTTTTGATGGGATTCTTGCTTTTGTCCGGAGGTACTATCTTCCTGTTTGTACATCTTCCTTATCAGAACGTTGTAAATGGTATCAAAACCTGTCTGATTGCGGTCATTCAGTGGATTGCCCGCCTGCTGTTTCGCCAAAAACCGGTCGAATCCAAAGAAGTGACACTGCCAGACGTAGGACAAGCGTTTTTTGATCTTCCAAGATCCGAAGACACTCTGCTTTACGCTGCCATTCTGGATAAGATTTTTGTTTTCATCGGAGTCATTTGTATCATAGCTCTGGGACTTTTCATACTTTTTGTACTATACAAAAAGCTGACGACCCGAAAAGGCGGCATGGAACTTGACACCAGAGAGTTCATCTCTCCAAAAATGACACGGGAGAAAACGCTACGCTCTGTTCCCGGAGAAAAGCTGCATTTTTTTGAACGAAGCACTGAGGGGCGCATCCGGAAACTTTATTTTCGCACAATCCGGCGGCACTTATCCGCAAAGAAGAGTCCACAAAGCTCCATGACACCTTCCCAGATCGAGGAACTCGCTGCTCTAACACCGGACGATGCTTTGACACAGCTGCATGAAGCTTACGAAAAAGCCAGATATGATACGGACCGCTGTACCAGAGAGGATCTTGATAGAGCAAAAAAAGGAACTTCTGGCTTACTCTCCTGATGACAAATAATAGAAAAAGACACAAGAAGACTGTCGTATCTTTGATTCTCCCATCGATACGGCAGTCCTTGCTGTTTGTTTTGTTCACTTTCTGATCTGATAAGAGCAGGCTTTACCTTGCATTACTTGCCGCAATTTTCACACGACTCCAAAGATCACTGATAATCTTTTTTGTTTCTGCATTGTATACAAAAACTTCATCATTTTCATTATCTGTCCGCGGGATGTAGGCATTAATTCCTTCATAGTCGCCTCCCTTTCCGGAAAGGTCATCCATAACTTCCTGATTTGACGAGGTATATCCTACATAACCGGAATTGTCGTAAGCGCCGTCATAGTCGCTTGCATAATTGATAAACGCATGGGCCAGCTCCGGATTCTTTGCGTTTTTTGGAATCACCATCGCGTCCGACCAGAGGTTCGTTCCGGTATCCGGCATATAGTACCCCATGTCCTCGTTTTCCGCCATGACATAACTTGCGTCACCGGAATAGATCAGGCCAAGCGCCTTTCTCCCCTGCGCCATATTGTCGATAATCTCATCCGTAACAATCTCGGTATCCATAGTTTCTACACATGTTACAAGCCAATCATATGCCTCATTGAGTTCCGCCTGGTTTTCCGTATTCATGGAATACCCAAGCGCCTTTAAAGCCATCATAAAGGAATCCCTCTCAGAGTCATACAGATAGACGTCCCCTTTATATTTCTGATCCAAAAATATATTGTATCCTTCTCTTTCCAGATCTTTCAGATCCACTTTCGTCTTGTCGTAGACGATTCCAACCGTTCCCCAGAAATACGGAATGGAATAATCGTTGTCCGGATCGTATGGCAGTCCCAGAACGTCCTCAGAAAGCTTATCGAAACAATCCAACTTGGACTTATCCAGTTTCTGTAAATAGCCCTCTTCAATCAGACGTTGGATCATATAATCACTCGGCACGAGAATATCGTATGCTTCTCCATTCGCCACCTTGATATACATCTGCTCATTCGAGTCAAAGTTTTCCATGACAACCGTTGCTCCCGTCTCCTCTTCAAAGTCTCCGATAATATTTTCTCCGGTATATTCGCCCCAGTTATAGATATGAAGCGTCTGTCCCTCAAATGGGCGATCCGCTCCGCCACTACTGTGTTTTAATGTCGCCACAACAACCGCTACAACACAGCATACCGCAAGAGCCGGAATGAGTTTATGTCTGTGGCTCATTGCATTGGTCTTCCGGCTTTTCTTTGCCGCCAGCACAGGTACCAGATTAATCATCAGAAGTACGAGCGTAATGATCACCACAACGAGCGTAGAGACTGCATTGATACTTGGGTTGACACGTTTACTCATAGTATAGACTACAATACTTAAATTTTTCACGCCTCTTCCTGTGACGAAATAAGAAATAATAAAATCGTCCACTGACATAGTAAAGGCAATCAGTGCCCCGGAAAGAATCCCCGGTGTGATCTGGGGTACGATTACTTTCGTGAGCGCCTTAAACGGTGTAGCTCCCAAATCCATGGCGGCATCCGCCAGATTGGGATCCAAAGAACGGATCTTCGGCATTACGGAAAGCATGACATAAGGAATACAAAAAGCAATATGCGCCAAAAGCATCGTCACATATCCTTTTTCTATTTTAAAAGTGATAAACAGCAGCATAAACCCGATTGCGGTTACAATCTCCGGATTCATCATCGGAAGATTGTTCACCTGTTCCATGAGATTGCGGATCACTTTCCTGGAGCTGGACAGTCCGATGGCCGCCACAGTTCCCACTACGGTCGCAATCATGGTGGCAAGTATCGCAATACTAAATGTCGTATATAAAGCTGTCATCATATCCTGCGACTCCAGCATGTGCCGATACCAACGCAGGGAAAAACCACTGAAACTGGTCAGAGATTTTCCATCATTAAAGGAAAAGACGATCATATAGAGGATCGGCACATAGAAAAACACGATCATCAGAACCATCAGAACTTTTCCAAAGATACGATTTTTCTTTTTCATGCTTTCTCCCCCTTTCCACCCTGATTCCGAGTTTCAATTCTGCGGACAAGCATCATCAGGAGCATCATAATCACCGCCATAATCATAGAAATCGCGCTTCCGAAATTCCATTCTCCCACAGTGATGAACTGATTCTCAATCATGTTTCCGATCAGGAAGTACTGTCCTCCTCCCAGAAGTTTTGGAATGAAAAAGGAACTGACCGCGGGCAGGAATACCAATGTAATCCCATTAATGACTCCCGGCAGAGAAAGCGGAAGCGTTACTCTCCGAAATGTCTGTGCCGGACTCGCTCCCAAATCCGCACTTGCCTCCAGCAAGGAAGGATCCATCTTGCTAAGAGACGTCTGGATTTGCAAAATCATAAATGGCAGGAAATTGTACACCATACCAAGAAGTACCGAGCCCTCTGTGTAGAGAAGTTCTACATTTCCAAGGCCGAAAAATCCGAGAATACGCTGGATCATTCCGCCTTCACTGAGAAGTCCGATCCAAGCATATGTCCGTACCAGCATATTGATCCACATTGGAATCGTAATACAAAGAATCAGGATATTCTGTAGCTTTTCCCGGCTTCTGGCGATAAAGTAAGCCGCCGGATAACCTAAAATCAGGCAGATCACCGTCGTCTTAACCGCAATGACAAGAGATCGCCATAAAATCAAAAGGAAATCCGGATCCGTAAAAAACTTGACATAATGATCCAGGGTCAGGGAGAAAGAAACTATACTGTTTCCCGGCTCCATGACAGAATACATGGCAATCAATGCCATCGGAAGTATCAGCATCAGCGCCGCCCACACGATATAGGGAATCGCCAATTTTGAAAATCGTTTCATTTAAAATACCTCCCTGGACATAACATGGATATCCTCCGGGAAAAAGGTAAGCCCTACCTCCTGTCCTTCCTCGGTATAATCCGTGGTGTGAATTTTAAACTCTCGTCCTGTGGTAGAGAAGGTAATCTGGTAGACACCCTCTTTCACGTTCTCCGGCTCAAAATCATAGTCAACGCTGAGATCGACAGCTTCATCTTCATTACTCAGTTTCCATGCCTGAGCGCCCGCCCAAGTCTTCAGATCCGTATCGAGTGCCTGAGATTCCGTGATCTCATCCACAGTCTTGAAAAAATTAAACGCCATGACACCTTCGTTCGCTTTCTCATTTTTGACAAAAGGCTGATCCACTACATAGATGCTCTTCTCAATACTTGTCCCGTTAGATGTGGAGAAAGTAACCGGATACCGTCCCTCTTCCTTGGAAAGCTCATACTCTACCTTGGCGATGGAGATGAATTCATCCGCGTCCGGATCCCACGCCTGGGCGTTGGAAAGGGCGATAATCTCCTTATCGTCCAGCTCTTCTACATCATCGATATCCACATAAAAATCGTTGGCACTGATCATCTCCTTGCCATCCTCACTTTTGATGTCGTGATTACGGATCACTCTCATATTGACGGTTACACTTGTCCCCGGCACTGTCTCCACCATGATTTCATAGTGAACTCCCTTAAACAGGACACTGAGTACTTCTCCTGTCATCTTTCCTGCGCTGACATCCACGATATCGATATCCTCCGGACGGATTACCACATCCACAGGCTCTTTTTCCTTGAATCCAAAGTCTACACAGTCAAAGGTAATATCATCAAACCGGACTTTATAATCCGTAAGCATCACACCCGGAATAATATTACTCTCCCCAATGAAATTCGCTACAAACCGGTTTGCCGGCTCATTATAAATATCCTGGGGTGTTCCCACCTGCTGGATTTCTCCGTTTTTCATAACCACGATCTTATCCGACATGGTAAGAGCCTCCTCCTGGTCATGGGTGACAAAGATGAAAGTGATGCCGACTTCCTGCTGGATCCGCTTGAGCTCGTACTGCATTTCTTTTCTCAGCTTTAAATCCAGGGCCGCAAGGGGTTCGTCAAGGAGAAGGACTTTTGGCTCATTGACAAGAGCTCTTGCGATGGCGACACGCTGCTGCTGTCCTCCGGAAAGTAAAGTAGTATTTTTATCTTCATATCCTTCCAAACCGATCAACTTGAGCATTTTCATCACTTTCTGGTCAATAATGTCTTTACTCATCTTCTTGATTTTCAGCCCAAACGCAATATTTTCATACACACTTAAATGGGGAAACAAGGCATACTTCTGGAATACCGTATTGAGTTCCCTTTCATAAGGTGGTTTTTTACTGATTTCTTCTCCGTCAAAAATCACAGATCCTTCATCCGCATCCAGAAATCCGCCCAGAATCCTCAGAAGCGTCGTCTTCCCGCAGCCACTTGGACCCAGAAGCGTGACAAATTCATTTTCAAAAATATCCAGATTGATTCCTTTCAGAACGATCTGCCCGTCAAAACTTTTCACAATATTGCGAAACTCGATCAGTTTTTTCTCTTCCATCTCATTTCTCCTTCCTAGAATACCGGCGGCGTTGTGATCCAAAGGATCTTTGCATCGCCTGCACCGTGATTATACAGATAATGGCTTTTTGACCCGTCCATATAGAATGTCTCCTGCGCCTTTACCTTGTACTTCCTGCCCCCTTCTTGTACAATCGTTACACTTCCCTTGAGTACATATCCAAACTCCTGTCCCTGATATGAGGAAATCACCTGACTTTTCCGATGGGAATGAAGCGTCAGAATAATCGGCTCCATCTGGTTTTTCTGAGCATTCGGGACAATCCACTCAATCGTATAATGTTCCTGCTCGTCTACGAAAAAGTCCTGTGTCGGAAATACAATCTGTGTCTCTTCCTCTTCCCGGAAAAAATCGGACAGATTACTTCCGAGAGCCTCCAGAATATCCTCTAAAGTAGCAATGCTGGGCGTTGTCTGCCCACGCTCTACCTGAGAGAGAAATCCTTTCGTCAGCTCACTTCTGGATGCCAGATCCCGAAGTGTCAGATCATTCTGAAGCCGTAGCTCCTTGAGTTTCTTTCCAATCTCCACCTATCGCACCTCCGGTTTTCTATTACTATACTTTTTGTTAAAAATATGCGAACTGAGTTTAATTATACATGCCTGCCGACAAAATGCAACAGGTTTTGATTATTTTTTGTCCCATTTGGGTAACAGTTCAGCCATGTACAAAGTCACAAAAATCTGAGTTCCAACTTGTTTGAAAACGAAGATTTTTGTGTACTTTGTATATGGCGCTCTACCATCAGCGAGGATGTAGCCACGTAAGTGGCGATAAAAGCCGCATAGCGGCTAATCCGAGCTGTTATGGCTGAACTGTTACCCATTTGACTATGATGCCTCCTCCAGGATTCTAAGGACAAGATCTGCTGTTCCTACCTGATAGCCGCTTGACGCATAGATTACGTTCTGTTCTCCCCTTGTCACAGCAAGAAGAGGAAGCTTTTCGTGATCCACATACAGTCTTCGTCCGACAGAAGGTACATGCTCCTCAAAATCATCATAAAACACCCTGATATCTGGGAAGAGACGTAGGATTTTCTCAAAGAGGGGATGCTCCCATGCTTCCTTGGATGAAACAAAAAACAGGATACGGGAAGTCCAATCCTCAAATCGTTCTCGTTCTTGGATCATCTCATTCAAAATATGTTCTGTCGGTTCTTCCCCTGCTTTAAGCCACAAAAGCACATGGGCTCCGTCACCGGTGAGTACCCGTGAAGAACACTTGTCTCCATCTTCTGTATGGACCTCAAACTCCGAAAGGGATAAGGATTCCAGCATTTCCATCAAATTACTTTTCCTGGACTGTAACTGTACTTCCCTATGTTCTCCTGGAGTAAGAAGGAACTGACAAGCCGCTGCATGAACAGTTCCGTTTGGGAGTCGGGTGGCCGTCATCAGCCGGTAAGTACCGGATTCCAGAAAAATCTCTTTCTTTTGCTTTTTCCATCCCTCATCCCTCAGACGAAGAACTTTCTGCTCTGTTGCTGATATCCTGGTGAGACTCCAGTTCTGAGAATACCGCCATGTTCCTGGTTCCTCGGCTCTCAAAACAAGCACACAGTCTTTTCTTCTGTTAGGATCTGCCGCCATAAACCGGCCTTGCTTCCAATACTCCGGCGTCCCGTCCGCTTCATTAAGTCTTGCCGCAATTCCAAAGCTTCTTGCCATCGCTACATATAGCACTGCTTTTGATCTTCTGCTTCCACATCGTATCCTAAAACAGGCAGCCGGTGTTGTCAAAACAGTACTCCGTTCATGCTCCGGACATTCCCGGATCTCCTGGCAAATCCATGTCCATAAGGATTCCGGATTGTTCCGGAATCGCTCCTGCGCTTCTTTTGGCACCTCATGTTGAAACCACCTTCGGTAAGGTGTCAGAATCTCGTCCTCAGCCCTTGGGTTTAACATATGTTTTATAAATATCTCTTCCGGTACCGTACCCGCATAAAGCATCGCACCACTCAGGTGGTCTTTTAACACATCCAGCCGAACGTCTGTCTGGTCTTTTGCTGTCAGGATCTTCAGAAGTGCCCTTCCCATCCTCTGTTCTTTCTCACTTTTTCTCTTTTGTTCGTTCACAAATACATTTCTGTCCGGATTTTCCCACGCTTTTCGCTTTCTCTCCTGCCGGGTCCGCAAGGCCGCAAGTCTTCTTGCTCCTTCCTCTTTCTGGGCAGCATCCGGTCGTCTGGCCACCGGAGTCCGGTCAGACGGCGGAATCATATCAAACTCCTGCCAAGAGTATTCTTCTATGTTTCTTTGCAGTGTCAGCGTTATACGGCTGTCCCTCCTTGTATCCAGAATCCCTTCTGCCGCTTTGTCCTGCCGTCCACAATACAGATGAAGGCTTCCTGCTCCGCAGGAAAGCCGCACTTTCCCCTCCATGTCTGTATGGCAGTTTGCAATCGGACGGAACGCGGCATAGTTGACAACTTCAAAAGAAACCGGGAGATCCGGAACCGGCCGTCCCTTTTCGTCTAAAACAAGGACTTCCAACGCCTGAACTCCATCTGCGTACCTGCGAATCTCGTTTTCCATGGTCACCATGCCCTCTGATCCGATCTCTTCTTCCCGAAGACTCTCTGGCTCTTCTGTATCGTAGTTCCACGCTTTCCTCTCCCCGTCAAAACGACGGGCATGAATCAGCATGGCTCTGGAAGCCGCATATTCAAACCACCCCAGATCCAGAAGCGGTTCCGGTTCACACGCTCCAAGATAATGCCAGTTTCCGTCCACCCAGACTTCCACCCATGCATGATTATCATCACAGTGGGACCAGTACGGCGCATAAACCTGACGGGCGGGGATACCCGCGCTTCTTAGGACATTGGCAGCAAAGACGGACTCCTCTCCGCACCGGCCGTACCCTCTTTTCCAGACGGACAGCGCAGATAATGTGCGGTCATCCCCCGCTTCATAAGCCACCTCCCCGGCACACCAGTAATTGATTTCCAGTACCGTTTCAAGAGGTGATTTCCCCCGGATCTGTTCCTGAATCTGATGATAAAAGAGTGATCTGCACGGGCGGATCTCTTCCTCGTTGACCCGATGAAATAACACATATTGCAGGTAAACGGATTCTGGGAGCTCCCGTACCTCCTCTTTTTCCTCATACAGACGCACACCATGCCGTACAAAGTCCAGGTACGTCTCCACCGGATTGTTTGCGATATCGCTGTATGGCATAAACGCGTACAGATACCGCATGGCAAGAGCTTCTTCCTCAGGAAGTGTTCGGATCACCAGCTCAACCGGATCCAGGATCGCTCCCAAATCTTGTCTTACCTTCTCATATGATTCTTTAATTCTCATTCGGCTGTGTTCTAAAAACATTTGTTTCTTCTCCTTTGCCTCTTCCTATAATCCTGTTCTGTCTGCCGCCTCATCTCACAGCCGCTTCAAAACTTCCCTTGCCCTTCTCACCGTCTCACCGGAGGTGCGGTAAATCTCATATTCACTCAGCTTCGCAAGCCCCATATGGACATTCCTGTTTCGGTATGTCATGGCGCTTTCGAGCTTCTCTTTCGCCGACATATGGTAGGCGCAGATTCCCGTCTGGCGGTAAAGTGATTCGATTCCTTCCGGCGTGACGCCCCCGCCGGCCTGAATACAGATTTCCCCCTGACTTTCCTGCTGCAGCGCGGCCAGTAATTTTGTTCCCTCCATACAAGTATTTTTCTGTCCGGAGGTCAAAATTGTCTGAATCCCCATTGTTTTCGCCACCGCAAGAGTCTCCATCGGTTCCTTGCACACGTCAAAGGCTCGGTGAAGGGTCACTGACATGCCGCCCCGCTCTTCCAGAAGCGCTTCCATCCGGTCCCGGTCCAGTATTCCGTCCGGCTTCAACATCCCAATAACGATCCCATCAGCTCCCCGGTCACGAAACATCCTGATCTCCTCTTTCATAATCCTCCACTCATAGTCTGTATAACAGAAATCTCCAAATCTTGGGCGAATCAGTATATGAATGGGAATATGTATCTCCTCTCTTACTGCCTCAAACAGCTTGATTCCCGGTGTTGTCCCGCCGATCATAAGATTCTGGCAAAGCTCCAGCCTCGTAGCCCCGCCCCGCTCTGCCGCCACTGCGGATTCCACTGAGTCCACACAGATTTCCAAGATAAACGACTGCATTTCAACCATTTCCTCCTCACCTGCGTTCCTGTACAGGAACGAATCTGGGAACAGTATACCGCAGTTTTGTCAAAAACGACAGACTTAACGGGAAAAGCGGCGAAAAAAATACACGACGATCCGGACAAGCCCAGAAAGAAGCAGCACTCTCCCCATCCTTTTGGAACTCATCATTTCATAGAGCCAGGATCCTTTTGGAAACCGAACGGCCAGAATCCCTATGAGATCCTCCGCAGATACTGGTTGGAAATCTTCCCGGTCATTGGCATCTCCTTTGGTAATAAATCCTTCTTCTTCTCTTCGTATGACTCTGTGTAACACCATCTGTCCGTTTCCATTCTCAAACGCAATCACATCTCCTGTCTGAACGTCCTCCTCCCGACAGCTTTGAATGTAGACCATATCTCCTTCAACGATTTCCGGCTTCATAGAGCCAGACAACACACGAACTGGACGGATTCCGAAAAAAGTAGGCATCACAAAAAACAGCACAAAGGAAAGCGCGCCCAAAAGGAGCAGCGTATCAATTCTTCGAAACCATTTATCCATGCCGTCGTCTCCGCCTTTTTATCAGAAGGATACCTGTCAGTAAGGCGCCTCCTGCCATACATCCATAAAGAATTACATGACTGTTCTCCCCGGTTTTGACCGACTCCTGTCCTGCCGAAACCGTAGTATCCTCTGACACTGCCCGAAACGTCCAGGTAAGTGTGGACTCCCGCAGACGGTATGTATTATCCATGTCTTCCGGAAAACGGAGAAAGAATATGAGATTTTCTTTCTCATTTTGTTCATACGTTTCAAGGAAAGCAAATTGCCCCAAGGATTGTTCCGAAGGACTTCCTTGGCAGAGAACCGTACCATCTTCCTTTTCCACCCAAAGTTCCGCCTGTTCCAGAAGAAGTTCTTCCTCTGTCTCCAGCTTCCAGTATACATCTTCCGGCCGGCCGCTCCGGTTATTGATCTGAAGTTCTCCTTGGATGACATCTCCTGGAACCAGTGTTCCAAACTCTGCGAAAAACGTGTCCGGTACTGTTATGATGTCGTCTCCTTCCAGCACGACCCGGCACGTTCCTTTCCGGGGTGTCAAAATCCGAAGCTGGTCGCCCGTTTTCCCGGATACTTTCTGAATGACCTGATCTCCCCATGGATGCTCAGACGTAAAATCCGGCGTAAAATTTCGGCTCTGAATGGCGTCTGCTGCCACATGAATCCGGATCTCATCCTCCCCTCCCTGTTCCCAGGTCTCTGGTAAAGTAAATGCTGTAAAAAGTCTCACCGTTTCTCCATGCTTTACGACATCGGTATGGTAGAAATACTCCCCTTTGCGAACACAGTTACCGGGAATCCCGGAAAAGGACGAGATCGGAATCTCCCGATTACTTTTTGCTTCCGCCGTCATCTGATAACGGATCAGGCAATTCTCACCCAGATTTTCAATCTCCGTGATCATCGTAATTTTCTGTCCCGGCAGAATATGTTCCAGATCTTCCCACCCCTTTTCTTTTTTCTCGTCTCCATAGCGATGCATCCGGATCCGGACTTCTCCAGAACGAATCGTAGTCGTCACTTCCCCTTCTTGTACTGCCCCGGAGGCAGTCGTACCACACAGCATCCAGCACAACAGGACAGCTATGATACGTCTTTTTCTTTTCTTCACCTTCCCACCTGCTTTCCAAAGAAATTGATCTCGACATCATTGTGACTGAACTCACTATAGTTCGTCAGCGTATTGCAGAAAGTGGCCTTTGCCGTATCGTGGTCTTTTGTATCCAGGATAACTTTCTCTCCCTCCACCTCTCCATTTTCCACTTCCCGGATACCGGTCAGCGCATAACGGGAAACCGGGATTTCCCGCACCGTCCACATACCAGCGGGAATCTTCATTGTAAAAGACTTCCGATAGATCTGTCCCGTCTGAAACTGTTCCGGCATCTCCAGAGATTCGTAGTAGGTACGTCTGACCCCGTTATAATCAGTTCCTGTAATTTGAAACAGAAAAACCGGAGTCCCAAAGTCCTCCCATTTTCCGGTCACTTCTTTTGTGATTGTCACTACCGGATTCTTTTCGTATACAGCTTTGATATGGTGATCTGCATTGACTTTTGTAAAGGAATAATCTAAGAGATGCTGATTCTTATCAATCACTTTTTGATCCACTGTGATGGATTTCAGATAGTATCCCGTCAATGGGGCATAAGAAATCCGCATACTTCCTCCTGCGGGAACTTTTAGATTGGAGGCGGTAATGGAGCCATTTTCAGCCTCCGTTGTGATTTGATAATAGAATGAAGTCCGTACTGTTTTTGACTTCTTTGGTGAATTTTGATCTACCGCAAGAGATGCCTGATTAGAAACGATATTAGAGGAACCGAATGTATAGTCTTCCCGTTTATGTACCTGAATCCGTATCTCAAAGGTGCGTCCATACATCCAGTCTGTCGATGGATCTCTCACCGATACCCGTACCTGATTGCCGGTTCCTTCTGACGTCTGAATAGAAAAATAGGAACTGACATCTGTCTGATTATCCGCGTCATACACTTTGACCTGATCCACATGAAGCGGTTCTGGAACCGGATCCGTTAGAATCAGACTTTGATAATAATCCGCCTGCTGACATTCCGGTACTTTAAAGTTGATAAAATAGGTGAATGGTTCTTCTCCATGTACTTCTTCCCGATCCACAAGCTTCGTCGGAACCGGAGGTGTAAAAGGACCATATCCTTTTGCAGAACCGGCGATCCACCCAATCAGCGCCCCCATCTGATCTGATACATCCGCACTTGGTTCTCCGATCAGATAATGTTCAAATCGCTCATAATCATTCTTGATTTTCTCAGGTACATATTGACTATAGGTAAAACTGCCCGGGAAAGCGACTCCTCCTCCTACCCGCAGGGAAAAAGAGGATGTATTTTTATATTGGACTTGTACACTGTCCTTATCATATTCCTCGGAATTCACATTCTGGGCATAAAAGTAATAAAACCCATCCCGTTCGATGTAATATGCTCTACTGTCCTGTGGAACGGAAATTCCAACCGGATGGTCTCCTTTTTTCACTCCAAAGATTTGCCCATAATCCAAATCTTCTGCCCGGTATGTCATATCTACAGCGAGGGGTCTGCCCTGATCATCCAAGATCTCCAGTTTTGCTTCATACCAGATGTCGCTAAACAAAAGCCCATAGAAGTCTACTGTCTTTGAAAACGCGACTCCCAGAAGAGGATAGTACCGTTTCCCCTCTTCAGTGCGATACACATCCCAGTCTGTAAAGGTAATCCGAAGATTGGTATTCTTCCCTTTATAGCTGCCCATATTAGTCAAATAACAGGAGATTTTCCCTTTTTGTGTATCGCTTGTCACGATCTGCCCCCACCGTTCCACTCCTTGTCCCGTCTGCTGAAAACGCTTCGGATTAGAAACTCCGCTTGTATCTGTCCAAGTACAGGTACTTCTGTCTGTCCGCTTCAGCCGGAAGGAATAATCTGAGTCTTCCTCTTCCCCGTATTTCTTTACCGTGATAGGGGAACCCTCTTCCCTGGAAGCCTCAAGGGCGCTGACATGTTCCGCTCCCTGTACGGTAAGCATTTCAAAACAGACCGCCGCCATGACGGCGGCAATTCCTGTGATCCACCGTTTTACTTTCACGCTTCTGCCTCCTGTTCTCCCTTGATGGAAGCAAACGCTTCCCGGGCCGTGTCATATCCCTGTGCCTGCACTGTCTCCTCATAAATCAAGACGCGAAACGCGCTCTGTGTCCCCCCTGTCGTCACATGGGTAAACAAAGGCTTCGTCTCTTCCCTTCCGCCAAGGATGCTGCGATAGTAATAGTATCCGTCCGCCTGCTTTTCTGTCCAATTTTTTGTATCAAAATCTATGGAAACCGGAAGATTGGGCTGATCCAACTCCACAAACACCCTCACATAGCATGGAGTATGGGAATCGTTTTTCACTTTCTTCGGATAAACAGTATCCGTCGTCACCTGATCCGGCGGTTCGAATTCCTCCTCAATATGCGATGTATTATCCCCGGTCTTCAGGACATTGTTCTTCTCATTCTGATGGGAGAAATAAGCCGATACATCCAGTACAACCGCACTCCATGCTGCTGCCACGAGAATGGACAAAAGCAGCACACAGAGATTCCTTTTTCTCTTTTTCATTTGTTATCCTGCCTCCCACCTATGAATTTTGTTTCAGATAAACTTGAAAGATATCGGATGGCGCTTTGGATTCCCCGATATGCTCCGCCTGGATTGCATAACTTTTCACCGGAATATTGAGCGTCTCATCGTCAATCTGCCCTTCCATCACATTGGCCAAGGTAACACTGTTAAAAAGTGCTCCCGTCGTCTCGCCCTTCTTCAAAACTTTGCACTCCTGTTCGGTTCCATAGGCATAGATATATCGATGGGCTGTCACCTTACCGGATGAACTGACGTCCGACTCCTGAATCTGTACCCAGCCGTCATTGACCTTGTAAGTAAAAAGCTCCGTGTCTGCTTTAGGAAGTTTCTTCCCATCCGCTCCTACAGTAATGATATTTCGCACCGGGATCTGAACTTCCAGGAAGGCGTAGGCATCATTTGTTCCGGTATTGGTGATCCTCGGATCCTTTTTCACTGTCTGATTCGGAGTCAGGTCGGTCTTTTCATCAGAAGGTACTTTGTCCCAGTCCGGCTCCTCTAGTCCGGTTTTGACGTTTCCGACAGTCAGTGTATTTGTCTTTTCCTGGGCATCTGTGAAATAGGCAGAAATCCCTCTGACTGTGGCTGTCGCGGCAACGACAAGCAACACAATGATCATCACCTGTTTCCCTATTCTTTTTTTCCTCATACGTTTTCCTCCATGTCTTGTTTTCTGGCTGCATCATATGTGTTCAGTCAATCAAAGGCCTCACCCCCTCCAAACATGAAGTTTTTTTAAATCTGGATCTCCGAAACGGATCATGTTTCGGTCTCGAATATAGAAAATATAGATAAATAGAACAATCAGAACGGGACAACGATCTGCCCCTCTTAGAAATGTTTAAAGTATATCACGCTCTTTCTAAAAAAGCAAGAAAAAAGACTGCGCTCTTTCACGCAATCTTCTTAAAATTTCAGACAAACTGATTTTGTCTTTCGTCGTATTCATATCCGATACCGGACAGCGGCACGCAAATCGCATCTTTTTCGATTTCCAGATCGTCGCACAGAACGTCCAGCGACGGGTAGAAATCCCTCAGCTTCATATTGACGATGCTAAGAAGCATCGCCGGATCTTTCGGCAAGTCTGCCATCTTCTCTCACATCCTTTTCCTACTCGTAACACTTTTGGTCCGTCACAATGATTGCAGGACGGATATCATGCAATGCAAACGGCACTTCTTCCATTACCTGTTCTTCAAAACAGACAGCAAGCGTTTGCATTTGGGGATGCTGTTCCAGATACCGGTCGTAGAATCCTCCTCCGTAACCGATCCGGTGCCTTTTCTTATCAAACACAGCCCCCGGAAGCACTATCAGAACCTTGTCATCCGACTGGCTTTCGAAGACAGGGCATTCGGCCTTTGGCTCCCTGATCCCATAAGCACCACTTTCAAAATCTTCCCAGATCTTCACCCGGTAAAACTCCATCTCCTTTCCCTCAACCCTGGGACAGAAGACTTCCTTACCCATCTCCCATCCTGCCTCGATCAACATCCCGGTCTCCACCTCGGAACGAAAATTCCGGTAAATTAAAATTGAAGACGCACGAAGAAAACAGCTCATCTTGCAGACCCGATCTGTAATCTCCATGCTCTTCTGTCTCCGTATTTCTGCCGGTATCCTGTTTCTGATATCAAGAACCTTTTTTCTGATTTCCTTTTTTTCCATACTTTTCACCAAGATTGATAATTGTTCCATCTTTTTCTTTGATGGAAATCTGATTAAGCTGTCCCCGTAGATTCTCCCGGAACGCCTCGATGTATTCCTGGCGCAGAATCTTCTGTTCTTTCTTCTCCGCTTCCGTCAGCCCTTCTGCTTTGGACTTATGATAAAGCTCGTTGATTCTTTTGATCTTTTCTTCTTTCATCCTCTTGTACCTTTCCTAATTAACTGGAATAATTCTCCAGAAATCCGTAAAGTTTTTCCACCGTCCGTATCTCTTTCCCATCAAGGATCTCCTGACGGACGTCCTCCGGCAAATCCCCCACCACAATATTGGTATACTCATAAATCGTCTTTTTATCTGACTTATAGACGGCAATAAAGCCATTCAGATCTTTCAGATAAAAAACTTCCTCCTTACTGACGTCCCCTTCAGCGGCTATGGCAGCCTCCTCTTCCCTGGCCGCCTGCACAATTTCCTGTTTTAATCTGGCCTCCTCTTTCGCCTGATTTTTGGAGTACTCAAAACTGAACTGGTAAGCCGCCCCGATCAGGGCTACACATCCGAGAAAAAGAGCAAAAAGCCCGATACTGTATTTTTTCATAGAAGCACACTCCTTTTTCATACAGTATCTGCTCTTTTTTTTAAATTATACAAGTTTTCCCAAAAGCTGCTCGAACGGCAGGCCGTCTCTTTCGTTTCCTGCTTGCCCCGCCTTTTCCTGCAGACAGGCCGCCACAAAGTTATGTGCCTGAAACGCCGCTTCTTTTAAGGTCGCCCCTTTTAGTATTGCTCCGGCAAGCACAGCGTCGAATAAATCACCTGTACCGTGGGATTGGTACAGAACTTCGGTCTCTGTGTATTGCTCTACAAAACCGCCCTCAACAATCGCCATTCCGATCCTGTGCTCTCCTACATTCGTTCCGGTGATGATACCTTTTTTCATCCCCATCTCGCAAAGCCGGGAGACAATAGCATGAAGCCCCTCCCCCGTCATCCCTTCTTCATAAGGAACACCGCTTAATAAAGCAGCCTCCGTCAGATTCGGAAGCAACAGATCCGCTTCCCCCAAAAGAGCGCACAATGCTTCTCTATAGCTGTCATCAAAATTGGAATAGTACTTCCCATGATCTCCCATAATCGGATCACAGATTACAAAAGGCGCCGGCCCTGTCTTTAAAAGCTCCAAAACCGTTTCTACCATCGGAACATTTCCCAGATATCCTACAAACACGCAGTCAAACGTGATGTTCTCTCTTTGAAAATGCCGCAGACTCTCTTTCAAATAGTTTCCCGGCACCGGGAGGATCTCCGGTTTCCCGAAACCTCCGGTATGGGTAGATAACAGCATGGTCGGAAGCGGACAGACTTCAATCCCCATTACGCTGAGGACGGGAATCATATTCATCATGGCCGCTTTTCCTACTGAACACAAATCATGGATCAATAACATTCGTTTCATCAATCACCCTCTATTTCAGCAAATGTACTTTCTGTAACATTCTGGCAATCTTTGCTCCTTTTGGAAGTGCCAGGATTTCTGCTTCTGTCAGGCCGCCGATCGCGAGCAGGCTGATCCCATAGACGCAAATTCCAACTACAATGGCACTCAATGTCGCAATCGCGCTGCTGATAACCAGCGCCAAAACAAATTGTAGCACAAAGACAACAATGCCCATGATCACAGCAGCTACTGCCGGGTAGACAAAGGTTCTCTTCTTCTCCTGCACATATCCGACCGCCTCCCGGAGATTGTGTGAGTTCAGGATACACATGGCCAGACCAAAGATTACCTTACTTGCTACTACCGCATAGATACTCCAGTGGAAGAATACCAGCATCACAAAAAGCGCGGCAATATGTATCACAAGAGATGTCGCCGCGTTTTTTACTGGAGCCATCATCCGGTTGACACCCTGCAACACTGCATTGGTCAGTGTGGATGCCGCATAGAAGATGATGGAAATCGATCCAATACGGAAGAGATTTGCCGCCACCGTGTTATCGATGGAACCCCAGATCAGATCCAGCATCGGCTTTGGAATGACGAAAAACGCAACCGCGCTTGGTACGGCAATGAGCATCGTCACGCGCATTGCCATCTCGATCTTCTGATGTACCTGTTCCTTGTTCTGCTTCTCATAGGCACGCACAAGCGGTGGCACGATAGACGAACCAAGTGCGTTTGCCATAAAGAGCGGCACATTAAACAATGTATAGTACTGTCCCAGACTTCCAAGCAAAGCGGCACAGTGCTTTTCTGAAAATCCCTGTGCAGACATAATGCTGCTGAACATAGCGCTGTCAATGACATTCTGAATATTGTAAACAGTAGAACTCAAAATAACAGGTGCGATCGTCAGAATCAGTACCTTGAAAATAAAACCAAAGCTCTCCTGACGCGTTGTCCTGTCCCTGCGGATTCTCTTGTTCAGCTTTCCTTTGTACGCATAGAAAATCAGCACAAGAAAGAGGAGGGCAATCAGGCCTCCGATAATGACTCCTAAAGTCGCTCCGGCTGCGGAAAAGGCCGGTGCGTAGAGATCATTTCTCTGATCGGAACTAACGGTTTTTCCGTACTGAAGCAGGACATATGCTCCAATGATGCTGACAATGGCGTGGATCACCTGCTCCAGAATCTGGGATACCGCAGTTGGAACCATCGATCCCTGCCCTTGGAAAAATCCTCGAAGCACACCCATCACAGATACAATGACAAGTCCCGGCGCCAGCACCCGAAGGGCATAGGCACTCATACTCATCTTCATCACGCCTCCCGCAAGCAAATCTGCCCCGAAGAAAATGATCAGGCTGATACCGCCTCCAACAACGATGGCAAAAAGGAGCGCCGCCTTAAAGATTCGGTATGCGTTCTTTTCCTGATGCCTGGACAGTCTGGCCGAAACCAGCTTGGAGACCGCAAGCGGCATACTGTAGGATGTCAGAATCAACGCGATACTGTAGATCTGATACGCCACCTCATAAAACCCCTGTCCGGTCGTCCCCATAATGTTTAAAAGAGGAATCCGGTAGATCATTCCTATGATTCTGGAGATCATTCCGGCCGCCGCCAGAATTCCTCCCTGCACAAGAAACTCATTTCCGTTTTTCTTTTTACCCATAAAACACCCCTCTATTATCTTTTCTCATTTGCAGTTTGGAACCTGGAAATCCCCAGGCGCTCCAGAATTTCATTTTGCTTCTTTTCCATCACAAGCCTCTCCTGCTCCTCCATATGGTCATAACCGAGCAGATGCAGCATACTGTGGGCAATCAAAAAGGCATACTCCCGAAGGGGGGAATGTCCGTATTCCTCAGCCTGGGAGATTACCTTTTCCTTGGAGATCACGATATCCCCAAGAAGCGCTTCGCCGCTTTCCGGATGAAAACACTCTGGCTGATTCTCCAGAAAATCAAATTCTCCCGCCGTCTCATATTCAATCATAGGAAATGACAGTACGTCAGTCGGTCTGTCTATCCCCCGTTGCTCCCGGTTCATCTCTCGAATCGCTTCATTGTCCGTGAGCAGGATCTCGACCTGCGCTTCATAAGGGAATTCCTCATAATCAAGCGTCTCCTCCACAACCTGCTCTGCCACTTTCCGGCAGTCAACCGGAAGCCGGATTTCAGATTCTTCTTCTAAATATATCGTCATATTAACCTCTGTATTTCTTACTTTTTCTCCTGGTTCCCCGTCTCTGGCTTTCCTCTTTTTTCTCATAATTCTCGTAAGCCTTGACGATCTTCTGTACAAGCGGGTGGCGCACTACATCCTTGCTTGTCAGGTGGCAGATGCTGATGCCGTCCAGACCGTTTACTACCCGGACCGCCACATCCAGGCCCGACGTCTGTCCCGACGGCAGGTCCTTTTGTGTCTCATCTCCCGTGATGACGACCTTCGACCCAAAGCCAATTCGTGTCAGGAACATCTTCATCTGAGCCGGGGTTGTATTCTGTGCCTCATCCAGAATGATGAAAGCATTATCCAGGGTTCGCCCTCTCATATAAGCAAGGGGCGCCACCTCAATGAGCCCTTTCTCCGAATTTTTCAGAAAGCTTTCCGCTCCCATAATCTGGTAAAGGGCATCATACAGCGGCCGCAGGTACGGATCAATCTTGCTTTGAAGATCCCCCGGAAGAAATCCGAGCTTTTCCCCTGCCTCTATGGCCGGACGCGTCAGAATAATCCTTGCGACCTCATTGTTTTTAAATGCCGCGATTGCCATGGCCATAGCCAGATATGTCTTTCCTGTACCGGCAGGGCCGAGTCCAAAGACAATCATGTCTTTTTTCATTGCGTCCACATAGCTTTTCTGTCCCAGCGTCTTTGCCTTGACAGGCTTCCCCTGAACCGTATAGGCGATCACTTCTTTATCCATCTCCAGAACATCGCCCGCCTCATCCTCCATTGCAAGCGAGATGAGATAGTTTACGTTCTGTTCGGTAATCACATTCCCTCTGCGGGACAGTTCCAGAAGCTTTTCCAGAATCTCCTGTGCCCTCTTCGTCCTGCCCTCTTCCCCCATGATCTTGATCTCGCCGTTGCGCTCGATCAGTGTCACATGGAACGTGCGCTCTATCTTCTTTGCATAGGTGTCCAACTGACCGAATACATTCGCTTCATGCTCAGTTGGTATCTGCATTGTTCTCTCCAAGATTCCCATGTTCTGTCTTTCTTTCCTTTCCGCATGATTCCAGAAGAATCATTGTTCCTTTTGCTCTTGCACTTTGCGTGTCCTTGTATATTTTAACATCATTCTCAAGAATTTGAACCCCTTTTTTTCTTAAATCCTCACAGAAGCGGTCAAATTCCAAGCTCAAGATCTCCTGATATTCTTTTTTTGAGTACGTTTTTTTCACTTCTCGATACGATACTTCCTCCCGGATTCCAAAGGAAAATGGAAATGGAAAACTTAAGGAAAACCCTGGACGGATCTCCGAGGAGGATACTTCCCGTCCTTTTCCCTCCTCAACTTTCTGCCCCAGCGTGTATTCTTTTTGTGCTGTCCGGAGGAAAATCTGGCGTTTTTTCTGCTTTTCATATTTTTTGACCGTATAAGATAGGTCCAAAACATCCTCATAGTTTTCCTTTGTTTTTATCTTGATGTCGGCATCCGCATTCACATACTGATAGCCTACAATCTCCTGGCTGTCGTTTTTGATCTCCACGCATCCGGACACAAGCACATCCCCCGCCTTCACTTCATCCCCCGCATGAACCATAGGAACGCCGGACCGGGTCACAATCTCCTGGATGACACCATCCTTTTCCGCAATGAGATCGTTTCCCTCCTCCATTGGATTTTCTTCACTGATTTCTCTGGAATCGCTGTTTTCCTTGACGTCAATGTGGATCTGGCTTCCTTTTAGCGAAGCTGATACCCAGATAATATCGTCGTATTCTTTTCGAATCATCCGGGCAATCCCGGCACAGTCCACCGAAGAGGCCATCATTCCGCAACGAACATTCTGTTTTCGCAAAAATGACAGAATCGTCTCATCTGTTCGGACATAGTTGCCGCTGATTTCGATATTCCAGATGAAAAGGGAAAGGATATATACGAGAACGATGCATCCAAAAGCCCCCGCAAAAAAAATCTTCCTTTTACGGTGCCGGAACAGGAAAAAAGGAAGACCGTTTTTTTCAAGAATTCGCAGATTCGTGCCGGTCTTTTTTAAAATCGGTTTGAGCTTTTTCATGCCGGCAATCGTGATATTCATATCATAAAAATTACGGCCCGGTAACAGTCCCCAGACCGGAATCTTCCTGTATTTGCACAGATTCAGAAATCGTTCGGGAGAATATCCGGTAATCCGTATCCGGACATATCCCTTTATATACCGCAGGATCCGTGTCAGCAATGTGCCTCCTCCTTTTTTTCAAACTCCACCTTCCAGATCTTCCCGGTAATTTTCATCTCATCGTTCATATAGTATTCTATACACATTCGTTTTCCGGTAATCCGGATCGTTCCGGCTTTTGTTTTCACCCGGATTAATTCCTGGGTATATTCCTGAATCCCCCGGTAATTTTCTATGGAGACTTCACACTGTCCGGTCAGATGGATCAACGGAAGCCCCATAATTACATCTTTTGGTGCATTTGCCGTCTCCGCGATCCTCTGCCGGATCCCGTCTGCGCGCGTCTCTTCCTGCCTGTTCTGGTTTCTTCGTCTGCTCCCCATCTGTTTACCGCACATCTTGTTTTACTGGCAATATATGCAAAGCTTCCGTTTCCTATACGTTCTCACTTTGTCCTGTTTCTTTTGGCTTTCTCTCTTTTCCTGTGAAGGACAGCACGTCAATGCAGTATACATCCGCCGCCTTCAAAAGTCCTTCATCAAACGTATGCTTGGCCTCTGGCGCCAGATGTTCCATAATCTTTTCAAATCCATGCAGCTTTTCAACGGCTTCTGTCAGTTTCCGAATCTTCCCGGTTCCCATGACGCTCTGATAAGCAAAAGAATAAGAACAGGTATATGTTCCTCTGATGACACCTCCTTCCCGGTCCAGTTCCAAGGCGACAACCGGTTCGCGGGAAAAAGCGTCCGCTTTCCGGCCTTGTGACGCAGAATGAAAATACAACTTTAAGGATGGTGCACTGTCTTTTATATCCTCCCATTCGTATCCGTAATTGACCGGAACAATAAACATTCCTTCCTTATCCATAGCTCCAATCCGCACAACCACACAGTCGTCAATCAGCTCCCTCAGTGTCTCCTGATCTTTGATTTCCCGATTTTTTAATCTCATGCTTCTCATGGCAATCCCTCTCTTTTTGTCATTATAAAGATGCTAAAAATGCAATCGCTTTGCGTATTCCTGCAATGTCTCCGTTCGATAGATCTGCCGGATCTTTTCCCGCTCCTCAGGGTGACAAAGCGCACGATAAGTCCAAAATTCTTTCAGTCTCGAGAGTACGTGCTGTTCGTTTCCGATCTCTTTCTGGTATGCGACATACAGCTCATACTGAAGATCTTCCCATGTCGCCGTTTTTCCCTTCGTTCTCCGGATTCTGGAAAGTAATAACGGATCTCCCAGGACGCCCCGCCCAAACATGACCGCCCTGCTTTTTGGAAATGCATAATCCCACGCCTCATATTCTTCCAGAGTAAACAGATCCCCATTATAACAAAGCGGCAGACTACTCTTCTCCCTGGCAAATCGATATATTTCCCAATGTACTGTTCCGGTATAGAATTCTTTCGCTGTACGTGGATGAATGATAAGTTCGGAAATCGGATACCGGTCAAATACTTCCAAAAGCGGGCCGAACTCCTCCGGATCCTCTACCCCAATCCGTGTTTTTATAGAAATCCTCATCCTCGTCCCGGAAAAGATCGTATCCAGAAACCTTTTTAGCTTCTCCACATCTCCCAGAAATCCGGCCCCCCTGCCCTTTGAGACAACGCATCGAGACGGGCATCCTAGATTAAGATTGACCTCCCGGTATCCGAGTTCTTCCAGTTGTCGGGCACCATTTAAAAACTCCTCCTCCTTATTCGTCAGAATCTGTGGAATGACATGCAGCCCTTCATTGTTCTCTGGAAGCACGTCTCTTCGCTGCCGCCTAGACAATTTTCCGTTTTTATCTGGCGTCAAAAACGGAATAAAATAAGCATCCATCGGCTCAAACAAACGGTGGTAGGTATTCCGGTAGATATAATCCGTGATCCCCTCCAGGGGAGCAAAATAAAACGTTCTGTTTTCCATGTTCTTCGTAACAGTTCAACTAGAAATCATAGCAGTGAATTCTGAGATGCCATGGATGAACTGTTACCATTTCCACCACCTTTCGTTCTTACTTCCATCCGTACTTCTAAATCCTTTGTCCATGACATAGACTGAAATCAACAGTGACTTCGGGAATCAAACATTATGAAACATCGTCTCAACCTAAAAAAAGCTGCTCTTTTGCTCTTGCTTTTTGTCGCCGCTTACTGCGTAGGAACCGGAATCGGTATCCTGTTTTCTTCAAATCCTTCGAAAGAAACACAGGAAACTTCTGCCCAGGCGTCGGAAAACTGGGGACTGAGTTTTCCAAAAGAGGGCGAACGCCCTATCGGAAACGCTGAAATTTCCGAGCTCTCCACCTTGAATGCCGCCTACTGCCAGGACACAAAAGAAAAGGTCATCTATTTAACCTTTGACTGTGGCTACGAAAACGGAAACAGCGGTCAGATTCTGGATGCACTCAAAAAGCATAAGGCTCCGGCTACCTTTTTTATTGTAGGCACATTTCTGCGTGACAATCCAGAGATCGTAAAACGGATGATAACAGAAGGGCACACTGTCGGCAATCATACGTGGCACCACCCTGACATGTCCGCCATATCCACGGAAGACTCTTTCCATGAGGAACTGGAAAGTGTAGAAACACTCTTTGAGAAGACAACCGGAAAGAAAATGAGTCCTTACTATCGTCCTCCTCAGGGGAAATTTAGCACGCGCAACCTGGAAATGGCAAAAAATCTAGGATATTACACCTTTTTCTGGAGTCTCGCCTATGTAGACTGGTATGAAGATAAGCAGCCCACCAAAGATGAGGCCTTCAAAAAGCTGCTGACCCGCATTCACCCCGGCGCCATTGTCCTGCTTCACAGCACCTCCAAGACAAACGGGCAGATTCTGGATGAACTCCTGACGAAGTGGGAGCAGATGGGATATCATATTGCTCCACTATCCAATCTGGTGGAAACACAGTTTTAAGAAGAAAGGAGGGATATGGTCTGTTCAACCGTATCCCTTTCATTTTGACTTTTCATTATAACGCACCTTTGCTCCAATTACAAATCTTTCCCCCTCTGAATTCTCCCTTTTTCCAGATTTGGTTCAATCCAGTGTTTCTTTGCATAATTCCACAGGACTTCAGATCCTTCCGCAGTTCTGTCATTTCTTTTCAAAATCTGATCCAGAGAAACCCCATGCTCCATCCACGCTTTTCCTTCGGTACATGCATTGAGAAATAACGGCTGGAGATTGTCCATCGTTCTTGCGAATTTAGCCTCAGGCGTTTCCCCTGCCTCAAACTCCTTCCATAGTTCCATCAGAAAAGTGCCCCGGTTCTTTGGAAGAAGCCCGAAAATCCGATCTGCCGCCTTTTGCTCCCGCTCCTTTTGTGTCTTCTTGGCTTCCTCATCGTAAGCGTATGTATCCCCCGCGTCAATCTCCACGATATCATGGATCAAAAGCATGGAAATCGTCCGAAGCACCTCGATTTTTTCGTTGGCAAATTCACTGAAAAGAAGGACCATCACCGCCATGTGCCAAGCATGTTCCGCATCATTTTCTTTTCTCATCCCGTCTGTGAGATAGGTCTGGCGGCCTATCAATTTTTCCTTATCAATCTCCTTGATAAACGCAAATAACTGAGTTAATGTTTCCTCCATTTTCGCCTCTCCTCATCCAGTTCTCTTTGATTTGTTATGTGTACCACTTTCGTTTTATATTCGTCCAGAATCCGTTGGTACTCTGCCTTTTTCTTTCTGGTTCTCCCGTCCCGTAAAATCCAGAGTACAAATCCCAGATCCAGCTTTTCCGGACATCCTTCTGTCATAGACTCCCTTGTTCTTCCCCGGTACCTTCGGCTCCGTGTCCATGCCCGGTACAAGCAGACCAGACGCGGAAAATCGAGGAAAAGAATCTGATCCGCCTCCCGCATCCTGCGTTCATATTCCAGACTGTGGTAATTCCCGTCAATGACCCAGGAGTCATGGCTGTCCAAAAAATCTTTCATCATCTGTTCTTTCTCGTCTTGAGGCCGCTCCTTCCATCCCGGCAGCCAATGTACCGTATCAAGATACAAAAGCGGAAGCTGATTTTTCTTGGCAATCCAAGCCGCAATCGTTGACTTTCCACAGCCACTGTATCCAATCACTGCTACTTTCATTTCTGTTTTCCCCCCCTGTTCCACTGTCATTGTAATTTCTTCCGGCGCAAATCTGCTACTTATTTTCCCGCATCACACGGCAGGGAGCCCCGTATGCAATACTGTCACTTGGTATATCTTTTGTAACTACACTTCCTGCACCAATCACAACATTGTCACCAATTGTAACTCCCGGCATCAGAATCGCTCCTCCTCCGATCCACACGTTATCGCCAATAACTACTGGAGCTGTCTGTGTTTTACAAAATTCAAATGAACCGTCCTCTTTTGATTCTCCAAACCGGTCAGACGCATTGGTTGGATGAAATGCCGTATAGATCTGTACATTTGGCGCTATCAACGCATTGTTTCCAATTCGTATCTCATTGTCATCCAAAAATGTGCAATTCATATTTACTTCACAATTATTACCAAAATAAATATTATTGCCATAGTCTACATAAAATGGAGCTGTAATCCAGAGATTAGTTCCTCTTTCTCCCAATAACTCGTTAAGAATCCGTTCCTTTTCCTGTAAATTAGCAGAATCCGTATGATTGTAATCCCGCATCAAATCTTTTGCTTTATGCCATTGTTCCAACAATTCCGGGTCTCCACAATCATAAAGATCTCCTGCCAACATTTTTTCTCTTTCTGTCATAAAAACCTCCTGCCAACTTTTTATTCTTCTTAATAAGACTGCAGTCTCCCATAATACACAGCCGTATGATTCCCCATTGTCAGTATTCCGTCTCTATTATATTTCCGGTACAGATTCTTTAATGCTTCCAAATATTCCTCAAACCCGTCATCTCCCTCTTTCAGCGAGTAGGATCCAGATAAACTTCTCCGAATAAAGGTTTCTTCCGTGTAAGACAAAGGGTGATCAAATGACCGGTATTGATAGTGTCCTTCAAAAAAGGTCTGTATTCTCTCATCATCCTTTTTCATCCCACCGCTAAATCCTTGAAACCGCGGACAAAACGTACGGTAAATCGCAAAAGTCTCTTGGTTCAGTTTTTCCCCCATATCCCGCACATTCCAGATCAGGTACACCCGGCCGTCCGGCTTCAGGATCCTCCGACATTCTTTCTGAAATGCAGTGACATCGAACCAATGGAAAGCCTGAGCCGATGTAACAACATCCACCGCATGCTCTTTCAGTGTAGTCTTATTTGCTGTTCCTTTGACAGAACAAAAATTTTCTCCTTTTAGGAAATTCTCCTCTGCTTTTTTACGCATATCATCATTTGGCTCAATTCCATACACAAAACAGCCCATCTTTAAAAGCTGCTTCGCGAATTTTCCAGTCCCTGATCCAATATCCGCAACAATCGTTTCTTCTGAAAATCCCTGTTCCAAAGCCAGCCACCGCACAAACTCCTCCGCATAGGCCGGCCTTCCCGCCACATAATCATCCGCTCTTCCACTGAACTTCTTTAACGTATCTTTCATATTAGTTTCCCTTTCCGCCCGACTCTGCGTTTTCTTTCTCCAGTGTCTTTTTAAACCGGAAGAAAAACAGGCAGGCTGTAAACATAACGGCGATGACATCCGCAATCGGTTCCGCCATATAAACTGCTTTTGCCTGATCCCCTTTCAAAAGCATTGGCATCAGATAGATCAGAGGGATCAGCAGTACAAACTTTCTGACGACTGCTACTGTGATAGATTCCACTGCATTTCCAAGGGCATTAAAGGTCATCTGACAGGCAATCTGAATACCGAAGATGACACAGGCTGCCATATAAATCCGAAGCGCTGTCCTTGTAAAGATCATCAATTCCGGATCGGATGTAAACATGGCCGCAAACCCCTGCGGGAACAGCAAAATGAGAAGCCATAAAACGGTTGAATACGCCAGACTGGATTGCAACAGCAACCGAAAAGTCCTACGAACCCGCTTCATATTTCCGGCTCCATAATTATAACTGATAATAGGCTGCGCTCCCTGTCCAAGTCCCTGAAGAGGTAGCATGGCGAACTGCATCACACTGGTAAGAATCGTCATTGCCCCGACCGCAATATCCCCACCATATTTTTGCAACGAAGAATTAAAGCACACGGAAATCACACTCTCGCTGGCCTGCATGACAAAAACCGAAACGCCAAGCGCCAGACAGGGCAAAACAACCTTGGGAGTGATCCCGATATTTTTTCTTCGGATTTTTAATGTCGTTTTCTTCCCGCAGAGGAACCATACGACCCATATGCAGGACATCGCCTGAGAAAGAATCGTAGCCAAAGCCGCACCTTGTACATCCATGTCAAAACCAAAAATAAAGATCGGATCCAGAATAATGTTGGCTACTGCGCCAATCAATACGGAGAGCATTCCCGTCTTAGCAAATCCCTGTGCAGTGATAAATGAATTCATTCCCAGCGTTACTTCCACAAATAAGGTGCCGAGCGCATAGATACTCATATACCGTACGCCATATTCTATCGTATTTTCACTTGCTCCAAATGCCATCAGAAAATCTCGATTCCAGATCAGCAGGACCACGGTCAGAATGACGGAAATCAAAATCTGAACGGTAAAACAGTTGCCAAGAATCTTTTCAGCCGCTTCATTATCTTTACGCCCCATGGCAATCGACGCCCTTGGCGCTCCGCCGTAGCCGACAAGCGCCGCAAAAGCTGAGACAATCAAAATCAACGGCATACACACGCCCACTCCGGTCAGTGCCTTTGCTCCAATCTCCGGAATATGTCCAATATAAATCCTGTCTACAATATTATATAACATATTAATCAACTGTGCTGCAACTGTTGGAAGTGCCAATCTTAATAGTAATTTCCCGATTGGCTCCTTTCCAAGAAATTCCTTATCCTCATTCATGTTTCTTCCTTCTTTCTCCTGTTTTATTGCTGACATTTCTCAACATTCGCGCCCTCATCCGAAGATACATTTCATACTCTTCCTCCGAAAATCCCTCATACAGAAGACCCAGAAAGGCTTCCTGGGTTTTTTGAATTTCCCGCGTCACAGGAAATGCCTCCTTTGTAAGTTTTAAGTGAATCTTCCGCCGGTCCGTCGGATCTGCTTCCCGTTCCAGCATTCCTTTCTGGATCAGGGCATCTGCTCCCTTTGAAACTGCCGCTTTGGACAACATTCTCAGTTCAACAATGTCCGCCGCTGTATCCTTCTGCGGATTGTTTTTTAAAAACGCAATGATATCAACCTCTACCATAGAAAGCCGATACCCATCGCAGACTTCTCTCATCATCTTTTCATAAAGACGTACCATCCTTTGAATTCCCATCCAGAATTCAGTAAAATTATACATGTCTTCACTCCCCTCTGTTTTTACGCAAGCAAATAGTTCACCGAGAAACTGTTTCTTAGTGAACTATTATACCCTTCTTATTTCTTTTGTCAAGTGTACAATTCGGATACGATGTAAACCATTTACAAATCACATCCGCTAGATTTTCTCAAAATCTGCCGCGCCATGTTTGCAAATCGGACACACGAAATCAGCCGGAAGCTCCTCTCCTTCATAAATATATCCACAGATCCTGCATCTCCATCCGGTCTTTTTGGTCTGTTGCGGCTTCGGCTTGATGTTACTCTGATAGTACGCGTAAGTCGTGGATGGCGTCTCAGAAAGCACTGCTCCATCCTCTACATCTGCCAAAAACAAGGTATGAGTGCCAAGATCCACAGATTGTATGACTTTAGCAGAAAGCCACGCATTGGTTCCCTCTGTCACTACATACAGTCCATTCTCCACACGGACCGCCTGTTTAAAATCAGCAAATTTATCCGTGTCTTTTCCGCTCTGGAATCCGAAATGACGGAAAAGATCAAAAGACGCCTGTTCCGAAAGAACAGATACATTAAACTTTCCGGTCCTTTCAATCATTCCATGTGTGTAATTTTCCTTGTTGACTGCAAGGGAAATCCGGTTTGGCGTGGATGTCACCTGCATCACCGTATTCGTAATACAACCATTATCCTTTTCTGCCTCCTTAACCGTTACTACAAACAGCCCATAACTTAATTTGTACATTGCTTTTTTATCCATTTTTTTCTCCTTTCCAATCAACTCCGGGTATTTCTGCATAAATACCGCTGCCGCCCCGATGAGGTTGGCGTCTTTTTGGTAACTGCATGTCCTTACCACAGGAATAACCACCTTCGTACCGGCGGTCTCTTCGACCGCTTTTGCAATCACTATAAGACGGCTTTTCACCTGATCTGCAAAATCTTCCCGGCTGCTGATTCCTCCGCCAAGCAGAATGAGCTCCGGATCATAAACATGCTGAATATTAAAAATCCCCTCAGCAAGTTTCATGTAGAAGTCATCGACCGCCTTCTGACAGTTGACGTCACCTTTTTCCGCCTCCTCAAAGACTTTTTTTCCGTCCCATTCCTGAGCCGGATAAGCAGCCTTCACTCTACGGACAAGAGACATAGTAGACGCCTGGAGTGAAAAAGTACTCATATTTCCTTCTCGATCCCGCATGACCATGCAACCAAACTCGCCGCCATATAGATTGGCACCACAGCAGATTTTCCCGTCTATCACGACTGCGCCGCCGATTCCGGTGCCACAAACAACAAAAGCAAGATTCTTGTATCCTCGAGCATTTCCGAATGTCACTTCCGCCATCGCGGCACAGTTTGCATCATTTTCAATACTGAAAGGCACTTGGAATCTGCGTGTCAGCTCCTCTGTCCAGGAAAGACCATGAATACACAAAACCGCGCTCCTGCCTCCAATTACACCTGTAGATACATTCACTGCCCCCGGTGCGCTCATGGCGATCCCAATCATCTCGCCCGATTCTTTTGCCTTGTTTACATACTTTCCGATCTCCTCCAGCAACTGTTCAATATCCTGATGAATCGGAAGGATTTCCTGTGCACCAAGTCCTCCTTCCATATCACAGATTCCTGCTTTTATTGATGTGCCTCCAATATCAATACACACAAGTATTCGTTTCAACTTCTGCTCTCCTTCTATCTCTCTTGTCTTGATTGTACCATATTTTTTCTGCTGTATCTATCTGTAAATCTTTCATACAGATTCTTTCTGTTTATCTCGGATCACTATATTGTATAACTATACTTTTTCGTACTCATATCTTTTTTGTCTAATAAAAAATTATTCCCTCGTATCTCTCTGATTTGTACATTATTTAACGGTTTTTCTTCCATTAAAGCATTGACGCGTCAAACTGCAAATGATAAAATATTTATTATCATGAAAAATTATTCACAACAGGAGGTATACACATGCTAAAAGGATTTCAAAATTCACCAGAATTAAATTTTTCAATTCCAGAGCACAAAGAAGCAATGTTAATGGCATTCAAAGAGGTAGACCAGGAAAAGGGACAGGATTATCCACTGATTATCGGCGGAGAACGGATTATGACCGACAAAAAAATCGTCTCCAATGCCCCGTCCACCAAAGAAGTGCTCGGCCGGGTCAGCTCCTGCGATCAGTTACTGGCAGACAAAGCCATCCGGACCGCTCACGACGCTTTCCAGACATGGAGTAAAACTCCTGTCGAGGAACGAATCTGCTGTGTACGCAGGCTGGTAGACCTGATGAAGAAATACCGCTATCTACTCGATGCATGGAGTATTGAAGAAAGTGGAAAGAACTGGGGCGAGGCAGACGGTGAACTCTGTGAAGCGCTGGATTTCTTCAATTCCTACATCATGCATATGCGTGAGCTGGACCAAGGTTTGGAACTTGTGTATACCGAGGAATCCTGTAAATGTATCTACATTCCGATCGGTGTGGGAGTTGCTGTTCCACCGTGGAACTTTCCTCTCTCCTTACTGGCTGGCATGGTAGTTTCTGCGGTTATCACCGGGAACACCATCGTCTGTAAACCATCTTCCGACACTCCGATTGTCGCTTACAAATTCATAGAACTTTGCGAAAAGGCCGGATTCCCTGCGGGAGTTATCAATTTTATTCCGGGTTCCGGCTCTGTGATCGGGGATTATATCGTACAGCATCCGCTGACCCGGTTTGTAAACTTTACCGGCTCTAAAGAAGTCGGGCTTCGCATCAATCAGAAAGCTGCCCAAGTATCGGAAGGACAGATCTGGATCAAACGGGTCGTTGCCGAGATGGGCGGAAAAAACGCAATTATCGTGGATTCCTCCGCTGATCTGAAACGGGCCGCCGCCGGAATCGCCAATTCTGCATTCTCCTTCCAGGGGCAAAAATGCTCCGCCTGCTCCAGAGCTGTGGTATTAAGTGATGTGTACGATGTGTTTGTGGAGGAGATCATTGCCTGTGCTAAAGTGCTCAAAGAACATCAGGGCAGTGGACGAGACGATTTTCCGATGGGTCCGGTCATCAACCAGAGTGCTTTTAACCGAATCTCCGGATACATTGAGACGGCCCGCAAGGAAGGCATGATTGCCTTTGGCGGAAACTATGACGATTCCAAAGGCTTCTATATTGAGCCGACTGTTGTACGCGATATCACAAAGGATGCAGTCATCGCCAAAGAAGAAATCTTCGGACCGGTTCTTGCAGTCATCCGTGCCAATTCTTTTGATGAGGCTCTGGAAATTGCAAACAGCACGGAATACGGGCTGACCGGATCTGTCTATACAGAAGACCGGACTCACATTCAAAAGGCAAAAGCAGAATTCCATGTTGGAAACCTTTACTTTAACAGAAAGTCCACCGGAGCGGTCGTACTTCAGCACCCATTCGGCGGCTTCAATATGTCCGGTACGGACGCAAAGACAGGAACAAAAGATTATCTCACCAATTTCCTGAATCTGAAATCCATATGCGAGGATCTCACCTATTAAACCATAAATTCAGGGCAGGAATTCCCGTGTGATTCCTGCCCTATGTGATTACGCTATCTTATTTTGTAGTCCATATAGTTTCCGCCTGTCTGTTAAAGAAAGGTCTGGTAATCTTCGTAGTTACGTTTCAAAAGCTCCGGTGTATTCAAACCATACGGACATTTCTTCATACAGTTTCCGCAATGCAAGCAGTCTTCAATCTTCTTCATCTTCTCCTGCCATTCCTCAGATAGCCATGCTTCTTGTGGAGCTCTTCTGAGCATCAGACTCATTCTGGCACAGTTGTTAATCTCAATTCCTGCCGGACAAGGCATACAGTATCCACAGCCCCGGCAGAATTCTCCTGCAAGCTGGTCTTTGTCTTTTTGCATTTCTGTCTTTAATTCCTCTGTAAGCTTTGGGGACTTATCCTGATAAGATAGGAATTCATCCAGTTCCCACTCTCTTTGTACGCCCCAGATCGGCTCCACATGGGAATATTCAGGCTGACACATAAACGCATATGCCAGGGCTGAATTATGAATAAGCCCACCTGCCAGCCCTTTCATCGCAATAAATCCGGTATTAGTCTCTTTACAAAGTTTCACAAGCTCCTTTTCCTCTTCCGATGCCAGATAAGAAAACGGGAACTGTAATGTCTCATAAAGACCGGATAAAACCGCTTCTTTTGCCACTGCAATTCTGTGATTTGTAATACCGATATGACGGATTTTTCCCTGCTCTTTTGCTTCCAGAGCCGCCTCATATAACCCCGTCCCATCTCCCGGCTTCGGACAAAAGGCCGGATTGTGGAACTGGTACAGATCAATGTAGTCTGTCTGAAGCTTTGTAAGACTTTCCTCCAAATCTTTCCAGAATTCCTTCGCATCCTGCGCTGCTGTCTTTGTACTGATGATGACCTGATCTCGTACGTCCGCAAGAGCCGCTCCCATCTTCTCTTCACTGTCCGAATAGGCTCTTGCGGTATCAAAATAATTGATTCCGTTCTCAAATGCTTTTTTCACAAGCTTTCCTGCCTCCTCTTTGGAGATTCTCTGAATCGGCAGTGCTCCAAAACCATTTTTGTTGACCTGTAATCCGGTTCTTCCCAATACTACGTATTCCATCTTCTTCCTCCTTCGTTATCAAAATGAAAACTCGTGTTCATGCTTTTTAAAAAATTTATAATATGCTTTGATATTTTCCAGCTCCGTCCAATGCTTCACATCCACAGGATCTTCATCCAGGTCGTAAATCTTCGCCCCTTTCATGGATAACACAAAAGGCGAGTGGGTAGAAATGACAAACTGGCATCCGTAAAATCTGACGGAATCCTCAATAAAACGCACCAACTCCTGCTGTCTGACAGGAGACAGACTGTTTTCCGGCTCATCCAGCAAAAATAATGCCTGCTCTGTAATCTTTTCCGAAAAATACAAAAACGCACTTTCTCCGTTTGAGTACTCCCGGATCGTATCCATCAGCTCAGACCGCACAAACCGGGACTGGGTTTTGCTTCTGGCTTTATTTACTTTCTTTAATTTCTCATAGTCATCCAATGACCTCATCTGAAAATGTGAATACTTTGCATCCAGATATTCCTCAAAAAGACTCTCCTTCTTCCGGTCGATTCCCTCATTCATACTGCGAATATTCAGCATATAATCAAACACATCGTCGCTTGTGATAATCCGGCTCTCACCTGGGAGCGGGACGCGCGCTTCAAAGTCACACCGTTCCAGATAATCCCAGAAGAAATTGGATCTATTAAACGCACTGTCCCGATCAAGCCCGAGTTTTTCCGCAATCACATTGATGGCAGTCGTCTTTCCCGTCCCATTGCCTCCGTACAAAATGGTGACCGGGGCAAAATCTATGCGTCGGAAATGGTGTCTGGAAAGAATCTGAAACGGATAAAAAGAATCATAGCAGGTACGCTTCTGCCTCATAAAAAAATCAAATTCCACCTCTTCGTCCGGAAAGGTAAACCAGTCCAGATATATCATAGCTTTTCCTCCTTTTCCGACTTCTGCTCGCTTCAATACTTATATTGTAGCACTGGTATCGGATTTTTGCTATCTTTTTCCGTGTTTCTGCCACCTGCTCAACGAATTACCGGAAGTGTCAAAAAGCACATCCCAGGATTGCGGGCAGTCGCCAAGGTTTCTGGAAAGCCTGGTCTAGCTCGCCGCCAATCGAGTAGGGGAGATTTTCTCTCCCCTCTCACACCACCGTACATGCCGTTCGGCATACGGCGGTTCAACATAACTTCAAAGCATGACGCTCCTTGTAATAGTCAAGACAGCTTATAAGCCCTGCTCTGGTTAATACGTCTTTTGAGATTGCCCTGGCAACGCATGTCTTTGTCGCGATCCAGTAATAGCGGTCTCCACAATACGCCGTCAGCCTTGCTAGGTCTTTTCCGATTCCCAGCTTCTGCAATCCCCATTGGCGTTTCTTCCGCACTTTCCACTGTTTCCAAATGATGACTCTGAGTCTTGTTCTTAAATGGGCGTCTATCTCTGTCATTGCTGTTTTCATAGAGCCAAGGGCATAGTAGTTAATCCACCCTCTTGTCACCTGATTGATTTTCTCAATCTTACTCGTGACTGTTCCCGGCATTTTCCTACAGGTCAGCACTTTCAGCCTGTCTTTGAACTTCTTCACAGATTCCTGATGGGGTCTGCACTTCCATTCCTTCGTCTTGCTGTCTTTGTAGAACCCAAAACCTAGATACTTTAGCTTCATCGGTCTTGTGATGTGGGTCTTGGTCATGTTGACCTTTAACCCCAGTTTCCTCTGTATCCAGTCCGATACCGTCCGCATGACTCTTTTTGCACTCCATTCGCTTTTGACCGCTATCACACAATCATCTGCGTATCTTGTGAACCGCAGTCCTCTTGCTTCCAGTTCTTTATCCAATTCATTTAACATGATGTTTGACAGCAATGGTGACAGATTTCCTCCCTGCGGGGTTCCGCGTTTTGTTTCCTCATATCCTTGCGTTGTCATGACTCCTGCTTTCAGATACTTACGGATTAAGGATTCTGTATCGCCATCGTTGATAATGTCATGAACCAGACTCATCAACTTGTCCTGCGGTACATTATCGAAAAATTTCTCCAAGTCGATGTCCACAATCCATTCATATCCCTCGTTTAGATATACGAGCAGTTGCCTGATTGCCATTTCACAGCTCTTGCTCGGTCTGA